>Ga0190274_10000961_pt1 | contig 16781 bp, 12 predicted proteins | sample Popmic531T_FD_133002 | JGI IMG/M metagenome (GOLD analysis project Ga0190274, IMG submission 133002) | Populus adjacent soil microbial communities from riparian zone of Yellowstone River, Montana, USA - 531 T | ecosystem: Environmental > Terrestrial > Soil > Riparian zone | place: USA: Montana...
CAGTTCTACTTTTTCCACAATTTTCCAATCGATCTTTAGAGCTGCCTTTTCAACACTGACAAAATCAAACTCATTCAGAAGTTTTAGAAATTTCGGTCTGGAAGATTTTAAGCCAACATAGGACATAAACTTCCTTTTCAGCGGCAGAGAATCAATTACGGGCTGACCTGCATCAAAATCACGCGGATGAAAATATGTCATAACATAATCAGACTTTCCTACAAGGTTCCTGATAAACATATATGGCAAAAGTCGGAAATAGCCGCCGCCTGAATAAACAATTTTCTTTCCAACTATGGCGGCAGGACTCATCGGGAACTCCCGCATTTGCATTCCATTTATTGAAAGTAGGCAAGGTTCAATAGAAGGAAAATTTTTGTAGCCACCATGATTTCTTTCCGCCGGAAATACTGAACAGTCATTTTCAATTCCAGACTCGGCCAATATTTCAAAAACCCATTTTGTTTTTTCTGAAACTGAAAAACCGGGTGCACGGTAGGACAGGATTTTCTTACCCGTTATTTGCTGCAGGAGATCAACACTTTCAACCAGGTCCTTCCTGAACTCGCCGGGAGTTTGATCAAAAACAAGTTGGTGGTTCATTGAATGACAAGCAATCTCATAACCTGCCTCGGAAATTTTTTTTATAAGCATTGGGTACTTCCGTGCGATCCATCCCAGGCAGAAAAATGTTGCGGGTTGATTGTAAAATGAAAGTTGCTCGAGTAACCAGCCGGTATTGGCTTCAACCCTCGATTCAAATTTCTCCCAATGTTCCGGTCCTGATGTCTGTTCATGAGCCAGGATATGAAACCAATCTTCAAGATCTATCGTCAGAATTTTCATAGCATAGGTCAAACATAAAACTAAAAAACATCATAATCCCCAAAGCTAAAGTGCCAGTTTTTAAGGTTATTCAATTTTTTCTGCCAGTAATCATGGTCGTTATGTATCCTCGTAATAAACGGAAGCTGCTGCGGTAACAGGATTGCAGGCACATATTTAAAGCCGGAATTTAACAGCTCCCGGAATTGACTATTCCTTTTTGAAGCTGCAACTGCAATGATCAAATCCAGTTTATTTGACCTTGCTTGAATTGCTACCGCATCAAGCATCTTTTGAGAATGTGATTTGTCAAGGCTGAGATGATCCATGATAAGGCAAACCTTTAACCCGAACAAATGCATGCTTCGAATTACAATGATTGCTTTTATCTCTCCCTCATCCACCAACTTCAACATCTTATAATCTCTCATCGGATTTTGAACATATCGCCAACTCAAATATTCTGGTGTCCGGTGAACAGAAATAAAACCTTGATTGCTCCATTGTGTGATGAAATTATCATAGCGCTCTTCATCAGCCGGAAATTTTAAATCCGAAATCGCAGATTCATCCAACAGACTATAATCAGGAATAAACTCGATTGAATTGCCTTTCTTTTTATTGTTTCTATTCAACAAGGAAAGAATCAACTTATAGGGCTTCAGGGGCTTTGCCATAAAAACCAAGTTCCCTGCATGCGTGAAATCCAATCTCTTAATAAATCCTGGAAATGAATTTCCGTTAGGCACTCCATAAGTAAATGCAATTCCATTGTCAGTGCAAAACTTAAACGCATCATTTGCAGTTGATAAAAACAATCCCTTTCCCCGGTATCCTTTTGACGTCAGTGTATTCAAGGATAAAGTTGCTGGATTGTAATTATTGTTTTCCTGGATAGTAATTGGCGCCAGGGCATATTGAGAAACGATCTTGGATTTTTCATTACGAGCAGTTGTTACGATTGCTTTTCCCGAAGGATTGTGCAAGTATTCCCATGCCAGGTACTTTTCATTTGATATTTCTCCCGCAGGGTATTCATTTCTCAGAAACTTTGCCAGTTCAATTACTGAATCAGGGTGTTCGATACGTTCTGTAGCGATGTCAAATTTATGGTTCAACTGAAATACTGAATTAAATAGACGAATATATTTTTTTGTAATGTGCTCCCAATTATAATATGATAGAATGCGTTCCTTCCCTTTGGTTGCCATTTCCTTCCTTTCTGCATCACCCATATTTTCAACGAGTTGGATTTTACTCGAAAGTTCATCGGAATTTCCGAAGTAGAGCATACCATTTTCTGTTGTTTCTCGATTAAACACATTGTCATGACAGATGCATACATTTTCTGCGTCCATGGATTCAAGCAATGACGGATTTGTACCGCCTACACTATGACCATGGATATAAGCAAAAGAGTTTCTCCGTAGGGTGGCGAGTTTAGTTTTATCGTAAATACTGTTAAGGAACATGATTTTATGAGATGCATGCCTGAGAAGCATTTCCGCATATTTACCTGAAACCGCTCCTACCAATACCAGTTTCTTTTCTGATCCGGATGCAATAAATCCTTTGATAATTGTATCCGGATTATTTTCAGGAACCATTCTGCAAACAACCAGGTAATAGTCGCCAGGTACGAGGTTCATATCGCTCAAATGAGAAACATTCTCTTTAAAAAGGTGGGCGCCAAATTCAATGGCTGAAATTTTCGATCTCGGAATTTTATACTTCTCTCTCCAAATTTTCCATACAGCATGACTGTCTGTAATGATGTGATCGGAATATTTTGCAGTGAATGATTGTGCTATTCGAACATATAACTTTTTCAATGCCGAATATTTCCCACGCAACTCTTCCCGTCCGTCCACATGGGTAATAATTTTTGTCTTATTACGTTTCAGAAATGGATAAAATATTGCTCCGCCCACGCCACATACAAGAATGATATCAGCATTTGCAGATGCAATTTTCAATGAGTCAAAATAAAACCTGACAGGGTTCCTTTCCTTTGTAAACCTGGAATAGCGGAGGTTCACTTCACCATAAAAACCTTTCCTGTTATCTGACGCCTGGCAGACTACGGTTACATCAAAAGAATCATTTGCCAGCCGCATGGAAATTTCTTCTGCGAAGGTCTCAAATCCTCCATAGCTGGCTGGAATTCCCCTGGAACCTATGATTGTAATCTTCATCTTTGAAAAAGCTTTAACCATTTCGCTGCAATCAAACTCCAATCATGATTCGCCTCAACATATACCTTTCCCTGTTTAGCAATTTCTCTCCGCATATCTTCATCAGTCATTGCCAATTCAATTGTTGAAGAAAGTGAATCTTTATCTCCGGTATTGAAAAGAAAACAATTGACTCTGTCAGTAATCATTTCCCTGACTGGCACAAGGTCAGATGCGATTACTGCCCTTCCATAACTCATAGCCATCAGCATAACACCGCTCTGAAAAACCTTTCTGTAAGGAAGTACAACGGCATCAGCCATCTGAAACAATTCATTCCGCAATTCAGGTGAAATGTACCCCGGAAATATTTTTATCCTCGATTGCAGTTTATACCTTGATATTAATTCCAGGTATTCATCAAAGCTGTGCTTCCTCATTCTCCCGGCAATGACCAGGCAGATTCCAGGATTTGTTTGAACCAAAGCCTCCAGCAACAAATCAAGTCCCTTTGATTTCTTTATATGGCCGAAAAACAACAGGTATTTATTTCCCTTATCCAATAAATTCTTTGACTTGAATAATTCTGAATCGGTTGACGCAACCGCAGTATCAATGAAGTGTCCGTGGGGAATAACAGAAATCTTGATTTCGGAATTTTTGAAGTCCTTCAACAATTCACCGGCACTGAAATTATTATGCACAACCAAGGTATCACAGAGGTCAAAAATTCTTTTTCTGCACTTTTTTGATTTCGTCGTTCCAAGCAGGCTGTCTGGGTCATGAACGATCATAAATATTTTAACTGAAGATTTTTTCAAGACCCTTACCAGCAACCACTCTGCGAGCCCAAACCTGAACCCATGTACAATACAATGCTGAACCTGTCGCTTGGAAATATCACCTGAAATACGCCAGTATTCTGACAGCATCCGGAAAAAAGAAAAATAATTTTCACTGATTCTGAATTTGAAAGCCTTGAAAATACCCGGCTCATCGGATTGAAAATTGGAATAGATCAAGGTCTCGCACCCCTGTTGCTTCAGGGCCTTGTGCAAAGACAAATCATAACAGTCCATCCCTGCCTTTATTCCAACATGATCTACAATTGCAACTTTCACTTCATTTCATTTTTAAAGCCAGCCGGACAAATCCCGGCCAATAAGTTTTTGCAGCGCCAGTATATCTTCCCGATAAACTTCAGTCAGTTTTTTTCGAATGATAGGATTCATTGACACCTTTCCCTTCGTGTTCAGGTCCGTAAATACATTCCTGATTTTTTTTCGCAAAGGATCAGGAATAGCATACCATAATTTATATTTCAATTTACTTTCTGAAGTCGCTGCCTTGCCAAGGGATTTCCATCTTGGAAGGCCAGATTCATTCTGCGGCGCCAACCTCTTAAACTCAAATTCTTCATCCACTCCAAGGAAGTGGCATAAATCCCTTAACACACGCTGAGGTTCCTTTTCAAAATCTTCGAACAAAATAATGTGCACATGCCGGAAATTATCCATGTAGGCCTTCACCTGCTTAAAATAAAAGCCGCGGTCCAGGTAAAAATAGTCGAAGCTGTAATTGGCTTTGATTCTTTCTTGTTCGGCTTCGATTGCTTTTTCAAAATCCAATTGTTCGCGGCCATCACGCACTCGCCAGCAATATTGTGAATATGCACGGTCCACCGGGTTACGGAGCATAATCACGATCCTGATATTACTGTATGAACTAAAATATTTTTTTACAGTTGCTATTGTTTTGTCGTGCAGATAAAGATAAGGTGTACTCATTTCGCCGGTTTTCTGATCTGCCCCGGCTTTTCGAAAAAGGTTTTCATAAGATGCAAGGTCTTTCACTGCGAATGCAAATTTTCCTTTGACATATTTTATGTCATCGCCTTCAAACACAAAAAAGCATGGCTCTTTGACATCAGGCAAAAATATTCCTGGATGCTGTCGCAGGTATGAATGAAGGGTAGTTGTTCCTGCACGGGCAGCACCCACAACTAAAAAATCCGGTGTCCGCATCAGCTTGTTGAAACAGTATTAAGATTATTCTGGAAGTAATGATAACGGAAATAATACAACAGGCAAACGATAAACATGATGCTGCTGGTATCCCTGATATTCACTGCCGTAAAAAACATGCTGAGAAAGAAAAAAAGGATCATGTATTCGCATGTCTTAAAAAATACATTTTTTGAATTTACTACCCTCGAAATATTCAGGGCAAACAGGAATGGCAGATAAATCAGGAAGGTACCAAGCAATCCAAACACAAAAATATTTCCGAGGATCCCGATATCGACAGGATAAAAGTAACCCAGCAGGTCGCGCCAGCCGCCATTCCACTGGTTGCTGATAAAACCATTCCCAAGCATCGGGTTTTTGTCAATATATGAAAGGGCTGTATTGAATTCCATATACCTCACTGCAGACGAAGCTTCATCGGTCGTTTCACCGAGAAACACATTCAACACATTCTGATAAAGTACCTGGTATCTTTCAAAGAGCGAAGTATAACCCAATGAAACCATGATCAACAACAACATGATTCCGGCGGGAACTCCTATGAGTATGTTCTTTACTTTTTCCCTGAGTGTAAAATTTCGGATGAAATAAATCATGAGTACAATGGCCATAACCACAAGTGTTGTGCGGGACTGAAGAAAAAATATCAGGTAGAAAAGAATCATGACTACCGGAATGATGTAGCGTTTTTTATTTTCCTGTGAAATCTTAAAGAGCGAATAGAAAAGGAGCATGATGACAATACCAAACTGGAACCGGTATCGGTAACCACGGATCGGGCTGTACACAACGAATTCCTGGTCAACAAAACGTTCAGGGTTTACAAAAAGAAAAAAAGAATAGAAAATAAACAGCAGCACCAGTGAAATCACCACGAATGAGCGCTCAACCTGTTGTATGGTGATGTACTTCTTCTGCATTAATGTTATCAGCAGTATGCCAGAAAAGGAAAGGATCACCGACCGTTGCGCCATGATCCCAAAATAATATGGCTGTTTGAAAACCACATGACCCTGGTGTGCAGCAAGAAAATTTACAAGTACAACCACCCACATCAGTACGTCAAGCTTTGTCACATAAAAATTCTTCAGGTTTAAGAAAGTATGCACCAGGTAAAAAATGGCAAGCACAATAATTGAAAAAGTAGATAATGTCTGGTGGATCGTTTCCAGCGGAAGCGTTGCAAAAATCCTGAACGTAGATGTATAAATCAGGAACAAGACAAAATAAGACAGGAAGGGTGAAAATCTTTTATTCCCGTATTCCGAAACACTCATGCCGCAAAGATAAAACGGTTCATGAGCTACAATTTACCGGGCCTATAGAATGTTAAAAATCCGAATTTCTTTTTCACGCTGTAAATACAGAGTGTATTCCAGACAACCATTCCTATCACTTGCGAAATGCAGGCACCCAAAATCCCGTAGGGAGGAATTAGAATGAAGCAGGCAGTGATATTGAAAACTGCAGCAATCACGGCATTGTTGCGAAGGTTTTTTTCCCTGTCGGCCATATTGAGTACCTGTGAAGCAAGACCAGAAAAGGACACGAAGAGCTGACCTGCAAGCAAAAGTTCCAGTGAAAACTCATTCCCTGTAAAGTCCTTTCCAAATACTGAAAGTACGAGGTGCGGAAAGAAGAACAGCGGCAGAAAAACGACGATAGAAGAGATAAAAATAAGCTGTGTTGCTTCCATGCTCAGCTTTTTCATTTCCGCTGATTTACCGGAAGCAAATGCAGCGGCGATACGCGGTGAAGCGATGCTGTTGATGGCAAGTATTGAAATATTGGTGAATGTGGAAATCCTGACGATGGCATTGTAAACACCCACTTCCGATTCAGCATAGTATGCAGCCATAATCAGCGTTCCACCCCACGTCATCACCAGCTGCATGATGGTGGTGATGAACATCGGAGACGATGTACGAATTAGTTTCCTGGAATCTATAACGGCAACCTTACCATGTTTATTCCATTCAATAAGTTTATAGAAAAGGACTATGCTGATAACTGAGGCAATCGTGATCGAAATAAACTGTATTGAAACCGGAACAAACCTGTCGGTATAAAATGCCAGCGAAAAAATTAACAGGATTGTTGCAATGATGGAAACCGCAGACGTCTGCAAAAATGTATAAGCACGTATCCTGTGCAGGCCACGGATTGATTCACTGTTCACGAGCAATATTACAAGCGGGAGCACAAAAAGCGAATTGATTTTCAGGAGCCCTGAGAGATGAGGCTTATGAAAAATAGAACCGGCAATTACCGGGGAAAAAATGTAAAGTATGATCGTTATGACAATACATACAGGTACAATGAAACGAAATGACTTCAGGTACACATGTTTGATAGCCGCAAAATTTCCAAGGGTGAACAGTTCGGCAATATATCTCATGAGTGCGACGTCCATTCCCAGTTTACCAATCACCGATGCAAAACTCAAAATAGCGATACAGATGGAAACGATCCCCAGCGCATCTGCACCGTAAAACCTGGAAGTAATCACTGTGACGAGAAAACCTGTCCCCAATCCTGCAACCCTGATCAGCAATGAAAAAAAACTTGCGCGCACAAGATGCCTGAATGAAGCGTCGTTCACAAAGCGATTTCGCCACGCACCGAAATTATTTCGCAATGAACCAATCATTTAATAAATCTGATTTATTGTAAGCGAGCTCCTCCCCTGTCTTCAGGGAAAATATATTTCCACCGGCGGCCTTCACAATGGCATGTCCTGCAGCTGTATCCCACTCCATTGTCGGAGCAAACCGGGGATATACGTGAGCCCGGCCTGCCGCAATCATGCACAGCTTGAGAGAACTGCCGGAAGAAATCATGTTCACTTCCCCATGATCTTGCCTGGCTTCATCAATGTATGCTGCTGTTTCTGACGAAAGGTGTGACCGGCTGGCCACGATTGTAAATATACCGGGCAGATTTTTTTTATCCAGCTTCATGCGCAACCGGAAAGATTCTTCAATGCTTTTTCCTTCTGTATAGACCATCTTATATGCTGCTTCTCCTGCCACACCATAAAACAATTCTCCTGTCACCGGCTGGTAGATAACTCCAAATACAGTCGCTCCATTTTGAACGAGTGCGATGTTGACGGTGAATTCGCCATTCCTTTTGATAAACTCCTTCGTTCCATCGAGCGGATCCACGATCCAAAGCTCTTTCCAATTTCTCCTTTCATCATAAGGAATCTTTTTGCCCTCTTCGCTAAGCAATGGAATTGAAGTCTTTGAAAGTTTTTTCTGGATGACATCATGGGCATTTCTGTCGGCGAGCGTTAATGGACTCTTGTCTTCCTTGAGTTCTACAGCAAATTCTGATTGATAGACCTCAAGGATGGCATTTCCGGCATGAATGGCTGCTTCAATCGCGAGGGGAATAAGTTCTTGTCTGATCATAACTCCGCAATAAAAGTAAAATGAATTGTGAGATGAATTATTGCAGCGTAATTATCTTATCAAGGTCACCCGGCTTGTTCTTATGAATTCGTTTCCTTTTTCATCCAATGCGCGAAGACGGTAAACATACACTCCTATTTCGCAACTATGACCTTTGGAGGTACCATCCCAGCCTGTTGCCGGGTCGTTTGTTTCAAAAATGATTTCGCCGAAACGGTTATAAATCAGCAACGAATAGCCATCACTGTTAACGAAATGTTCTGCAGGATTGAAAACATTATTCACACCTCCCGGCCTGAAAGCATTGGGGATAAATACACCTGTCCTCTGCCGGAAACAGATTTCATTCGACCGGGATGAATCAGAAAAACCAAACGGGTTGCCTGCGGCTTCGTAGGCGATTACGGTATAGCAAAATCTTCCACCGGTTGAATACAAGCTGCTCACATCATCAATATAAACACTGTCAGTAAAAGGAAGGGTTGCCAAAGGAGAAGAAGAATAAATTCCATCAATGCTCCGGTAGATTTCATACCGCGAAACTCCACCCAGCCATTGAGTATAAGAGTTCCAGGCAAATACATTTTGAAAAAAATCAGACGATATCGTATCCCCGGCAATTGTCCTGCTTACCTGCGACGACAGGGCGTCATTCCCGCAACTGTCAATGGAAGCAATCCTGTAGTAATTAATTACACTGGTAGAAACGTTATCTGTGAATGAGATAGATGGGATACCGGTGAAAGGCAGGGTTTGTACTGCAATGAAATTTCCCGTCGCGGAAGCAGAACGTTCTAAGCGATATTCACTCACGTCAGCCGCAGGATCAACATAGGCAGTTATCTCCACGACATCATTCGGAAAAACAGAAACACGGTTAATGTAGGAATACTGCGGCGCCACCGGAAGATTTGGAGTAACGCATACGTGATTTGAAGTTGATGTGGCAGATGGCCCATTCACTTGTGCAAGTATCCTGAAACAATACAGGGTATCCGTTTTCAAACCGGTAACCGTAAACGATGTGCTCTGTGTACTTCCGACAACAGCATCAACTCCGCCATTCTCATTCATCACAATGAGATAGTTCGGCGCCGTTGACGAATTCACATAATCACTCCATGAAAGACTCATTGAACCGGTGCAGATATCGACAGAGCCCTGTAACAAAATTGTTCGTTGTAATGGATCAGCACCGCATGGATTGCCACAGGAGTCAAAAGCAACAATCCTGAAACCCTGGATGCCAATGAGTGCGTCAAGGGATGATTGGTAAAACGTTGAACCAATACCATACACAGTGTCAATAGCGACAGCGGAAGTACCATCGGAATCATAAATAATGTATCCATAGGTATCGCCGGAAGTGCTTTGTGTCCAGCCGACGAGCGCATTTCCATTCATATCCATGCTCACTGAATCAATATGCGGAGGGTCAGGTGCTATCCTGTCCCTGAAATAAGCTCCATCCACATTTGAAATTGATGTGCATCCTGAGGCATCGCTTACTTCTATCCAATAATTTAGTGTGTCGCCACAGATGACTATTTCTTCGAGATAATTGGGGGTGCTTAAAGAAACATCGACAGAATCCAGGAGTGTAAAAATTCCTGCAGGATATTCTTTATAGATCAAATGATAAACGGAATTCGTGGAGATCAGTGGTGTATGCGATGCATTCCATGAAAGTGATGCATAACCGTCAAGAGGGTCAATCACTGTTAAACGCATGGCACGTATTGTATCGCTGGTTACAGTGGTCCCGTTCGTATTATTTAATTCTACAAAATAATATGCATTCATGTTCGCTGCATTTGCTGTCGGATCAATATATGATTGGGTTGCATAAACATTCACGCTGTCAATCAGCGTAAACGGCCCGGGTGCTGTGGTGGAATGGTAGACATGGTACGACCTGAAAAGTGCCGACGAAGAAGTATTCTCCCATGTAAAAGTGACCTCTCCTGCACTTCCGGTGGAAATACACTTCATTTCGATTGCTCCTAAAACCTGAAAAGGCATGAAAAGAACCAGGAAATGATAAAAATACTTCATCTATTACAAAAATAGCCTAACGGCTAAAGAGGGGCAAATATTTAATCCATGCCGCTCCCTGATGGAAACGGCAAGAACGGATCAGTTAAAAGCTATTTTTTGCCGACTACCAGTTCATTCAGGCTCTCCTTTGCGAGGTACTTTTGAGCCAGCATCATAAGTTCGGTGGGGGTAATGTTTGTGACTGTATTGATAAAGCGGTCGTAATAATCGTACTCAAGATTATAAAACATGATACCTTTCCAACGGTCAGCAAGATTGAAGGCGCCATCGATACTTTTCAAAAAAGAACCCAGCATATAATTTTTCACCATCTGCAATTCATCTTCAGGAACAGGTTCACGTCTGAGAATATCAATTTCCTTGTAAACTTCCTCAAGCGCCGGTGAGCAAACTTCTGCTCCTACTTCCGAAGCGATAAAGAAATAACCACCATGCATCATCGAAGCCACTGCTGATCCGATGCCATAAGTGTATCCTTTATCTTCTCTTATGTTTTTCATCAGCCTGGAACCAAAATATCCGCCGAGAATTGTATTCAATACCTGCATGCCGGCATAATCAGCATGCGTCTTATTAAACATCGGACGTCCGATGCGAATAGCTGATTGAATTGCATTATTTCTTTCGATGTAATTGATCTTCACCGGTGATGTTTGTTGCCCGGGAACAGTTCCTTCCATCCCGTTTCCTTTCATCCAATCCTTTTTCCCAAAAATCCTGTTGACCAGTGCAATTGTTTCCTTGTCAACTTTTCCTGATAACAGGATTGTGCAATGATCACTCACATAATGCGAGCGGTGAAAAGCGAGTAGTCCGGCCCGTGAAACCTTATCATAATCTTCCGGTTTTGTAAAATATCCATAAGGATGATTTGGACCAAAAATGATTTCACTGAACTTCCTGCGGGCAATAGATCCTACTTTTTCATTTTCAACCGTCAGCCGCTGCTTGTTGTTCTGCTGATAAACTGAAAGTTCCTTTTCAGGATAGGCAGCGTCGGTTATGATTTCATGAATCACCGGCAAGGTGTTTCCAAGGTGCTTGTTCAGAGAATGCAATACGACAGAACAGTAATCCGCCGATTGTTCTGTTTCATAATACGAGCCGAAGTAGTCCACCATTTCTGCCAGCTGTTGTGCAGAGTGCTGTGACGTACCCTCGCTCATTAACCTGTTCGCGGCAGAATGCATCAATGGGTGTTGCACATCGAAAGTCGGGTTGCGAAAAATCAATTCCACTTTGACAACATCCTGTACACCGGCGTTCAGAAAATAAACGGGGATGCCATTGTCAAGTTGCATTTTTTCTACATGCCTGAATGAGAAATCCTTTATGCTGCTTAGTCCAGGCGCAAGGGTTCGTGACAATATTTCTTCTGACATAATTATTTTTTTGATAGATAATAAAGGGTTGAACAGTTCGTCTCCCTGAAAATTTCATTTGCCCGTGAAGTAATATCTGAAGCTGTAACCTGGCGGTACCGTTCCACTTCTGTGTTGATGAGTCCCGCATCGCCCATATATTCGGCAAAAGCAAGATTCAGCGCACGACCAGAGAGGTCAATCTCTGAAAAGACCATTGTGCTTTCGATTTTGTTTTTGACCCTGGTGAGTTCAGCTTCTGTAACAGGCGCATTCATTATTTTTTGAATCTCTTCATCAAGTGCTTCTTCGGCCTTTTTCATTGTCACTCCTTTTACAAGTTTGCCCTCTGCAATCACAGTTCCTTTGTCAAAACTTCCTGAACCATAGCAATTAATTTCACTGAACAGCTTCTTGTCCTTCACCAGTGAATTGTATAAACGCGATGATTTGCCGGCGGAAAGTACATCTGTCATCAGGTCTTCAGCATAATATTCTTTGTCGAACCTGGAAGAACTATGATAGGATCGGTAAAGGGAATCAAAAGGAATTTCACGCTCAACGGTCATGACGCGTTTTTCAGTTTGAAGTGGTTCAACAGGATATTTTCTTTCGTCATGGAAGCTCCGCCTAATCTCCCCAAACCATTCTTCTGCCATTTTAAATACTTCTTCACTCTTCACATTCCCGGCAACACACATGATTGCATTGTCAGGACAATAATATTTAAAGAAGAATTTTTTTACATCTTCAAGCGATGCATTTTCAATATGAGAAATTTCCTTGCCGATGGTTGACCATTGATATGGATGAACTTTATATGACAGCGGCCTTAACAGCAATCCAACATCTCCATAGGGTTGGTTCAGGTAACGCTGTTTGAATTCTTCTATTACAACCTGTCTTTGCACTTCAAGGCTTTTCGGTGAAAATGCAAGCGACATCATGCGATCGCTTTCCAGCCAGAAGCCCGTTGTGAGATTTTGTGCAGGCAGGGTGAGATAATAATTGGTGACGTCGTTGTTAGTGAAAGCATTGTTATCACCTCCTGCAAGCTGCAATGGTCCGTCATATTCAGGAATGTTTACGCTTCCCCCAAACATAAGGTGTTCGAATAAATGCGCAAAACCGGTTTTATCAGGATCTTCGTCCCTTGCCCCTACTTTATAAAGAATATTGATGGTAGCGAGTGGCGTCGACTGATCCTCATGAACAATCACCGTCAAGCCGTTGCTGAGTTTGGTCTTATTGAATGATATCAAAATAATGGATTTTTAGGGATAAACGAATGATTGAAATTTTGCGGTGAAGGTAACTGTTTTGTAACGTGCATGATGATTTTCAGTAGCACAACAGTTTGAATAAGTATTCACAAATGTAAGATCGAATCTTTGCTTTATTGAATTGCTTGCATTTACTTTGGCCCGTTGAAAAAAACAGCCAGCCTTTTCTTACTTATACCTATTCTTCTTCAAACAGGAGGCATGTTGTTGATATGCATGCTTCTTCAGTTGAATTCGCATTGCAGGATTGAGGCAATCCTTGAAAATTCTTCGACAAAGTTTGAAAAACTTGTGCTGACCCAGAAGCAATTTCAAAAAGCAAAACAAGGTGAAGAGGAAATACTCTTTAATGGGAAAATATATGATATTAAAAATGCGACTCTCAATGGTAATTTAATTGAATTGGTTGCTTACCACGACGTCAGGGAAGAAAGCCTGATTTCTTTAATTGAAAAGTTTTTTGATTCTGAAAACTCCGGCGATGATTTTTCTCTCCATGTGCTGAAGCTTCTCGTTTCAGTGTATACGTTTTCGTCACAGCAATTTGAATTTTCACAGCCATTTTCTTCGGAAAATTTTATCCAATGGCATTCCGGTCTTTACCTCTCATTTACAGGGGAAACACTTACACCTCCACCGGATTTTATCAGCTGACTTATTTTTTTCTTTTAACCGCGTATTAATGCAGAAGATTACTGCTTAATAACGCTTCTATTATTTTATTATTTACAATCCAATCTCATAAAATGAAATACATATTTATAGCATTTATACTAAGCATTACATTACAGCTTTCGGCGCAGGACGTTGTAAAGGAAACCTCCGCACCATCCATTAATGATTCGACCGGAATAACCCTGAAAGAAGTTACCATTTCAGTAAACAAGGTTGCTGAAACCAAAAAATCTGTCGCCCAGCAGGTCAACGCTTTATCTGCAAAAGATATTGAGAACATACAGGCTCAATCTACTGCTGATCTCCTTCAAGCTTCTGGTGCAGTATCCCTGCAGAAAAGCCAGCAGGGAGGCGGAAGCCCGGTGCTTCGCGGTTTTGAAGCCAGCCGCGTACTGCTGGTGGTTGACGGCGTCCGAATGAATAACATAATTTACAGGGCCGGTCACTTGCAGAATATCATCACCCTCGACAATGCATCCCTTGAACGTGTTGAAGTATTGTATGGCCCTTCATCAACGGTATATGGAAGCGATGCACTCGGAGGCGTGATACACATGTATACAAAAAAAGCAATGCTTGCCAGGGCGGGTGAAAATACCAACCTAAAAGTGAATGCATTCACCAGGCTTGGAACTGCGAACGATGAATTTACAGGTCATGTTGATTTTAATATCGGGAAGAAATCATTTGCATCCTTTACCTCATTTACATTTTCCGACTTCGGCGATCTGAAGGGCGGCGAAAACCAGAATCCATTTTACAGTACATCGTATGGAGAAAGACCATATTATGTTGAGCGCATCAATGGCGTTGATTCACTCGTTAAAAATGAGGACAGGTATGTTCAGACACAAAGCGGGTTTTCACAATATGACCTGGTCGAAAAAATTCTTTTCAAGCCGGGTCAACATACATCCCATGGCCTGAACATTCAGTATTCGAATTCAACTGATGTACCTCGTTACGACAGGCTTACGGATCCTTCAGGTGGAGGTCTCAGATCTGCGGAATGGTACTACGGGCCGCAGCAACGCCTGCTTGCAGCATACGATCTGAACATCGCCAATGATTCTTCTTTCTTTCAAAACATCCATGCAGGAATCAATTTCCAGGACATTGAAGAGAGCAGGCACAACAGGAATTTTGGTAGCGCTAACCTGAACAGCAGAATTGAAAATGTGCAGGTCATCGGGGCTAACCTTGATCTTCAAAGAATAGCCGGTCGTCATAACATCAGGATGGGTCTTGACGGACAATACAATACTTTAGCTTCTACAGCTGAGAGGGTAAACATCGAAACCGGGGAATCGGAAGAACTGGATACACGTTATCCAGATGGAGACAACACACAAATGAATCTTGGTTTATATGTTTCACATACATGGAACGTGTGCGATGATTCATACATTACCGATGGACTACGAATAGGTTATTCAAGTCTTCATTCTACTCTTGTTGATACAACATTTAAACACCTGCCCTACTCTGATATTGACCAGGATAATGTCGTTTATTCCGGAAGCGTAGGTTACATCCACAATCCCTCCGACGACCTGAAACTTTCTGCACTGATCTCGACAGGTTACCGTGTACCCAATGTGGATGACATGGCAAAAATTTTTGAATCTGCACCTGGTGCACTGATTGTTCCCAATGCGGATCTGAAGCCGGAAAAAACAATCAACTATGAAATGGGAATCACAAACATTTTCAATGAAAAATCAAGATGGGAAAACGTAGTTTACTATACACGATTTTATGATGCCATCGTTACTGATGTGTTCACATACAATGGACAGGATTCAGTTCTCTATGACGGCAGTATGAGCGCAGTGTATGCCAACCAGAACAAAAAAGAAGCATACATCTACGGGTTCACATCAAATTTCAAATCGCAGTGCACTGAAAATCTTACTTTCAACTTGATGTTTAACTATACTTACGGACGAATCAAAACAGACTCGATGGATTCACCACTCGATCACATTCCTCCATTTATGTCACGTCTTGGACTTGACTACTCGAACAATAATTTCAATGCAAATTTCTTCGTGAACTACAACGGATGGAAAAAGCTGAAAGATTATAACCTGGGTGGTGAAGACAATGAACAATATGCGACACCTGACGGTATGCCGGCATGGATAACATTGAACCTGCATTTGTCATACAAGGTCTGGAAACACATTACAGTCCAGACAGGAGTTGATAATATATTCGACACGCAGTACCGCACCTTCTCCAGCGGAATCAATGCTCCGGGAAGAAATATCTTTGGAACTCTAAGATTTCATTATTGATGCATAAGAATTAATGAGTGAAAAAAAAGAGGCTGTCCCGAAATGAGATAGCCTCTTTTTTATTAGCAATCTAAATTACTCTTTATGTTCTTTCACCGGGGCTGGTTCAGTACGACCATGATCTTCATGGTTATCATCCTTTGAACAAAGTCCAACGATTTTATGAAAAGTATTGTGGAGCTCTTCCATTTTTGGTTTCAACTCTTCATTTGTCGCTTTTTTATCAATCATGGCTTTCAATGCAATGATCTGACCGATGAGTTCTTTCTGCGCTGATTTTATTTCCGGCTTATCAAATTCTTTTGGAGGCGTTGAATTGGCCCATGCAACAGCTTTTTCATGCATCTCACCGATGCGGCTGCGGATGGGTTCATAATTACCTTCTTCAGATGGATGAAAGGTCTGCGCCATTACTTTATGGAACTCATTCTTTTCCGGCCATTGTGCCTGGCTTGTAACAGGCGTTTGGGCACTTGCAGAATAAATTACAAACGAAGTAATCATTGCAGCAATAAACGTGAATTTCTTTTTCATATAAGGAGTTTTAAATTTAGAAGCTACAAAGAAAAGAAATATTCTACTAATAAAGGATTGCCCGTGAGGTTGCTGTTCCTTCTTCAGTAATTACCCTCACAAAATAAACCCCATTGCTAAACCCTGAA
>Ga0190274_10000962_pt1 | contig 16779 bp, 16 predicted proteins | sample Popmic531T_FD_133002 | JGI IMG/M metagenome (GOLD analysis project Ga0190274, IMG submission 133002) | Populus adjacent soil microbial communities from riparian zone of Yellowstone River, Montana, USA - 531 T | ecosystem: Environmental > Terrestrial > Soil > Riparian zone | place: USA: Montana...
AGGGGGCGCTCAAGCTCAAGGAGCTCGCGTACATCCACGCCGAGGGCTTCGCGGCGGGCGAGCTCAAGCACGGCCCGATCGCGCTGATCGAGGACGGGCTGCCGGTGTTCTGCGTGGTGCCGCCCGCCGGCCGGGACCAGCTGCGGGACAAGATGGTCAGCGGGATCCAGGAGGTGCGCGCCCGTGGCGCCCGCACGATCTGCCTGGTCGAGGACGGCGACGACGCGATCACGCCGTACGCCGACGTGATCATCCGGCTGCCCCGCGTGCCGGTGCTGCTGCAGCCGCTGGTCGCCGTCGTACCTCTGCAGCTGTTCGCCTGCGAGCTCGCGACGCTGATGGGCCACGACGTCGACCAGCCGCGCAACCTGGCCAAGTCCGTCACCGTCGAATGAACACCCCACGAAAACGCGCTTCGCTTGCCTTTTCGCGGGGACCCCGATGATCATCGGGGTCGGGATCGATGTCGTCGACATCGAGCGGTTCGGGGAGTCGCTGACGCGGACTCCCGGCCTGTCCGCCCGGCTCTTCACGCCGGCCGAGGCCTCGCGTCCGCTCGCGTCACTGGCTGCCCGGTTCGCCGCCAAGGAGGCGCTGGCCAAAGCGCTCGGCGCCCCCGTCGGCCTGCACTGGCACGACGCCGAGATCGTCTCCGAGTCGTCCGGCCGGCCGCTCTTCGAGCTCCGCGGCTCCGTCCTCGCCCGTGCCGAGGAGCTCGGGGTCGGTTCCGTCCACGTCTCGCTCTCCCACGACGCCGGCATCTCGTCGGCCGTGGTAGTGCTGGAGTCGTGAGATGTCGGGTCGTGAGTCTCAGCGAGCGCTATGACGCGCGCTCGGACTCACGACCCGGTACGCCGAGGCGTCGGAGGTCCGATCCGAGGCGGTCTTGCTCGTCACGCACCTCTCTCGCGGTACATCGGACGACGATGCGTTTCGGGTCCGTGATGCCGCGCTGGCGGGCGATGTCGCTCTCCCAGTGCTCCACGTCCATGTGGAAGGCGCCATCGACCTCGAGGACGAGCACCAAGCCGCCGCCGAGGTCCCACTCGCAGTCGGTGTAGCGGAGCCGACCGGTGGCGGGATCGGCCCGACGCGTCTGGCGATCAGGTGGTCGGAGCGCCTGCGTGCGACACATGCGCAACACGTCCAGCTCGGCGACCGACTGGGATCCGCCTGCGATCTCCCCGACCGTCTGGCGGAACATCTTGGCCCACCGCAGCGGTCGCATCTGCTCGACCGTGAGAAGCAGCCGCCCGGGTGTCGTCAGCCGTTGCTGCACGGCGGCGGCGACAACACCTTGGGCCGTGCGCCGGCTGCGTTGGTACGCCGCGAAGTGCAGCACCGCCGGCTCGATGCGCCAAGTGGGCAGACGTTGCGCCGGATCCACCATCGGCGGGATCGCTCGCCGGGTCCGCACGAACCGGACGCCGTCCGGCTCGTCGTCCAGGATCAGCTTCTGCGGAACGAGAACCGTGACCACCTCCCGGTGCCAGTTGCGGAGCCCGCAGACCTCCGCGGCCGTCAGGTCGCCGAGCACTGAACGCGGCCCTGCGTGCAGCACGCCGAGCCACATCAGCTGCTCGCGGCTGAGCGGGCCGGTCGTCGTACTGACCACCATCGATGAGCGCTCGACCCACCGCTCGGCCGACACCTGGTTGCGGAGTCGGTGCCGGTCGATGCCCAGGTCGTTGAGCTGACGGCGGCTCACCAGGCCCGCCTGGGCATCGGCGAGCGCCTGCCATGGTCGATCGCGCATGGCAGGACCCTCCCCGAGATCGACGATGTGCCGCGTCGCTCATCCACAGGGCCCCGGGTCGTGAGCCCGAGGGTGCGGCGGAGCGCCCGCTGGGACTCACGACCCGGATAGCGTGAGGGGTATGAGGCGGGCGCACACGGTCGAGCAGGTGCGGGCGGCCGAGGCGGAGCTGATGGCGCATCTGCCCGAGGGGGCGTTGATGCAGCGGGCCGCGGCCGGGCTGGCGTACGCCGTGATCGACCTGCTGGGCTCGGCGTACGGGCGCCGGGTGCTGCTGCTCGTCGGGTCCGGCGACAACGGCGGCGACGCGTTGTACGCCGGCGCGCTGCTCGCCCGCCGGGGCGTGCAGGTCGAGGCGTGGCTGCTGTCCGAGCATGCGCACGCGGGCGGGATCGCGGCGCTGAAGGCCTCCGGTGGTCGGGTCGTGCTGCCCAGCGAGCGCCCCAGCGCACTCTCAGCAGCACGACCCGAGGTGGTGGTGGACGGGATCGTCGGGATCGGGGGGCGACCGGGGCTGCGAGACGAGGCGCAGGACGCGCTCAAGGCCGTCGAGGGGATCCCGGTCGTCGCCGTGGACACGCCGAGCGGCGTGGACGTCGACACCGGGGAGCTGGACGGGCCGCACGTGCGGGCCGACGTGACCGTCACGTTCGGCACCCACAAGGTCGCCCACCTCGTCGACCCGGCCGCCGCGGCGTGCGGCGTCGTCCACCTCGTCGACCTCGGCCTGGACCTGCCTCCCCAAGATCAGACACAGCCGGCAGTCGAGGCCCTTCAGCCCGAGGACGTCGCGGCTCTGCTGCCGCGGCCTGAGCCCGACGCCCAGAAGTACGCCCGCGGTGTGGTGGGAGTGCGGGCCGGCAGTGCGCGGTACCCCGGTGCGGCGCTGCTCAGCGTCGCCGGTGCGAGCAGCGGACTGGTCGGCATGGTCCGGTACGTCGGTCCTGCCGAGGTTGCTGACCGGGTCCGGGTCGCCCATCCCGAGGTCGTGGGGGAGGGCAGGGTGCAGGCGTGGGTGGTCGGCTCGGGCGGCGGCGACCGCGCGGGCGACGAGCTGGCCGCGGCGCTGGACGACGGCGTCCCGGTCGTGGTCGACGCCGACGCCCTCGCCCACGTCGACGGCCCCCTGCCGGACGGCACGGTGCTCACCCCTCACGCCGGCGAGCTCGCCGCGATGCTCGGCACCGACCGCGCCGACATCGAGGCGAGACCGCTTCATCACGCCCGCCACGCGGCCACGACGTACGGCGCCGTGGTGCTGCTCAAGGGCCGCCACACGTTGATCGCCACGCCCGACGGCCGAGTCCGCGCGACCACGACCGGGACACCGTGGCTCGCCACGGCCGGCGCCGGGGACGTGCTCGGCGGGCTGATCGGTGCGCTGCTGGCCGCCGGCCTCACGGCGTACGACGCCGCCTCGGTCGGCTCCTGGCTGCACGGGGCCGCCGCGACCCTCGCGAGCAAGGGCGGTCCGCTGGTCGCGGGCCAGGTCGCGGCGTCCATCCCGGCAGCCGTCCGGAGCCTGCCCGACCGGTGATGGGAGAATCGGCGGTATGACCCCGGCCGCGCGTGCAGAGATCGTCGTCGATCTCTCCGCGATCCGGCACAACGTCCGCCGGCTGCGTGAGCTGACCGGCGTCCGGATGATGACCGTGGTCAAGGCCGACGGCTACGGACACGGCCTGGTCGAGGTCGCGCGGGCCGCCCGGGAGGCCGGAGCCGAGTGGCTCGGCGTCGCCACCATCGACGAGGCCCTGGCCCTGCGCGCGGGCGGTGACACCGGACGCGTGCTGTGCTGGCTGACCGTGCCGGGTGAGGACTACGCCGCGGTGGTCGCCGCGGGCGTGGACGTGACCGCCTACTCCGTCGCCGAGCTCGACGAGATCGAGGCAGCGGTCGCCGTCGCGGGCCGTCCGGCCCGCGTCCAGCTCAAGGTCGACACCGGTCTCTCGCGCGGCGGAGCCCCGATGGACACCTGGGCCGACGTCGTCGCCGCCGCGCGTGCCGGTGAGCAGGCGGGCACCTGGCAGGTCACCGGCATCTGGTCCCACCTCGCCGCGAGCGACGAGCCCGACCACCCGGCCAACGATGCCCAGGAGGCCGTCTTCCGGGAGGCGCTGGCGCTCGCGGATCAGGCCGGCCTGCGGCCCGAGGTCAGGCACCTCGCCAACTCGGCGGGCGCGATCCTGCGACCGTCGGCCCGCTTCGACCTGGTGCGCGTCGGGCTCGCGTCGTACGGCCTCGACCCCGCACCCGGCCACACGCCCGACCTCGGCCTGCGGCCCGCGATGACGGTCCGTGCGACGCTCGCGCAGACGAAGCCACTCGCCGCGGGCGCCTCCGTGTCCTACGGCCACACCTGGACCGCTGAGACGGACACCACGGTTGGGCTGGTCCCGGTCGGGTACGCCGACGGGGTGCCCCGCCACGCCAGCAACGTCGCCCAGGTGCTCGTCGACGGCAAGCGCCGGGCGATCCGCGGCCGGGTCTGCATGGACCAGTTCGTCGTCGACCTCGACGGCGACCTGCCGGCGGCCGGGCACGACGTCATCCTCTTCGGAGACGGGCGCCACGGTGAGCCGACCGCCCAGGACTGGGCCGAGGCCAGCGGCACCATCTCCTACGAGATCGTCACCCGCATCGGAGGGCGCATGGCCCGGAGGTACGTCGAGTCGTGAGTGTTCGAGGAAAGGTGATCGGAGCCGTCACCGTCGGCGCCGTCGGCCTGGCGGCTGCCGGCGCGGGAGTCGGCGTCAACCGCCAGCGGCGGCGGATCGCCGGGCGCGCGCCGGACGACGTACCCGCGTTCGGGTCGCTGCGCTCCGAGCCGATCACGGTCATCGCCGACGACGGCACGCCCCTGCACGTCGAGGTGGACGAGCCCGAGGTGCCCGCGAAGCGCTCGCGGCGCAAGCCGAAGCCACCGTTGACCGTGATCTTCGCCCACGGCTACGCACTCGAGCTGGACTGCTGGCACTTCCAGCGTCAGCACTACAGGGGTCACGTCCGCACCGTCTTCTACGACCAGCGCTCGCACGGCCGCTCGGGCCGATCCTCGATCGGGAACGCCACCATCGACCAGCTCGGCCGCGACCTGCTGAGCGTCATCGAGGCGGTCGCCCCGGAGGGCCCGATCGTGCTCGTCGGCCACTCGATGGGCGGCATGACGTTGGTCGCGCTCGCCGAGCAGCAGCCGGAGCTCTTCGGCGACCGGATCGTCGGCACGGCGCTGATCTCGACCACCGCCGGCGGTCTCGAGCCCAGCCGGATCCTCTTCCCGATGGTGCCGGCCTGGGGGAGCGCCGGCCCCGTCGGCCGCACCATCTCCGCACTCGCCCGGACCCACAAGATCGTCGACGGCTTCCGTCGCGCCGGCAAGGACGTCGCGCTCGTCGCCACCGCGCAGTTGGCCTTCGGTGACGACGTCCCGGGCAGCTACGTCGAGTTCGTGGACCAGATGCTGTCGGCGACGCCGTTCGAGGTCGTCGCCGAGTTCTTCCCCGGCTTCTCCTCGCTCGACAAGTTCGACTCGGTAGAGGTGCTGTCGAAGGTGCCGACCGCGGTCATCTGCGGCACCGAGGACAAGCTCACCTCGATCGGGCACAGCCGCAAGCTGCACTCCCGCATCGACGGGTCGACCCTGCTGGAGTGCCACGGCGCCGGTCACATGGTGATCCTCGAGCGCCACTCCGAGGTCAACGGCGAGCTCGACCGGCTGCTGGCCGCGACCGGTGCTGAGGACGCGCGGTGACGGTCGAGATCACCCGCGTCGGCCCCGAGTCGGCGCCGCAGGTCCTCGCGGTCGTCCGGGCCGCCTTCGAGGCGCGCCCGCCGCTGGACCCGCCCGCCGCCGCACTCGTCGAGACCGAGCAGACGATCGCCGACAAGCTGGCCGCCCACGGCGGGCTGCTTGCCTGCGTCGACGGCCGCCCGGCCGGCGCGCTGGTGCTCGACCCGGTCGGGAGTACGACGTACCTGCGCCGGTTCGGCGTCCATCCGGAGGCCCAGGGCCACGGCGTGGCCGCGGCGCTGATCGAGGCCGCGGTCGAGGCGGCGGACGGCTCCGACGACCTGACCGTGGTCGCCCGCGAGGAGCTGCCGCAGACGGTGCGGTTCTGGGAGCGTCAGGGGTTCCGCGAGATCAGGCGCGAGTCGCCGAACGTCGAGCTGCGGCGACCGCTGCGGACCCACGTCTTCCAGGCGCCCGACGCCGACGCGATGCGCGGGCTGGGACGTTCGCTCGCCGGCCAGCTCACCCGGGGCGACCTGATCGTGCTCAGCGGCGAGCTCGGGGCCGGCAAGACCACGTTCACCCAGGGGCTCGGCGCCGGTCTCGGCGTACGCGGTGACATCACCTCGCCGACGTTCGTGATCGCCCGGGTGCACCCCTCGCTCGTCGGCGGACCGGACCTGGTGCACGTCGACGCCTACCGCCTCGGCGGGCTCGAGGAGCTCGACGACCTCGACCTCGACACCTCGCTCGACGACGCCGTGACGGTCGTCGAGTGGGGTGAGGGGCTCGCCGAGGGGCTCGCCGAGTCGCGGCTAGAGGTCGCGATCGTGCGCGGGGATGCTCCCCACGACGAGCTCGACCCGCGCCGGGTCGAGCTCACTCCGGTAGGACCGCGCTGGCACGCGCTGTCCTTCCTGGCCCTGGGCTAGAACCCGGTGACGCCCTCGTTGCCGTAGCCCTCGGCCTGCTCGTCGAAGTTCTCGTGCTCCAGCAGGTGCAGGATCGGTACGCCGAGCTTGCGGCGTGCCTTGGACGTCCAGTCGAGGTGGAAGAACTCGGAGACGACGTGCGGGCGGGTCAGGATGATCGCCTCGCGGCCGTCGACCTCGGCGACCTTGGCGGCCAGCGCGTCGATGGGCGGGTCGGTGACGACCTGGCCGCGCGCCGTCGCGCCGCTCTTGCGCAACGCGTCGAGGGTCTGCGTGAGCTCGGTGTGGGACCGGTCCTCGCAGTCCTTGCGCACCGCGTCGAGGTCGACCTCGCTCATCGGCATCGTCGGCGACGCGAGCATGTCGCCGGCGGTCAGCGACCCCATCGCGGACTCGATGCGCGCCGCGGCATCCTCGAGCGGTAGCAGCACGTGGTAGGTGACCTGCTGGTCCAGACCCTCGTGCAGCGAGTGGACCTGGGCGGCGTCCTGCTCGCTGAGCGCCTGCTCGATCAGGAGGACGACGTCGTAGTCCTCGCCCGGCGTTCCAGGTGCTGCGTTCTCCGACATGTCTGCCTTCCTAGTGGACACCGAGAATCCTAGCCAGGTCGTAGCTCACCGGCTCGTCCAACTGCTCGTAGCCGCACGACTCCGGGTCGCGGTCGGTCCGCCAGCGGCGGAACTGGGCGGTGTGCCGGAAGCGCCGCCCCTCCATGTGGTCGTACGCCACCTCCAGCACCCGCTCGGGCCGCAGCGGGGTGAAGGAGAGGTCCTTGCCCGCGCTCCACCGGCTCTGGGTGCCCGGCACCCGGTCCGGGTTGGCGGTCAGGAACTCCTGCCAGCGACCCCACGGGTGCTCGCTGATGTCGCACACGAGCGGCTGCAGCTCCTCGATCAGCTCGGCTCGGCGCGCCGCCGTGAAGCTCGCGCTCACGCCGATGTGCTGCAGCTCGCCCTCGTCGTTGTAGAGGCCGAGCAGCAGGCTGCCGAGCAGCGGCTTCTCGGGCGTGCTGGTCTTGTGCTCGCGGTAGCCCGCGACGACGACGTCGGCGGTGCGCTCGTGCTTGATCTTCAGCATCGTGCGGGCGTTCTGCTGGTACGGCGCGTCCAGCGGTTTGGCGACGACGCCGTCCAGTCCGGCGCCCTCGAACTGGTGGAACCACTCCTCGGCCTCGGCCGGATCGGTGGTCGACCGGGTCAGGAAGCACGGGCCGGCGAGCCCACCCAGCGCCTGCTCGAGAGCCGCGCGGCGCTCGGCGAGGGGCCGGTCGGCGTACGACTCGTGGCCGAGCGCGAGCAGGTCGAAGGCGACGTACGACGCGGGCGTCTTCTCGGCCAGCATCGCGATCCGCGAGGCGGCCGGGTGGATGCGCTCCTGCAGCACCTCGAACTCCAGACGCTCTCCCACGGACACGAAGATCTCGCCGTCGAGGACGCACCGCTCCGGCAGCTGCTCGCGCATCGCGGCGACGACCTCGGGGAAGTAGCGGGTGAGCGGCTTGGTGTTGCGGCTGGCGAGCTCGACCTCGTCGCCGTCCTTGAAGACGACGCAGCGGAACCCGTCCCACTTGGGCTCTATCTGTACTTCAGGGAGCGCGGCGAGTGCCTTCTCCAGCGACGCGGACTTGGCCAGCATCGGTCGTACTGGCGGCATGACTGGAAGGTCCACGCTCAAGACTCTAGTTCCGCGGATGCGATCCTCGACAAGGAGCGGGTATGCGGCTGAGGGCCTCTTCAGCTCGTCCCACCAGGTGAGGAGTGAGCCACGCGCCGCTCGACAGAGCCAGAGCTTCCGCGGGAGGTCGGGCGAATGCCTCGACCCCCGGGCGGCTTGCGCTTGGCAGTCATTCGCGGCGGGATGACGATCGTGTCGTCGGTGCATCTAAAAGGAGAGGGACGTATACTATTAGATATGGACCTATCTGATCCGACACGAGCCGTGGTGCCAACTCTCGACGGCCCGGTGCTAGCTGTCCTCGCTTCTGCTGGTCGGCCGTTGACCGTTGGCCAGGTCGCGGCGGATGTGGCGCGAGGGTCCGAGATCGGTGTCCGGCGAAGCCTCGCGCGACTCGTGGAGCAGGGCACGGTCCGGGCCACCTTGATGGGACGAAACCAGGTCCACGAACTCAACCGAGACCATGTCGCCGCTCAGGTCGCAGTGCTCTTGGCAGGGCTCAGGCTTGACCTATGGGAGCGATTCCGGTCCGAGTTGAGGTCATGGAAGGTCCCCCCGCTCTACGCCGCTGTCTTCGGCTCTGCGGCGCGAGGTGATGGCGGCGTCGACAGCGACATCGACCTGCTCGTCGTCCACCAGGTATTTCCTGGGGAGAAGGGGCCGAAGAGCGCCCGCAGCGACATCCGAACCCAGGTTGCGGACGCAGCAGGCGCCGTGTCTCTGAGCGCCACTGATCGAGATGCGGACAAGCGCTGGGAGAGCCAACTTGCCGGTCTGCACGACCGGGTTGAGCGCTGGACAGGCAACCCATTGCAGATCGTCGACCTGTCCTTCTATGAATGGCGCCGTCCGCCTGAGGAGTATCAGCCTCTGCTGGTCGATGTCCGTCGCGACGGAGTCGAACTGGTCAAGGCGCGCGGACTCAAGATATGGACTACCTCGGAGCCAGCCGATGGCTAAGCCGCCGCGGACCCGCGCGGCCGACAACGAGAATGCTCGGACGCGGGCTCAGGCGGCCGTCGCGTACCTCGTCCGACGCGATCTGTGCTCGACGACTTGGTCTCATTCACCGCGGCGATGAACATCGAGCGGCTTCCGGGCTCCTCGCCACTGCGACCCCCGACGGAGCAAAGCTGTCTCAGGTGTTCCGCCGACTGATCGACATCAAGGACGAAGCGCACTACGGACTAACCCTCGTGTCCTCGCGCAAGGCGCGTGATGCAGTGCGCTGGGCGCAGACACTGGTTTCTCGAGCGGCCGAAGAGCTTGAACGCTGACCAGGTGGTTCGCTGTGAGACCCGCGCGATCTGACGCAAGCCGTCTTCACTACGACTGTGTGCTGCCCGATCGCGGCGAAGTGCGCCCGCATGGGTGGGCGACTAAGGCGTTCTACGTAGGATCAGAGCGGGGTCGATGGTCCGCAGGGTGTCGGGCTCGAAGCCGTGCGTGACGCCCCAGAGCACGGCCTGTGAGCGACGCTCCACGCCGATCTTTCGGTAGGCCGTTCGGATGTAGGTCTTGACCGAGTTGATGCTGAGAAAGGCGCGGTCGGCGATCTCCTGGTTGCTGAGCCCCTGGGTGATCAGGGCGATGATCTCGGCTTCGCGCGGGGACAACCCGGCAGAGCGTCCGGGCCAGTCGCCCGGTCCATCCACGCTCGACTCGTTGTTGCCGGGCAGGATCACGACCTCGCCCGCGACGATTCGCTCGAGCGCGTGGACGATCTGAGGACCGGTAAGAACCTTCGAGAGGTACCCACGGGCTCCGCCAGCGATTGCCTGCACAACCATCTCTGGCTGAACGTTCCAGGAGTAGACAACGACCTTCGCGCCGCTGTCCCGGACGAAGTCTTCGAGGTCTATCCCCTTGCCCTGGATCTGGGCGAAGGTGTCGTAGAGGACCACGTCAACGTCGCTCAGGACTGTCTGTGAAGCACCGGTCTCGACAACGTCGATGTGCTCGTTGGCGAGGAAGCCGGCGACCCCGGCAACCACGACGGCGTAGTCGTCCACGATGGCTAGGCGCATACGAGGTCGGTCCACCTCACCACACTAGTGCGGCAATCGCGGAGCGAGGATTTAGGCGACCTGTCAGGTGCCAACCAGGAGGTCCTCGTGGCCCACGCTAACGCCCGATTGAATCTGCGCGATCGTCGTCTGCTTCGTCTCTCGCGTCATCGATGGTGGCCGGCCGGCGTCGCATGCCGCCAAGGAGCTCGGTGTCGCACGCCATTGCGCCCACCGGTGGGTGGCTCGCTTCCGCGCCGAAGGGCAGATGCGGCCGGGTTTCCGCGGGTCAGCTCCTCAGCCGCACCCGCCCGCGGCGATGTCCGTGGTTTCCACGATGCGGAGCCGGGCGACCCCGTTTTGGTGGTTTCATGCTCGGCATGCGCACTGCACTGAGCACATTCGCAGTCCTTCTCGTCATCACCGCGACAGCCCCGGCCGCCGTGGCTGCCTCGATCGCCGACGGCGCCGGGGCCGCCGGGGCCGGTGGGGCTGGCTCGATCGCTTACGTGGATGGCGGCGGGGTCTGGCTCTCGTCGCTGGACGGAGCTCAGAAGGTCCGCCTGGCGGCGCCCGTCGTCAACGGTGACGGAGAGACCGAGAACTGGCTCGCCGTCGCCGCCGCCGACTCGGGTCGCATCGTGGCCGTCCGCAACGTGCCCGGGAGGATCTCCAACTACTCGTGGTTCAAGATCTGGGAGCCGGACGGCACCTCCACCGTCGAGGGTCCGCTGAACGCGCCATCCGGCTGGTCCACGTATGTCTACCCGCTCGGGTTCGACATCACTGCGGACGGCCAGCACCTCGTCTACGGCTACTCCAACAGCAGCTCCTGCTGCCCGATCACGTTCGCGCGGGGTACCTATGTCCGCCCGGCGACCAACAGCGCCCTCGGGCCGATCGACATCTCCGGCAAGGAACACCCTTCGCTGTTCGGCAGCCGGGTGATCGCACACGAGGGTACGACGGTTGTCGTCCAGTCGGCGGCCAGCACCTACGGCACGGAGTTCGTTCCGTGGCTCGATGTCTCGATCCCAGGCCTCGAGCTGCGTCGCACCGATATCGCGGCGAACGGGCAGCTTGCCGCGATCGAGCTCGTGCAGTGGAACGGCGGGTCGCAGAGCATCGGCAAGATCGCCGTGATCTCGATCGCCGGTCCCGATCAGCCGCCCACCGGCGCTGTGGACTGCTACCTGCCAGCGAGTGGGATCGCGGGTGAGGTCTCTCTCTCCCAGGACGCGACGCGCGTGGCTTGGAAGGACGGCGACGGCCTCAAGGTTGCCGGCGCGCCGGCGGGCAGCGCCGATCCTTGCGCCCTCAGCGCGCCGCCGATCGTGATCTCCCCAACCGCCACGCAGGGTGCGATCGGCACGGCGAGCATCTCCGCGTTCCTTCCTGCTGTGCCGCTGGCTTCGGGTACCGCGGTCAGCGTCGACCCGGGTTCGACAGTGGTGGGCAGCGCACGCACCGTGACGGCCTCGGTCACGTCGACCGTGGGTATTCCCAGCGGGACCGTCACGTTCACCGTGGGCACCTCGAGCGGGACTGTGGCTCTCGTCGGTGGGAAGGCGACGTGGATGCTGCCCGCGTTGCGTGTTGGCAGCCACTCCGTCTCCGCCGTGTACAGCGGTGACAGCGCGTTCGCCGCGTCGGCCTCGCCTGCGGTCAGCGTGGTCATCACGAAGGCCACCAGCAAGACGTCGGGCAAGGCGAAGGTGTCGGGGAAGACGAAGAAGGTCGCCAAGAAGGTCACGCTCAGGCTGTCAATGACGAGCGTCAAGGGTGTCTCGCTCGCGGGCAAGGTGTCCATCACGGTCAACGGGGCGACCAAGAAGGCCGTCACTGCCTCGGTGACCGCAGCGGGCAAGGCGACCGTGGTCCTCAAGAACGTCAAGCGCGGGAAGTTCACCGCCAAAGTGAGGTACGCCGGCAACGGCAGCGTGATCGGCTCCGCCGCGTCTGTGAGGTTCAAGGTCTGAGACCCACCATTGCGGAAGCCCTGCAATCCGCCTCTTGACGCGTCCCATGTCAGTTCCGACGCCACCCACGACATCGCCGCCGCGGTTCGGGCAAGACTGCCATGGTTTCGGCCCACGAATGCTAGCTGTGCCGCGTTGGCATGCGCCGCCAGAAGTTGCGGTCCTGCCGCCCCGTGGGCGGGGCAAGGCACGGCCCTTGAGCCCGTGACTCGAGAAGACCGTCAACAACCCGCAAGCCGTCCCACTTGGGCTCGAAGCTCAGGCCGCCGTACTCTCCCCCGAATTTCTTGGCGAGGTCGGGGATGCCCTTCACCGACTTCGCGAGCATCGGCTGGACCGGCGGCATCACGGGAAGTTCCACGTCGAGAGGGCAGGTCGTGCGCTAAAGTTCAGTAAAACACTAAACAAACTAGAAGCGAGCGCTCGATGAGTCCGTTGGTGGGTTACGTGCCCGGCGTGTACGACCTGTTCCACATCGGGCACCTCAATGCCCTACGCCAGGCTCGCGCGCTCTGCGACGTGCTGGTGGCGGGCGTCGTGTCCGACGAGGTCTGCGAGCAGGCAAAGGGGCTGCGGCCGTTCGTGCCGCTGGAGGAGCGGCTCGCGATCGTCGACGCGATCGGGATCGTGGACGCGACGTACGCCGAGCTGACCAGCGACAAGCTGGATGCCTGGCGGGAGGTCGGCTTCCACCGGGTGTTCAAGGGCGACGACTGGCGAGACACGCCGCGCGGCCTCGAGCTCGAGCGGAGGATCGGCACCGTGGGCGCGGAGGTCGTCTACTTCCCGTACACGGCGCACACCTCCAGCACGCAGCTGCGGCGCGCCATCGCCGCCTCGTGATCTCGGTCTCCGACGCCGGCCTGCTGCTCCGCGACGCGCCTGCCGACGTGCAGGTGGTGAGCTTCGACGGCCGCTACATCTGGGCGTTCACCGCACCGCGTGACGGGCGCGTCGTGCCGGGCGGGCTCCTCGTCGAGTGGCCGCCGGTGCTGCGGCGCTTCCTCGACGGCGTGGTGCGGGTGCGGATCGCCGACGTGGCCGGCGCGCAGGTCCTCGTCGACGAGGAGGTCGTGCTCGGCGACGGGGCCGCGGGCCCCGACGGCGCCCGGATCGAGGTCGTCGACGCCCAGGGATACCCGCTCGCCGTGGACAAGGTCGGGCACCTGTGCCGGGCGTTCGACGACACCGAGGACGGCGTACGCGCCGAGATCCTCGCCGGCACCCGGCGCGCCCTCGACGACCTGCGCGGCGCATGCGGGGTCGAGGCCTACCTCAACTACGGCGCCCTGCTCGGCGCCGTACGCGACGGCGCGATGATCGCGCACGACTCGGACACGGACGTCTGCTACCTGAGCCGGCACACGTCACCGGCGGACATCATCCTCGAGTCGTACGCGATCCAGCGCACGATGAAGAAGCTCGGCTGGACCCTGCTGCGGATGTCGGGTGGCGACATCAAGATCCTGCTGCCGTTGAGCGACGGGCGGCTGTGCCACATCGACATCTTCGTCGCCTTCCGGGTCGACGGGACCTTCTACCAGCTGGGCAACCGCAGCGGCCGGCTCCCCGATTCGGCCATCCTGCCGGTGTCGACGATCACGCTGCACGGTGTGGAGTTCCCGGCGCCGGCCGACCCCGAGGCGATGCTGGAGTTCATCTACGGGCCGCAGTGGCGGGTGCCCGACCCGTCGTTCAAGTACGCCGACCCGGTGCGTGGCGTGCGCCGGCTCGATGGCTGGCTGCGTGGCTTCCGCACGGACATGGGCCGGTGGACCGAGTTCCACCAGGGTCCCGGGCGCGGCCTCTCCAAGAATCGGCGGTCGACCTTCGCGAAGTGGGTCGACGGGCAGCTGCCTCGAGGAGACGGGGTGGCCGATCTCGGGTGCGGCACCGGCCGGGACGCGCTGTGGTTCGCGCGCCGCGGCCGCCCGGTCATCGCCTTCGACTTCTCCCGCGCCGCCCGCGCCGCCGTGATCCGGAGCGCCCGCCGGCGACGGGTGCACGTGGAGGTGCGCGCGCTGATCCTGAACGAGCTGCGGACCGTGCTCGTCTCGGGTGCCGAGCTCGCGCGCGACCCGCACCACCTCACGGCCCGGCACCTGCTGGGCTGCCTCGACGACCGGGCCCGCGACCAGCTGTGGCTGCTGTGCCGGATGGCCCTGCGCGGCGGCGGCAAGCTCTTCCTCGAGTTCAGTGCCGAGGTGGGCGCGGCTGCTCCCGAGCCGGCGCCGGAGGGACTGGTGCGGCGGCTCGACCCGGCCGTCGTACGGCGCGAGATAGAGGCTGCCGGAGGCGTCGTGGAGCGCGAGCGGGTGCGCGCCGGGACGGACGTGCTCGGCAACCCGGATCCCACTGTCTGCCGGATGCGGGTCCATTGGGCCCGCCCGGCGAGCCCAGACCTACAGAGGAAATCGTGAACAGTGAAGTCATGACCAGCCCGCTCGTCGCCCGCGCCCGGACGCGCGCCCGGATCGCCCGCGATCGCTATCGGAGGTTCCGGCGGCGGCCCCTGGGGGTCCACGCCCGACTCGCCGCGCTGGAGGAGGAGCTGCAGGAGTCCCGGCAGCTCAACCGGCGCATCGCCGAGCTCACCGATGTCGTCGCCGAGCTGCTCGTGCTGGTCGACGACCGTGACGAGGAACGCGTCCGCGAGGTGCTCGCGCAGTACCGTGCCAGCTTCTGAGTCCGTGCGGGACGTCATCCGAATCGTGGCTCCTGACCCTCGATTCGTATGACGTCCGGCCGGGGGCTCTAGGCTGTCGGGGTCCTTGACGGGACGTATATTCCCCGGTTGGTCTGCCGGCAGGGCCCGCCTGACTTTGAATCAGGACTAGCGACGTAGGTTCGACTCCTACCCGGGGAGCATGAGCGCAGAACAGAAGAATGGCCTGACGGTCATCGTGCTGGCCGCCGGTGGTGGCACCCGCATGAAGTCCAAGACCATGAAGGTGCTGCACCCGATCGGGGGGCGCAGCATGATCGGCCACGTCCTGACGGCTGCGCAGGCGCTCGACCCGGAGCAGGTGGTGGCGGTCGTCGGCCACCAGCGGGAGGCGGTCGGTGCGCACATCCACGCGTCGTTCCCCGATGTGGTGCTCGCCGTCCAGGAGGAGCAGCACGGCACCGGGCACGCCGTACGGATGGCGGTGGAGGCCGCCACCCAGGACGGGCGGAGCATGACCGGCACCGTCGTGGTCGCGTACGGCGACACGCCCCTGCTGCGCGGCGAGTCGTTGCGCGACTTCGCCGACGAGCACGAGGCAGCGCAGCGCGCGGTCAGCATCCTGAGCGGCATCGTCGCCGATCCCTTCGGCTACGGCCGGGTGCTGCGCAACGACGAGGGCGACGTCGAGGCGATCGTCGAGGAGAAGGACGCGACGCCGGAGCAGCGCGAGGTCCGCGAGATCAACTCGGGGATCCTGGCCTTCGACGCCGGGTTCCTGCGCAGTGCGCTGCCGCGGATCGGCAACGACAACGCCAAGGGGGAGTACTACCTCACCGACACGATCGCGATCGCCCGCGAGGACGGCCTCACCGTCGGCGCCTACGCGATCGACGACGTGATGCAGACCGAGGGCGTCAACGACCGGGTGCAGCTGGCTCGGATCGGTGCCGAGCTCAACCGCCGGATCGTCGAGGGCTGGATGAGCGAGGGCGTCACCGTCATGGACCCGGCGACCACCTGGATCGACTCCGACGTCGTGCTCGGCGCCGACGTGACGATCCTGCCCGGCACCCAGCTGCTCGGGGCCACCGTCGTCGGCGAGGACGCGGTCGTCGGTCCCGACTCCACCCTCAAGGACTGCGAGATCGGGCCCGGTGCCCGCGTCGTCCGCACCCATGCGGAGCTGGCCGTGGTCGGCGGCGAGGCCACCGTCGGCCCGTACTCGTACCTGCGGCCCGGCACCGTCCTGGGTGCGCGCGGCAAGATCGGCGGCTTCGTCGAGACCAAGAACGCCGTGATCGGCGACGGCGCCAAGGTGCCGCACCTGTCGTACGTCGGGGACGCCGAGATCGGCGAGGGCACCAACATCGGGGCCGGCACGATCTTCGCCAACTACGACGGGGTCAACAAGCATCGGACCAAGGTCGGCAAGCACGCCCGGACCGCGTCCAACAACACCTTCGTGGCGCCGATCGAGATCGGCGACGGGGCCGCGACCGGTGCCGGCACCGTCGTACGTCAGGACGTCCCGCCGGGCGCCCTCGCGGTCTCGATGGGCCCGCAGCGCAACATCGAGGAGTGGGCGCTCCGGAAGCGCCCGGGCACCGCGCAGGCCAGTGCGGCGGAGATCGCACTGGCCGGACGACGAGATGGTGACCAAGGCATGGCAGAATCCTGAATGGACCACCTCCGGCGACCGAGGAGCAACAAACCGTGACCGGAATGAAGAAGACCACCGAGAAGAACCTGATGGTCTTCAGTGGCCGGGCCCACCCCGTGCTCGCCGAGGAGGTCGCCGCGCTGCTCGGCACCGACTTGGTGCCGACGTCGGCGTACGAGTTCGCGAACTCGGAGATCTACGTCCGCTACGAGGAGTCGGTCCGCGGCTGCGACGCCTTCGTGATCCAGAGCCACACGGCTCCGATCAACGAGTGGATCATGGAGCACCTGATCATGGTCGACGCCCTGAAGCGGGCGAGCGCCAAGCGGATCACGGTCGTCATGCCCTTCTACGGCTACGCCCGCCAGGACAAG
>Ga0190274_10000963_pt1 | contig 16772 bp, 9 predicted proteins | sample Popmic531T_FD_133002 | JGI IMG/M metagenome (GOLD analysis project Ga0190274, IMG submission 133002) | Populus adjacent soil microbial communities from riparian zone of Yellowstone River, Montana, USA - 531 T | ecosystem: Environmental > Terrestrial > Soil > Riparian zone | place: USA: Montana...
AGGGCAAGTTCGATTTCTCCTTCCTCGACACCCTGCTGCGCGAGGCGCGCGACAACCAGGTGCGCCTGGTGTTGTTGTGGTTCGCGACCTGGAAGAACAACGGCCCTAACTACGCACCCGAGTGGGTGAAACTCGACAACGCGCGTTTCCCGCGGTTGGTCGACCCCAATGGCAAGGTGCTGAATTCCCTCTCGCCGCATGCGGCGGCGACGCTGGCGGCCGACAAGCGCGCGTTCGCCGCGCTGATGAAACATCTGAAGCAGGCCGATGCGGCGCGCACCGTGATCCTGGTGCAGGTGCAGAACGAACCCGGAACCTACGGCAGCGTGCGCGACTTCGGCGCCGAGGCCACGAAGTTGTTTGCTGGCGCGGTGCCGGCGGCGCTCGTCAAGGCGCAGGGCGTCAAGGCGCAGGGCGTCAAGGCGGGCACCTGGAGCCAGGTGTTCGGCAAGGACGCCGACGAATTCTTCCATGCCTGGTCCGTGGCGAAGTTCATCGGCGAGGTCGCCGCCGCGGGAAAGAAGGAATACCCGCTGCCCATGTATGTGAACGCCGCGCTGCGCGATCCGTTTCATCCGGGCGCACCCGGTGGTTATGCCAGCGGCGGTCCCACCGACAACGTCATCTCTATCTACCGTGCCGCGGCGCCAGCAATCGACATGGTGTCGCCCGACATCTACATCAAGGAATCGACGAAAGTTTCCCGCGTCATCGAGTTGTACAAGCCCGGCGGTCCATTGCTGGTGCCGGAAATCGGCAACGATCCGCTGTTCGCGCGCTACTTCTTCGATGTGCTGGGCGCGCAGGGTATCGGCATCGTGCCCTTCGGCATGGACCACACCGGCTATTCGAATTTCCCGCTGGGCGGAAAAAACATCGACGAGGCCATCGAGGCGTTCGCCCGCCCTTATCGCCTGCTCGCGCCGATCGCGCAGGACTGGGCGCGATTGAGCTTCACCAGCAATGTGTGGGGCGCGTCGGAACCGGATGACCGCGCCAGCCGCAAGCTCGATCTCGGACGATGGACTGCAACGCTTTCGTTCAACGAATGGCAGTTCGGCATGAAGGAATGGTTCGGCGACCTGAAGGACAAACCCGAGTGGCCGGCCTATCCCTCCGGCGGTGCTTTGCTCGCGCAGCTCGGGCCTGACGAATTCCTGCTGACCGGGCAACGCGTGCGTGTGACCTTCGCGCCCGCGACGGCGCTGAAGGCCAACGGCCTGATATTCGCAAGCGTCGAAGAAGGGACGTACGTCGATGGCAAATGGCAGAAGTCGCGCATCTGGAACGGTGACCAGACGGACTACGGTTTGAATCTCACCGAAGAGCCGCGGTTGCTGCGGGTGCGGCTGGCGACCTACTGAGGTCGTGAACTGGCGTCGGTGATGCGGCGCTAGTAGCTGGCGCGCAAATAGAGTTGGTAGGTGCGGCCATCGAAATCCGCGCGCCGCGGAATGATCTCCACGTTCTGGTACTCCACGCGCAGCTCCTCCGTGAGATTGTAGGCATCGAAGCCAACCGACAAGTGCGGCGTAAAGTTGAACGAGACGGAGGTATCCAGCTGGCCGCGCTCCTTCACCGAGCGGGCAGCGCCCGAGAATGTGCCGCCGGCCGCCAGGTCATAGTCGTCGCGATAGTTATAGGCCAGGCGCACGCCGAAGCGATTCGTTTCGTAGTACGCGATGAAATTTCCCGCGCGCTTCGAGACTCCGGGCAGCGTGGCTGGCGTGCCCGCTGCAGTTCGGCCGCTGATATCAGCCCACGAGAAATTCACGGCCCCGCCAAAGTTGTTCCATGGCGCAGGCAGGAAATCCAGGTTCTGCTGCACAGAGAATTCGATGCCAGTGACTTCGATGGGCTGTTCCTGGTTCACGGTGCCGCTCGCCGTGATCACCGCAGGATTGCCATTCACCAGGATGTCAGACACGCAGGTGGTGCCGTTCACGGTGAGATGCCCAAGGCCCAGGGAAGTGGCGTCGGCAGGGCAGAGCACGTTGATGTCGGTCTCCGGCCCGACGAGGCCGGTGATCTTTTTCTTGTAGGCCGCGAGTGCGATGAGCGAATCGGCGCGGTTGTACCACTCGAGCGAGATGTCGTACGAGTCGGCATCGTAAGGATGCAGCGTGAGATTTCCATAGGTGACGTTGAACCCGCCGGCGGTCGGCGCGACCAGCGTGACTGGCGACACCTGCCGCGGTTGCGGGCGCACGAAGGTTTTGTAGGCCGCAGCGCGCACCACGAAGTCCTCCGCCAGGTCCAGCGCGATGATGGCCGACGGCAACAGGTTGTCGTAACTCTTCTCGTACACGTTGGTGACGAACTGCTGTGCGGCGTTGCGATCCATCGAACGGATCACATTGTCGGTGTCTTCGTAACGCAGGCCGAGATTGGCGCGCAGCGCACGTCCGCCGAGCTCGGTGGCGAACTTCGCCATCGCGTAGGCCGACGAGATCTTGTTCTGGTTGGAGAAGTTGAATGACAGGAAGCTGCCATTGGTGGCGTCGTTCACCCAGCCGTTGGCGGTGGTGAGGCCTCCAGGCGGCACCGTGACGGGCTGCAGGCGCGACACGGCGTAGTCGTAGTTCACGGTCTGCCAGTTGCGCAGCGTGTCGCCAGCGTTCCCGCCGAAGAAATCGCCGGCGAAATCGCTCTCCACCAGGAACTGGCTGTCGATGTTCTGGCTCTGCACACCCGCGGCACTTGCGCGTCGCCCGCGCGAGTTGAACACCGTGTCTTCATAACGGGCGCCGAACTGCAGGCTCGAGAGCCACCCGGCATCGAGCTCACGCTCGAGATCGAACTGGACGCCGTCGAGTTCGTTCTCCGCGTGGCCTTCGCTGCCGGCGATGATGAACACGTTGCCGGCGGCGTTGGTCAGCGACGGACCGGCTCCCGGATAGTTCCATGGCCCGGAAGTGTCGACCACCGCGGGATCAGGACTCAAGGTGAATAGATAGTCGCCGATGTCGTCGCCGCCCGAGAAAAAACTGCCAGACGTGCCATTACCGGCCGCCCGCGCCTGACGCCGGATGTCGAGCTGCGACTGATCGAGATGGTTGGTGGCCTTGGAGGTGGTCAGCACTCCGGTGATGCGCCAGGATTCGTTGACCCACTCGGCGCGCGCATTGGTGCCCCAGGTTTCCTGCTCGAAAGGCTCGGAACGAAAGGAGGCAAACACCTGGGTGTTGGCGAAGTCGTAGGCGTTGACGTAGCTCGCGCCGTTCGCCGCGAATACCGGGCCGGTGGGATCGACGATGGTGGCGCCGTTGCGCATGTCGATGTCGAGGATGTCCGTCGCAGCTTCGTCCATGTGGCGTTGCGTGAGGAAAGCGTCGAGCCCGAAGGTGAGCTGTTCGCTTGCTGCGAACTCCGCGCCGGCGGCGGCGGTGAGCAGGTCGCCCTTGTTGTACTTCACCGCCTGGCGCACATCGGAGGGAAACAACACGCCACCCGGAACACTGCCGAAGCGCGCCGCATAGTCGGGCGTAGTCATGGGGTTCAGCAGCGTGTACTGATTGAAGAAGATCGAGTCGCGGCGAAATTCCTCTTCCTTGTAGGCGGCGGTCAGGAACGCCGCGAACCGGTCGTCCAGGAAGTGCTGCGCACCGCCCACCGTGAACGACGGCGAGGTGTAGCTGCCGAGATCGTTGTGCTCACCGGCGAGCGTGAACGACAGACCATCGGTGCGGGCCAGCGCCGGCTGGATCTGCAGGTCGATGTTTCCGCTGATGCCACCGGGCTGATCGGCAGCGGATGGCGACTTCACGATCTCGATGCCACTGAAGATTTCGGAGTTGAAAGCGCCGAGTGGTGTCGCATCGTCGAGGATCGGATCGGCGAAATTGATTCCGTTGAGTGTTACGCGTGCGTATGTGCCCGGCAGGCCGCGCAGGTTGATGGTGGCATTGCGCGATTCGGCTTCGCGGTTGATCTGCACTCCGGGCACACGCTGCAGTGCCTCGCCGACGTTGAGATCCGGGAAGCGGCCGAGGCCTTCCGAAGAAATGCTGTCGGTGACGCCGATCGCTCCGCGTTTGGCCTTCACGGCACTGGCGTAGCTCTGGCGAAAGCCCGTGACGACTACCTCGTCGATGGGTTCATCCGGCCCCGCGTCAGCGCCGAGAGCCAGCGACGTATATCCGACGAAAACGAATAGAGCGAGACCATGAGTGCGGTAGCGCGTTGTCATTCTTCCCCCTTGTCGCAACCAGCCGTCATCATGGCGGCCGCTGGGCACGTATTAGCACAATGGCGTGTGATGATCGAATTCGAACGCAACAGGAGTTAGTTAGGCACCCTGACGCGAGAACAGAAGCATTGGAGAACTCCGCATATCTATTTGTAGATGGCTCGATCTCAATCTGCGCATGCCTGTCGAAGCTGCCCGGACGCGCGGTTCCGCCGCCACCCGGCGAGGGGCGTCGTGATCAAGGTATTTCACGCGCAGTCACCAGGTAAAGGACGGTCGGTTCCGGAATGTCGGCGGTCGGCTGATCGCGATTCGGGGGGCGCGTCGCCCAGGCGATTGCGATGCCGGATTTTCTGGAGTCTTCCACCGTGTTGAGCTGCATTCCGTTGGGTGACGCGATCAGCGGTTGCAAACGCCCGGCCAGCGTGACGCCCGGGCGTTCCTCGATGCGCCGCAACTTGCGCTGGTCGAGCAGAAAATCGATGGGCTTGCCGTCGCGCACCACGGATACCCGCACCCGATTGGCGCCGGCCGGAACCGCGCCGCTCACGAACAAGCGGCTTTCGAGAGAACCTCGGCCGCGAAAATCCCAGCGGAAGTCATGCCAGTCGCTGATGCGATGGATGGTCCAGCGGGCTTCATCCCTGCGCGCCACAAAGATCTGCGTGTTGCCACCATCGTCGAACTTTTGAAAGGTGATCATCACGCGACCGGCACCGTCGAACCCCACCACGGTGTTGTTGTTGATCATGCCGGCCTCGATCGGCACGGGATCGACGATTTCGGCGCCGGCCATCGTGATGGGTAGTTTGAGCGCCTTGCCATCGGATCTTTCCCAGTGCACGAGGTCCCGACTGCGTGCATAGGAAAGGTCGTGATTGGTTTCGGCGTCTGGAGTGTCGCGCCATACCCACGCAAGGTGGAAGAAGCGATCGGGGCCGAGGATGGGGCCGACGAAATAGGCGTTCCGCTGACCCTCGCCGTCGACCAGCGGCGCAGACAGGAGATGCCGCCATTTCGACGATGCAGCGTCATACACGTTGTAGATCTCGTTGCCGTTGCCACTGCCACCGTCACGGTACTTGAGGATCAGATTTCCTGCGTGATCCCCGATGAAGACGGGATAGGTCATGCGCCGTTCGAGGCTTTCGTCGACCAGCAGCGGCACGCGCTCAAACGATTGAATGTCTTCCGGACTCGTCGTGCGGAAGTAGATCAGCGGATCGTTGTGGAGATTTCCGATGATGTGCAGCTGGCCTTTTCCGTCGGCTGCCATCGCGATGTAGTTATGGCTGTCCCAACCCGTCCGCGTGTCGAGTTTCCGGTAGCTCCACGTTCCGCCGGCGCGCAACCTCGAAGCGACGGTCATCTGCCGACTCGCGTCGTAGTAGGCGGCGACAATGGATCGATCGGTGACGGTGAGCGCGAAGCGCACGCTGTGGCCTGACCACACCCGGTCGATGGCCGAGAGATCGAGTGTTGCAGGCTCGCTGGCGATGGCGACCTGAACTACCGCCATCATCATCATCGATGCGATCCAGGACCCTCTCAAGCGTTCCCCCTTTTGCTAGATCATCCAGCCGCCGTCGATCACGTGGATCTGCCCGGTGGTGAAGCCCGACTCGTCGCTCGCCAGGTGCAGCGCGAGCGCCGCGATTTCTTCGGGCTTGCCGAGCCTTCCCATCGGCTGCCGCGCCTCGAACTCGGCGCGTGTCTTCGCATAGTCGCCGTAGGAGTGCAGCCGCCCCTGCAGCGAGGGCGTGTCCACTGTACCCGGACAGATGGCGTTGCAGCGAACGCCTTGCGCGACGAAATCCGCGGCGACCGATTTGGTCAGCCCGATGACCGCCGCCTTGGTGGCGCCATAGGCGCAACGGTCGGGAACGCCGGTGATGGAGCTGGCCACCGACGACATGTTGATGATCGAGCCGCTGCGAGCCGCGACCATCGCCGGCAAAAACGCGCGGATCATGTGGAACATGGATTTCACGTTGAGATCGAAGGCTGCATCCCAGGCCGCCGGATCGATGTCGAGCACCGTACCCTTCGGTACCGAGCCCGCGCAGTTGAACAGCACGTCCACCTTGCCGGCCGCCTTCGCGAAAGCGGCGATGGCCGCGGGATCGCGCACGTCGAGCACATGACCTTCGCAACCCGCCAGGGTCGCCAGAGCCGTGCCATCGATATCGGCGGCGATGACTCGCGCGCCCGCGCGCGCGAAACTTTCCGCGCTGGCGCGGCCGATTCCAGATCCCGCCGCGGTGACCACCGCGATCTTGCCAGCCAGTCGCTCAGATTCCATAGGTCGCTCTTGCAGTTCCGGAAAAAATCTTTTCGCGAGAGCTGGCGTCGAGCCTCGCCAACAAAGTGTGGGTGATGCTGCGCCACTCGCCGTAGGAACACACCAGCTCGCAAACCGGCCAGTCGCTGCCCCACATCATTCTCGAAGGGCCGAAGTTCTGCAGCAGGTGATCCACTGATGCCTCGAGCACGGCGGCATCCGCGGTGCCGGCTTCGGTGACCAGGCCCGAGAGTTTGCAGGCCATGGGCGACGATCGGGCAAGTTCGGTGATTCCCTGCTTCCACGCCGCCAGATCGCCGGTGGCAATGGGCGGCTTGGCGCCGTGATCCAGCACCATGGCCAGGTCCGGATAGCGAGCGCTGAGCTCGAGCAGCGCCGGCAGATGTTTTGGCAGCACCAGCGCATCCAGCACCAGTCCGTGGTCGATCATGGCCTCGAAGGCGGGCGCGAGGTTTTCCTCCAGCATCCACTCCGTGTCCGGGATGTCCTGGATCATGGGCCGCAGGCCCAGGAGATTGGGGTCGGCGGCGAGCGCGGCGATGGTATCTGCCGCTTCATCACTCTCGAAATCCACCCAGCCCACGACGCCGGCGATGAAAGTATGTTGGCGCGCGAGTTCGAGCATGAAGCGCGTTTCCTCGACGGTTGCCGCGGCCTGTACCAGGACCGTCGCGGTGACACCTGCCTGGGCCAGATGCGGCTCGAGGTGCTGCGGCAGGAAGTCCCGGTAGATGGGCGCAAGTGCCGGCGTCAACCAGCCGTAGTCGCCACGATCCAGGCGCCAGAAGTGCTGGTGGCTGTCGATCATGACATTCATCGGCGCATTCATGCGGGCAGCGGCGCGCGCGCGTCGACCAGCCCGCGTTCGCGCAGCGCGCGCCAGAACCCGTGCGGTATTGGAAAGGAGAACATGGCGGCACAGTTGCGCGCTTCAGCGCCACTGGCGCATCCGGCCACCACGCACGCGACGCGCGGATGACCCAGCGGGAACTGCAGTGCCGCGGCCCGCAACGGCACGGAGAATTCGGCGCACAGCTCTTCGAGTTTTGCCACACGCTCGAGAACGACGGCGGGCGGCGCGGCGTAGTTGTAGTGCGACTGCGCACCAGCGCGCGAGCCGGCGGCAAGGATGCCGGAGTTGAACGGGCCTCCGCAGATGATGGACACCTGGCGCTGCTCGCATAGCGGCAATAGAGTTTCCAACGCGGGCTGCTCGAGCAACGTATAGCGCCCGGCGAGCAGGATGCAGTCGAACTCGCAGGAGGCGAGCAGCTCGACACAGATTTCCGACTCGTTGACGCCGAGGCCGATGGCTCGCACCACGCCGGCGTCGCGCAGTTCGCGCATCGCACGGTACCCCCCGTCGAGGAACTCCGTGACACGCGCGGGGTGCGCATTACCGTGAGTCATGCGCCCGATGTCGTGACAAAGCAGGATGTCGACGCGCGAAACCTGGAGCCGCTCGAGGCTCTCGGCATGCGAGCGCATCACCGATTCATAGCCATAGTCGAAAACCGGCGCGAAGGGTCGGGGCGAGAAGTAACCCTCGCGTCCCACGCTGGCATCCTGCGGACCCGTGGGCACCAGGCGACGCCCCACCTTCGTGGAGATCACTGGCAATGTCTGGGCGCCGTGCAGCGCTTGTCCGAGACGTACTTCGCTCAAGCCGAAACCGTAGAACGGCGCCGTATCGAAGTAGCGAACACCGGCGGCGAACGCCTCGCGCACCGCGGCTTCTGCATCTACGTCGGCAAGCTCGCGGTACAGGTTGCCAATGGCAGCGCCGCCGAACCCCAGCTCGCTGACATCGAGGCCGGTGTTCCCCAACTCGCGACGCGGAAGCGTCGCTGTCATGCCCTGCCCGGTGTTTCGCCGCGAGATTTCATGGCGAACCACATCACGACCGCGAAGCAGGCGGCGGGTACGAACATCGCGAGGTTGATGCTGCTGGCATCGGAGACGCCGCCCATGACGAGAGGGATCAGCGCACCGCCGACGATGGCCATCACCAGGAACGAGGAGCCCGACTTGGTATAGGTTCCCAACCCGCGCAGGCTCATCGTGAAAATGGTCGGGAATTGAATGGACATGAAGAAGCTCGTGGCCATGAGCGCGTACAAGCCGACATCCCCACCCGTGACCGCGGCGATCACGCACAAGGCCACGTCCACCGCGGCGAACAGCATGAGCAGCTTCGCGGCCTCGAACTTCGACATGAGCAAGGTTCCGACAAAGCGGCCCGCGAAGAACAGCACCAGCGACCAGAACAGGAAATCCGACGCGGATCGTTCCGAGGTGCCCGGGAAATTGTGCTGCGTGTAGCGAATCAGGAAGCTCCACACGCCGACCTGCGCGCCCACGTAGGCGAACTGTGCAAACACGCCCAGCCAGTAGCGCGGGAACCGCGACAAACCGCTGAAGCCGCCGGCCGGAGCCGCTTCGTCCGCCTCGAGCCGGCGCGCCATCGCGGGAAATTTCGCGATCGCCACCAGCAGCGCCCAGGCCAGCACCACGCAAGCGATGCCCACGTAGGGTAGTTTGACTGCGGCGAGTTCCCCGGCGCGCCACGCAGCCTGTGCGGCCGGTTCCATCGCGCGAATGTCTTCGGCGGTGAAATGGTGTTCGGAGAGGATCAGCGTCTTGCCCACGAAGACGCCGGCGATGGTTCCGAGTGGATTGAAAGCCTGCGCGAAGTTCAGGCGCTGGTCGGCCGTTTCGGGCGGGCCCATGACGGCGATCATCGGGTTCGCGGAGGTCTCGAGGAACGACAGACCACTCGCGACCACGAACAGCGCCGCGAGGAACCAGTGATATTCACCGAGCTGTGCCGCCGGATAGAACAGCAGCGCGCCCGTGCCGAACAACGCCAGGCCCATGACCACCGCCGCGCGATAACCGAAGCGCCGCATGAAGAGCGAGGCGGGGATCGCGAACACGAAGTAACCGATGAAGGTCGCGAACTGCACCAGGCTCGATGCGAAATCGCTGAGCAGGAATGTCTTGCGGAACTGCGGGATCAGCACGTCGTTCAGGCTGTTGGATACACCCCAGAAAAAGAACAACGCCACGACGAGCACCGTCGCGGCGAGAAATCCGGGGGTGATCAGCGCTGTCTTCTCTCTCGTCGCATCCGTCATGGAAGATCTCCGTGCACGATTTCGCTGGATATCTGTCTCGCCGCGGCGCGCACGAATTCCACTGTCTGGGCCATCTCCATCTGCAGCGGGTTGCTGTGAACAAACGGAATGGTGAGGGCCGCGACCGCGGTGTCACCGCGCAGGATGGGCGCGGACAAATCGACGATGCCACGCACGAAATGCGATGCCGCTTCGTGATGGCCACGCGCGCGAACCTGGTCGGCGCGCTGCACGAAGGATTCAGCGGCCTCGCCCTTGAGGCGGCAGCGCTTGAGCCACGCGCGGCGCACCTCTTCGTTCTGGTAGGCGAACAGCACCAGTCCCGAGGTGGCGGTCGCAATCTCGCGCCGATAGCCGATGCGCACGGAGAACCCGAGATCGCCGGGCCGCTCGATGCGCGTGATCACTACGATCTGGTCCTCGGACGCGACCGCGATATGGCAGGACTGGCCGATGTCCTGCACCAGCCTGCGCATGACGGGCAGCGCTGTCTCGACCAGGGATCGCACCGGGGCCTGCGCCATGGCCAGCGCGAACAGCTTGTTCGTCAGCACGTAGCCGCTGCCGTCCTCCGACGTCGTGATGAAGCCCTTGAACTCCAGCACCTGCAACATGCGAAACAGTTCGCCGGACGAGCGACCCAGTCGCTGCGAGATGGCGGAAAGATTGAGCGGAGACTTCTCGGCCGCCAGCAGTTCGATGACGTCGAGACCTTTCTCGAGCGCCGGGGCGCGATAACGGCTGGTGCGCAAGGCGGCTTCCTGCGCAGGCAGCCGCGGCGGAGCGGGTTTTGTGGCCATGGATTCTGTTGTTCTAGTAGTAATGACCGGCGGAGGATTCTGCCCCAAAACCACTTGATCTTGAATTTTCATTAGAGCATTGTACTTTCATTCGGGAAATCGCGAGTTGCAGGACGCATACCCCCACCAGGGTTGCGCGTTCTCGACCACGACGGCCGGAAGGCGAGACTCCTCGGCGCCCCCACGACGCGGCAGTTTCGCTTTCCGGCAATTTCGGCGTGCCGTCTCGCTAGAATCTCCCGTCCAAAAAAATTCGATTCGAGTTCCTAAAGGGGTCCCATGAAGATTCTGACGAGTTGGATGTGCGTGCTCGTGCTCGCAGGCTGCGCCGCGGATAAACCCGAAGGGTCGTTCGTGCAGAGCGACACCGGCATTGTCGTGACCCCGGCGGATGGCGCCACGCGCCGCGTGCGGCTCGAAGTCAGGACCGACCGCATCGTGCGCGTCACCTCAGCGGCCGATGGAAATCTCGAGCTGCCCCAGAGCCTCATGGTGATCCCCGCCGCCGGCAAGCCGCCGGCGTTCAAAGTGGAGAAGCGCGAGGGCGAGGTGGTTCTGGAAACCTCGCAGCTCGCCGCGCACGTGTCGCTGGCCAACGGCGCCGTGAGCTTTACGGATCTCGCCGGCAAACCATTGTTGACCGAAGAACCTTTCCGCAAGACTGACGCTGGGATTTCACAGCGTTTCAACTCGGGCACCGACGAAGCCTTCTACGGCTCGGGCCAGCATCAGAACGCCCAGGTGAATCTCAACGGCGAAGACGTCGAGCTCGCCCAGCACAACATGGACATCGGTGTGCCGTTCGTCGTGTCCACGCGCAACTACGGCGTGCTGTGGGACAACAACGGCATCACGCGCCTCGGGAATCCGCAGCCCTACGGCCTGGCGTCGCGCGACCTCAAGATCCGCGACGTGGCGGGCAAGGATGGCGGCTTTACCGCGCGCTATTCCATCGACGGGCAGGTCAAGCTCGAGCGCGTCGAGAAGGACATCAACTACCAGTACATCCGCGATCGATTCAACTGGCCGAAGGAATTGCTCACGGGCAAGGAGCCGCCCGTGGGCTCGGCGCCTAACATCCTTCCGAACCAGGCCGTCACCTGGGAAGGCACGCTGGAGTCGGCCAAGGCGGGCAATCACAAGTTCCAGCTCTACGGCAGCAGCTACTTCAAGGTGTATGTCGACGGCAAGCTGGTGCTCGATCGCTGGCGCCAGAACTGGGCCGCCTGGTATCACAACTTCGACGTGGCGATGAACGCGGGCATCCCCGTGGCTTTCAAGATCGAGTGGATTCCCAACGACGGGTACCTGGCGCTGCTGCACAGTGATCCGTTGCCCGACGCCGAACGCCATTCGCTCACGTTCACGTCTGACGTCGGCCAGGCCATCGACTATTACTTTGTTGCCGGCGCCAGCCAGGACGAAGTCATCGGCGGCTATCGCGCGCTCACCGGCAAGGCCGTGATGCTGCCGCGTTGGGCCTATGGCTTCTGGCAGAGCCGCCAGCGCTACACCACGCAGAAAGAGTTGCTGGACGTGGTGGCCGAGTACCGCAAGCGCAAGATCCCGCTCGACAACATCGTGATGGACTGGTTTTACTGGAAGGAAGACCAGTGGGGTTCGCACCAGTTCGACAAGACGCGCTTCCCCGATCCGAAGGGCATGCTCGAGAAAGTGCACGACATGAATGCGCACTTCATGATCTCCGTGTGGCCGAAGTTCTATCCCACGACGGCTAACTACAAGGAGCTCGACGCCGCCGGTTTCATGTATCGCGGCAATGTCGAGGCCGGCGCGCTCGATTGGGTGGGTCCGGGCTACAAGAGCTCGTTCTACGATCCGTATTCCAAGGGCGCGCGCGACATGTATTGGCGCCAGCTCAACGAGAACCTCAATGTGCTCGGCGTGGACGCGTGGTGGATGGACGCCACCGAGCCGGATCTGCATTCGAACCTGGACATCGATTCGATCAAGGCGCGCATCGGCCCGACGGCGATGGGTCCCGCCGAAAAATTCTTCAACTCCTATCCACTGGTGCACACCGGCGGTGTCTACGAGGGCTCGCGGCAGGTGAGCCCGGACAAGCGCGTGTTCATCCTCACGCGTTCGGGATTTGCGGGGCTGCAGCGGCATGCCGCCGCGGTGTGGAGCGGCGACATCGCCTCGCGCTGGGACGATCTCTACAACCAGATCTCCGCGGGCGTGAGCATCGGCTATTCGGGCCTGCCCAACTGGACCTTCGACATTGGTGGCTTCGCCAACGAGAGTCGCTACAGTGCGGCCAAGCCGGCTGCGGCGGATCTCGAGGAGTGGCGCGAACTCAACCTGCGCTGGTTCCAGCTCGGCGCGTTCGCACCGCTGTTCCGCGCGCACGGTGAATTTCCGTTCCGCGAGATCTTCAATCTCGCGCCGCAAGGTTCGGAGGTCTTCAACAGCCTGGTGTGGCACGACAAGCTGCGTTATCGACTGCTGCCGTACACCTACACGCTGGCCGCGGACACGTTCCATCGCGACGGGACCATCATGCGCGGCCTCGCGATGGACTTCGCCGATGACGTCGCCGCACGCGACGTGCGCGACGAATTCCTGTTCGGCAAGGCTTTCCTGGTGGCGCCGGTATACCAGCACAAGGCGCGCACTCGCCAGGTCTATCTACCGGCCGGCGCCGAGTGGTATGACTTCCATTCGGGCACCAAGACCGCGGGCGGACAGAGCGTGCAGGCAGCCGCGCCGCTCGCCCGCATGCCGCTCTATGTCCGTGCCGGATCGATCGTCCCGGTGGGCCCGGAGGTGCAGTACACCTCCGAGAAACCCGCGGGCCCGATCACGCTGTTCGTATTCACCGGCGCCGATGGCAGCTTCGACTACTACGAAGATGACGGTGTGAGCTACGGATATGAACGTGGCGAGTTCGTGCGGATTTCCATGCGCTACGACGCCGCCAAAGGCGCCCTGACCATCGGCGCGCGTTCGGGCAGTTACACCGGCATGCCCGAGGAACGGACGTTCAAAGTGCGCTGGATCAAGGCGGGCAGCAAAGCGCCGGCAGACCTGGACGCCGCCGCCGACGCCACGGTCGAGTACAAGGGCGCCGAGGTGAGCGTCGCTCAGTAGTTGAGTGGTGCCGGGGAGGGGTTTCCAGGGTTCGAGTTGTGGCTCGCGAAAGCCGTGCGAACCCCGGAAACCCCTTCCCGGCAGCGCTGTGGTAAAACCTTCGTCACGAGGGGTGTTCTCTACTAATGACAGGGGAGCGCACCGTGGCGAAGGTCTTAGCGGGTGTCGGGCCGCGATTTCCACAAGTTGTAGTACTGGTCGGGGCGACGGGTGATCTCTCCCGCCGCAAGCTCATTCCGGGCTTGCTGCATCTGGCGCGCGCGGGTTTCATTCCCGGCTGCCGCATCATCGGTGTGTCACTCGATCAGCTGGATGCCGAAGGCTTCCGCAATTTCGCGCGTGAGGCTGTCAACGAATTCGCCGCGCGCAAGGTAGACGACAACGACTGGAGCTCCTTCGCGGGCAATCTCGATTACGTCTCGCTGTCCGCGGGTCCGGTGGCGCTGGCGGATGCCGTGACGCGTGCGGAAAAGTCCATCGGCGCAGAGAGCCGGCGGCTGCACTATCTATCGGTACCGCCGAACGCCGCGCTTTCCGCGGTTCGCATGTTGGGTGATGCCGGCCTGGTGCAGAACTCGCGCATCATCATGGAAAAGCCTTTCGGCACCGACCTCGCGAGCGCCGTGCAGCTCAACGCCAAACTGCACGAGGTGTTCGCCGAGGAACAGATCTTCCGCATCGATCACTTCCTCGGCAAAGAGCCCGCGCAGAACATTCTCGCGTTCCGCTTTGCCAACGGATTGTTCGAGCCCATCTGGAATCGCAATTTCATCGACCATGTGCAGATCGACGTTCCGGAGACGCTGAGCCTCGGCAAGCGTTCGGCGTTCTACGAATCCACGGGCGCCTATCGCGACATGGTGGTCACGCACCTGTTCCAGATCCTGGGCTTCATGGCCATGGAGGCGCCCACACACCTGGCGCCGAAGCCCATCAGTGAAGAGAAGAACAAGGTGTTTCGCAGCATGCTGCCGATCCAGCCCGGCGACGTGGTGCGCGGGCAGTACATCGGTTATCGCAGCGAGGAGGGCGTGGCGCCCGAGTCCGACACCGAAACCTTCATCGCGCTGAAGTGTTCGATCGACAACTGGCGCTGGGCCGGCGTGCCGTTCTATCTACGCACCGGCAAGCGCCTGGCGGAAGGGCAGCGCATCATCTCCATCGCGTTTCGCGAGCCGCCGAAGAGCATGTTCCCCGAAGGTTCGGGGATCGGTGCGCATGGGCCGGATCACCTGACTTTCGATCTTGCCGATGCGGCCAAGACCTCGCTGTCGTTCTACGGCAAGCGGCCGGGTCCCGGCATGCGCCTCGACAAACACAGCCTGCAGTTCGCCATGAACGATACGGCGCAGATTGGCGACGTCCTCGAGGCGTACGAGAGGCTGATCCTCGATGCCATGCGCGGCGATCACACGCTGTTCACCACCGCCGAGGGCATCGAGCGGCTGTGGGAGGTGTCGGTTCCGCTGCTCGAATCGCCGCCGCCCGTGCGTACTTACTCGCCGGGTTCCTGGGGTCCGAACGCCATCCACCAGCTCATTGCGCCACACGCGTGGCGCCTGCCGTTCGAGCGAACCTGGCGCGACCCTAACAAGCAGGGAAGTTAGCGCGACCGCAGAGTTCATCTCGCTCGCGAGGGTTTGCTGGCGACCGGGAGGTTCGATCTGCTGGTCTCTCAGGCGCGCAGGCTGCCGCGCGGGATTGCCGCCAGCCTCCCTTGTCCCCATCGACGGACGAGAAATCGGGCTGCTGAGGCTCCGGCTTCTGCGCGAGGCTAGCCGGCCCGGGAAAGTCATTAATTAAGAGTCGGCCCGGATGACAATCATTCTCTGTTGCAAACAAGAATGATTCGCAATACGATGCGGACCGTTGCTGGACGGGGAATCGCCGTTTTCAGCCACTCCCCGGCCGCATGGATTGCGAGGCGGGGACCAGAACAACCGCATTTGGGAGCTCATCGTGTCGCATCTCAATTTCATGGATTTTCAGGGCTTTACCCGTCATCGCATCGCCGTTGCCGTGGGCCTCGCACTCTCCGCAGCCGCCGCCAATGCCCAGGCTGACACCGTCGAAGCGAAAACCTTGCCGAAGGTGTCGGTCGAAGCTGCCGAGCCCGAAGAAACGCCGAAAGTCGACCGCGTGTCTTCGCCGAAATTCACCCAAGAGCTGATCGACACCCCGCAGACCATCGCGGTGGTGAGCAAGGAAGTCCTGAAGCAGCAGGGCGCTACCACGCTTTCTCAGGCGTTGCGGAACACGCCGGGCGTCACCTTCCTGCTCGGTGAAAACGGCAACACCGCCACTGGCGACTCCATCTTCATGCGCGGCTTCGACACCCAGGGCAGCATCTTCGTCGATGGCATCCGCGATCTTGGTAGCGTATCGCGCGATACCTTCAACACCGAGCAGGTCGAAATCGCCAAGGGTCCCGCGGGCCCTGACTACGGCCGCGGCGCCGCATCCGGCTACGTGAATCTCGCCAGCAAGGTGCCGACGCCCCAAGACTTCACGACGGGCACTGCCAGCTACGGCACCAGCTCCAACGCGCGCATCACCGGCGATTTCAATCACCAGTTCGAAGGCGCCGATGCCGCGCTGCGTCTCAACATCATGGGCCAGGATGGCGAGGTGGACGGACGCGACTTCATCGAGCGCAAGGGCTGGGCATTCGCGCCCTCCCTGGCCTTCGGCCTCGAAGGCGAGACGCGCTCGTACTTCTATCTACTGCACACCGAGCAGGACAACACGCCGGATGGCGGCATCCCGGTGATCGGCCTCGATGGTTTCTACAACCCCGCTTTTGCGCCTGGCGGCCCGAACGCCGGCGTCGTGCCCGAGGCGGTGGATACCGAGAACTACTACGGCTATGAGACCGACTTCGAAGAGACCGAGGGGACGATGTTCACCGCGCGCTTCGAACACGACTTCAGCGACAACGTCACGCTGCGCAATACCTCGCGCTACGGCAAGCTGCGACAGTTCTACGTACTGACCGGCGTGAATGCGTTGACCGTGACCAATCCGAATCCGGACCTCTGGACCGTGGCGCGCACGCGCCAGAGCAAATTCCAGGAGAACACGCTGCTCACCAACCAGACCAACGTCACCGCCAATCTCACCTTCGGCGGAATCGAGAACGCCATCACCGGTGGTTTCGAATTCATCAGCGAAGAGCAGTACAACCCGGCCTACGTGGGCCTGGGCACGCCGATCACGCCAGCGAATCTCTA
>Ga0190274_10000964_pt1 | contig 16769 bp, 16 predicted proteins | sample Popmic531T_FD_133002 | JGI IMG/M metagenome (GOLD analysis project Ga0190274, IMG submission 133002) | Populus adjacent soil microbial communities from riparian zone of Yellowstone River, Montana, USA - 531 T | ecosystem: Environmental > Terrestrial > Soil > Riparian zone | place: USA: Montana...
GCAACCTTGCCGAATGTGCCGGCGGACCAAAAGCAGTGAAGTATGGTGTTACAAAAGATTATGTGCTAAATTGTGAAGTTGTTCTTCCGACTGGCGAGATCATATATACCGGCGCCAACGTCCTGAAAAATTCGACAGGATACAACCTCACCCAACTTATCATCGGAAGCGAAGGGACGCTGGGAGTGATTACGAAAATCATATTCAGGCTGATCCCTCTCCCGAAAGAAAATTTATTGCTGCTGGCATTTTTCAACAGCGCAGAAAAAGCCTGCGAAGCTGTGTCGGCTATTTTCAGGGCAGGTGTTACGCCATCTGCAATGGAGTTCATGGAACGCGACTGCATTGAATATGTAATGAAACATGTAGATGTGAAGATTCCGCTGAAAGATTCTACCGCCGCTCAGCTCATTGTTGAGGTGGATGGAAACGACAAGGACATTCTGTTTAAAGAGTGTGAAACCATTTCCGAAATCCTCACGCAGCATGGATGTGATGAAATCCTCTTTGCCGATACAGCACAGCAGAAAGCCGATTTATGGAAGGCGAGGCGTGCAGCCGGCGAAGCTGTGAAGACGCATTCCATTTACAAAGAAGAAGACACTGTTGTTCCGCGCGCCGAATTGCCTGCACTTTTGAAAGGAGTAAAAGCGATAGGCAACAAATACGGCTTCCGTTCAGTTTGCTATGGACATGCCGGAGACGGAAATCTGCATGTAAATATTATTAAAGAAAACCTGAGTGACGACGCATGGAATACGCAGGTTCCCAAAGGCATCAGGGAAATTTTCGAATTGTGTGTTTCTCTTGGCGGAACGATCTCCGGAGAGCATGGAATCGGTTATGTGCAGAAAAATTATCTTGACATTGCATTCAGCAAAACGCAGATAGAATTGATGAAGGGAATAAAAAAAGTTTTTGATCCGGCGGGAATTCTGAATCCAGGAAAAATATTTCCGTAAAAAATAGTAATTGGGAAACGGAAAATAGAAAACAGTAAATAGAAAATGAAATTGCCAATAGCTAATTGCCAACGGCCAAAGCAAACAACCTGTCCATAAATGGTGAATGTCAATCGTGAACCGTGAATTAAAAGATAAGGTAGTAGTAATCACTGGTGCATCTTCAGGCATTGGAAAAGCCTGCGCAGAGGTTTTTGCCGCTCAAGGATGTAAGGTGATGCTTTCGGCAAGACAAACCGACAAACTTCAGTACATTGAATTTCATCTGAAGCAGAAAGGTTATGACGTTGCGACCTGTACGTCCGATGTCAGTAAGGAGGATGATTGCAGAAATCTGATTATTGAAACAATCAACCGGTTCGGAAAAATTGATGTGCTTATTTGTAACGCAGGAATTTCTATGCGTGCGTTATTTGAAGCAGCAGATTTGGATGTGATCCGCAGGGTCATGGATGTCAACTTTTGGGGAACGGTTTACGCTGCAAAGTTTGCCTTGCCATGGCTTTTGAAATCCAAAGGCAGCATTGTGGGCATGTCTTCCATTGCCGGAACGAAAGGCTTACCAGGACGCTCAGGATATTCAGCATCAAAATTTGCAATGGAAGGTTTTCTTGAAACACTGCGCACAGAAAATCTGAAAAAGGACCTGCATGTCCTGGTGGCGCGGCCGGGATTTACAGCATCAAACATCCGCAACACTGCACTTGGTAATGATGGAACCTCTCAAGGCGAATCGCCACGAGATGAAAAAGAAATGATGAGTGCAGAAGAAGTGGCTACGCATATCTTTCATGCAGTAAAAAACCGGAAACGTGATTTGGTACTTACAACCAACGGGAAACTTGTAGTGCTGCTGAATAAATTTTTTCCTGCCTTAATGGACAAAGCAGTTTACAATCACTTTGCAAAAGAAAAAGATTCGCCGGTGAAATAAAGTAGTGTTGTCAGGACGAATGTCCTGACAACACTACTATACTATCACTGCCTTTTCCCGACAAAACTCAAGCGCCTGCCTGATCATTCCTTCATCACATGACTGGTTGATAGCAGGCTCTCCGATCGATTTGATCAATGAAAAATTTATCCGCTCCGATATATTTTTCTTGTCGCCCTTCATCAGCGTGATAAGTGAATCGCAGTCAAAATCAGCATCGAGAGAATAATGCTTACGGATAAAACTGCATATCTCGTTAGCAAAAGTTTCATTCAAACCACAAACATGTTGTGAAATATATACTTCCCCGATCATGCCGATCGCCACGGCTTCTCCATGTTTCAAGGGCGTCTTGTGGTGCTTCTGGGAATAACTTTCCAGCGCATGCCCGATCGTATGACCAAAGTTCAATGCTTTTCTCAGGTGGCGGTCATGGTAGTCACTATTCACGATTTTAGTTTTGGTCCAGACAGATTCCCTGATGATATTGAACCAGTTCTCAGTTTCCAGGTGTTCAATGGATTTTACTGCGTCCCATTTCACAGGATCAGAAATCAAAGCATGCTTGATCACTTCTGCAAAGCCGCTGCGTATTTCAGATTGCGGAAGTGTTTTTAAAAATACAGGAGATGCAAAAACTGCTTTAGGTTCATCGAAGGTTCCGATTTGGTTTTTCTGATCCTTGAAATTGATTCCATTCTTCCCTCCCACTGATGCATCCACCATTGCCAGCAATGTTGTGGGCATATTGATAAAATCAATTCCCCGCATATAAGTTGAAGCCGTAAATCCGCCAACATCAGTCACCATGCCGCCACCCAAGTTTAATAATAGTGAAGATCTGTCTGCACCTGATTCAGTGAGCTCAGTCCAAAGTCTTACAATCGTTTCAATGTTTTTAGTTTTTTCCCCCGCTTCAATTTCAAATACAGTTGCGTCGTGGAATGCGAGCACGCCTTTTTGCAGCAACGGCAGACAATGCACTTTTGTATTGCTGTCGACAAGAATATATTTTTTTGAATCCCTGTAACGATCACTCCGTGAAAGGAATTTTCCAACCTGGTAAAAGGTGTCGTTGCCAAGGAAGACCTGGTAATTTCCAGAACGGATGGTAGTATTTGATTGGCTGGTCATTACCCCATCGAATAACGAATTCGCCTGGTGGCGGTACGAAAATACGAATTACGAATGCTTTTCATTGTCTATTGTATATTGTTTAATGTCTACTGGCTTCCGGTTCATCATTTGCGTCTGTTGTAAAATTGATTCATCATGAATCAGCTCATACATCTTCAGAATAAATTCCCGGGTCAGCTCATGGTCCATTCCGAATTGCAACCGCGTGCGTAGAATTTCATTCCAGCGCTGAACCTGCAAAATGGTAATGTTATTTTCTTTTTTGTATTTCCCGATTTCGCGAGCCACTTCCATCCTTTTGCTGATGTTGTTCAATATATCTTCATCCAGCGAATCAATTTTCTCACGCAATTCCTCGAGCAGATTCCTGAAGATCACATCTTCAATTACTGCTGATCTTACAACCAGGTTGGCCAGCAAATCTTTCAACGCCGAAGGAGTAAGCTGCTGCTGGGAATCACTGAGCGCCTGATCAGGATTTGAATGTGATTCGATCATCAATCCGTCGTAATTCAGGTCGAGTGCTGTTTGCGATACAGATGAAATTAACTCTCTCGTTCCGCAAATATGGCTTGGATCACAAATCAGAGGAAGGCCGGGATAACGCCTCTTTAACTCAATTGGAATTTGCCAGTTTGGAACATTCCTGTACTTGGTTTTTTCATAAGTCGAAAATCCGCGGTGAATGGCTGCAATGTGTTGAATGCCTGCCTTGTCAATTCTTTCCATCGCCCCGATCCACAACTCCAGTTCGGGGTTGATCGGGTTCTTGATCATAACAGGAACATTCACACCTTTCAGTGCATCTGCAATTTCCTGGACAAGAAAAGGATTTACAGTTGTGCGTGCACCGATCCACAGGATATCAATTTTTTCACGCAGCGCTTCTTCGACATGTTTCGGACTGGCAACCTCCACCGTAACAGGAAGATTGTTTTTGATTCCTGCCGCTTTCAGCCAGCGCAGACCTTCACTTCCAATGCCCTGGAATGAATCCGGGCGGCTTCTTGGTTTCCAAATTCCGCCGCGAAGCAGGTGAACATTCAATTTCGAAAGCTCACCGGCAATTTCATGAACCTGTTTTTCTGATTCCACTCCGCATGGACCTGAAATAATCATTGGCCGTGGAAATGAAAATCCCCAGTCGGAAAGTGGTGTAAAATAATGTCGTTCCATAAAACACAAAGATAGCCACTAATTTCCCCAGAACTAAAATGCAAATGCAGCCACTAATTTCACTAATTATCACAAATTACTATTCCGCTTATGATTGTAATTCGTGGCTGTATTTTTCTTTGTGTTTCTTTGAGACTTCGTGACTTAGTGGCAATTTTTAATTCGTGGAATTAGTGTAATTCGTGGCAAGTATTCTTGCAATTCGTGGCTTATATTTGCGCCCCCATGAGCGCTCCCATCGTTTCCTTCGACAATACTGAAATTGCATTTGCCTCCAAATCAAACGGCGATCTCAACCGTGCTTATTATTTATTTAAAGTAATCAGTTTCAACTGGTTGGTAAAAATTGCTCCGCCTTTTGTAGATGCAGCGCTTGCCCTTCACTTACCGGTAAAAGGAATTATCCGCGCCACCGCTTTCAAGCATTTCTGTGGCGGGGAATCCATTGAAGACTGCACTAAAACAGTAGAGGAGCTGGGCAAATACAACATCGGAACGATCCTCGATTATTCAGTGGAAGGAAAAGAGACCGAGTCAGACTTTGAGCATTCATTGCACGAAACACTTGCCTGCATCGAACGTGCAAAAAATAATAAGCACATTCCCTTTTCTGTTTTCAAACTCACCGGCTTCGCACGTTTTGCGTTGCTTGAAAAAGTAAACAGGAAGGAAACACTCACACCGGGTGAGCAGGAAGAATTCAACCGCGTTAAAATGCGCGTAGAAAAAATTTGCGCTGCAGCCGACGTTGCCAATGTCCCTGTTTTTATTGATGCCGAAGAAACCTGGATCCAGGATGTGATTGATGGACTGGCAACAGAAATGATGGTGAAGTACAACAAAAGCCGCGTCCTTATTTATAATACGCTGCAAATGTACCGCACCGATAAAAACAGGTACCTCGCAGATTGTTATCAGCATGCAGTATCAAATAATTATTTGCTTGGAATAAAATTGGTGCGTGGTGCATACATGGAAAAGGAAAGAGACCGCGCTTTGAAGATGCATTACCCCTCTCCTATCCAGCCCGACAAAGCAACTGCTGACAAAGACTACGACGATGCTTTGCGTTTTTGCGTTTCTCACCTCGACAGGATTTCAATTTGTGCAGGAACACACAATGAAAAAAGTTCAGAATTGCTTTTAAACCTGATGGCAGAAAATAATATTCCTGCAAACCATCCACACATCTGGTTTTCGCAGTTGTATGGAATGAGCGATCACATCAGTTTTAACCTGGCAAAGGAAGGTTACAATGTCGCAAAATACGTTCCTTATGGTCCTGTGGCTTACGTGTTGCCTTATTTGATCAGGCGGGCTCAGGAGAATACTTCGGTTAAAGGACAAACAGGGAGAGAACTGGCGTTGATTGAGACGGAGAAAATGAGGAGGAAGAATTTCAGATAACAAAAGCATTGGCAGATGACTCATCGAAAGGAGAGGTACAAACCTATCTCACATCTCATATCTACCATCTCACATCTCCCCGACATACCTGGATTTCCAACTTTTATATTCATCGGGCGTCATCTTCGGCAGTTTATGAGTGACAAAAGCTACTACGGCCCAAATTTGTTCGTCAGAAAGCATGGGTTTGAAAGCAGGCATACTTGTCATTCTTATTCCATTTTTCGTAATCCAAAAAAATTCTTTGGCTTCATCCTCCTCAGCATGTTTATACAATTCCGGCGGCTTTGGGTACCAGCCATTCACCTGGTCATTGGGTTCCCCTGGCGCACCATGACATCCGGAACACATTTCAGTAAAAGGTTTAAAGCCTGAGATAATTATTGCAGTGTCATTTAGATTACCGGGCTCTGTTATATCTTTTAATCTTTTCTCAATCGAGTTATGGGTTGTTGTGCGAAGAACCCATTTGGTAAGTCCGCTGTGCGGTGTCAATTGGCTAATGTCGTACGAACCTGAAGAAATATAAATATAAAATCCAAGAATTAATAAAGCAATTGTTGAGAGAATAGTAATGATTGTTTTCATGGTCATAATGTTTTTGAATTTAAAGAACTTTTTATTTTAATTGGTGGATACAACGTTTAATGGTTTGTCGATGAGCCGCACTGCGTACTCTTCAAATGTATGCACAATCTTTCTTGCTTCCTTGCTCCATAAGACGAGGGTATTTTCCGCAAGCTGTTGTTAGCGGCGGTTTTTTTCTGTTACCGCACTGATAATTTAAACCTCTCAATTTGGCGTCTATGTCTCAAAACATGAACTATGGCGTGTTCTGTCATTTGTTCTATGTCATAAACCTGACCCCAGTAAGTCTTTATTTTCTTATCGTTGTCAAACTGTTCAAGGTCGGTATCCTGGATATTTTTAAAAGTATCAAGGATGAAAATAAATAGGTCGTCCAGGTCCCTTTTATAATCATTGATTGTCATTCGCAATATGCTGTCTGGATATTCGATTTTTTGTCCATTAAGCAGTTTGATATCGACAACATCACCATAACCAGAACTGACAACATGCGAAATGATAGTTTGCACTGACCTACATTTGGGGTTACTTGTTTTACTGTCTACAATTGTAATCAGTTCTTCATCCGAAATATCTGCAATGGTCTCCTGTAAATCAGCAATTGCTCTTTCGTATAGGTCTAGCAATGCTCCCACTGCGCCTTGTCTGTACGGTTTTGTCATTTAAATTAGTTGATTTCTACAATTACATAAAACTGCCGCTAACAATTTATCCGACATTGAGTATTGAGCATTGAGCATTGAGCATTGTGAATTGAACATTGAGCATTGTGAATTGTGAATTGTGCATTGTGCATCGTGCATTGTGCATCGTGCATTGTGCATTGTTACTCCGGAACCAAATAATCCTGCGCGGCTATCAATTGCCATGAACCTTTATTCTTATACCAAACATCTGTAAACCTGTATTTCCGTTTGAAGTTCCCTCCTGCACCTTTACCGTTGATGAAGAGCCATCCTGTTACGATGGCAGTGTTCTCTTTCATGTGCACCTGCATGTCTTCATTGTAAGCACTTTCAACTTTATCAGCTACTGACATCACAGACTGAATTACTTCAGTACGGGAATACATCTTTTCATTTTCTGTGTAAAAAAAATCAGGAGCAAGCAATTTATTAAACACTGCTTCATCACGATTTACAAGGGCTTTGGCCCAGTCATTTTCAAGCTGTAAAATGAATGTTGAATCCTTGCTGTTTTTCTCTTGCTGCCCGGATGTGCACGCAGAAATCGAAACCACTACTGCAAACAACAGTACTAATTTTCCCATCTCTGTAAAATTTTACTCCAAATATCCGGAATAAAGTTGATTTAATATTTCTGGAAGAGTTTCATCGTCACTTAAACGTGACCATAAATTTTGCGAATTAAAATTGAAGCCTGTTTCTTCCGCATCATTTATTGTGCATCATGCATTAGTTCGTCTTGGCTTTTTTTAAACGGAAATTTACACCTGCAACGATATAATATTCAAGAAATCCGAGGTTGTGACTCCCTCTTTCCGGATCATCGTTTTTTATCAGGACAGAAGGAAGGGTTGCATATCCTCCCTTCAACTCGGCTGCTATAAAAAAGTGATTTAAAAATTCTGTTCTTGGCCCGATTTTAAATGCCATCGCATAGCCAGAAATATGAAATTTATTATCCATTCCGTCACCCATTACTCTTACGTCTGTTTTGGTTAACATCCAGACACCTCCGATCCCCGAATTCAACAGGAAAGCAATATTGCCTTTCAATATCCTGACAATCGGCTGTTGGTATTCCAAATCCAGGCTGATAAAATTAAATCCGTTCGTATGCTCAAAAGTCAACAGGTCAGCTGTGAGTTCAATCGATTGGTTCAGGTAACTGCCAGCATATTTATCTGAAGCCTTTTGATCAATCACTCCGGAAATTTTTGTCTGCTGATCCTGGGTGACCACATATTTCATATGATCCATACCTCCTGAAACTGCCAGACGGTTGGTTAGAAAATAACCAAAACGATAGTCATACTGGGGGACAGACATTGAACCCGGAGTAATATATACAGATCCGAATGGTGATGGCCTGTCTGCACCTTTTACATCGTAAAGTGTAAAGTCGTAATTCGGTCCGTTGAAATGCAGGTTGGTCTTTGAATAGTAGCTTCTGTTATAGCCCCAATAAACATAAAGTGAACCTTTTTTATCCGGTTGAGTTCCATTACTGCCAATAGCATTCAAGGAAATAATACTACAAAGCAGAAAAATAAATGAAAAAGATTTCATTGGTAGAGCGGGCCGAAGATAGAAAGTTTTTCAAACCGCAATAGTAAATTAAAGTGATGCTATAATATTCCATTTACCTCTCCACCTTGACTGCATATTTGTCGTGGTGCATATTTTCCATTCGCCTATTGGAATGATATGAGGTGTGCTGATGCTTCATCCTGTTTTTTTATTCCACCCGATCTGTAACAGGGTCGGGTTGTTCTCCCAAAAATTCCACCCATGCTTTTTTCATGCACGGATAATGTTTTGCAGCTTCAACAAGCGCCATGAAAGCCACAAGATTTGTTTCAAATCGCTTTGACAAGGTTTCATCCGCTATCTTTCCTTCGGTGGAAAAAGCTTTATGTGCCGTTGCCAATGAAAACATATCAGGAAAAACCCTAGCTCCAAGATGTTCCAATGGCATCCTCAATGACCAAAGGGCTTTATTACCGCCACCCATTGAAGGAGAAGCTGACATCAGCAAAGCATGATGTTCGTTGAATGGTTGCGGACGAAACCGTGAAACCCAATCAATTGCGTTTTTAATAAGCCCGGGCATTGAGCCATTATATTCGGGCGATGCAATAATGAATGCATCGTTTGCCAAAATGCGTTTACGAAGTTCCTCTGCTCCTTTTGGATGTGAATTATTTAATTCCAAATCCTGGTTGAAAGATGGGCAATCAAATTCATTCATGTTTGCATAGTCAACCTTGCCACCATTTTTTTCAATTAGCCCTACCGCTAATTTTGCCAATCTTGTGTTGAGTGAATCATTTCTTAGCGATACTGAAAAAACCAGAAAGCGAATTGGCTCCTGCTGAATGTTGTCCTGTTGCTCGTTCATTGATTTATTTTTATTTAAGCTCTTCCAACAAATTTTCCAAGTCAAGCGGCTTCGTAAACATTTCTAATGTTCCATCGGATTTTGAAGGCCAAAGTTCTTTATCTGTCCCAATATAATTCTACACCATTTCCGTCAGGGTCGTCAAGATACAATGCTTCTGAAACCCCGTGGTCACTTGCACCTGTGAATGGATAATGTGCTCTTTGCAACCGGTCGAAGATTATTGCAAGGTCCTTTCTTGTCGGGTATAATATTGCAGTGTGGTATAAACCTACACCTTCCCTCGATGCAGGTGGCGAACCTTTGCTATGCCATGTGTTCAAACCGATATGATGATGGTAACCGCCGGCAGAAATAAATGCAGCTTGACTGCCATACATAGTGGTTACTTCAAAACCTAACAAACCCTGATAGAACTCCAGGGAGCGATTAAGATCGGAAACTTTTAGATGTACATGCCCTATTCGTGTTTGTGCGGGGATGATATAATCTTCAACCATAATCTATTGAGCCAATCGAACTTGTTTCATGAATTAGGTAAAGGTACAATTTCATAAATCGCTTTCCTTTACTTTGAGGTGTGTCGCCTGTTTCAGTTAGAATGCTTCGGGTAAGTACAAGATTCAACAACCGAACAACCGCCCATGCAATATGCATTATACATTGTGCATTGTGAATTGTGAATTGTGAATTTGTTTTCTCACCTGGCTTTTGAAGCAAGCATAAAGCCCCATACAGCAAATGCGAAACATGTTACTCCCGGAACAACGAATAACAAATTCCAATATGGTGTTGTAAAAAGCGAAGATGCAATTGCAATTGTTACCAAAGTTGCAACAATTGCCCCTGCTCTTACCATGTTACGACTTGCTTCTTCGCGGGAAAGTGCAAACAGCAATACACTGATTGAGAGAATATCAAAACCATCATGTCGCCAAACATGATCGGAATAAGATGTCACCGCATTAATTCCGTCTTCTGTTTGAAACATATTCATCAGCGCCGGGAAGAAAGTTGTGATGATTCCGAATATAAACCAGAATACGGCCATTGCGAGAAAATAGATTTTTGCGGAGTTGAGTTTAGGGTTTTCCATAAAAGTTTAATTGGTTTGTAATTAATATGCTAGTTTAAAATTTTGCCTGCATGGAACAAAGGAAAGATTAATTCCAATTATCAATTTTTAAATCATGAGGCGAAGGTTTTCCTTTTCCTGTTTCTACATACTCCCGAAGGCTTAAAAGAAACACGGCCCACTTCATACTGCAGTGCGCTTTAAACTCAACTTCTTCCTGCCAGTTTCTGTGCCCGAATATGATAATCGTTTGACCATCCTGCTGTGACAAATCAAAAGAGATATCGGTACCGATCCATTCAGCGGGTCCTTCTGTGCAAACCCATCGTACATTTGTTTCAGGATGGAGCTCCTTCACTTCCATCACCATTTGGCCTTTTACCTCACCCGTCTCCGTTCGAAAAGTGAATTTTATTTTTCCTCCTACCTGCTCGTCACCTTCAACTTCCTCCGTCCACCAATGAGCGAGACCATTTATGGTTGATAATGCTTTATAAACTTGGGAAGATCGGGACTTGATACCAATGCGATGAATAATGCTGACCATGAAATTGCTTTTTAAATTTTATAATTGATAAAGATACCTATAAGGCTGCCTACGGTTTTACTGAAATGTTCTTTACAAATTCGACTTTAGCTTCATTGGAAATTTTCGGAATCAAACACCAAATATTACCAAGAAACAAAGGTTTACAATATCCATTTTCCTGGATATTTAGTTCATAGCGGTATGAAGAACTTTTTTCTGAAAAGTAAACACAGTGCGTGACAGTAGGCCGTTTGCATCCTCCGGAAGAATAGACAACTCCAATTAAAGAATATCTTGCAAAATCTATTTCTGTTTTGCCACCCACTATTTTCCGGAATTCCTTTTCGTTATGAATAACGCAATGCCAACTGCCGTCATCCAATCGTCCGAGATTAATTTCCGTGGCTTGACATGGAATTTCTTTTTCGCCTTCGCTGGTTTGTGCCGGAGAGGAAGCAATAGAAAAGAAAAATAAGAATGACTGAAAAATCCAAAGTAATGATGTCTTTGACCTCATAATGCTGTTGCAAAAGTTTTACTTGGTATCATTCAATAACCAGTCTTCGGCTTCTTCAAATAAGTGAGATACAAAAACTTTTCCGCCCCTGTTGACTGCAACATTTTCTGCAAATTTATTTATATGCTCTTTAGGCAATAGAACAGCCAGTTTTATTTTAGGGCCAAGCACCTGTGCTATATTCTCTCCAATGTAAAACCGGTCCATGGTGGACAAATTGGTGTAGGTAACGTTATGGGCATCTAATAAAATCTTTTTTACATTTTCCTTTTCACAACCCTCCAGGATTATATCTGCATAAGCTATAAAATCTTCCTTGGCATAATGACCTGTTAAGGTCATCAGTAAATATTTTTCTTTTTTCTCAAATGCATATTTACTTTCCATGGGGATAGAATAGTTTATGTGTGGCGGGGAATAAACTAGCATCAAACTTATAAAATAAATCAACAATCGCTCTAAGTAAAGGGGGATGAAGCAGGATTTGAGCTGATAGTTGCGTTCGTCCGGCGACACTATTCAACGACTAATTTTCTCACAATATTATTTACCCGAACACAATAAATTCCCTTTGCAAAGTCCTTCTCAATTAAATATTCTTCCTTCCCGAAAAGTTTTTCAACATAAACAACTTCACCAGTTGAATTTATTATTTGAATTGATAAAGTTTCGCCTAATGAAATATTTTTTATTGTAAATGAGTTTGCTGTTGGGTTAGGAAAAATAGTTACATCAGATTCATTCATCTCTGGAGAAAAGACTCCTGTTGTTATTACATTCCAACAATTGGAAGTATCAACGCAACCTTCCATGTTTACAATCACAGCGTAACTTCCATTTACAAGAGGGGTAAATGTTTTGTTGGTGTCACCTGCAAGTACTGTCATCGCGGGACATTCAATCCACTGGTACGAACAGAAAAGAGCATTGGAAACAAGCGTACTTGCATTCAAGGTAATTGAAGTATCAAGTCCAACTAATTCGGAAAGGATAAATGGCGTTGACGATGTACCACAATCGTTTGTTGCAGCCAAAGCAATAATTCCCACTACAAAACCTGTCCATAAAACCCGAACGGATGGACCTGCAATTGAATCAATAATTATTGCTCCTGGAGGTACAGACCACACATAGGTTGCTGAATCCGGTACCGGATATCCATAATACATTCCGATACCACCTGTCCCGATACACGAAGCTGGAGTTCCGAAAATAATATCCGGGCCAATTGGTAATGAACCAACAACAATCGTATCGCTTGCAATTGAGGCTCCGCCGTTAATTGAGAGGGTGACGATATACGTGCCCTGCGTAAAGTAAGTAAGGGAAGGGTTTTGCAATACCGAAGTTAATCCATTCCCAAAATCCCAAAGAAACGTTGTTGCACCCGTTGACTGGTCAGTGAATTGAACAGCGTCGTGAGTGCATACATGTTGCGGTGAAAAAGTGAATGCTGCTGTCTGCGAATATAGTTTTTGTGATGACAACGTTACAACAATGAAAAGCGGGATGACTTGCAATTGTATTCTCATAGTTTTTTATTTATTTTTTAATTTATAAATAAAATTTCCTGCAGACATTTTGAAGCTGGTAGCTCTGGCTGATTAATATCCTGCCTTAAAATAATCCCATCCCGCTTCCTGCTTCAGCACCACCGTCTCAATCGCTACCGTCTCCTGGCGCTGATTCTTCCCCTTCGACAAACTCAGGGTTACTTTCAATTTTCCTTGCAAGCTACAAGTGTTAACACAGTTTCTATTGCCACAGTTTCATTTCTCTGATTCTTCACCTCAACATACCACTCCACAACCCCCTGCGGAATTTGTCCTTCACGTTTGTCTTTTTTCATTTTCGTTTTGCAGGTGAGAAAAACCTGGATGGTGTCGCCTACATAAACCGGTTGGGTGAAGCGAAGGTTGTCCAGTCCGTAGTTTGCCAGCACCGGACCTTTTTTCGGATCTACAAATAATCCTGCAGCTGCGGCAATGATAAAGTAACCGTGTGCCACGCGTCTTTCAAAAATGGATCCTTCAAGAGAGGTCTCGTCCGTATGCGCATAAAAGAAATCTCCGCTGATGCCGGCAAAATTCACGATGTCGGCTTCGGTGACCGTTCGCTTATGTGTGATGAGTGCATCCCCTACATTGATTTCTTCAAAATATTTTCTGAATGGATGAATGACGTCTTCCTTTCTTTCTGCTCCGGGAAGATAAGTGTTCATGATCCTAGTAAGTGTAGTCGGTGATCCCTGCAATGCTGTACGCTGCATGTAATGCTTCACACCGCGGATGCCGCCCATCTCTTCCCCTCCTCCTGCGCGTCCCGGACCCCCATGTACCAAATGCGCCAATGGAGAACCGTGTCCCGTACTCTCAGCAGCGCAATGCCTGTTGAGGATCATCATCCTTCCATGCATACATGCAGAACCAAGCACAAATTGCCTTGCAAAATTATCGTCGGCCGTAATCACAGAACCTACCAGACTGCCGCGTCCCATCTTTGCAAGTTCAGCAGCATCTTCAACAGTTTTATAAGGCATGATCGTACTCACAGGCCCGAAAGCTTCGATCTCATGCGGCTGGCGTTTCTTAAACGGATCGTTGCAGTAAAGCAGCATGGAACTCATGAATGCACCCCGCTCGCTGTCGGCACCGACGGTTTCAACTTTGTCGAGATCGCCATAAACCACTTCGCAAACTTCCATCAGCTTTTTCGTATTCGCCCTTACATCGTTTACCTGGCCCTTGCTTGCCAATGGTCCCATGCGCACACCTTCAACAGCCGGGTCGCCGGTCACATTGCTCTTCAGTCTTTCTTTCAATGCCTTGCTCACTGCTTCAACCAGGTTTTCAGGAACGATGATTCGCCTGATGGCAGTACATTTTTGTCCGGCCTTGGATGTCATTTCACGCGTTACTTCCTTGATGAATAGTTTAAACTCTTCCGTATCGGGCGTTGCATCTGTTCCAAGCACAGAACAATTCAATGAATCAGCTTCCATATTGAATCGAACGGAATTTTCAATGATGGTAGGATGCGTCTTCAGCATTTTGCCTGTTTGCGCTGAACCTGTAAATGTTATGATATCCTGCGATGATACATGATCGAGCAAATCGCCGACGCTGCCACATAGAAGTTGAATGGCTCCTGCAGGTAAAATTTTCGATGCTACAATTTCCTTGACAACGGCTTCAGTAAGAAAAGAAGTTACAGTCGCCGGCTTTACAATGGCCGGGACACCTGCAAGCAAATTCACGGCGATCTTTTCCAGCATTCCCCAAACCGGAAAGTTAAATGCATTGATGTGTATGGCCACACCTTCCATGGGAACGCAGATGTGGTGACCGACAAAGGTTCCTGTCTTGGAAATCATTTCCATGTTTCCGTCCACTGAAAAAATTTCATCGGGAAGTTCACGCCTGCCCTTGCTTGCATACACAAAAAGGTTTCCGATGCCGCCGTCAATGTCCACCCAGGAGTCAGATTTTGTAGCTCCAGTTGCTGCGCTCAACGCATAAAAATCTTTTTTCTTTTCATTCAGGTACAATGCCAACGCTTTTATCATTCTTGCACGTTCGTGAAAGGTCATCTTGCGAAGTTGTCCGCCGTTTTTGTGGGCATAGTCAACCATGCTTTTAAAGTCAATACCTTTTGTAGAGGCATTGAAAAGATGCTCGCCTGTTACGGCGTGATACAATGCAGTGCCTGATTCATTTCCTTCCACCCACTCCCCGTTTACAAAATTCTTCAGTTTGATTGCCATACGTTTTACAATGAACGGCGAAGATAAGAAGCAAGATTCAAGAATCAAGACGCAGGAAGCAAGAGTCAAGAGCCAGGAATCAGGAAACAGCCTTAGCCACTAATTCCACTAATTACCACAAAAAAATTATCTAGATAACAAAGCAGCCATTGACACTAATCTTTTGATACTTTTCTCTGTGACTTTGTGCCTCTGTGGTAAAATATGAAACAACCCCGCCACTAATTCCACGAATTACCACAAAAAATTATTTAGATAGCAAAGCAGCCATTGCCACTAAGTCACCAAGTCATGAAGAAACACTAAGTTTAGAATGTCGAACTCCGAACTCTGAATAATGATTTTCGAAGTAAAGCAGCCATATCCTTACAACCCTTCTAAGGTTTTATTAATTGGCGTTTCTCTGTGTCTTTGTGCCTCTGTGGTGAAAGACATAAAACCCCTATTTTCGCAAAGTGAAAAATGTGACGGCTACATTTCAAAAACTACAGGGAATATTCCTGCTTCATATTTTCATCCTTTTTTTCATAACCACGGCATCAGCAAAAGACAAAATCACTTATGGTTTTGAACGGCTGGCTATTCACGACTATTTCAATGCCCGTGAAAGTTTTTTAGAGGCCATGAATAAACAACCTGTACCCGCATGCTACGGACTCAGCATTATTTCATCCATCAGCAACAACCCTTTTTACAATCTTGACACTGCACGTATTTATATACTTAAAGCAGATGCTGATTTCCGACACCTCACGCCTTCAGAAGAAACCAAACTGAAATCCAAGTATGACATTGATGCATACAAGATCAACCTGCAAAAAGATTCTGTCGCTGTACTTGCCTATGCTGAAGCGAAAAAGGAACCTTCAATCTCCTCATGGAATTCCTATATTGAAAATTACGGCTGGTCCGGCCTGAGTGATTCAGCAACAGTGAAGAGGAATGAACTTGCTTTTACTGACGCCAAAAAGCTGAACACAAGCAGGAGTTACCAGGATTTTATTACAGAGTATCCGTACAGTTTACAAATCAGCGAAGCAAAAAAGCGTTACGAGGACAGGCTTTTCCGTGAAGAAACTGCTCCGGGAACAGAAGCTGCTTTTTCATCTTTTATAAATAATTACCCGGAAAGTCCATACAGGATGCAGACCGAAGATTCATTGTATGCTGTGGCGACGAAATCTAAATCACCGGATGTGTATTATTCTTTCGCAACAAAATACCAGGACAATAAAAACAGTTCCGTAGCATGGATGAAACTCTACCAGACCTATATTGAATTGAATCATCCCAAAGACCTTACTGATTTTTTCAACCGTTACCCTGATTTTAAATTCAAGACACAGGTAGAAGAAGATTTCAGTCTTTTGAATGTGAACATGCTGCCGGTAAGGAACAACAGCGGGTTTACATTTATCACAGAAGAAGGAAAACAAATCATTCCAAATCTTTATGACGATGTAGATGAATTCTCTGAGGGCGTTTGCGCCGTGAGCAGGAACGGCAAGTATGGTTACATCAGGAAAAGCGGGAAGCTGGAGATCAACTTTTTATTCGACGAAGCCGATCCTTTTGAGAATGGTTATGCGCTGGTTAA
>Ga0190274_10000965_pt1 | contig 16762 bp, 13 predicted proteins | sample Popmic531T_FD_133002 | JGI IMG/M metagenome (GOLD analysis project Ga0190274, IMG submission 133002) | Populus adjacent soil microbial communities from riparian zone of Yellowstone River, Montana, USA - 531 T | ecosystem: Environmental > Terrestrial > Soil > Riparian zone | place: USA: Montana...
ACACGCAACCTATTGCGGAGGAGGAATGAGTGGATCTACAGTATCTTATTCTTATGACAGTACTGGATTTTTGGTTTCTTCATATTCGCAAGGTTGTACAATGGGAGGATTAGGAAGCAATCATAACAAGTCATATTACCATTTACTTCAATCAATTCCCTCTCAGTTTGAAGACAGCTTATGCATTGGTGATACTTTAAATATTTCGTTTCAGATAAATGGTGGTATGCAGCCTTATCATTTCAATTGGTTTTCCCTCAATGATATTCCTGACACTACTGCACTTTCGAATGCAATTCCACTTCTGAATAATTCGCCCGTTGTATTTTATGTTACTGACACGCTTGGAAATATATCCATCGATACTATCAGGGTTTTAATTCCGGAGGTTAACCTTGGAAATGACTTTTTGATTTGTCAGGGAGTTTCTGCGACTTTAAATCCCGGAAACATTAACCCAACTTATAATTACTTGTGGCAGGACAACTCAACCGATTCGATCTTCATTGTCTCAAATCCCGGTACATATTGGGTTTCAGTAACCGATACAGGCGGCTGTACAAATTCGGATACTGTTGATGTATCTCTTGCTCCAGTTCCTTCTGTATATCTTGGACCAGACACAATGCTTTGTGCAGATTCTTTTTTATTGAATGCAGGTGCAGGATTCATTTCTTATCAATGGCAGGACAATTCATCAGATTCTGTATTTGAGGTTTTATCGTCTGGAAATTTTTGGGTAACTATTACCGACACCAATTCATGCTCAAATAGTGATTCAATTTTTGTAATCTTATTTCCTTTACCTGAAGTAATTCTGGGAGCTGATACTAATATTTGTAATCCGGATACAATATTATTGCATGCAGGTGCAGGTTTTGCTTCTTATACCTGGCAGGATTTTTCAAATGATTCTCTGTTGCAGGTTTTTTCAACGGGAAATTTTTGGGTTACAATCATAGATTCCAACTCCTGCGCGAATTCAGATTCAATTTTTGTTACTGTCAATCCTTTGCCGCAAATTTATCTTGGAGCTGATACCAATATTTGTAGTGCTGATTCAATTTTATTACGTGCAGGCACCGGTTTTACCGCCTATATGTGGCAGGATTTTTCACAGGATTCTTTGCTGCAGGTTTTTTCAACAGGAAATTATTGGGTGACAATCATAGATTCTAATTCCTGTTCGAATTCAGATTCAATTTTTGTTACCGTTAATCCTTTACCGCAAATATATCTTGGGGCCGATACGACTCTTTGTAGTAATGATTCAATTTTATTACATGCAGGCAACGGTTTTGACTCTTATACATGGCAGGATCTTTCAACAGATTCAATTTTCTTTGCAAACAATAGTGGTGGCGGGAATGATACAACTGTATTCAACGTAATTGTAACGGATTCTAATTCATGCGTCACTTCTGATAGCATCACCATATATTTTGAAATATGCGACTTGGTTTTGCAGGGCGGAGAAGAATGCTGTAATATTTTTCCAAATCCTTTAAGTCATGAAATCGAATTAAGTATTTTATCTCCTGAGAGGGAATTTTCTTTTATCCTGTTTGACATGAATGGATCAATTCGAATGATACGTTTTTCAAATAAAGGTTTTGAAAAAGTTTCATTTGAAAATTATCCACAGGGAATTTACTTTTATCGGATAACATTGAGTTCTGGCTTAATCAGAACCGGAAAACTTGTAGTCTACTAAAACAATACAACTAAAATATGCCTGCCAAAATCAACTGGGCCGAAGCCGTAAAACCGCTTTTAAAAAAATACAGGAAGAAAAAGCATCCGCTTGAATACAAAAATCTTTACCAGTTAATGATGATGGTTGTGTTGTCGGCGCAGAGCACTGACCATGTTGTGAATCTTATTTCGCCGGCATTCTTTGAAGCTTACCCTTCCATGGAATCGCTGGCCAAAGCGCAGACCGAAGATCTTTTCAGGTATATCAGCAAGGTGCGCAACTTCAGGAATAAAGCAAACTGGATGATCGGAATTTGCAAAGCGATAAAAAAGGAAGAATCCATTCCGCTCAGTATGGAGGAACTTGTAAAACTGCCTGGCATCGGAAGGAAATCGGCCAGCGTTATTCAGCGGGAGGCGGGTGTAAAACCTGAAGGGGTGATTGTGGACCTGCACGTGGTCAGAGTTGCACCCCGGATAGGAATAACAAAATCCGAAGATCCGAAACAGATTGAAAAAGATATCATGGCTGTCATTCCTCAAAAAGATTGGGAAGTAGGTATGTCGATTTCATTTCTCGGAAGAGAAACGTGCAGGCCAACTGATCCAAAACATGCCGAGTGTGTAATGAATCCTGTTTGTATGTATTATGCTGCGCTCAAAAAAAAGCCCGGGAAAAAATCAAAATAATTCCAGCACTTTTTCAGCCGGACGGCAAAGAATAGCCTTTCCGTCTTTTATGACAATGGGTCTGTCGATGAGTATGGGATTTTCAATCATGATCCTGGTCCATTCATCCTCAGTAAAATTCTTCCCTTCGTATTTTTCTTTGTACAAGGGTTCTTTTTTGCGGATAAATTCTGAAGCCTTCATGCCGAGCAACTGAAGCACTTCTTTCAACTCGTTTTCAGTAGGAACATTTACCAGGTATTCAATTTTCTCTATAGGTTCCTTTGATTTTTCTTTGAGGAGTTGCAGCGCAGTGAGGCTGGTGGCGCAGTTTGATTTGTAGTAGATCTTAGTCATGTCGATAAATAAGCCATAGTAAAATTTTTTGACGGACTGCTTCCCGCCAGAGGCGGACAAGCGTTCCTCGCAGTGACTACAAATAAGGAAATTCCCTCTTGGAGTAGTCATTGTGAGGCACGAAGCAATCTGCCTAAAAGAATTAGGGAGTTACCTAATTACTTCTTCTCCGCGTACTCCATCAAATACGCTTTCATAAATTCATTCAGGTCCCCATCCATCACCCCCTGCACATCACTCGTTTCATAATCCGTGCGCAGGTCTTTCACCATTTTATACGGATGAAAAACATAGGAACGTATCTGTGATCCCCATTCGATTTTTTTCTTCCCGGCTTCGGTAACGGCCTTCGCCTCATTCCTTTTCCGCATTTCAAGTTCGTAAAGCTGTGATTTTAACATCTTCATCGCACGTTCTTTATTTCCACCCTGCGAGCGTTCCACCTGGCACACAACAACAATTCCTGTCGGAAGGTGCTTGATCTGAACCTTTGTCTCCACCTTGTTTACGTTCTGACCACCGGCTCCACCTGAACGCGAAGTCTGGATTTCTATATCAGCATCCTTGATTTCTATTTCGATGGTATCATCTACTACAGGATAAGCATATACAGAAGCAAATGAGGTATGCCGTTTTGCATTTGAATCGAATGGTGAAATACGTACAAGACGGTGGACGCCACTCTCTGCTTTCAGATATCCAAACGCAAAGTCGCCGGTGAACTCAAGTGTCGCTGATTTAATCCCTGCACCTTCGCCATCCTGCCTGTCTACTTCAACTACTTTGTAATTATTCTTCTCACCCCACATGATGTACATGCGCATGAGCATTTCTGCCCAATCCTGGCTTTCGGTGCCGCCGGCGCCGCTATTGATGTTGAGAATTGCGTTGAGCTGGTCTTCATCTGATCCCAGCATGCGTTTGAATTCGAGGTCGTCGAGAAGTTTTAGTGTTTCATCATGGTGTGCATCAACTTCTTTTTCAGAAGTGTCGCCTGCTTTAAAAAACTCAAACAGGACATTCAGGTCTTCATAAGAAGCGTGAAGCGCTGTAAATGCATCGGTCCAGTTTTTTTTCTGTTTGATTCCCTTCAGCAACTTTTCTGCATCTCTCGGATTGTTCCAGAAATCCTGTGCATGTGTTTTTTCTTCTTCCTCCCTGATGGATCTTAGTTTGCTATCGACGTCAAAGAAACCTCCTCAGGGCTTCTATGCGCTCCTTTAAATCTTTTAATTGTACGATTGTCATTGGTGTCTAAAAATTTGGAGGGCGAAGGTAATAAAGGAAGTGACTAGGTGACTAAGTAACTAAGTGACTATGTAATATCTAATCGCCAATAGTCAAGAGCCATTAGCCGTTAGCTGTTGGCCCTTAGCTATTTCGCAGTTACTCCTCGACCAGGTACAGCTTATTATCTTCAACCAGATAAATCAGCGGTACCACATTGATCTTGGGATAGCGGAGCCGGATCCTTTTCGCTTCGCTGCAAACAAAATCAACTTCGTTCCCGATTTCATGGATCGGTTCAAAATGATAAAAGTGATCTTCAGCTTCTTCCTTGCTCCATCCTGCGTTTTCAATCAGTCCTTTGATGAATTGATCCTTGCGTGCAAGGAGGTTTACCATTCCGCAATTGTTGTGACCGATCAATGCGATGTAATGAACGCCTCCCACAGCAATTGCATAGCTGACCCTGAACTCACTGTAGCGGAGGTTTGCACCGCCTGTCCTGATGATGTAGGCGAAGTTTTCGGGGATGTGCAAATGCTTGCGGTTATCCATGCACATGCCGATGAGCATTTGTGCCGATGAAAATTCATCATAGGGTTTATCCAGGTTGTGGTATTGCAACAGCAAGCCGACAGGCGTATTGATTAATTCATTTGGGATGTCCTTGTCGGATGAAACAGAAATAAGCCGGTTCGTCATGTGGTAATCGTTTGGGCAAACATATAGGTTTATTTGAGAATTCAGTGTTGATAGTAATCCTTACGGCTGATTTCTATCCCATAACTCTTTTCTACATTTGCGGCTGATTAAATAATTCCAATAGTGACTATTCATAAGGAGGGATATTCAACGCTCGTTATTGTAACGCTTTTCCTGGTCGTGATGCATATTATCAGCGACCAGTATTTGGGCAACTATCCAATCATGCAGGGTATTATCCTCGCGGCCTCTATTGTCCTCTTTATAATTGTGCTCCAGTTCTTCCGCCATCCGGTGAGAAGAATATTGCGGAATGACAAACAGGTTTTTGCACCAGCCGACGGTAAAGTAGTGGTGATTGAGGAAACGGAAGAAAATGAAGTGCTCAAGGACAAGCGCATACAGATTTCCATTTTCATGTCGCCATTAAATGTGCATGTCAACAGGTATCCTGTAAGCGGACAAGTGACGTATTGCCGGTATCATCCAGGGTTGTACCTGGTTGCATGGCATCCGAAGTCAAGTACAGAAAACGAACGCACTACTGTAGTGATTGAGACATCTTCAAAGGTTCCTGTACTGATGCGGCAAATTGCAGGCGCGCTTGCAAGGAGAATTGTTTGTTATCCGAAGAAAGACTGGATTGTAAAGCAGGGAGAAGAAATGGGCTTTATTAAATTCGGATCGCGGGTGGATATTTTTTTACCTATCGGCACAAAAATATCAGTGGGGCTGAACCAGAAAGTTGTGGGCGGGAAAACAGTGATCGCTGAATTCTAAAACTATTGCTTCGTTGCAGTTGCAGTTGCAGAATCTACAACCAGTCCGTCGAAGGAAGTATAGGTAAACGACAGCGCCGCTCCATTTAGATGACCTGAACCTTCAATTGTTTGCTGGCCGCCGCCGGTAAGGTATACGACCGTACTTGGAATATGCAGGTCATTTCCGTCTACTTCAGCATATACAGTTTTGTCTGTGCCGGTCTGGTCGAAATTTTTCATCACTACCTGTTCAGCTGCAGAAGCAGACGCCGGTTCAATCACCAGGTCCCAGTATTGCGTTGCGGCCTGGTTAGGATCGGAATGATGCGAAGTCACTGACCATGTACCGATAAATTTATCCCTTGGTAAAGTAATGATGTCATCATCCGGATCATCCTGGGTACAACCGATCACCGCAATCGAAATAACACCTGCCAACATGGCGATTCTGAAAAAGCTTTTCTTGTTCATTTGAATTCTTGTTAAATATTTTAAAAATTATTTTTCTAATCTGCCTTTCAGATCAAGCCGGAATTTCCGTGCCACGTCCATTGCGATATCATAACCCGCATCTGCATGACGGATGACTCCCATTGCCGGATCATTGTTTAATACCCGTTTCAATCTTTTAGCAGCATCATCTGTTCCATCTGCTACTATTACCATGCCTGCATGAATTGAATACCCGATGCCTACACCGCCGCCATGATGCAATGACACCCAGCTTGCGCCTCCGGCAGTATTGATCAATGCGTTCAATACCGGCCAATCTGCAATAGCATCACTGCCGTCTTTCATCGCTTCGGTTTCCCGGTTTGGAGAAGCCACGCTTCCTGTATCAAGGTGATCTCTTCCGATAACAATCGGCGCTTTTACTTTTCCTGATTTTACAAGTTCATTGAATGCCAGTCCTGCTTTTTCGCGCTCTCCCATTCCCAGCCAGCAGATGCGGGCAGGCAACCCCTGAAATGAAATTCTTTCCTGCGCCATTTTGATCCACCGTGCAAGCGCTTTGTTTTCAGGAAAGAGTTCCAGGATTTTTTTATCGGTTTCTAAAATGTCATTCGGATCTCCGCTCAATGCCGCCCACCGGAACGGACCTTTCCCTTCGCAAAACAGCGGACGTATATAAGCAGGTACAAATCCCGGAAAAGCAAAGGCGTTTTTCAACCCGCGTGCAAAAGCTTGTCCGCGTAAATTATTACCGTAGTCGAATGTAACAGCTCCTTTTTTCTGCAGCTCAATCATGAGCTCCACATGCTTCACCATCGTATCGAGCGAAAGCTCAATATATTTTTTCGGATTATCTGAGCGGAGGACTTTTGCTTCTTCAACAGAAAGTTTTTCGGGGAAATATCCTACAAGTTCATCATGTGCTGAAGTCTGATCAGTCAATGTATCGGGAGTAATTCCCCTGTCAACAAAACGCTTCAACAAGTCTACGACATTGCATACCACTCCGATCGACACAGCTTTTCCTTCTTTTTTATATTTGACTGCATTGTCAATCGCCTGGTCAATGTCGAATGAAATTTCATCGATATATTTTGTTTCAAGTCTTTTACGGATCCTCCATTCTTCCATTTCTGCGGCCAGGCAAACACCTTCATTCATTGTGATGGCTAGAGGCTGTGCGCCACCCATGCCTCCGAGACCAGCAGTCACATTCAATGTGTTTCTCAATGATCCGCCGAAATGCTGCCGCGCAACTTCAGCATAAGTTTCATAAGTTCCCTGTACAATTCCCTGTGAGCCGATATAGATCCATGAACCGGCAGTCATCTGTCCGTACATGATAAGTCCTTTGTCTTCAAGATCGCGAAAGTGTTCCCATGTAGCCCAATGCGGAACAAGCTGGGAGTTGCTGATGATCACGCGGGGTGCATCTTTATGCGTAGGCAATATTCCAACCGGCTTGCCCGATTGAATCAACAACGTTTCGTCAGCATTCAAATCGCGCAGGGCTTTTACGATCAGGTGAAAACACTCAACGTTCCGTGCGGCTTTTCCCGTACCTCCGTAAACGACAAGGTCTTCCGGACGTTCAGCCACCTGCGGGTCAAGGTTGTTGTGCAGCATGCGCAACGCAGCTTCCTGGATCCAGCCTTTACATGACAATGTTGTTCCGGTTGGAGTTTTGGTTTTAGAAAGATCCAGCTTATCTGAGATTGTTGTGCTCATCACTTTATTTTCTACTGTCATTTTCATTTGATTACCCCGTCGAATAACGAATGGATCCAACGAAAATACGAATTACGAATGTTTCTATTGTCTGTTGTATACTGTCCGCCTAGTCGGATCCGTCCTTTGGCGGATTTACTGTATACTTATTTTTCTTGTTTCTTGGTTCTAACTTCCTGGTTCTTTTCCTTCCACGGACAATGCCTGCATCCACTCTGGCAACAATATCCACGTTTGAGGTGATATTTTTCCGTGAAGACGATATAACCTTCTTCAGTCATGTAATAATCTTCAGGGTCAAACTTATCTGTGAACGCCATTAACTCAACGAAGTACGAATCAGGTACGAATTTACGAATTACGAATTTGAAACCAGAAGTTGAAACAGGTCCCTATCATTTCAGCGTTAGCTTGAACGGAGCAATTTTAGTTTCTGTATATTTTCCTTTGGCGTCTTTCTGCAGGCTGAGCGATTTGATACCTTCAAAATTAATCGTGCAGTTCGGGTGTAGTTGCTGTACTGCCTGCTTCATCTCCGGCGTCAGTTTATTGCCGGATTTATTTTCCAGATACTTGATGGTATTTCCGTTGCATTTCAATGCCAGGTTGAAAGAAGCAATACGAAAGCGTTCATTCATCCAGGGATCAGTAAAGGCAATAGAATCTTCCAGGTGTTCATTGATCGAAACAGCACCACTCTCCATCCCACCGAAGCATGGTTTATCGCTATGGGTACCGGAAGATGAAGTTCTTGTTGTATCCTGGGCGGAGACATTCATGGTTCCGCATGAAATGAGAATAGCAATGATGACTTTAATATAATTCATTTGAGACGAAAGTATTTTTCAAAACAGTTGCGGATGCAAATTTACTGTTTTATGATTTTGCTGGTAAAGGAATACTTATCTGTTATCACCCTTATGACATAGATCCCTTTTGAAAGCGATGATAAGTCAAGAGTCAAATCTTCCAGCAATATCTCTTGTTCTATTACTAATTGTCCAGTTAAGTTCAAAATGTTTAGACGTGCTTTTTCATTTTTTGCTTCCGAAAAATCAAGGAGGATTTCTGATGAGAAAGGATTTGGGGACAAAGTAAAGATTTGTTTATCCGTTTGCATAGGTTCGACTTTTACAAGCATGCAATAGTCAATTTCGTTAAAGGCGCTGTCTTGAATAAAAGGAAGTATATTCTGCTGTATGTTAAGTGTAAAATTATTGAGGCCTACTGGAGGAATATCAGGATGATTCAGAATTGTTAAATTATAATAAATAGGAAAAGTACAAGTAGAATCGCATGACGAAAGACCATTTCCATCTGTTTTTATTAAAACAATATTTTTAGCAGTATCATTTCTGTTTGCGGCAATAAGGTATCCGTCTCCATTTACTTCTACAACCTTATGATTCCCGTTTGGGGTTGCCGGATATGTCCGTAACCAAAGAATATTCCCATACAAATCTGTTTTCATCAAAGCAGTTCCACCGCATGCGTTATTGCCTGCGAAAAGAAAATTGCTATCAGAAGTCAAAATAAAATCGTAAACATCAAAATTAGGGAGTGAATCAGGAAATCTTATGGCCCATTGCTGCACTCCTGCTGTATCGAAATAGTTGTAATCAGAAGAACTGTTTCCTGCCACGATAAAACCACTATTAAAAATGGGATGAATCCTGCTTCCCCAAAAAGTATAATTGTCCTGGGATTTAGCCCATAAAATATTCCCAAGATGATCAAGCCGGACAAACATACTATACCGCGGTGCATTCAGCGTATCAGAGGGATTGTACTCGCCAATGAGCACATAACCGCTATCATAAGTTTGAATGATATCAATTGCATACCATTGGTGATAACCAAAAGTTGTTGACACCATTTCTTTAGTCCACTGAATTGCTCCGGCTGAATCAGTTTTAATTATGGTAGGAGCATTATCCTGAAATTGGAACTGACCCACGGCAATAGTACCTCCATCATAGGTTGAATGAAGACTTTGGACAATGAGTGATTCGGCTACCGTAATCGCTGATAGTAAGAAACCAGCACTATCAAAAAGACATATTTCAGTAAGATTATTGTTAAGTTCAAAATTATATGAAAGGAATTTGTTTGCTCCCAATTTTGTAGCGTGCTGGAGAAAATCAGAATATTTTTTCGCCCATGTTACATTTCCATTGATATCGAACTTCACTATAGTATTGTACCAATCTGAAGATCCAAAAACAACATATCCTGAATCAGATGTTTTATGTAAAGATTCCACATAAAAGGTATTCCCTGTATTTATTTCCTTTTCAAAAACCTGAGCTGCTGAAAATTGTAAAAGGAGGGTGAAAATAAAAAACATGGTTGTTTTCATGGTCGAAAATTTATTCCATCAAAAATAGTTGAATTCCGTTTAAGATCGATCAATCGTTAAACTTTGATGAAGTGAAAGCAAGTTTAGATTCTACATCTAAGTCCACTTTGCCCCTTTCATTATTTTTCTACCTTCGCCCGCTACAAAAACCGTTTTCTTGCTTCTATGAAGAACTACCAGAAGATCAACAACATCACCGGCTGGGTTGTATTCCTTATTGCCGCTTTCACCTACCTCTCCACCATCGAGCCTACAGGCAGCTTTTGGGACTGCGGTGAATTTATCGCAACAGCACACAAGCTGGAAGTGGGTCACCCTCCCGGTGCACCGCTGTTCATGATCGTTGCCCGCGTATTTATCCTGTTTGCAGGCGACAATGTGAAGATGTTTCCTGTCATGGTGAATGTACTGAGCGCCCTCATGAGCGCCTTTACCATCCTGTTTCTCTTCTGGACAATTACGGCCATGGCTCGAAAGATCGTGATCGCAAAAGGCGAGGTTACCATGGAGAAAATCTTTGCCGTCATGGGAGCGGGAATCGTGGGCGGACTGGCTTACACGTTCTCTGATTCATTCTGGTTCTCAGCTGTTGAAGGTGAAGTATATGCAAGCTCATCGTTCTTCACAGCCATTGTTGTATGGCTGATATTCAAATGGGAAAGCGTTGCTGATGAGCCTCATAACCTTCGTTGGATCATATTGATTGCCTACCTGATGGGATTGTCAATCGGCGTCCACTTATTGAACTTGCTTACCATTCCTGCTTTGGGATTCGTTTACTATTTCAGGAAATATAAACCGACCACAAAAGGGATCGTGTATACAGCATTGATAGGTATGCTCATCCTCGGCTTCATTCAATTTGGTGTGATCCAGGGAATATTCGTACTGGGAAGCAAATTTGAATTGCTGTTCGTGAACTACTTTGGGATGCCTTTCTGGAGTGGATTTACCTTTTACATCGCCCTGATCATTGCTGGTATTATTTGGGGACTTCGATACACAAAGAAGAAAGGCCTGGTGAACTGGAATACGGCCGTCATCGGACTTGCCGTGGTGCTTATTGGGTATTCGTCCTTCGCACTCATTGTTATCCGCAGCCAGGTGGAACCTCCGCTCGATGAAAACAACCCTGATAACGTCTTCAACTTTGTAAGTTACCTGAACCGTGAACAGTATGGCGATCGTCCATTGTTCTATGGCCAGTATTACAATGCCAAGATCGTAGACCAGAAGGAAGGTTCAATGCAGTATGCCAAGATTGAAGGCGTGGATAAATATGTTGAGGCAGGAAAAAAAGTGATCCCGATTTATGACGACAGCAAGAGCACCATTTTCCCCCGCATGTACAGCAACCAGGAAAACCACGTTGCTGAATATAAGAAGTGGGCAGATGTTAAAGGCGACCGCACACCTTCATTCGGCGAAAACCTGAAGTTCTTTTTTTCTTACCAGTGCGGAGAAATGTACTGGCGCTACTTCCTTTGGAATTATGTGGGACGTCAAAACGATGTGCAGGGTCCGGGGGGAATTACAAAAGGCAACTGGATGAGCGGAATTAAATTCATTGACGAGATGCGTTTGGGTCCACAGGATAAAATTTCGTCGCAGCTAAAAAATAATAAAGCCAGAAACTTTCTTTATGGCATTCCATTCATACTCGGCTTGCTCGGTATGTACTACCACTTTAAAAGAGACAAGCATGACGCCTGGATCGTACTCTTGCTTTTCTTCTTTACCGGAATTGCAATCGTTATCTACCTGAACGGACCACCACTTCAGCCCCGTGAGCGGGACTATGCATATGCTGGATCAACCTATGCCTTTGCGATGTGGATCGGTATCGGTGTGCTGCAAATCTATGAGTGGCTGAGAAAGAAAATGTCAGGACAGGCGCCGGCGTTGATTGCAACGGTTCTTGGATTAACTGTTCCTGCACTCATGGCAAAAGCAGAATGGAACGATCATGACCGTTCATTCCGTTATACGTCAAGGGATTTTGCTACCGACTACCTGAATTCCTGTGCACCGAATGCAATCATCTTTACAAACGGCGACAACGATACATTCCCTCTCTGGTATGCGCAGGAAGTGGAAGGCGTGCGTACAGATGTGCGCGTGGTAAATCTTTCGCTATTGAATACTGACTGGTACATCAACCAGCTGAAAAGAAAATATTATGAAAGCGAGCCGGTAAACATTTCATGGAGCACCGACAAGTATTCTTTGGGCAAGCGGGATTATATTCCTTTCTATGACCGTGGACTGAAAGGACCTGTTGAGCTGAAGGAAATTGTGGACTTCATGGGCAATGATGATGAATCTGCCAGGGCACGTACACAGGGCGGTGAAACGGTGAACTATTATCCTACAAAGAATTTCAAGATTACGGTAGATGCAGAAGCAGCCATCAAGAGTGGCACCGTTGCGGAAAAAGACAGGGACAAAATCGTGAAGGAAATCGAATGGACCATTGGCAACGGCTACCTGATGAAAAATGACCTGATGGTGTTGAATATTATTGCGAACAACAATTGGAAGCGCCCGGTCTATTTTGCAACTACTGTCGGCAGTGATAATTTCCTCAACCTTGAAAATTATTTCCAGCTTGAAGGATTGACATACAGGCTTGTTCCTATCCGCACGGAAAAGAAAAGCGACATCGTACCAGGCAGGGTTGAAACGGAAACCATGTACAAGAATGTGATGACGAAATTTGTATGGGGTAATATGAATGATGAACGTGTTTACCTGGATGAGAACAACGTCCGCATGACCACAAATTTCCGCATCAACTTCGGCCGCCTGGCGGAAGACCTGCTCCAGGAAGGTAAGCGTGATTCAGCGATCAAGGTTCTTGACAAATGCGTGGAAGTGACTCCTGATAAAACCATTCCTTACAATTATTTCATGACGAAAATCGGCGAACTTTATTACCGTGCTGCCGGTGCAACCAACAAGAACATTGATACATCTCTTGTGAACAATGACCTGGAGTTAAGCAAGAAGAAGGAATTGGTGGATAAAGCAAATGCAATCCTTATTCGTCTTGGTGAAATCTATTCTGACAACCTGAACTATTATCTATCACTGAAAGGTACCAAGTACTATAAGTTTATAGAGCAGGATATGAACCAGGCATTGTATATCATGCAGGCTGTAGCAAGCATTGCCCGCCAGACTGACCAGAAGGAAGTTGCTGACAAGCTGGACAAGCAGTTTAATGATTTGGCCGCAAGAGCGGGAATGTAGAACTTAGTTGCCTAGTCACTTAGTCAACTAGTCACCTGGCCTTGCTCCGCTCATTCTTAAATTTTTTTCCATCCCTGGTTTCGCACATCAGCACCGGCGAGCGTATCCTTTTCCTCACCTTCGATGACGGACCTGTGCCTGAAGCAACTCCTCAAGTACTTGAGTTGCTTAAAAAGTTCAATGCTAAGGCAACCTTTTTTTGTGTCGGAAGCAATGTGGTAAAACACGGGGAGATCTATGACAAGATCATCCAGGAAGGACATTCAACAGGCAATCATACCTTTCATCACCTGAACGGATGGACTTGCAATAAAGCGTCATACCTGGAGAATGTTGTTTTATGTTCGAAGGCCATGCAGCCAAATCCTGCCGGGAAAAATTTTTTCCGTCCACCCTATGGGAAACTCAGGTTTTCGCAATATGCGGCACTGAAAAAAGACTTTAGAATTTTTATGTGGGATGTTCTGACACGCGATTGGGAAAGCGACCGGAGCGCGAAATCATGTTTTGAAAGAATAAAAAACAAGGCAAAACCAGGCAGCATCATCGTATTTCACGACAGCATCAAGGCAAAGGAACGTATGTTGCCCGCCCTGGAAATGACCCTGGAACACTATTCTTCATTGGGTTTCAGGTTTGAAGCACTTGAAAAGTTTGCCTGACGGCGTTTATACCAGTTCACTTTTTTTTTATTTTTGAATTCTTCAGCGTGAAGAAAAAAAATCTCCTTTTACTTTTATTGCTGCTGTTTGCAGATCATTTATCAGCCCAGGAAAAGCGTGGCATGATCGGTTTTGGCTTTTCTGCCGGCGCGATGAATTACGAGGGTGAGCTGGATGACAATTTTGCGCTGCAGTACACAAGACTTGGCGTAGGCGTGCATACCACGGCATTGTTTTTCAGCCGGCTGCACGCAAGGATTGCATATTTGCATGGAAGCATTGGTGCCTTCGACGGCGGGTTGTTCTCCTCCAACAACAGGCGAAACCTCGACTTTTACACCGACATTGATGAAGTCTCACTTGTTTTCATGTATAAGTTCCAGAACAGGAAGCGCGGGTTCACAAAAAGAAATTTTGTAACGCCTTATGTATTCTTAGGTGTTGCAGGTTTTATGTTCAATCCCAAAACTGTTTTTAACGGGCAGGAATATGAGCTTCAACCAATCGGAACGGAAGGACAAAACCTCGATGGTTCATATCCTGAACCCTACAAGCTTCAGCAAGTCAGCATTCCAATGGGCATTGGATTCTTGCTCAAGATCACGAAGAATTTTGATTTTGGAGGAGAATGTGGTTTCAGGAAAACATTCACTGATTACCTGGATGATGTGAGCACAAATTTTCCTGACAGGGATGCGCTCCGTGCTGATGGTGGTGATATTGCCGTGCAGCTTTCTGACCGTAGCACCGATCCCTCCAAGCATGGTAAAGCGCGGGGAAACCCACAGAATAAAGACTGGTATGTTTATACCAACCTGCACATTACTTACTATTTCACCACGAACCTTTTCAAACCTTACAAACTGAAAAATCAGTTCAAGGACAATACTTGCAAACGGCTCATGACGCCCAAGAAACTTTAGGCTTCAAGTTTTTCCTTTAGCCAATGACGGTAATGTATGATCTCCGTATCGCTGGCCACTTCCTGTTTCAGCAGGTTCTGCATTTTCTTAACCAGCGGCTTATCGCTCCGCACCTGGCTTGACTTCATCATAGAGGAGATGATCTCTACCATTTCTTTTTCCCTGATGTTCTCCTTCTGATTAAGCATGCTCCTGAAATCTTTTTTTACCTGCTTCAGTTTGTACTCAAGGGTGTCAGCATCATCCAGTTCGTAACGCACGATCAGGTCAGCAATCGCAATTTTAAACTGCAGGGATTTGTCGGCGTTCTTGTAACCGTCGAGCAGGTAAATCTTGTGCAGGTTGCGGATGCTCTGGTGAAAATCTTTTTTATCGAAATAGATCACGGCAAGGTTGAGGTAAATGAAAAGCTCATAGAAATTATTAGCGCATATTTTTTCATTCCCTTTCATCTCCATCAGGATGTCGATGGCTTTGTTTTTGTCGAGGCGGGAATAATTGATCATGAGAGAATTGTAATAAAAGAACAGGTACTTGTCGTAATGCATCCTGTGGAACTCATCCATGGCGGACTTCAGTTTATCGGCATATTTCAGCGACTCGTTGAACTTGTCAGTCTTGAAAAGAGTGTTCACGATAAAGACAAGCATTTGCAGCCTGGTGTCGTGGTTGTTCCTGTTAAACAGTTTCTCTTTTACAAAATCATGGTACATTCCAAGGAGATATTCTTCGAGCGCTGTGTATTGCCTTTTCTGCAATAGGATTTGCGTAACCGCATCATAAATTCTGAAACGGAGTTTCGGACTGCTGTGCAATTCCTTATCGGCGGAAATTTCCCTTACAGTTTTCTGCAGCAGCTTCAGTACGGGATTTTCGGAAGAAGAAAAATTCTGTGTTGCCTTCAGGCGGAAGGTAACTGTGGCCAGGATGTCGTCAATGGTCCGCAACTGCCGGATTTGCTCCTGGTTGTCTTTTCTCAACCTGATATAATTCTCGGGATTGATCGTCATCAACTCGCGGCTGAGGCGAATGTATTCACCGTAGATGATGTCGAGGAGCTCGAAATTTTCAATACGCATAGCTTCCGTTTCTGCTTTCTTCAGGAAGTAATTCGCAATCCGCATCTGGTTCCGGTTGAAATGAAATTTTTCCAGTGCCAGCAGGTGCAGGACGTATATCTGTTGGTCATCGTCAAAGTGCTGCACCATGAGACTTTTACTTACATCGCTAAGCACCCGGTTCTTTAAACGATAGAAAGTGTTTTTGTCTGATCCCTTGTAAAGCTTCTCATGGATCTTAGCTTCATCATACTTTTCACCGCTTTTACGCACATAATCGAAGTACTGGGTATCCTTCCGGTCTTCCTTTTCATTGGTGCGGTTTACAAATAATTTGTAGCCGCGCACCTGCTCCTTATTCATGTTGGCGATGATCAGGTTAAGTATGTCCATAGTGTTTTTAAACGGGTAAGGAAAGGTAAAAATAATCTTTGTACGATGAAAGGATTTAATATTTTTGTTTCCAACAAAACGTCCCATCCATGAAGCAACTATTTTTCGTTTTTATTTTCTTCGCGCAACTCTTTTTTCTTTCGGGAAATACCAATGCGCAATCGCTACGGGTTGATTCCGTTATCGGTTTCCCGGATGTGGTCGTTGACAGCCAGGTTGTTTCCATGAGCATCCTTGTCAGCAATACAGGGGGAACCATTTTTAATGGGGACCTGGCCATACTGATGAATTCTGCAGAGCACGACACTATTCCGGATACGCTCTACTATAATCCCTCTGATACAGTTGTAGGAAATGCTTTTTACGATACGATATTTGTTACCCATACGTTTTATGCTGCCGACCTTGATGACGGCGATAACATTGTGGTAGTGTGGCCCTCCTCATCGCAATCGGCTGTCGTTCATGATTCCCTGTTCTTCTACTTGTACTTTGACCACATAGGTATCAACGAGAATGAGAG
>Ga0190274_10000966_pt1 | contig 16761 bp, 10 predicted proteins | sample Popmic531T_FD_133002 | JGI IMG/M metagenome (GOLD analysis project Ga0190274, IMG submission 133002) | Populus adjacent soil microbial communities from riparian zone of Yellowstone River, Montana, USA - 531 T | ecosystem: Environmental > Terrestrial > Soil > Riparian zone | place: USA: Montana...
GACTACACCGCGCGCGGCAAGATCATCACGCCGCTCAAGGACCGGATCGGCTCCGAGATCCTGACCCACTATCCGCGCACCGTCGAGCTGGGCATGGACATCACGCGGCAGGAGGCGTGGATCGATCGGGGTGCCAAGCCGGTGGACCTTCCGGATTTCGTGCTCGAAGTCATCGAACGCGTTGCCTTCGAGGCCCGCCAGGACAAGCGGGTCGACCGCCGGAGCGGCGTAAGCCAGCGTCTCCCCATCAGTGTCCTCGAGCACGCCATCTCCAGCGCGGAGCGCCGGGCACTGGTGCACAAGGAAGCGACGGTCACCCCGCGCATTACCGACATCTACGCGGCGCTGCCGTCGATCACCGGCAAGCTCGAGCTGGAGTATGAGGGTGAATTGCAGGGCGCCGATGCAATCGCCCGCGAACTCATCCGCCGCGCCGCCGGGGCGACCATGATGGAGCGCATCGGGCATCTCGATCTTGCCTCGATCGTGGCCTGGTTCGACGCCGGGGGTGCGCTGAAGATTGCGGGAGACGAGAAGAGCGAAACCTGCCTGAAGGGATTCTCGGTTGTGCCGGGACTGGTGAACGCCGTGGTCGCCGGAGAACTTGCCGGCCGGAATGAGACCGCGAAGGTGGTCGCGGCGTGTGAACTGATTCTCGAGGGCCTCGCGGCGCAGAAAAAGATCACCCGCAGCGATGAACTCGGCTATTCCCGCATCCGTCCCGAGCGGAAGAAGGATACGGGCCAGGGCGGAGGCATCAATTTCGGCTAGCCGCCGGTCTGCCTGAACGCCCAGCCCCGCCTGCCGGCCTCCCGCACGACCAGGTCGGCAGTGCCGTCCAGGCCGAGGTACCCGGTGTTGATCACCATGTGATAATTCACCGGGTCCGCCCAGTCCCTCCCGTAGTACTCCTTGTGATACTTCGATCGCCGCGCGTCCGACTCACTGACCCGCTTCTTCGCATCATCCAGCGGCACGCCCAGCCGTCCGGCGATCCGCTCGATGCGGATCCCCACCGGCGCCACCACCTGCACGTGCAGGGTCCGTTCCCGCTCCCCGAGAATCGCCGCCGCGCCCCGTCCCACCAGCACCACACGACCCTCACGCGCGATCTCCGCCACCACGCTCTCCGTCACCCGCACCATCAATGGCTCACTCAGGCCGTCCATGGTGGCACCTGTGGGCACGGCGAGTTCGGCTGACGCCGACGCCAGCGCCCACGCAAGCCGCTCCATGAAGTTGGGAACGCGCTCCTCCCGCACCGCGACCTCGTCAGGGGTGAGGCCAGCCCGCGCCGCCACGCGCTCGACGAATTCGTTGTCCGCCACCCGCCATTGCAGGCGGTCGGCCACCCGCTTCGCCACCTCCGCACCGCCGGCACCGAACTGTCTCGAGATCGTGATGATCATGGATGCTCCTCGACAACAGGGGGCCGCTCACGCTCGCGCTGTTCATGCCGCGGCTTGGCGACAATCCGTCTCCATACATAGATCGCCGCGACCACACAGACCGTCCCTCCCAGCCCAAAGGCCACGCGTGTACCCAGGTGTTGCGAGATCCACCCGATCTGGAGCGCCCCGAATGGCGCCATTCCCAGCACTACGAACGAGTAGAATCCCATTACCCGGCCGCGAAGGTGATCCGGCGCCTCCTGCTGCAGCAGCGTGTTGGCGCTGATGCTCTGCAATACCATGCTGCAACCGACCACCGCCAGCAACCCGAGCGCCACCCAGTAGTTGGGCGCGAAGGCGGTCGCCAGGAGTGCCATGCCAAACCCCACCGCTGAGATGAGCGCGAGGCGCCGCTTGCGGAGCGTGCCCCCGAACCCCGCCAGGAAAAGGGCACCGGATAACGCCCCGACTCCCACGGACGACACCAGGACGCCGTACCCCCCGGCATCGGCGGCAAGGACATCCCGCGCGAACACCGGCAGCATGGCCAGGAAGGAGAACCCGAAGATCGTGGTAGACGCGATGAGGATCATCAGCGCCCTGGGCCAGCGCTCGTGGCGTACGTAGCGCGCACCTTCCTTGAATGCGCCGATCACGTCCACGCGGCCCTTCGCGGCGGGCGTGTCGGGCAGGTCCATGCGCCAGAGCCCCCAGATGACGGCGAAGAAACTGGCCGCATTGAGGAAGAAACACGCCGCCACGCCCCAGATCCCGATGATCGCGCCCGCGAATGCCGGGCCCAGCACCCGCGCCAGGTTGAACACCGACGACTGCAACGCAATCGCGTTCATCAGCGACTCGCGGCCCGACAGTTCCGCCACCATCGCCTGCCGGATCGGCACCTCGAATGCCGTCACCAGCCCGGTGAAGAGCGCGAGCCCCATGATCCAGCCCACCGTGACATGGTTGAGCACCACCAGGATGGCGAGCGCCAGTGCCTCAACGGCGAGCAGCGCCTGCAGGATCATCACCGTCTTGCGGCGGTTCACCCGGTCGGCCAGCACGCCGCCATAGAGCGTGAACAGGAGGATCGGCATGGAGCCGAGTGCCGTCACGAGGCCGACGATGAATGCGGAGTTGGACAGCTGGAGGACCAGCCAGCCCTGTGCCACCGTCTGCAGCCAGGAGCCGGTGTACGAGATTAACTGTCCGACGATGAAGAGCCGGAAGTTCCGGGAACGAAGCGCGGGATGGGATCCCGGTATTCGGGAGATGAGGCCGGAAGCAGTCACGCCCCGAAACGTAATTTGAACTCCGCCTCGTTGCGGGGTAGGATGGAACATGCGCTTCACCACGTACTCCAAGTTCCTCCCCGAACTGGCCGACGCCGTCAACCTGCAGGCGCTGCTGGACCAGCTGGGCGACTTCCTGCTCCAGTCGGGTTTCGGGGCTGGCGGGCTGTGGAATGATGATCCCGGCGAACCCGACCGCGGCATGGATGCGCTGCGCGAGGCCATCCTCCAGGCCTTGATGGACTCGGGCCAGCTGACCCCCGAGATGCTGCAGGTGCTGCGCGGGGAGTCCACCGGCGACCCCGACAGGGACAAGGATCTCGAGCGCCAGCTCTCCGAAATGCTCGACCAGATCGTCCAGCGCCTGATCGACGAGGGTTTCCTCAAGGTCGACAGCGCGCCCCAGATGCCCGCTGGTTACCAGTCCCTCTTCGGCCCCGGGGGCCAGGCACGCGAGGCCGCCGAGCAGGTGCAGTTCGGCCTCACCGAGAAGGGCATGGACTTTCTCGGCTACAAGACCCTCAAGGGCCTGCTCGGGAGCATCGGAAAATCCAGCTTCGGGGCGCACGACACGCCGTTCCTCGCCACGGGCGTCGAGTCGGAGTCGGCCAGCCGGCCGTATGAGTTCGGCGATACCCTGAACCTCGATGTTCCGGCGACGCTCACCAACGCCATTGCCCGCGGCGGGCTCAAGGTGCCGCTCGAACTCGATTATCCCGACCTCATGGTCAACCAGACGGAATACCGCTCGTCGGCGGCCACCGTCCTGATGCTCGACTGCTCCCACTCGATGATCCTCTACGGCGAGGATCGCTTTACCCCGGCGAAGAAGGTGGCGCTCGCGCTCACCCACCTTATTCGCACCCAGTTCCCTGGCGACTCCCTGAAGGTCGTGCTCTTCCACGATTCCGCGGAAGAGATCCCGCTCGGCGGGCTCGCCAACGTGCAGGTGGGGCCTTATCACACCAACACCGCAGAGGGACTGAAGCTGGCGCGGCGCATCCTCCTGGCACAGAAGAAGGACATGCGCCAGATCATCATGATCACCGATGGGAAGCCGAGCGCGCTCACCCTCCCCGACGGCCGTATCTACGTCAATTCGATGGGATTGGACCCGAAGATTCTCGAGGCGACCTACCGCGAGGTGGCCAACTGCCGGCGGTCGGAGATCATGATCAACACCTTCATGCTGGCTCGCGATCGCTACCTGGTCGACTTCGTGAAGCGGGTATCGGAGATCTGTCGCGGGAAGGCGTACTTCACCAACACGATGTCGCTGGGACAGTTCATTCTAATGGACTTCATGAAGCGAAAGACACGCAAGCTCTAGCGACCCGCACCACGACCGCCACCGCCCGCGCCTTCCCTACTGCACCTTGAAGCCCGCGCTTTCCGCCGAGCTGATGTTCCCGACATTTGCGCGCAACCGCACGGACTTTTCGCTCGATGAAATTCGGAGGTTACTGAAACTGGCGACGCCCTCCACCGTCTCGGCGGTATTGGTGCTCGAATCCGAAAAGTCGGCGCCGGACGGTCGTGATATGCTCATGCTTACCGTCGCAGTGAGGTCCACCGCATTCCCGGCCATGTCCTGGACGCGCACGCTCGGTGCTGGCGAAATGGCGACATTCGTCTCGGTATTGGTTGGCTGCTGCAGCCAGACGATCCGTGCGGCCGGGCCCGCCACGACGCCGATGCTGAGGGGCTGTGTCGCCACGCGTGAGCCACCGTCAGAGACCCGTGCCGTGAAACTGTAGTCACCTGCCGTGGTGGGAGTTCCGCTCAACACCCCTGCGCTGCTCAGGGCCAGGCCGCCTGGCAGCAATCCCGAGGCGACGCTCCACGTGTATGGCGAGCTCCCCCCCGTGGCCTCAAGCGACTGGCTGTAGGCCGTCCCGGAGGTCGCCGATGGCAGGGTCGTCGTCGTAATGCCGAGCGGTGCCACGACCGCGAGCGTCAGTGGCTGGCTGGCGCTTCCATTGCCCGCATCGGACACCGCCACCGTGAAGCTGAAATTTCCGGGGGCGGTGGGTGTCCCGCTCAGCACTCCCCCGCCGCTCAGCGTCAGTCCGTCAGGGAGCGCGCCCGAGGTGACCGACCAGGCATACGGTGGCGCGCCGCCAGTCGCAGACAGCTGCTGACTGTAGTTCGTGCCCACGGTGCCCTCGGGTACGGTCGTTGTGCCTATGCTGAGGGACGACCCGACCGTGAGCGTGAGTGCCTGGGTGTCGGTCCGTGATGCAGCGTCCGTCACCCGCACGGTGAACGTGACGCTACCGGCAGTCGTTGGTGTCCCGCTCAGCACGCCGGTGCTGCTCAGGCTCAGCCCCGGCGGCAGTGTGCCGGACGACACCACCCAGGCGTAGGGTGTGGTGCCGCCGGCGGCGGCGAGCTGCTGGCTGTAGCCGACACCGACGATACCTCCCGGCAGCGACGTGGTGCCGATCGTCAAGGAAAAGCTCACCGTGATTGTCAGCGATTGCGTTGCCGTACGCGACGCCGCATCGGTCACGCGCACCGTGAAGCTCGGGCTCCCGGCGGCGGTTGGCGTGCCGCTGATCACCCCGGACGCGCTCAAGGTGAGTCCTGCGGGCAAGGACCCCGAGGCGATCGTCCAGGCGTACGGCGTTGCGCCTCCGGCGGCGGAAAGTTGCTGGCTGTAACTCGTGCCGACGGTGCCACCCGGCAATGTCGTCGTGGTGATGGTGATGGACGCGCTGACCTGCAGGGTCAGCGCCTTGGTCGCGGTGCGGGAACTCGCATCGGTCACCTGCACGATGAAGGTTGAGCTCCCAGCGGCGGTCGGTGTGCCGCTCACCAGCCCCGCGCTGCTCAAGGTCAGGCCAGCCGGCAGCGTTCCGGACGTGATTGCCCAGCTGAATGGCCCGGTGCCCCCCGAGGCCGTGAGTTGGCTGCTGTAGGCAGTGCCGATCGTGCCAGAGGGCAGGCTCGACGTGGTCACGGTCAACGCAGCGCCCACCTGCAGCGACAGGGCTCGCGTCGCCGCTTGCGAGGCGGCATCCGTGGCGCGCACCGTGAAGGAATAGTTCCCGTCAGCGGTTGGCGTGCCGCTCAACGTTCCTGCGCTGCTAAGGGACAGGCCGGGAGGCAGCGTCCCCGCTGAGACGGTCCAGCTGTAGGGCCTGACACCACCGGTCGCCACCAGGGGTTGGCTATAGGCCACGCCCACGGTGCCTGACGGGAGCGTCGATGTGGTGATCGTCAGAGGCAGCGGGCTCAGCGTTACCTGGGCACTTCCACTCCGCCCTTCGGAGGTGGCGACAATGGTCACCGGCCCACCGGGCGACACGCCGGTGACGAGGCCGGTGCCAGATACGGTGGCCAGGCCCGCATTGGAAGTGCTCCAGAGCACCGCGCGCCCAGTCAGGACGTTGCCCTGGTCATCGCGAAGCACTGCCTGCAGTTGAACTGTCGACCCCACCTGGATGGTGGATGAAGGCGGCGACACCGTGATCGTCGCGACGGCGGCATCGACCACCGTGACCTGGGCCGAGCCCTCCTTGCCCTCGATTGTTGCGGTGATGGTCACCGGGCCGCCTACGGCGACGCCGGTAATCGCACCCTGCGCCGAGACGGTGACGATACCGGAATTGCCGCTGCTCCACACTGCGGAACGGCCGGACAACTCATTGCCCTGGGCGTCGAACGCCCTCACAACCAGCGTGCTGGTCCGGCCCACGGCGACATTCGCCGTTGCCGGCTCGATGCGCACCGACGCCACGGCACGAGGGGCCACCGAGATACGGGCTGTGCCCTGCTTGCCCTGGGCCGCCGCGGTCACCATGACCGGGCCGCCCTCCTTCACGGCGACGGCCATGCCGCTGCTGTTGACCGAAATCGTCGTCGCATCGGCGCTCTGCCAGGTAATCGTCGGTGTCGCGACCTGGCTTCCGTCACAGGAATAGGCGACGGCCGTCAATTGCACGGACTCCCCGTCCGCCAGGGTTGCTGAGGAAGGCGTCACCTCAATCCGCGACACCAGGGTCGCGGCGATCGGGTCGCAGTCAGGCGTTTCGCTGCTGCTTCCGCAGGCGGCCAGCACCAGAGTGGCCAGCGCGAAGCTGAAGTACTTGTTCCCCGCCGGCATGATCTCGTTTCCTCACCCATTCAGAAAGGGCCCAGGCGAACCTGAGGATCCGCCTCAGGAATACCCCGATCGCCCCTGGTTGGCAGCAGGGAACGGACTGGATTCGCGGACTGGTCGAGGGGGCGCCTGCAGGTGGCTCTACTGCGGTTTCAGCCTAGAACGGACTCACCGTGAATGGCGTGCTGGAGACCACCGCGATCGAGTTCTGGGTGCGCAGCGTAAAGGTACGCGTCGCAAGCACGATACTGGTGAAGTTGACAGTCATGTCGGTGAAGACGGCCACGCCCTGCACGAACGGCCTGGCAACGCCGCCCACGAGTTGATTGCCGGTCCCTGCCCCACCACCCGTTGCGCTTCGCAACTGGAGCGAAACGCTCCCGGCAAAGCCGGTCACCCGGTTGCCGAAGGCGTCGCGTACCTCCACCGCGACGTCGGGGGTGAAAGGCAGGTTCTCGTTGATGTCGGTTGGCTGCACCAGGAACGCGAGCTGTGTCGCGGGGCCCGGCGTCACGTCGAACGGAGTGCTGGTCGCCGTGAGCCCCGCCGCCGCCGCGGACAGGGTGTACCCGGCCCCGACGACATCCATGGTCAGTCCCTCAAACGTCGCTACGCCACCAACCGTGCTGACGGTGAGCGTTCCGCCCAGTGTCGCACCCCCCGGATTGTTCCCGAGGGAGATCGTCACCTGAGTGGGGGTTGTCACCAGATTTCCCTGTGCGTCACGCAAATCGAGCTGCACGGCGGGCGAAATGGACGCCCCGGCCACCGTGCTGCCCGGCTGGGTGATGAACGACAGCGTTGCCGGCGCCCCAGCCGTCACGGTGAAGCCGGCACTCGCGACAACCGGAAGCCCCGCCGACGCCGCCACCAGGGTGTATCCCGCCCCGACGGCGTTGAGGTTGAGCCCGGTGAACGTCGCGACGCCCGCCACTGCCGCCACCGTGGTGGTTCCGCTGAGCGTGGCGCCGCCCGGGTTGTTCCCCAGCGAGAGCGACACCTGGGGCGCCGCTCCCGTCGCGATGTTGCCCTGGGCATCCAGCAGTTCGACCGTGATGGCTGGCGATATGGCGGCGCCGGCAACTACGTCGCTCGGTTGGACACCGAACCGCATCGTCGCGGCCGCGCCCGGCGTGACATTGAAGGTGCTGCTCACCGCATCCGTCAGCCCCGGGGACGCTGCGCTGAGCGTATAGCCGTTCCCCACCCGATTGATGCGCAGGTCGGTGAAGGTGGCGACGCCGGCCACTGCATTCACCGTGCGTGTGCCGCTGAGCGTCGCTCCGCCCGGATTCGTGCCCAGCGACATGGTGACGGGCGCCGTCGACGTCGATATCCGGTTCCCGCCCGCGTCCTGCACCTCGACCTTCACGTCCGGTGAAATGCTGGCGCCCGCCGCCACGTTCCGTGGCTGAACGGTGAACGCGAGTCGCGAGGCCGCGCCCGGCACCACCGTGACCAGTGAGGAACCGGAGCGGCCCTCGGATGTCGCCACAATCGTCGCCGGCCCGCCCAGGGCGAGGCCGCTCACGACGCCGGTGTTGGAGACGGATGTCCGAACCGCATCCGAGGTCGTCCACAGGATCGCGCGGCCGGTGAGGATATTGCCCTGATCGTCCTTGAGGACCGCGGTGAGCTGGATGGTGGAACCCGCCTGGACATTGGTCTCCGCAGGTGACACCGTCACCGACGCCACGGCGGCTTCCACCACCGTCACCTGTGCCGCGCCGGAATGGCCCTCGATCGTCGCCGTCACCGTCACCGGCCCCCCGGGGACCACACCGGTGATGGCGCCGGTCTGGCTCACCGTGACGATCGCCTCGTTCCCGCTGCTCCAGGTCGCCGTCTGGCCCGGGAGCTCGTTGCCCTGCGCGTCGAATGCCTTCGCCACCAGTGTGCTGGTCCGGCCGGTGGCGACGTTGGCCGTGGCGGGCTCGACCCGCACGGACGCCACGGCGCGCGGCACCACCGACACCTGGGCCGCCCCCTCCTTGCCCTGCGCCACGGCCTTGATGGCTACCGGGCCTCCAAGCTTCACGCCCACCGCCATGCCCGACGTGCTCACCGACACCGTGGTGACGTCGGAACTCTGCCATGTGAAGGTGGGTGCGGCGAGCAGGCTGCCGTCGCAGGAGTAGGCCTTGGCCGTGAGCTGCACCGACTCGCCGTCGGCCACCGATGCGGCCGGCGGTGTCACCTCGATGCGCGAAACCAGCGTCGCCGCGATCGGGTCACAGTCGCCACCTCCGTCACCGCCCCCGCCACATCCCCACAGCAGCAGCAACCCGAGCGCCAGCGTCCTAGAAGAGGCCAACGGACACCCCGAGACGAGTGAGGAAATAACCCGCGCTGCCCTGGCCGCCCGTGAAGTCCGCCACGAAATACTGCGCGCCTACGTCGATGCCCACGCGCGATGCCACCTGGAAGATCACGCCCAGTCCACCACCGTAGATGAACGAGTTGTCGGTCGAGCGGATCAGGTCACTGGCCGACCGGACCAGCAGGCCGCCATACCCGATGCGGGCGGCGACATATGGTGCCGCAACGTTGCCGAAGACGCCCAGGACGTAGCGCGGCTCCACGAATCCCAGGGAGAGTGTCGCCGTGATGTCCCCCACGCTGGCATCGGACTTGAAAACCGTGCTGCGCTGGTAGCCCGCGCCGACGGAGAACCGCCCGAACGTGAAGCGCGCCTGCGCTTCCCACCCGAGCGTGGCACTCTTCTCCAGCACCCCGTAGTCCTCGGTCGGGAAGACCACCTCGCCCGAGACCTGCAGGGAGACCAGCTCGCGCGACTGCGCCGCCAGCGGCGCACTCATCAGGGCGAGTGCCATCAATCCGCCCGCCAACCTGCCTGCCCGCCTGCCCGCTTTGTTCGTCACGGCTCCCCCTCGAGAATCTTCCAGCCCAGCAATCGCCAGGTCTCCCCGTCACGCACCACCGTCGCCGAGGCCTTCACGCGCTTCGACGTGGAGGTGCCGAAATTGCTCTTCCACTTCAGGGTCCACTCCGCCCTCGCTTCGCCCGATGCCTCGTCCACCTCGACGCTGGTCATCGTCGCTTCCGAGATCTTCGGGCCGTTCTTTTCCACGAAGGCGCCAAAGCTCGAGGGACCCGCCGTCATCACGGCCGCGCGCGTTTCACCCGCGGACACCGCTGCCACGAGGCGCGTAAGCCAGCCATTGAGCGCCGTGCGCCCGCTCGCGAGCCGCGTCTGCTTGAGCTCGTCCTGCTTGCGCCGATTCTCCTCGGCCTGGGCCGCCGCGCGCGCCTGGGCTTCCACTCGCTCCTGCGCCTCGATGGAGTCACGCTTCTTCTTTTCCGCCACGGCCACGGAGTCGCGCACCCGCTGCTCGGCGGCCCGCGTGGCCGCCGCGACCGCCAGCGCAACCGAGTCGCGGCGATTCTGTTCCTCGGTCGCCATCCGGTCCTCGACCAGCGAATCCCTCACCCGTCGCACCTTGGCCTGCGCCGCCTCACGCCGAAGGGCCTCGGCCGCCGCGATCGAATCGGCGGTTGCAGCCGCCGGCACTGCCTTCGCCGTCCGGGGCGGCGCGACAGGAGCGGGCTCGGGAGCGGCGACAGGGGCAGGCGCAGGCGGCGACGCCGTGACGACAGTGCGGTCCGAATCGCGCACCACCGCCACGGGTACTGGCGCCGGAGTCGTAACCGGGACCTGTGCTACCGGCGCAGCCTGGGGCGCGGTGGTCCACGACGAATCGACCTTCAACGGCGCCGTCGCGACCTCAGCCGCAGGCCCCTTCTGCGCCTTCTGCGTCCTGAGCTCGTCCCAGTAAACGAACCCCGCCAGAACCACCAGGGACAGCAGCAGACCCGCCACCAGCCCGATCCGGTCCGGCAGCCATTGCCTCGGCACTGCGGCCTGGTAGCGCGGCAGGATCGTCGCGGCGACATCACCGTAAAGCCGCTCCGCGCGCGCGTCGGGCTCCGGCAGCCGCGTGGCGACCTTGCCGACCCGTGCCAGGCAAACGCTGATGTTGTCGTCACCCCCGCGCGCGTTCGCGGCCGAGACGAGGCTGGCGGCGATCTCCTCCAGCGAGCCCGGCGCGTTCAGCAGGCGCGCGATCTCATCGCCCTCCACCTGCTCATGCAGCCCGTCGCTGCACACCAGCACCACGTCGCCGGGGGCGATCTTCCGGAACAGGACACCCGGTGCCGGGGCGTCGGTCACACCGAGCGCCGACGCGATCCGTCCGGTGTCGTTCACGGTGAGCATGTCTTCCCGCGGCGGCGTCAGCAGTGCGAGCGGCTCACGCGCATGATCCTCGGTGAGCTGTTCCAGTTCGTTGCCCGACAGCCGATACACCCGGCTGTTCCCCACATGGGCCGCGCACAGCCAATCGCCCGCGAGCACCGCGACGGTCAGCGTCGTTGCGGCCGGCTGGCCCTTTGCGTTGGGCGGCATTGCCCGCACCTTCGCGTTCGTCTCGGCGATCGCCGTCTCGACGATCTCCGCCAGGCCGAACTGCCAGCGGGGGCCGATCAGCAGTGACCCGACGAGCCCGTTCAGGGCGTCGCCGAAGGCCTCCACTGCCATGACGCTCGTGTTGCTCCCGCGCGCGTGCTCACCCAGGCCGTCGGCCACCGAAAGTACCACGATGTCCAGTTCGTCCTGCGGCAGGCTCAGGCCGAACACCGCCACCGCATCCTCATTGCGCCGTTGCCGCCGGCCCAGGTCGGATGCAGACGCGACCTCGTGCACCGTCGTCGGACGCGGCGGTGCGAGAATCGGGAAACGAACCTGGTGCTGCGACTCCGGCAATCCTGCGCTCCAGTGTGACAGTTACTTGATTCCGCCGACGACCTGCTTGGCCAGCTGACCGGCCCGCAATGTCGCGGTGGCACCATCGACCCCATTGATCGTCGCGAGCTGCGCGAGTGGTATCGACGACGGAAACTGCCGGTTGAACTGCTCCAGCGTCATTTCCTTCGGCACCTTCACGGTGTTGACCCGTGCGGCCTGCACATTGAGGTACGCGGGATCGGTAAGCGGCTTGAAGGTGCGAGCCACCTGCCGGATCGCCTGCAGGTTCTGGGTCCGGTCGGGGAGCGTGTAGCCCATGATCATGTACGTGTACTGACCGTACTCGATGAAGGCGGCGCTGCCCTGGATGACGGTGCCGTCATCGACCTGGGCCCTGAAGTCGCCCGAACTCGCCGGCAGCCCGTTGATCTGGGCATTGCTGGTGTTTCCCGCCGTGATGCCCTGCTGCGTGAAGAAGGTGTTCGCGGCGGTCGCGGCCGAGGTGCCCTTCCCCGCCAGGCGAAGCTGCACCCCGGCGTCCTGCTGGGTCGAGACCGCCATCACGCCCTCGGGCTTGTTCTGCGTCGGCCATCCCGCCGGGAACGTCACCTCGAACTTCAGGTCGGGATGATAGAACACGCCGTTCTTGAAATAGCCTGCCTTGGGATCGGGGCCGAACACGAAGCCGTCGAGCAGCTTCATGTACGACTCGCGTCCCAGCGTCGCACCGCTCATGCTGCGACCGGCCTGCTGCACGGAATCGGCCCGCTGTTCCGCCCGCTTCACCCGGTTATCGGGATCGGGATGCGTCGATTGCCACTCCGGCAGCCGCTGGCCAGCCGCACCACTGATCCGGTCGAGGGTCTGGAACATGTCGCTCGCCGCTCGCACGTCGTACCCATCCTTCATCATGTAACGGAAGCCGAGCAGGTCGGCCTCGGTCTCGTCGTCGCGGCCGAACTTCAGGAAGAGAAGCTGCATTCCCTGCTGCAGCTGCGCACCCATGTCCCGCACCGTTGGCGACGCGATCATTCCCGCGACCAGGCCGACCTGCGCCAGCTGCTGCTTGCTCATCTGGCTCACCGAATGCTTGGCCGTCACATGACCGATCTCATGCCCGATCACGGAGGCCAGCTCCGCCTCATCGTTCATGTATGTCATGATGCCGCGGGTGATGAAGATGAATCCTCCCGGCAGCGCGAAGGCATTCACCGTCTCATCGTCCAGCAGGTAGAAGGCCCACGGCAGGTTCGGACGCTCCGACTCCGCCGCCATGCGCATGCCGATCTGCTTTACGAGGGCCTGTGCGGCCGGGTTGTTGTACTCCCCGATCGACTGCACGACCTTCTGCGCCTCCTGCTGCCCGATGGAAATCTCCTGCGACTCCGATACCAGTGACAGCTCCGATTTGCCTGACACAGGGTTCGTGGCACAGGCCACCGTCGCGACAGCGAGTAACATCGCCGTGATGCGCCTTCTCATGCGTCAACCTCTTGATGCGTAGTGAGTTAGGAGGACACACCCCATCGGGCGACAACGGCCTGCGGGCAGAGTTGCTGTCACCCAAGATACCTCCCGATCTGCGGCTCCGCTTGACGCCCGGAACCGGTTCAGGCTATTTCCCGCCCCCTATGAATACCCCGTCCACCATCCCCGCTTCAGCCCAGGACGCCCCGGCCGGGCCTACCCCGCCGCGTGCACCAAGGCGCACCCATGTCGCGACAGTGCATGGTGATACGCGGGTGGACCAGTTTTTCTGGCTGCGCGACCGCGAGGATCCGGCGACGCTGGAGTACCTGCAGGCCGAAAACGCGTGGACGGACGCCGTCATGGCGCCTACCCGGGAGCTGCAGGAGACGCTCTACCAGGAGCTGATTGGACGCATTCAGGAGACGGACCTCTCGGTGCCCGAGCTGGAGGGAGGTTGGCTCTACTACATCCGCACCGAGGCGGGACAGCAGTACCCGATTCTCTGCCGGCGCCGCGATGCCGACGGCGCCCGGGAGGAAGTCCTCCTCGACCAGAACATGCGCGCCGTGGGTTTCGGCTACTACCGCGCCGTTGGCCTCACCGTGAGTCCCGACCACCGTCGGCTCGCATGGGGCGAGGACCGGTCCGGTTCCGAGGAGTTCACCGCGCACGTCATGGACCTGGAGACCGGCGCGATCCTCTCCGATGCCATTCCCGGCACCAGCGGCAACCTCGCCTGGGCCGCGGACAGCGAGACGCTCTTCTACGTCACCCTCGACACCGCGCACCGTCCCAACCGGGTATGGCGCCATCGCGTCGGTGCCGCGGCCTCCGATGCCCTCGTGTATGAGGAGCGCGATGAGGCCTTCTGGGTCGGCGTCGAGCTCTCAAAGAGCCGGGCCTACCTCTTCATCGAGTCGGCGAGCCACGCCACCTCGGAAACGCGCTATGCCCCCGCCGATCGCCCCGAGACGGCGTTCCGCATCGTGCGGCCGCGCATGCCCGGTATCGAGTATGACGTGACCCATCGGGGGGACCGCTTCTACCTGGTCACCAACAAGGGCGCGCGCAACTTCCAGCTCGTGAGCGTGCCCACGAGCGACCCCGCGACGTCGTGGCAGGTCGTCATTCCCGGCACCGAGTCCGTCAAGCTTGACGCGGTCGAGGCGTTCGCCGGGCACCTGGTGGTCTATGAGCGCGAGGGCGGGCTGCCGCAGGTACGGATCATCGACATCGATGCCGGCATGAGCCATCGCGTGGCCTTCCCGGAACCGGTGTACAACGTGCGCCGTCACGCGAACCCGGAGTGGACTTCCCGGGTCGTGCGGTTCACCTATGCCTCGCTGGTCACGCCGGCGTCCGTCATCGACTACGACATGGACGCGCAGAGCTGGACGCTCCGGAAGGAGCAGGTCATCCCGAGCGGGTACGACCGCACCCTCTATCGGTCTGCCCGCCTCCTGGCCACCGCGAGCGATGGCGTGCAGGTGCCGATCTCGCTGGTGTGGAAGGAACCGTTCGAGCGCAACGGCCAGCGCCCGATGTACCTGCAGGGGTATGGCTCGTACGGGATCAACTTCGACCCCTCGTTCTCATCGCATTACCTCAGCCTGCTCGACCGGGGATTCGTCGTCGGCATCGCCCACGTGCGTGGCGGCGAGGAAATGGGGCGCCGCTGGTACGACGAGGGAAAGCAGAGGAAGAAGCGGAACACCTTCACCGATTTCATCGCCTGCGCCGAGTACCTGGTGGCCCAGGAATACACGGCGAGCGACCGGCTCGCGATTACCGGCGGTAGCGCCGGCGGCCTGCTCATGGGTGCGGTCACCAACCTGCGCCCGGATCTCTTCGCGACGGTAGTGGCCGACGTCCCGTTCGTCGACGTGGTCAACACCATGCTCGATCCCACGTTGCCGCTCACCGTCATCGAGTACGATGAATGGGGCAACCCAACCGCCGACGAGTCGGCGTACCGCTACATCCTGTCGTATTCACCATACGACAACGTCTCGGCGAAGGCGTATCCCAACCTGCTGGTAACCGCGGGGCTCAACGATCCGCGCGTCGCCTACTGGGAACCTGCGAAGTGGACGGCGAAGCTGCGCGAATTGAAGACCGACACCAACCGGTTGCTGCTGCGCACCAACATGGGTGCCGGCCACGCCGGGGCCAGCGGGCGATATGACTACCTGCGGGAGGTCGCCTTCCGCTACGCCTTCGTTCTCGACACGATCCGATTGTAGTCGCGGTCCCTCCTCACGCTGTCGCAGCTCCCCCTAACGCTGTCGCCGCTCCCCGCCCCGCTGCTCTCCCCGTCGCCCAGGCCCAGAGAAAGTTGTAACCCCCGATCGGCCCGAACGCGTCCAGCATCTCTCCGCACATGAACAGCCCCGGCATCCGCCGGCTCTCCATCGTGCCCGGGTCGATCTCGCTCAGCGCCACGCCGCCCCCGGTCACTTCGGCCTTCTTGTAGCCTTCGTCGCCAGTCCAGGGTAGCGGCATGCTGCTCAGTGCGGCCACCAGGCGAATCCGGGCCTCCCGCTTGAGCTGCGACGCCGGCGTCGATCCGTCCACCTCGGCGGATTTCAGGATCATCTCCGCGAGGCGTTCCGGCAGCGCCCGTCGTACCAGGGTTCCCACGTGCACCGTCCCGCCGGCGCGCAGCCGTTCCTCCCAGGCCGCCGCATCGAGATCCGTCCACTGCACGGTGATTTCCTGCCGGGCACCGCCCGCCAGGCGCGAGCGCACGGCGAGATGCGACAGGTCGAGCACCGAAGGTCCACTGTAGCCCTTGTGGGTGAAGAGGAAGCCGCCGGTGGCGCTCTGTCGCCTCCCATCCACCCGCGCGGTGAGACTCACCGTCAACGAGATTCCCGCCAGCGCGGCGTGATCCGGCGCATTCGCGGTGAGCGGTGTCAGCGCCGGATACGTCGCATGCATCTCATGGCCCAGTGATTCCGCTACCCGTAATCCGGTTCCATCTCTTCCGGTGTTCGGCACCGAGAGCCCCCCCGTCGCAAGAACCACCGCCCTTGCCCCGATCCATTCGCCACCCGCGAGCATCACCCGCCAGTCCTCGCCCGCGGCCGAAGGCGGCACCAGACCTTCCACCGTCATGCCGAACCGGGTGACCGCCCCCAGTTCTCGCGCGAGAGACAACAGGCCGTCGCGCACGTCGCGCGCCCTGTTCGAGCGGGGAAAGAGCTTCCCGCTCTCCTGCTCCAGTGTCAGGTCGAGGCCCAGCCGCTCGTCGAAGAAGCGGATCTGCTGGACGAGCGGCCAGCTCTTCAGGATGTTGCGAAGGCTGTTGGGGGAGGAATCGGTAACGAAGCGCGTCAGGTCGGCAGCGGAGGGAAGGATGTTGCACCGCCCCCCTCCGCTGATAAGGATCTTTCGGCCCCCGTCCTGGGTCCGCTCCAACAGCAGAACTTCCGGCGCCGGCGACTGCTTCGCCGCCTCCTCGGCCGCGAAGATGGCCGCCATCGTGCCGGCGGCACCGGCGCCGACAATGACGACCCGTGAGGAACGTGGAGCGCGCTTGGCTGGCACGCGCGTAACCTAACGCGCTGCCCCCGCACTCCGTTTATCTTCGGCGCGTGCAGACACCCGCACCGCTCTCGCCCTACGCCGTCGAGTTCGTGCTCCGCATGGGACGCGCACTTCATCGCGCAGGATTCTCGGCCAGCCGCCTCGAGCGGGCGATGGCCCGGCTGGCGGAAAAACTGGGACTGCCCCTGC
>Ga0190274_10000967_pt1 | contig 16745 bp, 14 predicted proteins | sample Popmic531T_FD_133002 | JGI IMG/M metagenome (GOLD analysis project Ga0190274, IMG submission 133002) | Populus adjacent soil microbial communities from riparian zone of Yellowstone River, Montana, USA - 531 T | ecosystem: Environmental > Terrestrial > Soil > Riparian zone | place: USA: Montana...
CCCGAAAGAAAAATTCGGGTAAGAGAAAATTGATTCAAAATGAAGCGGCTACACGGTAGTATTGCAATGGGTCTGAATCTTAAATGCACATACAGCAATATTCCAAGCATTGTGGTAATTATGTAACTTTTCGACAATACTATGTAACTGGCTGGGGGTATGGTGTAATTACTTTTGTAGGATAAAGTAACACAGTGCTATTCAGTAAAATTTGAAACTGGAGAAATATCAGTGAAAATGTGGCAAAGTGTGTAATTTTTTCCCCACTTGGACCGGTTTAAGTTTAATTTCCGAACAGGATTTAGCATTGTTCCGGGGTTCGGTTTAGAAAACTTCTATATGCCCAGTGACGCTATGCTATAGAAACACGGATTGGAGAAATAACTTATTGCAATTAAAACAGGTCCATTTAATTTACATAAAGTGTGAATAGATTTAAATTCCGGTGGCATGAATTATGCACCACACGAGCGTGTTTCCGTTGCTCGTTGAAATCAACTATTTAGAAATTATTAGAGGGCCGGGTTTATTCGTTTTCAATAATACAGTCGGTACTCAGGGTTAAATATATTCCCATTTTAGTTTCAAATTTAAACTGATTTATAAATTTTAATGAATGATGAAAACAATCAGTCCAACTAAAAGTGTTAAGGGTTTTGCAACTAACCAGTCAATCAGACTGAGTGAAAAGGCAATCGTTAAAACCCGTGCGGCAAGTAATTTTTTAACTGACATTGCCGATGTAACTATTTTCATCATCAGTATTATCAAGGAAACATTTAACAGGAATTTTGAATTTAAGGAGTTCCTCAGGCAATGTTTTCAAATCGGCTATAAGTCACTTGCATTGATTTCAGTTACCGGATTCATTATGGGCCTGGTATTAACAATTCAATCCCGTCCTGTGTTGCTCGATTTTGGCGCAGTGAGTATGCTGCCAGGAATGGTATCAATTTCGTTAATCAGGGAAATGGGACCGGTAATTACCGCCTTGATTTGTGCAGGGAAAGTAGGTTCCGGAATGGGAGCAGAACTTGGATCAATGAAAGTGACTGAACAAATTGATGCGATGGAAGTTTCCTCTACCAATCCAATTCGTTTCCTCGTTGTAACAAGGGTGTGGGCAGCTACCATAATGATACCGGTACTTGTTTTATATGCAGATACACTTGGAATTTTCGGTAGCTGGGCTGGTGCAAACTTAAAAGGTGATGTGAGTTTTATTTTGTTTTTTTCACAGGCTTTCAGTGTTGTTGATTTCATTGATTTTTTACCGGCTGTGATAAAAACATTTTTCTTCGGACTTGTTATCGGCCTGGTGGGATGTTATAAAGGATTTAATGCCGGAAGAGGCACAGAAAGCGTAGGAGTGGCAGCTAATTCGGCTGTAGTGATGGCATCATTACTTGTGATTGTAGTTGATGTGGTTGCGGTACAGATTACTGATATGATGATAAAATGAGATCGGAAACCCAAAGCACTTCACCTGTTCAAAATGCACCTGCAAATACTGACAATTGCATTATTGATGTTCAGAATCTCCAAAAAACCTTTGGAAGCAATACAGTTTTAAAAGATGTTTCTTTCAAATTGTTCAATGAGGAAAACCTGGTTGTATTAGGTAAATCAGGTACCGGGAAATCTGTATTAATTAAATGCATAGTTGGGTTGTTGACTACTGATAGCGGTTTCATAAAGGTGTTGGATTCAAATGTGCCTGAATTGAATAAAAAGGAATTAAGTAATCTGAGACTGAAAATCGGTTTTCTGTTTCAAAGTGGTGCTTTGTATGATTCAATGACAGTAAAGCAAAATCTTGAATTTCCGCTTCGACGAATTCGGAAAGAGCTAAAAGAAAATGAAATTAAGGAAAAGGTGGAAGAGGTCCTTGAAAATGTAAGTTTATCTGATGCATTGAATAAAATGCCTTCTGAACTTTCAGGTGGAATGCGGAAACGAATCAGCCTGGCACGTACTATAATTGTGGATCCTAAGATTATGCTTTACGATGAACCGACCACAGGACTTGATCCTGTAACATCCGATGAGATTAGTCAACTTATCCTGGACGTTCAGAAAAAATATAAAACTGCATCCATAATAATTACTCACGATATTAAATGTGCCAGGCAAACTGCCAACCGACTGATCATGCTCGATGGTGGTATGGTTTACAAAGAAGGAAAACTTGAGGATTTTGATAAAGCAGATGATCCGCTGATTAAATCTTTCTTTAACTGACATGCCGTATACCTGGAATTATCACTCAAATTAATAATTAATAAACTCACAGTATCATGGATACGCAATCACAAAAATTTAAAGTCCGTTTAGGTCTCTTCGTCGCAATAGGATTGGCCCTTTTTGTAGGAGCTGTGTTCATTATTGGAAAGCAAAAGAACATGTTTAATCCGGTATTCCGATTGACAACTACATTCTTTAATGTAAGTGGATTGCAGGTTGGAAACAATGTTCGGTTTTCAGGAATTAATGTAGGTACCGTAGATAAAATCAGCATTATAAGCGATTCAACTGTTATGGTTGAAATGCTCATCCGTAAAGAAGTAAATCAATTTATAAAATCGGATTGTGAGGTTACTATTGGTTCCGAAGGACTTATTGGTGACAGACTACTTGTTATTACGCAGGGAAGTGAGAATGCTGCCATGGCACGCGATGGTCAACGGCTTTTATCTTCAGAACCGGTGGAAACAGATGCCATTTTATCCAGTCTTGAAATTACGGCCGGCAATGCCGAAGTTATTTCGTTCCAGCTTGCTGAGATTATGGTTAAAATTAACAGCGGAAACGGAACGCTTGGCCGGTTGATACAGGATTCCACCATTGCTGATAACCTTAGTAAAACAATGAGTAACCTTGAGAGCAGCACCAAGGGGCTTGACGAAAATATGGAAGCGGCTAAGCAAACTTTCCTGTTGAAAGGTTACTTTAACAAGAAAGCAAGGGCAGCTGAAAAGCGAAAAAAGGATGAGGAAGAAAGACTTAAAGAACTGGAAAAAACCAATAAAAAGTAACTCTTATTAACTTTGAATCTTTAATTTTTTAATAACACATATATGAATCACATGACAGGAATTGATTTGACAGTAAATGCAAATGAAATTGTAATAGCCTATGATGATTTTGGTAACGGAAAGTTGCCCATTATTTTCGTTCATGGCTTTCCATTTGACAAATCCTCCTGGCAGCCACAATTGGAATTGTTGAGCAAACAACACAGGACCATTGCATATGATATCCGTGGTTTTGGGAAATCGGGTGATGGAGCTGAGACTCCTTCAATCTTTTTGTATGCCCGGGATCTGATCGCATTTATGGATGTTTTGGAAATAGATAAAGCAGTGGTGTGCGGACTATCGATGGGTGGATATATACTTTTGAATGCTGTTGCATTATTTCCGGATCGGTTTGCAGCTGTGATTTTGTGTGATACCCAATGCATTTCAGATACTCCTGAAGTAAAAGCAGGCAGGAGTAAAACCATTGACCTTATTAAATCGGGAGGGAAAAAGGAATTTGCAGATGGATTTATCAAGAAGCTCTTTAGTGCAACCACGTTTGAAACCAAGCCTGAGGTTGTGAGTGCAATAAATCAAACAATTTTGGGAACGGATGATGCCACTATCATGGGAACATTAAGCGCATTGGCAGAACGCGATGAAATGTGTGGCACCTTGTCGAAAATAACAGTTCCGGTTTTAATTCTTTGCGGTGAATCCGATGTGATTACACCATTGGATCAATCTAAACTGATGAAAAGTAAAATACCAAATGCAACCTTGCATAGTATTGGTGAGGCCGGACATTTGTCGAACCTCGAACAGCCAGACATTTTTAGTGAACACATCTCGCAATTCTTAAGCAAGATGACCGGATAAAAATGCGATATTTCACTTTATGTATAAGTACCATAATCTTGTTATTAATTTTTTTTAGCGATGGAAACTGCCAGGAACCGGAGGTAAACACAGATTCATTAAAACTATACCGGGATATTGAATCCTTTTCAAGTAAGCGAAAGTTTACAAAGTTCATGCATCACATAGTATTCAAATCGACACCCAAACGAACTACAACCAAAAAGGTCAAAAAGAAACCGAACAACAGGCCGGTTCAAAAACCCTACAGTGCTTTTGAAGGTAAGATAATAAGGTATATTGGAATTGAAACACTGGATCCTTTTGGTTATTCCATTACGGATACAATAGTTTCAAATCAGAATACATTTACTGCTGGAGGTAATAAAATGCACATCAAAACCCAGCGGGCTGCAATTAGAAATTTGCTGATAATAAAGAAAAACCAGATTTTTGATTCTCTGCGTGTAAAGGAATCGGAACGTTTGATCCGTAGCCAGCCTTATGTACGCGATGTCGCTTTTTATGTAGTGCTTGCATCAAAAAATTCTGACTCCGTTGATATTTTTATCCGGGAGTTAGACAAATGGAGTCTCATACCTAAATTTTCGTATTCAAGTTCTGTAGCCAGGTTCCAGCTGAATGACAGAAATTTTATGGGATTGGGTCATGAATTTAAAAACGCGTATTCCTGGTACCACACGTCCGGCAGCGATGCGTATATTGCAAGTTATATGATTCCAAATATATTAAGTACTTACATCAGTACAACTTTTAAATATGGAACTGATGAATACGGATATTTCACCCGGGGTGTTTCCATTGACCGGCCCTTTTATTCACAATTTACTCAGTGGGCAGCCGGTGTGAATTTATCAAAGATCAACCGAAGGGATTCGTTGCTATATAACGATACACTAACAATTGCAAAGGGTATTGATTTCAACACTTATGATTACTGGGCTGGACATGCCATACGGATATTCAGAGGAAGTTCTGAAAACGAAAGGACCACAAATTTTATTTATGCCCTTCGGTATACCCAAATTCATTATTTAAAATTTCCGGAAGAAGGACAGGATCCGTATCACACCTATTCAAACCAGAAAATTTATATGTCAAGCATCGGCATATCAACAAGGAAGTATGTGAGGGATAAGTACATTTTTAAATTCGGAATTACAGAAGATGTACCTATTGGAAAGGTGTTTAGTATTACCGGTGGTTATCGTGAACGCTTGAATTCCGGGCAGGTTTATTTAGGAGCCCGGGTTGCATTTGGAAATTACTTCTCATGGGGGTATTTTGGTACCAATTACGAGTATGGTACATTTTTCAGTGGAACCCGTTCCCGGCAAGGTGTATTTTTTGCGAGCGCAAACTACTTTACCGGGCTTTACCAGGTGGGAAAATGGCGAATCAGACAATTTATTAAACCAGAGCTTACATTGGGTCTCAATCGCAACGCTTCTGATAGCATCACTATCAAAGATGGATTTGGTATTGATGGATTCAATAGTACAGGTCTGTCGGGCACAAACAGAATCCTGGTTGCCTTTCAAACACAGGTGTATGCTCCGTGGAATTTGCTTGGATTTCGCTTTGGCCCATATTTTAATTTTTCAATGGGTATGCTGGGTGATGCAAATGCTGGTTTCAGTAAAAGCAGGTTGTATTCGCAAATCGGACTTGGTGTATTGGTTAAGAACGAAAACCTTGTTATAGAAACATTTCAGTTTTCAGTGTCATTTTATCCTATTATCCCTGGAGTTGGCAACAGTATTTTCAAAGTAAATTCCATTAAATCTACCGATTTTGGTTATCGTGATTTTGAAATTGGAAAGCCCCAGATAGTGCCGTTTGAATAAGATGGAAGAAAAATACAATCAGCAATATGTTACATCCGGTTCATGTACCAGTTCAGTTCCTGTTCCATTTTTCGTTGACTTAATATAGTGGCGATGATTTTTTGTATTCGTACAAAGGCAGTTTCACTCTTCACAACATAATCGAAGGCTTTGTGTTTCATGCATTCTATAGCTACTTCAATTTTATCCTGGCTTGACAGCATTACCACATAAATTTCAGGGTTGGATGATTTTATTCTGTCAAGCGTTTCAATCCCGTTTATCGCGTTTTTGGTCAGGCCATCAAGGTTATAATCGAGTATTATAATATCTGGGCATTGCGAAAGCTTAGCTATACAACTTTCACCGGTGGGAAAGGTTTTAACTATAAATTCCGGATGTGAAAGGAATTCAATTTCCAGTGATTTGAGGAACAATGCATCATCGTCAACCAGGAATAATTTTACTTCTTCTTGATTCATCAGTTCTTGTTTTTAATAATATTATATTCTTCACGGAGCTCTACGCAAGCCTGGTTGCAAACATTTTCAATTTTAAGTAAATTATCCTTCATTTCCTGTGAATGCATTTTGGTGCCGGCGTATTCCTGAACACGATTTGCTATATTTTCGAAATCCTTATTGATACCCATTATTGAAAAAGAAGGGATTAATTTATGAATTGCAGAATACAGGGAATCCCAGTCTTTGTTCTGAAAACTTTCTTTCATGGTGAGGATTAGTGGTGGGGTTTGTTCCAGATACAGTGCAATCATTTGAAGCATCAAATCCGGGTTTGATTTTGTGCGTTGGTTCAAATATGCAAGATTTGTTACTTTAACAACTATATCTGCATCAATGATTTTTTCTGTCTGAGTATCAAGGACCTTATCCTGCTTCATTTTGATGAAATGCATCATTTTCGAGTACAGCAAATTTTCATCTACCGGTTTGGAAATGTAGTCATTCATTCCTACAGCTTTGCATTTCACAATATCCACAGTAGTTACATCAGCCGTCAGTGCAATTATCGGAATGTCGGAGTTTAAAGTGTTCCGGATATATTCCGTAGCTTCAAATCCATTCATTTCCGGCATTTGCAAATCCATTAAGATGATATCATAGTTGTTGTTTTGTAATTTTTCGATGGCAATTTTCCCATTTGATGCAAAATCCTGGTCAAATCCAAAATCGTCAAGCAGCGTTTTCATCAAAAGTTGGTTAAGTGCAATATCTTCTACTACCAGCACTTTTACGTTTTTTATCTGGTTGTCTGCTTCAAGCAATACTACATCGGAAGCGGCATCTGCATTGGTCTTTTTAAAATTTAGAGTGAAAATGAATTTGGACCCTTCATCGACTTTACTTCGAACTGTAATACTACCACCCTGTGACTCAACCAATTGTTTCACTATAGCTAAACCAAGTCCTGTTCCACCGTAAATTCGGGAAGTACTGCTCGATGCTTGCTGAAAATTTTCGAAAATGGAATCGAGTTTATTTTCGGGTATGCCCATTCCGGTATCTGCAATCGAAAATTCTATTGCGGCTATATCATCATCTTCACTTTTCAGGCTAATGCTGACTGTGATTCTGCCAATGGTGGTAAATTTAACAGCGTTGCTGACAAGGTTTAAAATGATCTGGTGTAAACGTACAGGATCTCCAAGTAAAACTTCCGGAATCTGATCGTCATATATTTTAATCAGCTGTAAATTTTTCTCCTGTATTTTTATTTCAAACAGATGGAGCATTGCGGATATTGATGCGGACATTCTGAATGGGGTTTGCTCGAATGTCATTTTGCCTGCATCCACTTTAGCCAGGTCGAGTATGTCATTAATAAGTACAATCAAAGCATCGCCACTCATCTTAATGGCACTGAGATATTCCCTTTGTTTGGAGGTGAGTTCTGTTTTCAAAACGACCTTGGTGAAACCAATGATGGCATTCATCGGGGTTCGGATTTCATGACTCATATTTGAAAGGAATTGCTGTTTGGACTTGACTGAATCTTCCGCTATCCTGGCGGCTTCTTCCGCCTTGAGTTTTGCCACTTCTGCAATTCCTGTAGCCAGTTCTGCTATCACCTTGGCTTCAGTCAGTTCTTTTGCGATCCTCTTCTGCTCTGTAATCACACGTGCTACAACAACAGCACCCAGCACTTTACCACGGTCATCTTTATATACTGATCCGTTAAAAAGCACATCTGTAAATTTGCCATCTGTAATAGTTAAAGGAAAATCCGTAACAAAACCTTTGTCAAACACTTGTTGATATCCTTCTTTAGCTTTTAGTGGTTCAGTAAAATAATTGCTGAAATCCGAGCCGATAAGAGTCTCCCTTGAAACCTCGGTTATTTTTACACTGGCATCATTTATATCCGATATCTTTCCATCAATGTTAATGGTAAATAAGGGATCCCGGCTGGCTTCAATCAGGCTGTTTGAATACCTTGAATGAAGTTTTTGCGCTGTAACATCCCGAGCTACCACAACTACGCCAAGTACATTACCCTGGTCATCCTTGTAAACCGAACCATTAAAAAGTACATCGGTTAGCTTTCCATTTTTATTTCGCAAAATCAGCGGTGAATCAGCAACAGAACCATTGGCAAAAACTTCCTGGTATACTTCGCGGGCTTTTTGAGGTTCCGTGAAATACTCAAAGAAGTCGGTGCCGGTTAGCTTTTCACGACTGATTCCGGTAGCGTTAGCCAAAGCTTCATTCATGTCAGTGATCTTGCCTTCAGTGTTGATAGTCACCAAAGGATCAAGGCTCGCTTCAATCAGACTTCTGGCATAATTGACATCCTTCATTTTTAATTCCACAGATCTTATTATTTTGTGTTTGATAATCCTATTTCTTCAACCGGACGCCTTATCTTATTTTTTAATGATTTGAATTGAGAGGGAGTTAGCCCCGTATTTTTTTTGAACTGATTGGATAAATGCGCAACACTACTGTAATTTAATTTCCAGGCTATTTCAGTGATGTTCATTTCGTCATAAATCATCAATTCTTTAATTCGTTCAATTTTATGAGCGATGATGTAGTATTCGATGGTGGTGCCGTGAACTTCTGAAAAAAGGTTGGACAAGTATGTGTAATTAAGATCCAGTTTCCGACTCAGGTATTCGGAATAATTAATTTTGAGTTTTTCATCACTGTCATTATGGATCAGCTCTATGATAGCATTTTTAATTTTATTGACCAGGGATGCTTTTTTGTCCTCCATTAATTCCAACCCAATTTTTTCTAATTCATCTTTAAGTTGTATTCTGATTTCTTCTGAAATGTTTTCCATAATTTCCACTTCGCCCAAATCAACAAAAATGTAATGTAGTTCCAGCATTTTCAAAATTGCCTTCACCTCCAGTTTACTTCTGGCACTCAACATATACTTGATGTGAATTTTCAATTTGCAGCCATAAATTTGGGTATAGCTTACAAATATGAGGATATATATCCCGAACCATGTTACATCAATTTACTCAATTGTTACATGATTCACACTTTTCGGATGAATTAAACTCATTCAATGCCATCATATTAGAGACACAAGGCATTGCGTCTCACCGGAGTGATTGGGAAAGGCATTGATTTTTCAAACTGCCTGAGATGTTTTTGGTAAGAGAATGACCAAATCAGACAAGCAAATAAAAAAAAGGGGCACCTCTGGTAAATCCGGAGGTGCCTCGAAGCGTACTGGATAGAAAGATGTAACGGCTTGGTGAAAAAGATTTCGCTTAGTTGAAATTATACTTTTGTGATGAAGTGAAAACCAACCAGGTATATTTATCCAATGCCATTCATCGCTTCCTGCTTAACTTCTTCCGTAATGCTTTGCACTTTGGAAACTATTTTTTCAGCAGCTCTTTTATCCTTTTTCAAAGAATCTGTAACGGTATGAGCAAGTTCATCGAATTTTGCCTTAACCTTATCAGTCATATCATTTTTCATGTCAACAATTTTCTGGCGGGTATTTGATCCCTTATCTGGAGCGAGTAAAATTCCCAAAATGGCACCGGCTGCAAATCCAGCCAGAATACCTAATACTATTTTTCCTGAGTTCATTTTGTTATTTTTTAGATAAGTGACTATTATTTAATTCTATATAAATCTCTAACTTCTGTTTCGTGTGTATGCCTTTATTTTTGGGGGAATAAATTTAGTTGAATCATAGTCGGAGAAAAATGATTTTCGTCAAATTCATATTTGATTTTCCGCAATTTGAAAGGAAAGTTGTTTGCGGATTAAAATAGCAGGTGAAGGCTCCTCTGGCTGCCTGAACTTTGATTCTTATAGTAGGTAAATTACTTGATTTTGAGTAAATTTGATTAAGATGTCCGTTTATTATTGAATTTTAACATAACCACATAAATTTATCAAGCCATGAAAAAGTTAGCTATTGCGGGTCTGTTGTTGTTATCATGCAACATACTTGTTGCTCAGAAAGTGCCTTATAATGTAGTGTTTGATGTCACTTCCCCCGATACAGTGGTGCATCAGATGGTCATCCGGTGGATAAATGAAATCGTGAAAGCGGATCCGAATGCAAAAATTGAAGTAGTGTTTTATGCCAAATCGCTAGGAATGATCACTGACAAATCAATTGTTGCCGGTGATGTAACAAAACTTGCTGCCTCTAAAAATGTGACTTTTACCGTGTGTGAAGTAGCAATGAAAAACAATAATGTAGAAAAGAGTCAATTGATTGCCGGAGTGAAGACAGTGCCCGACGGGATTTACGAAATCATTTCAAGGCAACATGAAGGTTGGGGGTATATTAAGGCCTCGAGGTAAAGGGAATGATAAATGATAAATGATAAATTTGAAATTACCATAACATCTAACTTATTGTTTCAATTAATATATTTTTGAAATAATTTAGATATATATGTGATAAATAAGATTTCAGTTTTAAATAGGTAATCATTTATCATTTATCATTTCACATCACATCCCTGCCAATGTTGTTTTTGGCTAAATCTGGAACATAACATGGAACTGCTCGATTAATTTTTTAAAATTGTATCGATAACCCAACATATGCTGAATGAGTTCTTATAGTGGTCTTTTCTAACACATAATAAGAATCGGTAATGGTGGTATTGCTATCATCACTGATGTCGATGAGACCAATTACTCCTCTGTATCCAATTCCAAGACGAAAACTTTTTTCCGAATTCAGTGCAAAGTCAAAGCCTGCACCATATGCAAATCCAAAATCACCTTTCTTTACTGATAGCGTAGGTTCGTTTGTGTCTGGGTTATTTTTGTTTGGAGCTGTTATGCTGCTTCCTGCGCTGAATCCTAATTGCGGACCTGCTACCACACTAAAATTCACTGTTTTTAATTTCCCGGTGTTTAAGGCTACTAATAATGGGATGTTAAAGTACCTGAGGTTAATGTTTCTTTCTTCTTCCTGTTCCTTATATTTTTGATTCAGGGAATTATAGATTGCTTCCACCTGTATACTTACATGTTCTGAAATCAAAAATCCAATCATTGCTCCGGCCCCAAAACCAAGTGTTGCTTCGCCTTTGATGCTGCCACCTGAAGAACTATTCAGTTTCATTGAAGAAACAGTTGGCATTAGTCTCACTCCCAATTCCACATTTTGAGCGAGAGCTCTGCCTGTACTCATAGTTATTAATATAGAAACAAGTAAACAACCTATTGGAAGGAATTTGAATTTTGACATGGTTTATTTGATTAGTGAACTACAAAGATCTTCGTATTGTAACCGGAAAGCATTACACAAAAATGGAAATGTATTACATCATTCACATATTACAGGTGTGTGAATTATGTAATATATTCGAACAAAAGTGTAATTAAAACTGACTACACTGGATTTAACTTTGATAGATGAAACTTTCGGCTTTTAATCCTAAACGACACACACCGATTTCGGATTGAGTGTTTTTGAGATAGGAAAGTTGGGAAAAGTTGCTTTTCAATAAGTGATTTTCGAATAAAAAAATACTAAAAATTTATGAGTATAAAAAGGGCTATTCAAAATACATTTCATGTATTTAAGGAAACATTTATAGGGTTTGTTGATGATAAAGGAATGAAACTGAGTGCAGCACTTTCTTATTATACCATTTTTTCGCTGCCTCCATTGCTGATTATTATTATTAGTTTGAGCGGATTCTTTTTTGGTGCCGAAGCTGTTAGCGGCGAGCTGTTCTGGCAGATACATGGAGTTGTTGGTAATGATGTTGCAATTCAGATACAGGAAACTATTAAAAATGTGGAGTTATCAAACGGTGGCGCTTTCGCAACAGTAATTGGAGCTATAATCCTCTTTATTGGCGCATCCGGAGTTTTCACTGAAATTCAGGATTCTCTTAATTATATATGGGGTATTCAGGCTAAACCCAGGAAAGGGTTTATTAAATTTATAAAGAATCGTATCATGTCATTCAGCATGATTGGTTCAGTCGGATTTTTATTATTGGTAGGATTAATTGTAAATGCTGTTATGGATATTCTAAATAAAAAACTCATCACAATGTATTCCTTGGAATCAGTAAATGTTTTTTATTATATGAATTTTTTTATAGTCTTTATAATAATCACCATATTATTCACAGTTATTTTCAGAACACTTCCTGATGGTAAGTTGAATTTAAAGGATTGTTTGTTAGGTGCTGCCTTTACTTCATTGCTGTTTATGTTTGGGAAGTATGTTATAGGAGCATATCTGTCCAGTTCCGCAATGGCTTCAGCATATGGTGCGGCAGGTTCACTTATCCTGATCCTTGTGTGGGTGTATTATTCTTCAATCATACTTTACTTTGGTGCGGAATTCACCAAAGTGTATGCAAACAAACATGGTCAGAAAATTATTCCATATAAATATACTGAGCAAATACTTAAACCAGAAAGTGAATCCTGATACAAATGTTTAAGTAACCTAAACGGTTATTCGCGGACCTGAATACCCAATTCCTTCAACTGTTCTGCACTTATAGTCGAAGGTGAATCAATCATCACATCCCTGCCGCTGTTATTTTTTGGAAATGCGATATAGTCGCGGATAGATTCCGAACCACCGAAAAGAGAACAAAGCCTGTCGAAACCGAATGCGATTCCGCCATGTGGAGGTGCGCCAAATTCAAAGGCATTCATCAAAAAGCCAAACTGCTTCTGCGCTTCATCATCCGTAAAGCCAAGCAACGAAAACATTTTCTTTTGAATGGTTTTATCGTGAATACGGATGGAACCTCCGCCAACTTCAACACCATTGATGACCATGTCGTAAGCATTTGCGCGGACTGCACCCGGGTTTGTTTGGAGCAATGAAAGATCTTCAGGCAGAGCAGAAGTAAATGGATGGTGCATCGCATGCCAGCGGCCTGATTCTTCATCCTGCTCCAGCAGTGGGAAATCCAACACCCATGCGCAATGGTATTTGTTTTTATTGCGAAGACCAAAGCGTTCTCCCATCTCAAGTCGTAACTCCGACATTGCTTTCCTCGCCTTAGTAGCTTTTCCGGCCAGCACAAGTACCAGGTCACCCGATAGAGTGCCGAGTGCTTCAGACCATTTTTTCAATTCCTCTTCGTTATAAAATTTATCGACTGACGATTTCAATGTGCCATCTGAATTGTGACGCATGTAAATCAGTCCCGACATACCAATCTGAGGACGTTTCACCCACTCAGTGAGTTCATCTAACTGCTTGCGCGTATACTCAGCACCACCGGTTACATTAATCGCAATCACCAACTCTGAATCATCGAATACCTTGAAACCTTTGTTCTGAACCAGGCTGGTTAGTTCACAAAGTCTCATTCCAAAACGAAGATCCGGCTTGTCGTTGCCATAATATTTCATAGCATCCGCATATGACATTCTTTCCATTGCAGGAATGTCGACACCTTTTTCAGTTTTGAATAAATATTTCACAAGACCTTCAAAAACATTGAGGATATCCTCACGTTCAATGAAGCTCATTTCACAATCGATTTGAGTGAACTCCGGCTGACGATCAGCACGAAGATCTTCATCACGAAAACATTTCACAATTTGAAAATATTTATCGAACCCTGACACCATCAGCAATTGCTTGAAGGTTTGAGGTGATTGAGGCAAAGCATAAAATTCACCCTGGTTCATACGCGAAGGAACCACAAAATCGCGGGCACCTTCTGGAGTAGATTTAATCAGGACTGGAGTTTCAATTTCAATGAAACCCTGCTGATCGAGATACCTGCGACTATGTTGAGCCATGCGGTGACGGAGCAAGATGCTGTTCATCACCGGTGCCCGGCGTAAGTCAAGATACCGGTATTTCATCCTTAAATCATCGCCACCGTCGGTTTGATCTTCAATGGTGAATGGGGGAGTCTGCGAAACGTTCAAAACTGTAAGTTGCTGCACCAGGATTTCAATGTCGCCGGTAACCATTTTAGGGTTTTTATTGCTTCTTTCAGATACCGATCCGCTAGCCTTAATAACGAATTCCCTTCCCAGTTTCCGTGCTTCAGTACACAGTTCAGGGTGAGTTTCCATATTGAAAATCAATTGAGTAACTCCGTATCGGTCACGTAAATCGATAAAAGTCAATCCCCCGAGATCCCTTGATTTCTGAACCCATCCGCACAGGGTCACTTCAGATCCTTTATTCGACAAAGTAAGTTCTCCACAGGTGTGCGTACGGTGCATTTTTATAGGGTTTTAGGGGTGCAAATGTAGGAAAAAAAGAGGGAGATGGCAGTCAGTTTCTGATTAGTCAGGGTGATTGGTTTTCATTTGAGTATTCGGTTTTAGTTGGCAGTCGGCAGTAGCCAGTCGGCAGTGGGTTTCTGATTAGTCGTGGTGATTGGTTTTCATTTGAGTATTCGGTTTTAGTTGGCAGTCGGTTTCTGACTGGACTTGGTGAACGATTTTCAGGGACAGAATCGCATTTGATTTTAATTTCCAGTTTTCATAAAATTCTAATGAACAGATACCTTGACTTTCATGATTATTAAATAATTATTTAAATCAATTCCCATCTTCATCAGCAGCTGACTGCCTACTGCCAACTGGCGACTGCCGACTAGCTACCGGAGAGTATCAACTTTTACTATAGATATTTTCTTTACATTTGAATTCCACCAAAACTCAAATAATCATATGAAACAAATTCTGGCGATACTCCTGACTCTCACATTCGTTTCCTGTGCTGAAAAACCACTTGATCTGGCGTCGGCTCAAAAAGTTGTTGAAGCATTGATTGATAAAGCCGATAAAGGTGATTGGGAAGGGATAGAGGATTTTTATACTGCTGAATTTAACGCGAGTGAAACAGTGGATGTGAAAGTGCAGAAATTAATCCGTCTCAGGGATACGCTTGGACCAATTAAATCGAAGGAATTAATTTCATCAACCGATGTGGCTGAATTTGGAAAGCCTCAGCAATTGGTTTTGAAATACAGGGTAGCACATGCAAGCGCTACCACCATTGAAACTTATACAGTGCAGCAGGATGAGGGTGGATATAAAATTGCGTCTCAATCAGTGGAGACGGAAAGTAAGTGATTTTGTTTTTGGCTAATGTCTAGTGAACTGGGAGTACGAATTACACTTCGACTTGCTCAGTGCGGCGCGAATTCTTTGAGTAACTACAGCGAATCTACGAATTACGAATACGAAAAGAAGCAGCAGTCTGGTTTCACTATCAGAATCCGAAGGTAACCATAGCGGATGATGTAAATTGTTTACCCTGGAATTGCGAAGGCGTATAGAAATTATTGTCGTCACGCACATCAGCCATTTCGACCCTTATACGGAAAATAAAATCATTCACCAGTTCATATTGTGCCTGTAAAGCTACTGCTGTTTTTTCCCAGATTATTCTTTCCTGGAATGGGTAAGTCAGAATGATGTCTTCTCCCGTAACAGGATCCACTTCGTTCCTGTTATCCGGATAATCGGGACCCTTGTTTGAATAATTGTAAATGGCATCGATCTCGAGTTTTGCAAGTGGTTTGAAACTTAGCTCAAAGAAAATATCCTGTGCATTATCGCGAAGATAATGTCCCATATTGTAATTGGTGTTTTCAAAAGTAGTTTCAGGATTGTAATGTTTGTATGCGAGCACATTATTGCGTGTATACTCAGCCGTGACTGAGAAATTCTGAAGTATTCCAGAAACTTTAGCTCCCGCTTTCATACTCCATGGATTCAGGCTGTTCTCTTCCCACATCCTGCCAAAGGACAATTCGTCGAAAAAAGCGGAGGCATAAAAATGACAATGTTTTAAATTCCGGACACTCAAATCAAAAAACAACTGGGAATTGCCAAGTGTGGAATAAGTGTGATCAAGTGATTTGTAAAACATGAACGGGATGAGATACCCTGCATTGATTGTTCGTGAATACACTATTGAATTTCCAAAACTGAAATAGAGATTGCGCACTGGTCTTATGGTGATAAAATTCGCAGCCATGTATTTCGGAACAAAAACCGTAGTGGTTCCGGTGCCATAATTCTGGGTGGCAGAGGAATCTTCTACTTTCGAAGATAACCATCCGTTGAAGTAATTCAATTCGAACCATGGAACGGGTTTGACGTTGAGTTTTATTTGTGCAAAGGAAGGTGCCCTGTTGCTGATGATATTTGCACCGTTATAATTATTTCCCCAAACCACATGATCTTTTACTATTCCCAGGTTCCACCAATTGCCATTCACGGTAATGCCACCCCGCATTTCAGAAAACTCTACAGCATCCCTGTTTGAATATCCGTAAGTTGGATTTTTGAAGCTGCCTCCCGTTTGTTGTGTGATATAATCAGGTCCGGTGACGGCCTTACTGAGATAGTTGTCACGCAGGTTTCCATAAACACCCAAATGTTTCCCGACGTAAAACATCATCTCAGCACCGTTCCAGCGCTGATAAACAGTTCCTGAATCGTTGCTCCAGAATTGTCCGCCCAGGATTGGATTGAATGACAACATGAATGTGGAGTCCCTGTAATAAAACAGATCAGGCCGTTTTGTGCGGTCGTTGAAAGGAACC
>Ga0190274_10000968_pt1 | contig 16742 bp, 15 predicted proteins | sample Popmic531T_FD_133002 | JGI IMG/M metagenome (GOLD analysis project Ga0190274, IMG submission 133002) | Populus adjacent soil microbial communities from riparian zone of Yellowstone River, Montana, USA - 531 T | ecosystem: Environmental > Terrestrial > Soil > Riparian zone | place: USA: Montana...
TGGTAAAACATTTCTGTTGGCATATCGCCAATTTTTTCTCTTGAGAATTTTGCATCCCAAACTAACCAACTTCTTCCCCCAAAGTCAATGGCAACCTGTGCAAGACTATCATCCATTGGCAAAAGAAACCCATATCTGTTGATGCCTGCTTTATTACCCAATGCTTTTGCAAATGCCTCACCTAAAGCAATTGCTGTGTCTTCAATGGTATGATGCTCGTCAATATGCAGATCACCGTTAGCTGCAATTTTCAGATCAGCTCCACTATGTCTTCCTAATTGGTCAAGCATGTGATTAAAAAAGCTTAAGCCAGTATTGATTTCTGTTTTACCATTTCCATCAAGATTCAACTCGATGCTGATCTTTGTTTCATTCGTATTTCTTTCATGCTTGAGTACACGATTTCCCAGTTTTAAAAACTCATAGATCTTTTTCCATTCAGTTGTTTCCAAGGCAATCGTTGATTGCAATGATTTGACCGAATCGCTGATCTCTGCGCCACCGAGATTTGGGTCATTATTTATCCAGATCGCTTTGCAGCCAAGATTTTTTGCAAGTTGCACATCGGTAATTCTATCGCCGATCACAAATGAATTTGTCAGGTCGTATTCAGAAGTGTTCAAATATTTTGTGAACATGCCAATTCCAGGTTTGCGGGTTGGAGCATTTTCCTTTGCAAAAGTTTTATCGATCAGCACTTCGCTGAAATTTATTCCTTCATTTTCTAATTGTTTTAAAATAAAATTGTGTACAGGCAAAAAGGTTTCTTCAGGAAATGATGCAGTGCCTAATCCATCCTGGTTGGTGGGCATTACCAATTTGTAGCCGAGTTCTTTCGCAATTCTTGACAGCCATGTAAACATACCCGGATAAAATTCGAGCTTATCAAATGAATCGATCTGGTAGGTGGGAGGAGCTTCTTTTATAATAGTACCATCCCTATCTATAAATAAAACTTTTTTACCGCCTGTCCCCCTAAAGGGGGAACTTAGATTTGATACCTCCATTTAATTTGATTTAAGATTTGACAATTCTTCTATCAATAGTTTATTTTCTTCGGGAGTCCCAATTGTAATTCGCAAACTGTCTTCACATAAAGCAACTTTGCTTCTGTCCCGAACAATAATTCCCTTATCACATAACTGCTCATAAATATTTCTTGCACTTTTCATCTTTGCCAATAAGAAGTTTGCATCGGATGGATAAACATCTTCAGTAAAAGAAAGCTTTAGTAATTCATTTTTTAAGTTTTCTCTTTCAACTACCGTTGTGGCAATATGTTCATTTACCCAATCAATATTATCCAGGGCTTCCAATGCCAACAATTGAGTAGCTGTATTTATATTGTAAGGATATTTTACTTTATTCATTAGTTCAATAATCGGTTGCGAGGCAAATGCCATCCCTAATCTTAATCCTGCCAACCCCCATGCTTTACTAAGGGTTTGCATAACAACAAGGTTGGGATATTCTGTTAACTCAGCAATAAATGATCTTTGTTTGGAATAATTGATGTAGGCTTCATCTATTATAACAATGCCATCAAAATTATTCAGGATAATTTCTACATCAGCACGGTTAATGCTGTTGCCAGTCGGATTATTGGGTGAACAGATAAAAATTAATTTGGTGAAAGTGTCAATAGCAGTTTCAATTGCCTCGATGTCTAATTGATATTGTTTTGTAAGATTCACTTTTTTCATTTTCACATCATTCATTTCTGCGCATACTTCATACATGCCATAGGTAGGAGGGAAAATGATGGCATTATCGCGACCGGGTGCACAAAAGATGCGGTACAAAAGATCAATTGCTTCATCACTTCCATTGCCAAGAAAAATATTTTGGACAGGAACTCCTTTGATCTTACTTAGTTTTTCTTTTACCTGCATTTGCAATGGGTCAGGATAGCGATTAAAATTGTCAGGCAATGGTGATCCAAAAGAATTTTCATTTGCATCAAGATAAATAGAAGCATTCCCGGTAAACTCATGTCTTGCCGATGAGTAAGCGGTCATCTTTTTAATGTTATCACGAACCAAACTGTCTAAATTAAATTCCATTGTTATTGCTTTAATCGTATTGCTACTGCATTTTTATGGGCATTCAATCCTTCTGCTTCTGCCATTTGCATCACAGTATTTCCAATATCTGTTAATCCTTCTTTTGTTAGTTGCTGGAACGTTACCTTTTTTACAAAACTATCAACTGAAACGCCGCTATACATTGCCGCATACCCATTAGTTGGTAATGTATGATTGGTACCGCTTGCATAATCACCAACCGATTCCGGTGAATAATTGCCAATGAAAACGGACCCTGCCGATATAATTTTACCGGTTAACTCTTCGGCATTTTCACAAGAAAGGATTAAATGCTCAGGTGCATAAAGATTTGACAGATCAATTGCTTCATCGATCGAATTCAACAAAACAATTTTACTATTTGCTAAAGCTTTTTCAGCAATTTCTTTTCTTGGTAATTCTTTCAATTGTTCTTTTATACTTTGTTGAACTTTTTCAACCACTAGCTCGCTTGTAGTTAACAAGATCACTTGTGAATCTGCTCCATGCTCGGCTTGGGATAAAAGGTCTGCGGCAACAAATTCCGGTACTGCTGTTTCATCTGCGATGACTAAAACTTCTGATGGACCTGCAGGCATATCAATAGCGATTCCTTCTTTTTGTATTAATTGTTTTGCCGCAGTTACATATTGATTGCCTGGTCCGAATATTTTAAACACTCTTGGAATGCTCTCAGTTCCATAAGCCATTGCCGCAATTGCCTGGACACCGCCAGCCTTAAAGATTTTTTTAACTCCGCAAAGATTCGCTGCATATAAGATCGCGGGATTGATCGAACCATCTTTTGAAGGGGGTGTGCAAAGAATGATCTCTTTGCAGCCGGCAGTAACAGCAGGAATAGCTAACATTAATACTGTTGAGAAGAGGGTGGCAGAGCCCCCCGGAATATAAATTCCAACTTTCTCAATGCCAATAGACTTTCTCCAGCAATTTATACCCGGCATTGTTTCGATCACTTTTATTTCTTCAATTTGTGCACTATGGAATTTTTCAATATTTGATTTTGCCTGCTGAATTGCATCTTTTAATTCTTGTGGTAACAAATTTTCAGCAGCTTTAATTTCTTTTTCAGTTACTGTAAGTTTTTTCAACTTTACTCTGTCAAATTCCTTTGTGTATTTACGAATTGTTTTATCACCTTTAGACTTTACTTTCTCCAAAATCTTTTTTACAGCTTTTTCCAAAGGAGCATTTTCAAAAACGGGTCTTTTAATTAATTCCTGCCAATCTTTTCTATCCGGATATTTTATCACATTTAGCATCTTAATCCATTTAAATCAAAATAATCGTGGTTCTAAACTATCATCTTCTCAATAGGTACTATCAAAATTCCCTGTGCGCCATTTGCTTTCAGGCTTTCGATCACTTCCCAAAAATCATTTTCACTTATAACTGAATGTATAGAACTCCATCCTGATTCTGCTAATGGTAATATAGTAGGGCTTTTCATTCCGGGTAAGATCTTGACAATAGCATCCAGCTTGTCATTCGGTGCATTCAGCAAAACATATTTATTATTCTTTGCTTTTTTTACTGCTTTTATTCTAAATAATAATTTATCAAGCAGGATTTGTTTTTCAGCTGATAGGTTTTTATTGCTAATCAATACCGCTTCAGATTTTAAAATTGTTTCCAGTTCGGTAAGCTCATTGCTAAATAATGTACTTCCTGAACTAACCAGGTCGCAGATAGCTTCAGCTAAACCAATTTTTGGCGCTATTTCTACAGAGCCGCTGATCTCCTGTATTGTGGCGTTTATATTTTTTTCTTTGAGATAATTTGAAAGGACCAGCGGATAGCTAGTAGCAATTTTTTTTCCATTCAGATCAGCAATGGTTTTTATAGAGCCGGTTTTTGGAATAGCGATTGATAGCCTGCATTTACCAAAACCCAATTTTTCAACTGAAGTAACCTTTTTATTTTTTTCAACGATCACATTCTCTCCCACAAAACCTATATCGGCAACGGCATCCTGTACATATTCAGGAATGTCATCATCACGCAGAAAAAAAACTTCCAAAGGAAAATTAGCAGCCTGTACTCTTAGCTGGTTATTACCATTACTTACATCGATACCGCACTCTTTCAGCAAGGTCATTGAGCCATCATAAAGCCTCCCTTTTTTCTGCACCGCAATTTTTAAATTCTCAATCATTGTATAAAGTTTATAAAAGAAAAAGGGCCTACTAATGTAAGCCCTTAAAAAGTTTATGTAAAAAACATAATACCATCATGGCCTACCTGTCGGTAAGATATGATGATGGTTATGTGTACGATTAATCATTGTGAAGCAAAAATAGGGGGAAATGATTATACCTTGAATTTTTTTGTTTCTACTGATACAGTTGGACAGCCATATTTGCGTGAAGTGGCACACGAACAAACGCTAATTGCCATGATCAGAAGAGCAAAACCGGCGAGTAATTTATTTTTCATAAAGGGATTTTTACATTAACGGCTAAACGTATTATTTATTTTACGAAGATAAGCCAGTTTTTTTAAGTTAAGGCATTTGGAAGCCAACAATCTCTTAACTTTACCGCCCTGAAAAACCCGAACTAAAATAACATGCTGCAACTCACAAAACCCCTGGCTTTTATTGACTTAGAAACGACTGGCGTTAATCTTGCCACGGACAGAATTATTGAAATTGCAATTATAAAGGTACTCCCTGACGGCAAGCGCAGTGTCAAACGCAAACTCATTAATCCTAAGATGCCCATTCCAAAACAATCAAGCGATATACATGGCATTACAGATGAGATGGTAAAAGATGCGCCTGCATTCAAAGATGTGGCTCATGAACTGAAACAAATGCTGGATGGCTGTGATATAGCCGGATATAATAGTAACAGGTTTGATATACCTCTGCTGGTCGAAGAATTTTTGCGTGCCGATGTTGACTTTGATATGAAAGGAAGAAGATTGCTTGATGTACAAAACATTTTTCATAAGATGGAGCAACGTACCTTAAGTGCTGCGTATAAATTCTATTGTAATAAAAATCTTGATGGGGCACATAGCGCCGAGGTTGATGCAAGTGCTACTCATGAAATATTGATCGCTCAGCTGGAACGTTATCCTGATCTGGGATCTTCTATTGATTCAGTTTTGAAATTGATCGGCGAAGAGTCCATTGTAGACTTTGCACGACGCTTTATATTGGAAAATGGCGTTGAGATCTTCAATTTTGGTAAATACAAAGGCAAGGCAGTAGCTGATGTGCTAAGAAGCGAACCTCAATATTATGACTGGATGATGAAGGGGGACTTTCCACAATACACAAAACAAAAGCTCACCGAAATAAGGACCCGCAGCCTTCTTAAGAAGAATTAACATTCATGCTTCATTTTTTTAGTTGAGGCAAAGTCAAAAATTGTAAATTCGTTTTTCCTGAAACCAACACTTTTTGGAGAAACTTGTCATAATACCTACTTATAATGAACAGGAGAATATTTCAAATATTCTTGCTGCTGTTTTTGACTTGCAACAAAATTTTCATGTGTTGGTGATTGATGATGGTTCGCCAGATGGCACTGCACAGATCGTAAAAGACCTTCAGCCCAAATATAATGGTCAATTATTCCTGGAAGAGAGAACTGGCAAGCTTGGTTTAGGCACGGCCTATATTCATGGTTTCAAATGGGGGTTGGCAAAGGGATATAAATTCATTTTTGAAATTGATGCTGATTTTTCGCACAATCCAAAAGATCTTTCCCGCTTGTATGATGCCTGTAAGAAAGATGGAGCCGATGTTGCAGTTGGTTCCCGCTATGTAAGTGAAGGCGGCGTTGTTAATTGGCCATGGGACAGGATCGCTTTATCAAAAGGCGCTTCGCTTTATACAAGAATGATAACATGGATGCCGGTAAAAGATCCAACAGCCGGTTTTGTTTGCTATAAAAAAGAAGTGCTGGAAGCAATTAATCTTGATGCCATTGCTTTTGTTGGCTATGCTTTCCAGATCGAAATGAAATTTGCAGCGTGGAAACTTGGATTCAAAATAGTTGAAGTGCCCATCATCTTCCAGGATCGTACACATGGTACCTCAAAAATGAATAAAGGAATTGTAAAGGAAGGCATTCTCGGAGTACTCAAACTCCGTTGGGATAGTTTTTTTAAAAGTTATAGAAAGAAACTTAGAAGTAATAATGAGTTCTCGACTGTTGCTGCTGTTAAATAATTATTCCTTCACTTGTATCCCTTCTATATTTTCCCATTTACCCATCACACCCCAGCCGCCAAATGTTTCCGATACAGCAAGCATGATTGTATTTTCACCTTTTTTTAATTGTAAATAAATTGCATCGAAATAACCAATAGTGCCGAGATAACGATAATCTCTTGTCCGAAAACTATTATTGCCACTATAGATCGCTTGTCCATTACAAAATGCTTTTACTCGATCACTATAGCCAATATCTAATTTCTTGACCTGATCTTTATCCGAAATAACTATAATTTTTGCAATCACTGTATTTGAATCTGTAACGGGAAATAAACGTGCAAGATTTGCAAAACCGCCATTTTCAATAGATAATTTTTTCCAGGAAAGTTTATTTACAAAGGATTCATCAAGAATGTTTTTATCTTTTAACACATCTTCTTTAAAAGAATTCGAAACATGCCACTGCGTTATTGAATTGGCGGGGATATTGGCTGGAACATTCGCCAGGTTCTTAATTGTAATGTCATCTGTTATTGTGTAAGAGAAATTTGCAAATCGCATAGCGGCAACATTACTTGATATGCCAATAGCTCCTGCTTTTTGGTCCTGTAAAAGTTTATTAATTACTCCAATAAGTTTGTGATCGAAATACAATTCAGCTTTATCATTTTTTACTAAGGCTTTTACATGAGCCCAGCGTTCAAAAGGATAGTCGATCACACTATTATATCCATTGATGGCGCCTCTGGGTTTCCAATGGATATATCCATCATTTACCCCATCAAACTGGTCATGATATAATTGCCATGCCGGATCGCCATTGAAAACAGGAGTATACTGGTAGGCATCCGGGTTGCCCGATTGTTGTGCACGGAAATAAAATTCTTCATAATTGCCTGCACTGGTTTGCCGAAAGAAAAAGCCCGAGAAGGAAACTTGCTCAGTAAGACAGATATCAAATTCAATTATACCATTCAGAAATTGTATGCCTGGAAGAGTGGCCCTGCCTAATTTCAAATAAAGGCATTCGTAACCTTTATAGTACTCCAGCATTTGCCCCTGGGCATCTATTTTCCATCGCTTGTCGCTAAAAGGAATAATGTTCTGGCTATTGCCTGTTGTTAAAATGGATGAGAGGAAAACGATTGCGGATAATGTCTGTAACTTCATAGTCTTGATTTTAATTTATTCAAAGTAAGACAGGAAGACGCTGACATTTTGTACAAAGCTGTGCAAGTTGGTTCAAGTTGAAACAAAACTCTCCGCACGATGACAATGAATCATGATACCGAATACCTGCAGCTCTGCATCAGGTTGATCGAACAGAAACTCAACTGGCGACCTGCAGAAGAATGGCGCAATTATGAGTTTACCGAGCTTAGTGAAAAAATTTGGGATGCAACTAGTGTGAACCTTAGCGCCACAACTTTAAAAAGGATCTTTGGTAAATTGAAATATGAAAGCTTGCCAAGTTCGGCCACATTAAATGCTTTAGCGGCTTTTCTTGGTTTTGCAAGCTGGATGGATTTTAAATCGAAACAATCTCTTAATAAGCAAGCAGTAGAAAAAAAGGCAACAACCCGAAAGAAATTTCTTTTGCAGCACAAGATTTGGCCCATAACTGCTGCCGCTGCAGTTATTATCGTGATACTTGCATTTACTTTTTTATCCGGTAAATCGGTCAAGCCCCTAAAAAACGAAAAGGAGATCGTGTTTGCAAGTAAACCATTAGCAAATGGATTACCAAACAGTGTTGTGTTCAATGTTGATCTGAAAGGAAATACTCCAAATGAAATTGTTATCCAGCAATCATGGGATAGTACAAGAACTGTAATACTACAACCCCGACAAAAAGAAGCAACAGGCATTTATTATTTACCCGGCTATTTCAGGGCTAAATTGATCTTAGATGGGAGGATCATCAAAGAACATGACCTCTTTATCAGGTCAGATAATTGGATGGCGACAATAGATTATCAACCAATTCCAACTTATATAAAAAAAGATGACCTGTTGTTAAGGGAAGAAATGAGTGTAAGTGAAAATGTTTTAAAAGAAATTAAAACGATCACCAAACCAACATGGCTTACTTATCATTTGGTAAAACCTTTCGGTGATCTGCAGAGTGATGATTTTACTTTAGAATCGTCAATAAAAAACACTTTTGCTGAAGGCCCTGCTGTTTGCAAGACAGCAAAAATATTTGTGTTATGCAGTAAAGGAGCATTCATTATTCCATTTACGATTCCAGGTTGCATCAGTGATATTAATTTAAAAGCAAATGATCGTTATCTTGATGGTAACTCAAATGATCTTTCTTCATTCAGCGTCGATCTTTCAGATTGGGCAAACGTAAAAGTGGAGGTGAAGAGCCGGGTAATGAAAATATTTCTCAATAATAAACTTATTCGTCAGGAAACTTATAAAGAAGATGCAGGAGAAGTAGTTGGTCTTCGCTTTAGCTTTCTTGGGGCAGGAGCTGTGAGAAATGTAAAATTATCTGATGGAAAAGGTGGTAAAGGAATTTCGCCATCTTAATTCAACACTGGTTTGATATCGATCAAAGGAGTTTGATCTAAAACTTCCAGAGAAGAAACTTTCAACCTATTATTTTCAATAGAAATAATTTTTACTGAGTGAATTCCGATAGGATTTGGACGATCAGGTGATCTTGTAGAAAAGACTCCGATCATTGGAGAATCATAATTATTTCTTGGCACACATTTTATAACGCTTCTATCGGCCTGGTGCAGCCATGTCAGTAGTAATATTTTCGAACCGGGTTTTATATTTTTTATTCCTTCGAGAAATTCTGGAAAGATCTCCACAATGGCTTCCGGCGCATTTTCATTTTCCTGTAACGGGCAATCTTCTACTCTTTTTAGTTCAGAATGAATTCTACCAATGATCTTTATAGTTTGTTCCATGTTTAGGAAGGCTTTTCTTGATTGCATTAAAAAAATTGCCTTTGTGCTAAAATAAAGGGTTTTTGAGATCCAGGAGCTTTCTGCATCAAAATGTACCTAAAACGCTGCAATTTTTCTCCTTACCTCAAATTTTTTTAAGCGGCATGCAACATTCCGACAAATGCGATTACTTTATATAAAACCGGTTTCCCTGGCAATTGAAACTTTAATACCAACTGCTGACGTTTTGGTACGTCAATGCATAGATGGACAAACATCTGCCTATCGGGTATTGTATGAACGTTACTCAAAAGCAATGTTTAATACTGCATTAAGGATCGTGAACAAAACAGCAGATGCAGAAGATATATTGCAGGATTCTTTCACGGATGCATTCATGCAGCTTAGTTCTTTTGAACATAAATCGACTTTTGGCGCCTGGCTAAAACAGATCGTGGTATTTAAAAGCATAGCGCTTTTGAAAAAGCAGCGAATGAATTTTGTTGATATAGAAAAGGCGGGAGATCTACCGGATGAAAATGAATTGGATGAAGCTGATATCTGGTATACAGTAGATATGATCAAACAAACAATGCAGCAATTACCCGATGGTTACAGAACAGTTTTATCTCTTTATTTGTTTGAAGGATATGATCACGAGGAAATTTCGGAAATTCTGGGAGTGGCGCAATCAACTGTGAGAACACAATATATAAGAGCTAAACAAAAATTATTAAAACTTTTAAAAAAAGGAGAAGTATATGAGCAGTGATCTTGAAAAATTCATCCGAAAAAATCGCGGTGATTTTGACGACGCCGATCCTTCAGGCAAAGTTTGGAATAATATTGAACAGTCTTTTCCTGTAAAAAAAGAACCAAAGCATTTTACAATAAGAGATATTTATAAATGGAGTGCTGCCGCGGCCTTCTTTATCGCACTAACCTCGGTTTACTTTTTATTTATAAAGAAGCAAACTGGTAACGATCCGGAGAAAACTTCAACAGTAAAAACCGGAACAGAGGAAAACTCATCACGTCTGGATAATTTCAACAGCATATCGATCGAATATGCTGCAGAATTTAAAGAGGCTGAGCAGGCAGTTCAAGACCGCCAAAAAGAATTAAGAACTGCGATTGCCAACGATCCTGCACTCTATCGCAAATTCCAGCAAGACCTGAATACACTCGATAGTTCATATCGTCTTTTAAGAGAACAAGCGAGTCAAAGTATAAACGGGGATGTAATAATTAAAGCCATGATCCAAAACCTGCAATTGCAATCGGAATTACTGGGCAGGCAGTTGATGATCATCCATGAATTTAAAACAACAAAAACTTCAACAAATGAAAAGAACATTTAAAAACATTTTACCAATTCTATTATTACTTACGACCGCCCAGTTGGTTGCACAGGAGGGAGATAAGAAAAAGGAAAGGAAAAGGTATGAGAATTTTAAAGAAAGAAATATTTCAAAAACCTATACGGCTTCCGGAAACACATTAAATATCGACAACCGTTTTGGTCATATAAAGATCACGACCTGGGATAAAAATGAAATTAAAGTGGACATTCATCTTGAGACCAGTTCTACGGATAAAGAATTTACGGAAAAAAGTTTTGAACGGATGGATGTGGAAGAAAGCAAAGACGGGAATAGCATCAATTTAAAAACCATTCTTAATAAAGGCGGCGAAAAAAATGTTAGCTGTAACAATTGCAGTAATACTATTGTAGCTGATTATGAAATTCATATTCCGGCAAGCAATACCTTGAAAATTCAGAACTCTTTTGGCGACGTTACTATACCGGATTATACCGGAGCCGTTTCTCTTACGGTTAAATATGGTGAACTGATTGCAGGAAAACTTACACGTCCTGAAAAAATTGAAGTGGCTTTTGGTAAAGCTGACCTGAAAAGCCTTGGTAATATTGACCTGGAATTTAAATATTCAAAAGTTACTATTGGTAGCCTGACAGGTAATTGCAAATTGAAATTTTCTTTCTGCGGGTATAGTAAGGTCAATCTCGATAACGGGCTTACATCATTAACACTTAACGATTCCTATAGCTCAGTGCATCTTGTACCGCCGGCGAAACTTGCTGCCAGTTATACTATCAGTACCAGTTATGGTTCATTTGTTGATAAAACAGATGTCGGGATCAACAGGACCGATACGCCTTCTAAGTATGGTTCGGATCTTAACAGGCGTTTCGAAGGTAAATCAGGTACTGGCACTGTGAAGATCGATATTAAATCAAGTTTTGGAAAGATCATGATCGGTGAGGGCACTGAAAAAGATATGAAAGAAAAGAAAAAAGTAAGAACATAGTTCTCTCATGTTTTGTGTATAGTCATGAAGGATCCTGTTGTCGAAAGGCAGCAGGAATTTTTTTTTGATACCAGCTTTAGTTTTTCATAGCATCGTCTGTTGCGTCGCAATCCGTTCATCGTTCTGTAGTTCTATTCTACTTCCTGATTTTTGGCGGATTTTTTATGTTTTATGAAGATCTTCTACATACTTATAACCACTTGCCGTATTTAGAAGCAGGATATTGTCTTTGTCTTTTATAGTTCCCTTTTGTTTTAGCGAGGCTAATGCTTTCCATGTTGCGCTGCCTTCCGGCGAAACAAATATCCCTTCTGTTCTTGCAATTTCATTGATGCCATCCGTAATTTCTTTTTCAGTTACTGTTATAACTTCTCCGTTTGATTCGGTAAGTGCTTTCTTTATCAGGTTCATGCCAAAAGGAAAAGGCACAGCCAGTCCATGTGCAATAGTTGGAGCAGGAACAAAATTCTTTTCCCAATTGTCCGGATCTTTCAATGCAGCTTTGATCGGTGCACAATTCTCAGGCTGAACGGCGATCATTTTTGGTAATGGTTTTTTGACCCATCCCAGTTTCAACATTTCATCAAATGCTTTCCAGATGCCGATCAATCCTGTTCCGCCACCTGCCGGGTAAACAATTACATCTGGCAATTGCCAGTTCAGTTGCTCGGCAATTTCATAACCCATTGTTTTTTTCCCTTCCAAACGATAGGGCTCTTTTAAAGTAGATATATTAAAATATTCATTTTTTTCATTGATCTCATTTGCCTTCTTCGCACAATCATTGATCAAGCCTTTTACCGTGATCAGTTTTGCTCCATACAGCTCACATTCATTTTTAAAAATATCCGGTGTATGATCCGGCATGACAACAATACATTCCATACCGGCTTTGGCGCAATAAGCTGCTAAAGCTCCGCCTGCATTACCAGCAGTAGGGATGATGATTTTTTTAATACCTATTTCTTTGGCTTTGGATACAGCCACAGTTATCCCTCTTGCTTTAAATGAACCGGTCGGGTTATGAGATTCATCTTTCATAAGCAAAGAAGAATATCCATATTTCGCTGAAAGTTTTTTTAATTGAAGGATCGGAGTAAACCCTTCACCGAGAGAAATAATGTTAGCCGGATCTTTTACCGGCAGCATTTCAAAATAACGCCAGAGATTGTTTTCTCTTCCAATAAGTTCTTCTTTGGAAAATGTTCTTTGATTATCGTATTCTACAAGCAAAGGTTGATTGCAGCAGGAAGAAATATTGATAATTTCTGAGATAGGATAGGATCTATTACAATTGGAACAGATCAGAACAGTGACCAAAGAATATGGATCTTGCTGTTTTCTCATCGAATGGTTTCATTAAAGAATATTGAAGGTAAAACAATAGCTCAACGGTCGTGCCAAATAATGACTTAAAAGAGTCTCATTTCATCAATTATGGAGCTTGTGGACCGGGCTTTTTTATAATCCGGTTTTGGTTTATCTGTTAGCCATTTTAATCCTTCAATTATATGAGCCAGGTAAGTGGTATTGGAATAATCTTCTTTATTATGTCCTAATGCTGTGTACAATATTCTTCCACCATCAAATTCCTGGCACCAGGCAGCCGGGTAACGATTGCCGAATACATCAGGCTTTACATTTTTTACACTATCCTGTTCTGTAATTACAGATATATCAGAAACGAGCAAGACATTCACCGAAGGGTTGATCTCTTTAAAATAATAACATTCATCTTTTGTTTCCCATTGCGGAGAAAGATTTTTTACAGCCGGATGTTTTTTATCTAATACATGCACAGTAAAGGACTGAAAAGGAGGATGTCTCAAAAACGTCGCACCCAGCATTAGCTTAAACCATTTCCATTTTCTTTCTGTTCCCGATGCAGAATGAATGCCCATAAATCCACCACCGGCCTGTATGTAACGCATAAAAGCAACCCTTTGTTCTTCTGTATCAAATACATCATTGTTGGTATTTGAAAAAATGATTGCATCATATTTTTTAAGATTAGCATCGGTGAATAATGCGGAGTTGGTTGTAGTGTCAGTTTTAAAACCATTTTCAACACCTAACTTTTGCAATGCCACTATTGAAGCGGCGATGTTTTCGTGTACATAACCTTTCCCGTTTTTTGTAAAGATCAGAACATGTTTGTTTTTCAGTTGTGCCGTTATAGTTAAACTGAAAACAACAGATAATATAAAAACTAGTAGTGATTTCATTTTAAAACAAAATTTAAGTCGGTTTGTAAAAACCGAAAATAGAATTTTTCCTCCGACTTCCTTAGTTTGCATGCAAAATGAAAAAAGCCTTCCTCTATTTACATATTTCAGTTTTCCTTGCTGGCTTTACAGGTCCGTTAGGCAGGCTTATAGATTTGAATGAGGGCTTGTTGGTTTGGTGGCGGATGTTTATTACAGCCGTTACTATGTGGATCGTGTTTTCATTAATGGGAAAGCTGCAACGTATTTCGGTGAGAGACATGGTGAAGCTTACCGGCATTGGGTTTTTAGCTGCTATTCACTGGCTTACATTTTATGGGTCTATTAAATACGCCAACGTATCGGTGGCGCTGGTTTGTTTTTCCGCAGTTGGTTTTTTTACTGCATTGATCGAGCCGATATTGTTACGGGTAAAAATAAAATGGATAGAAGTATTTCTTGGCTTGATGGTGATCGCCGGGATCTACCTCATCTTTCATTTTAATCCAAAATATAAGACGGGCATTATATTGGGCATCACCTGTGCAGTGCTTATGGCATTTGTAATGATATTTATCCGTGAATTTTTGCAACGCATGAATCCTCAAACAGTACTTACATACCAGCTTAGCGGGGGTTTAGTAACGTTATCTGTACTAATGCCTTTTTATATGCAACAATTTCCGACAGACTATATTTTCCCGAATTTTAAAGATTGGATGTGGTTATTGGTACTTGCATGGCTTTGTTCAGTATTGGCTTTTCAGTTTTCTACTTATGCATTAAAAAGATTGACTGCCTTCACTGTAAATCTTTCATTTAATTTAGAACCAGTCTATGGGATATTTCTTGCTATTGTTTTATTCGGGGAAAGCCGGGATTTTGACAGGTCATTTTTTGCGGGCCTTTCACTGATCGCTGCATCATTGGTCATTCATGTTGTTATGTTATTAAGAAAAGAAAGAAAAATTGTTTTGCAGGATGCAGTTGACAAACTACCATAAAAATATTGTTGATTACTACGCCGAATCCGAAAATGCCTACAAAGACAGTTGGGATCTTAACAACAGTCTTGCTATCCATTATGGTTATTGGGATAACAAAGTGAAAAGTTTTCCTGAATCATTGTTGAGGATGAATGAAGTGATGATGGAAGCTGCCGATATAAAATCTTCAGATAAAGTGTTGGATGCCGGTTGCGGAATAGGAGGTAGCAGTATTTTCTTAGCTGAAAAAATTGGCTGTAATGTTACCGGCATTAGCTTAAGTGAAAAACAGGTCAACAAAGCAAAGGAATTAGCCGTTAAAAAAAATGTTGAAACTAAGGTTGATTTTAAAGTAATGAATTATTGTGCTACAAGTTTTGCTGGTGAAAGCTTTGATATCATCTGGGGATGTGAAAGCATTTGCTATGCTGATGATAAAGATCAATTTATTAAAGAATCTTGGCGCTTATTAAAACCTGGTGGCAGGTTAGTTGTTGCGGATGGATTTGTAACAGACTTTAAAAATAATGATCATCCTACTATAAGAAATTGGCTTGATGGTTGGCAGGTAAACTATCTTGAATCTCCGGAAAGATTTCAAAAATTCATGCAATCGGCAGGATTTAAAAACATTTCTTTCAGCGATATTTCAAAATTCACTGTTCATTCATCAAAACGATTATATAATTTTTATTTCCTTGCTAATCTTTATTTAGCCTGGAAAACGATCACATTTTCCAATCGTGCTACTGAAAAACAAAAGAAAAACATAGCCGCCTGCAAACACCAATATGATGGAATGAAAAAAGGTTTATGGCAATATGGTTTAACTGTGGGAACAAAGCCCTGATAGTTTTCTTGTTTACTCTTATCTTTAACCCGCATCAAACACCCTACAATGAGACGCTATATTCTTGTTTTTTTACTTTTTACTTTTAACTTTTTACTTGCCCAGAAAAAACCACTCGATCACACAGTTTACGATAGCTGGCAAAGCATCGGCGAAAGAATGATCAGCAATGATGGTAAATGGGTCGTTTACACCATCAATGTACAGGAAGGTGATAATGAACTGGTCATTCAGTCTTCTGACGCAAAATATAAAAAGACAGTGCCACGTGGTTATAATGCGGTGATATCTGAGGACAGCCGCTTTGCGATCTTTAAAATAAAGCCATTCTACAAAGAAACCCGTGAAGCAAGAATAAAGAAGAAAAAACCGGATGATATGCCGAAGGATTCTTTTGCAGTTGTTGAGTTAGGCAAGGATAGTGTTTACAAAGTAGCTAAAGCGAAAACATATAAAATACCTGAAAAAGGTTTTGGATGGGCAGCTTACCATTTGGAAAAAAAACCTGAACCGGAAAAACCAAAACAGCCAACGAATGACGGAAGCAAAAAGACTATTGACAGTTTAAAAAGGACAATTGATTCTTTACTGGTTATAGTCAACCTGCCTCCGGCCAAAATGGGAAAAAAGAAAAATATAGGAGATGAGGAAATTGAAAATGGAGAATTTACAGCTGAAAATTATTTAGATGCAGAGGGTGATGATCCGGCAACACCGGCTGCTCCTGACGGTACTGATCTTGTTTTAAGAAATCTTTTAACCGGTGAAGAAAAAACTTTTCCGTTGGTAAGCGAATATTATTTTGATAAGTATGGCAAAAAGTTACTACTGGAAACAACCAAAAATTCAAAAGACTCATTGAGCAAAGCTTCTGTGGTATTGATCGATCTTGGAAACATGCAGAAAAAAGCGATCAGCACAGGTGGAAATGATTTTAAGAATTATTCTTTTTCTGAAGATGGTTCACAACTCGCTTTTGTTGCAGAACGAAATGCAAAACCAAAAGACCTTCAAAAACTTTACAAACTGTGGTATTATAAAGATGGGATGGACACGGCTTCAACGATCGCTGATAAAAATTCGGTGGGAATGAAGATCGGAATGACTATAAGTGAATTTGGGACAACCAGTTTTAGTAAAACGGGTAAACGTTTATTTTTTGGCACTGCCCCGATACAGTCGCCAAGAGATACAACATTGGTTGATTTTGAAA
>Ga0190274_10000969_pt1 | contig 16742 bp, 15 predicted proteins | sample Popmic531T_FD_133002 | JGI IMG/M metagenome (GOLD analysis project Ga0190274, IMG submission 133002) | Populus adjacent soil microbial communities from riparian zone of Yellowstone River, Montana, USA - 531 T | ecosystem: Environmental > Terrestrial > Soil > Riparian zone | place: USA: Montana...
CGTCGGCAATGGCGGCCAGGAGAGCGCGTGCGGCTGGTGCAAGGACAAGTGGGGCGTGTCGTGGCAGATCACGCCGCGTGTGCTGATGGAGGCGATGGCGGCCGGCGGCGAAGAAGCAAAGCGCGCGTTTGATGCGATGATGACCATGAAGAAGATCGACGTCGCTGCAATCAAGGCAGCGCGGCGCGGCTGAGGTTCGCGGTAGGTCCATGATGGCCGCTATTGGCACCAAGCGGACATTCGCCTAGGTCCGCTCTTGGCACAAAGCAGACGTTGGCATTCCACGGAAGCATTTCGGGTTTTGACACAAAGCGGACATCTCGCTGGCTTCCCAGAACTGGTTGGCACAGGGGGTTTTGCTAGCCAAACACTATATTGATCCGAGAAACTCGGAGGAATACGCGACACAGCGATTACAACAAGGAAACCGTAGGGAGTGATGCAATGGTGGCGTGGCTTCGCATGTCTTTTTTTGCAGTTTCGGTTTTGACTTCCTTCTCCGCCTCTGCCCAAACCGAGACGTATCCCGCGCGACCAATTCGGATGGTCATTCCATTGGCAGCGGGCGGTCCAATCGATACTTTGGGCCGTACCTTGTCTGAGCCGATGAGCTTGGCTCTTGGACAAAAGATCATCGTGGAGAATGTCGTAGGTGCTGGCGCAACAATCGGCCACGCGCAGGTGGCCCGCGCTGAGCCAGACGGTTACACTATTCTCCTTACGCACGTTGCAATGGCAACCGGAGGCGCTCTCTACAAGAACCTGAGTTTCGATGCGCATAAGAGCTTCGCGCCTATAGGACTCGTGACGGAGTTTCCGACTATCCTTATTGCGCGGCCAAACCTCCCCTCCAAGGAAGGCGCTGAATCATTGGCTTACATGAAGGCCAATCGCGACAAGATTACAGTTGGCCATGCTGGTGTAGGCTCTGCAACGCACCTTTGTGTCCTTCTGATCATGAACGCGATCGGTGATCAGATGAACCTCGTGCCTTACAAAGGCACAGCGCCGGCGCTGGTTGACCTGATGGCGGATCGGCTCGATTTCATGTGCGATGGACCGACGCCCGCCGCGAAGGAAAATGTCGAGTCTGGTCGGGTTAAGGGCGTCTTTGCGATGACGCGAGAGCGCATGAAATCTTTGCCAAATATGCCCACAGTTCACGAGTTGGGAAACAAAGAACTAGAGTTTTACAACTTCCATGCTTTGTATGCGCCAGCGGGTACTCCAGACGCAGTTGTTGCAAAACTAACGAATGCCTTAGCTGCCGCTCTGAAAGATGACGCTGTGATAAAGCGGCTGGATGTTCTAGGCGCTCAACCGGCATCTGGCGATGCCGTGACGCCAAAAGGTGTACGCGAGAAACTCGACGCGGAAATAAAGTTGTGGGGCCCGCTAATTGCTAAGGCAGGCGTTGCGCCCAACTAAGAATAGACATTCGGCTTCGCTTGCGGTTCCGAAGGGGAGCTGAACGTGAGATGCATTAAATGACGGCGGAGAAGAAATCTGCGCACTCGCAGCTGCGTCACCTTTTCCAACCGAAACACATTGCAGTGGTTGGTGCGTCTAGGACGCCGGGCAAGCTCGGACACACTGTAGTTCACAACCTTGTTCGTACAGGTTTTCCCGGCCGTGTATCTCCGATCAACGCTACGGGCGCTGACGTAGACGGACTGAAAGGATACCGGTCCCTATCGGATTTGCCGGAGCAAGCGGACTTAGCGTTCCTTGTAGTCCCCGCGACTGCTGTTATCGAGGCGCTCCAGCAATGCAGAGATGCGGGCGTGCGAGTAGCAATCATTGGGGCGAGCGGTTTCGCTGAACTCGGCAGTGCAGAGGGTATTTCTCGTCAACATCACATTGCAAGCATTGCTCGAATGAGCGGCATCAGGCTCCTCGGCCCTAATACAAACGGCGTGTTTAGCGGCGCCGACCATTTATCATTAGGATATAACGCCGCCCACGGAAATTCGATCGAGCCTGGAACGGTAGCAATCGCATCGCATAGCGGGGCTCTGTTCGACGGTGTTGCCCGCCGTTTACGCAATTTCGGCGCTGGACTATCGAAATTCGTCCCGGTCGGGAACGAAGCTGATCTGACGATGCTCGATTTTCTCGACTACTTCATCGACGATCCATCGACATCTGTTATCGGACTGATCGTTGAGGGACTGACTGACGGTGACCGTTTTCGAACCCTGGCGGGCCGCGCGCGAGAGCGAGGAAAGCCTATCGTGGCCTTGAAGTTAGGTCGCTCGGCCGCCGGAGCGGGCGCCACGCTCGCACATTCTAGTCGCCTAGCAGGCAACGCTCGCGCCTACGATGCACTGTTCCGAGAAAGTGGCGTCGCTCGCGTTCCTTCCGTGGAAGCACTTGCAGGCGGCTGCGCAATGCTGGCGGGTTTGGAATCTGGTCTAAAACTGGAAGATCTACGGTTAGTTTGCGTCACGACCTCCGGTGCTGGCGGTGCACTACTTGCGGATGTCGCCGCAGAGCGCGGGCTGGAGCTAGCTGGCATCGATGGCGAATTGCCGAAGGACGCTGGCCAAAAGATCGCTCGCCAGCCCACCTCTGCTCCTATCCGCCACCCGATCGACATGGGATCAGTCGGCGACTGGGCGTTACTTTCACCGATAGATGAAGCGCTGACCGAAGCGGGCCTTGTTGGTCCGACAGTGGCCTATGCGCACAACGCGCCCGCACCCGGAATGGATCTGCAGCTCGCGGATGCGCTAATTCAGCGGAAGAGGCAATGTAAGAGCCCGGTTCTTGTGTTGGCCCCGGGAGGGCTCGGCGAAGGCACCGAAGCCTTGTACCGCACGAACGGCGTCCCGGTGTTTAATGACACGGCGGCCTGTTTCGACAGCTTGGATTGCGTCCGTATTCTCAAATTCTCGCCCGGCAAGGAATTGCCGACTTCTGTTGCCGCCGATCCGGAGCAGACGCGTTTGCTCGGGGAGGCGGCTGCGGGCGGTTTTCTCTCAGAGCTGGAGAGCGCCCGCTTGCTTCGTAGCGCCGGGCTTCCGATGGTTGACAGCGTCCGCGTCAATTCTTTCGGCGAAGCCCGAGCCGCGGCCGGTCGGTTTGGGTTTCCTGTCGTGTTGAAGGCGCTCGCGCCCGGGATAGCCCACAAAAACCACTACGGCTTAGTAGCGGTTGGGATTCAGGACGAAGAGCAACTGACGGCGCGGTACGCACATCTGGAGCGCCGGATCGCCGAACTGGGCCATGACACGGCCACGGTCCCGATCCTTCTGCAACCAATGCTTTCCTCCAACGCTGAATTGATTCTCGGAGTAAGCCGAGAGGCTAGCCTTGGGCACTTTGTCGTCGTCGGATTGGGCGGAATCCATACCGAGCTATTCGACGAAGTAGTTCTCTTTCCTGTGCCGATCGCAGCGGACGTAGTTGAGGACAGACTTCGAGCTTCCCGGGTCGGTCGCTTTCTGGAGCGGATTGCCGGACATGCAATTCCTTTCGGTTTGATCGAGGCGATCCAGGCGTTGCAGCAACTAGTGCTCTCACACGGCGCACTCATCGCTTCGATAGACATCAATCCGTTGCTCATCCGCGATGATAGGTGCGTTGCCGTAGACGCACTCGTGGTCCCCGCGAAGACGTGAATCAAATGACCCGTCGCGAGGTCGAGTCGACGGCCACGCGTCGGCTTCTCAAACGCACCGCAGATACTCTAGTACGTTAGAGACAGCGCGGAATGGCCGCTTGTGGCACGAAGCGCGGGAAAGGCCGCGCTGGTCGAGCGCATTCCGACGGATATGCGCGCTGCATGAGACGAAAATCAGACTTTGACCATCGCGTGCAACGCGATGAGAGCTTCAATTTGATCCGGCGTGCGGCGGCCCCAACCGCATTCCGTTGCGATGCCGAAATCGCTCCGGAATTGTGACGCGGCCTCTATTCGCCTCGCAGCGCCGACGGTCCCGTCGGTCAGATGGATCAGGCCAAGGAACAAGGTCGTCCGGTCTATTTTCAAATGCCGCAGCGGCTCAAAATATTCGCGGTCGCTGCGGTCTCTTGGTACCGGCATGTGGAGCCATGCGATCCCGTGGTTGGATTGCGCTGCGAGAGTGTTTGCCACATCCACCAGATGGGCCATGTCCTTTGGTTCGACGAAATGCTTGTGACCAAAATCGCCGTAGCAGAGGTGATATCCCAATTCGACATCGGCGGGTAATTCAGCGGTCAGTTCAACAATGTCACTGATCATTCGCTGCTTTGAGGAAGCAATTTCGCTAGACCAGATGCCTTCGAGGAAGCCAAATTCCGGCGCTATGTCGATTTGGATCGATAGCTCCGCGTTCGGGATTTCGGTTGTGATTTGCGCAATCTCTCGTCGCATGGCGGCGTGATAGAGTCGATAAGCGACCGGTTGATCGGATGGCACAACCAGCCGGTTGATGACGGCGAGAGGCGTCGGCAGGCAAACCTGAAAACGCCAATGCCTTGGGATGGCGCCGGCTTCCTTCAGCGTCCGAAACCGAGCGTATGAAGCGATTGCCCAGGCCGCATAATCGATGGCGCCGATTTCGAACCCAGGTGATTCCCCTCGCGAGTTGAGCTCGAAAGGATATTTGATACTGTATTTGTGTTCCGGCTGTTTCGACGGGTCTGCAGCGTCAAAGCCGCCACTGCGCGTCAAGGCATTCTGTTGGCAGAGTATCCAGATCGATCGCGTCGGTCCCGTCTCGCCGTCGGGCACGCGACGCAATCGTTCCGCAAGCGGAACCATGCATTCGAATACTTCGGCCGCATTCGCGAGCGGAATGCTGCCAACGAGAGATATCTCGCGCTCAATCATGTTCGATGGCCTCCTCGCACGTTCAGCGCGATGAGCGCATCAGTCGAAACATCATGGCGTCGTAGGAAAAGTCGGCGATCTGTGCATAGATCGAGTTGTTGACAAGAAACGCTTGCTGACTTTCGTGGATCGATTTGAACAATGGATTTTTGGCGTAAAGTTCCTCGACCACTTCTTTCCAGGCCGCGTAGGCCGCTTCGATGATATCCTGAGGGAAGGGTTTGAGCACTGCGCCTTGCGCCACGAGCCGCCGCAAGGCAAGCCCGTTTGAAGCGTCGTATTTTGCGAGTTGAAAACTGGTCACTGCAGCTGCGGCGACATCGAGCGCGACCTTGTATGATTTCGGTAACTCGTCATACAGCGGTTTGTTGACGACGAGATGGGTCATGGCCGTGCCCTCAGCCCAGCCAGGGTAATAGTAATATTTGGCGACGCGATGAAAGCCGAGTTTCTCGTCGTCATAGGGCCCGATCAGTTCGACCGCGTCCATCGTTCCCCGCTCAAGCGCGGAATAGATGTCTCCCGGCGCAATTTGTTGCGGAACAACGCCCAGCTTTGCCAGGACAGTGCCGGCAAGACCTGCCGTTCGAAATTTCAGACCTTTCAAGTCTTCCTTGCTGATCAGTTCCTTGCGAAACCATCCGCCCATCTGCATTCCGGTATTGCCGCAAGGTATTCCGACAACACCGAAATTGTTGAACAGCGTCTGAAGCTGCTCGATGCCTCCGCCACTATACATCCAGGCGTGCTGCTGACGGACGTTGAGGCCGAACGGCACCACCGAGCACAGCGCGAATGTTGCGTCTTTGCCGAAATAAAATAGCGCGGGCGTATGTCCGATTTCGACCGTCTTCGCCGCCACTGCATCGAGCACCTGGAATGGCGGCACAACCTCGTTCGCGGAAAACGTATCGATAACAAAACGACCGTCCGTCATTTCCGAGATGTATTTCGAGATAGATGTGCTCGTCGCCCACATGATGTCGATGTTCTTGGGGAAGCTCGAAGCCAATCGCCACCTGATCTGCGGATTTGTTTGAGCAATCGCAGGAGAGGCGATGCCTGCAACCGTCGCAGCAGGCAAAAGGCTCAGAACTTTGCGGCGATTGGGCGTCATGACTTCCTCCCTGTACTCAATCTTGTTTTCCGCATGATTTAACGGCGCTAACAATGATACAAGGATGGTGACCGACGCTGTCCGCCAGACGAACACCGCCAAACACAAGAAAAGTCGTCGTTACGGTCGGCACTATAAGAGGGAGGTGTCATGGGTCCGGCAAGAAGTTCAAAGGCCCAGGGGGAGATGCGCAGTGTCGTTCGCGCATTGACGGTATTGCGACAATTAAACGTTGAAAATGGCGCGACGATCCGGGATCTCCATCGTTCGACGCGCATCTCACGCACGGCGCTTTATCGGATCCTGCGGACGCTATGCGCCTCGGGCTACGTCACCACCGAATCCGAAATAGAATCCTACAAGCTGACGCCGCTTGTCAGGCAATTGAGCGAGGGCTTCAACGAAGACGCCTGGATTTCTGAGGTCGCCGGACCATTGCTTGACGATCTTCAGAAAAAGGTAATCTGGCCGACGGACCTGTTCGCGTTCTTCGATGACACCATGATCATGCGCCGGACGACGCGGCGCCTGAGCCCCTGGACGATCGACCGCGCATTGGTCGGGCTTCGCATCCCGATGCTGATAACCGCCTGCGGGCGCGCCTATCTGGCAAATCAGCCTGACAATGTTGTCAGCGGAGTTATGGAACGGCTTAGTCGAAGCGACAGGCAGGATGACGCGCTGGCGCGCGAACCGAAAGCGGTCCGCCAACTGCTCGGAAAGGTACGCCAGGCCGGTTACGCGCTGCGCGAAAAAGGTTTCATGCAGGAAACCGGAAGTATCGCGGTCCCGGTTCTGGTCGATGGGGCGGCACGATGCTCCATCGCGATCACTTACATATCGTCGGCGATGAGTGCGAAGGATGTGGTGGAATCCTATGCGCCTTTGCTGAAGATTACGGCCGCAAAGATCTCCGACGGTATCGCCAAATCGTCAAACGTCTAGTCCTGCTTTCGCAACAGGCGCGGGAAGCGATTACGCGCGAACAGGGGTGACCATTCTGCCCAAGCCCGTCACCGTGCTAGTCATCACGTCGCCAACTTTTACCGGTCCGACCCCTTCCGGTGTTCCGGTCATGATCACGTCGCCGGGATAGAGGCGATATCCGGCCGACGCATAGGCAATGAGCCGCGGAATGTCGAAGATCAGCGCGCGGGTGTTAGATCTCTGCCGCTTTTCGCCGTTGACGTCGATCGATAAATCCAGATTCGATGGGTCTGTGATTTCGTCCGCCGTTACCAGGTAGGGGCCAAGCACGGTGAAGGTGTCGTAGGACTTCCGCCAGCTTCGATCCTCGGTTCCGCGCACCGACATATCGAGTCCGATGCAAAAGCCGAATATCTGGTCCAGGGCGTCCCGCTCATCGACGCGATGACACTCTTTTCCGATCACGACGCAGACTTCGACTTCGTGGTCGATGCGGCGCTCGACGGGTGGCAGAACCACGCCTTCCCCGGTCCCCACAACCGAAGTGGAGGACTTCAGGAACAGCCCGTAATGGTCAATGGTTTTGATGTCGGCTCCGAAATTGACTCCTGCATCGGCGCGCGCCTCGGCGAGGTGCGCTGCGTAATTGACCGGCGCCGCAACGACTTTGGAGGGATTGGCAACCGGACTGAGCAGTCGCACATCCTCGATTCGATATGAGGGCGCATTTCCAGTTTCCGCCCGGATGGCGTCCTTGATCGAGTCGAAGTGCCGGATCAGATGGTCCCCGGGCGGCGCGGGCCATTTCAATTGAGGCAGAAAAGACAGGGCGCCCGTGACATCTGCCACGATTCCGTTTTCAACCAGACCAAGGCGGCTATCGTTAAAGCGGCAAATCTTCATCTTGTTCTCCCTCGGTAGCGCGGGGTGTCTTCATCCCGGACTTGCTGTTGTCTTAAGTCATAATATGAGGCATACTGATTATCATAACACGATTCAAATGTTTTGAAAGGAGATCGAAGTATGACGGTCGCAGTGCAGGATGCCGGTCGGCGCGCCTTTTACGATCGTATGGCGGAGAAGCACTTGACGCCGCTATGGACCATCATGTCGGATGCGGTTCCGCATGAACCTCGCGCCCGCTTCGAGCCCGCCTATTGGGACTATTCGAACGACATCAGGCCTGCTTTGATGGAAGCCGCGGATATCATCTCGGCGGAAGAAGCCCAGCGCCGAGTTCTGATCCTGAACAACCCGAGCCTTCCGCGCGGCGCAACGCATACTCTCTTCTGCGCGCTGCAGTTGATCAGAGGCGGCGAGATCGCACCGGCGCACCGGCACACACAATCGGCACTGCGTTTCGTTATCGAGGGGACGGGGGCCTATACCGCGGTCGACGGCGAAAAAACGTATATGAATCCGGGCGACTGCATCGTGACGCCCGCGTGGTGCTGGCACGACCACGGTAAGGAGACTGAGGGCCCGATGGTCTGGCTGGATGGGCTCGATATTCCGTTCGTCAATCACTTAGGCGCGACTTTCGGCGAGGATTTCGATGGCCCTCGTTATCCTGAAAGTCGGTCGGCGGGCGATTCAAATGCCCGATTTGGCTCGGGGCTTCTTCCCATGGATGTCGACCGCACGCTCAATCATTCCCCGGTCTTCAGTTATCCTTATGTCCGCTCTCGTGAAATACTGGAAAAGCTCACCCGCGAAGGCCCGATCGACCCGTCGCATGGCGTACGGTTGAAATTTGCCAATCCTCTGAATGGCGATTTCGTCCTGCCGACCATCGCCGCCTACATTCAACTCCTGCCGAAGGGTTTTCATACCAGCCCGTATCGGTCGACCGAAGGCAGAGTTTTCATTGTTGCAGAAGGACGCGGCACGGCAAGAATTGCGAAGGCGTCCTATCGATTCAAGAAGAACGACATTTTTGTTGCGCCCAACTGGGCGTGGCATTCGTTCGAAGCCGACGAGGACACCGTCGTGTTCAGCTATTCCGACCGCGCGATCCTCGAGAAAGTCGGACTTTGGCGCGAGCAATACGGAAACGGCTGAAAGCTGACTTAGCCTTGCAGAAAAGGGGTTTGGACGGTCGACGGAATCGGACTAAACGCCTTTGATGGGCAGAAAACCAAAAACGGCACCGGAATCGCTCGAGATCGAGCATGCCCTGCATCGCAAGCCTGGATACCTGATCCGGCGCCTGCAGCAGATGGCGGTTTCGATATTCCTCGAGGAGACCGAAAGGTTCGATATCACTCCCGTGCAATATGCGACGCTGGCAGCGGTAAATGTCTATCCTGGCATTGACCAATTGAGGGTGGCGAACGCAATCGGTTTTGACCGCACCACCATCAGCGGAGTGATTGACCGGCTCGAAGCCAAGGGCTTTCTGCAACGCCTTCCCTCCAAGGTCGATCGAAGAGCCAAAGAGCTTTTGACGACGCCTGCCGGACGGAAACTGCTGCAGGCGATCGAAGATTCGACGAACCGCGTGCAGGCAAGGATTCTGGCCCCGCTTCCCGCCGCCGAAAAAAAGGCGTTCCTTCAATCGCTGGAGCGGCTGGTTCTGTTTCACAACAGTGGAAGCCGTGTCCCCGTCAATCGCGATCTGATTCCAGGATCGGAGCCGGCGTCATCGAACAGTGCGCCGCGCAAGCGAAAGCCCTCGAAACGATAGCTACCTTTCGGTGGCTCACGCAGAGACGCGCCTTGGATTGGCAACGCATGTTTTGGACGCGGCATTGACATAGGACGGTGATGTGAAGAGCCAGGACAGGCGATCGTAATATTCCGCCGGAGTTCGCTCTTCGAAGATCGAGTTCCTGACCAGCCGTTCGACACCTTTCACGTGATAGATCCTGTCCAGCATGATCGATGAAACCTGCACCCTGGCAGATCGGACGATTCTGATGTTTTGATAGGCGGAAAGCGCGGTCGGGATATCGTGTTCGTTTCGGGCGAACTCGCTCGCGATGCAAATCGCATCCTCCAGCGCCATCGCAGCACCCTGCGCGATATACTGAACCATCGGATGTGCCGCGTCGCCGAGCAGAGTTACGCTTCCATCGGTCCAATTTTCGACCGGATCGCGGTGCCGGATGACGTATCGCTGAAACGTCCGCTGTGCCGCGACCAATTTCGTCAAGGCCGGAGACCAATCTTTCAATGCGTCCAGCGGTCTCTCGTTCGTCGTTTCGCCTTCCCAAGTATCATCCGGCGGCGCGTTGATCGTTATCCCGAAATTGAAAACGGACCAGTCACGCACCGGATAATAGATGGCATGTGCGTCGGGACCCACCCAAAGAGTAGGGAATGGCTTCTGCTGATCCTGCGGCATGTCGGAAGCGGAAACGAGCGCCCGGTAGATCACGGCTCCGGCGGGCTTGGGATCACCGTCGCCAATCATCTGCTGCCGGACTCGGGAGCGCACGCCATCCGCGCCGATGAGTGCCATCGCGGGAAGCGCGCCGCCGGCCTCGAATTGTACCTGCACGCAAGCGTCTTGATTCGCATAACCGACAACACGGCTCTTGGTGCGTAATTCGATGCGAGACGGCTGCGCCACACAGCCTGCTAGAAGTGCGCCATGAATGTCGGCGCGATGAGCGACCGCATATGGATTGCCAAAGCGGGCTATGAATTCCGGCCCACATGGAATGTCGCAAATAGTGCGGCCGTCGATTCCGTCGACCATCAGCATGCGCTCGATCAGAAGCGCGTCCTTTTTGGCGCGCTCCCCGACACCAAGAGCGTCGAGAACAGACAGGGCGTTGGGTGCAACTTGCAAGCCGACTCCCACCTGACCGAATTCAGAGGCCTGCTCGCACACGATGACCGAGAAATCTTGCTGCGCCAGTGCGAGCGCGCAGGCGAGGCCGCCAATGCCTCCGCCGGCAATTACGATCGGATGCTTGTTGCGCCCCTTGAGATGCATCTGAATGGCTCCGGTTCACGCTGCCTGGGTGCGAACCGCAGATATGAATCTCTGATCGTTCTCGGGGATTGCTATTTTGTAGGCAGGGCGCGCCTTGGTTCGCCTGATCCAGTCGCGAATTCCAGCATGGCCTTCCCACAGGCCCGTCAGGTTAAGCTCTTCCAGGCGATCGATGAATGGCGCCGCCGCGATGTCGGCGAGCGAAAAGGTAGGGCCGCCGAGCCAGGGCGCCTCGGAAAGCCGCCGCTCCATTCGGCTTAGTGCCAGGATCATGGTGTTCTTGGCGGCTTCAACTTTTTCCTGGTCGATCGGCTCGCGTGCCGCTTTTCGATATTCCTCTGCACGTTTCTTGTTCGGATGATTTTCGACCATTCCATCGAGTTCCTCGTCCGAACGCGATGCGAGTTCAGGGCTCATCATCAAGGCAAAGGTCGCAGGGCGGATTGCCGGATGCAGAACATCATCCTCGAACTTTACCCAAAAGCGGGCTCGCGCGCGATCAACGGCGTTGTCAGGCATCAGCGAGGGTTCGGGGAAAACTTCATTCAGATATTCATTGATGAGCGTACTTTCATGAATTGGTATGCCGTCATGGACCAATGTCGGCACCACACCATTCGGATTCAGCTTCAGGTATTCGGGCGTCGTGTGTTCGAGCTTCATGAGATCGATGACCCGGCTTTCCCAGGGCAATCCCTTCTCGGCAAGGCACAGGCGTACCTTGATCGAGCAGAAGGATCTCCAGTCGTGATAGAGCTCGAGCATCGTCATCTCTCCGTATGTTGAGCACAAAACGACCACCACGTTGCGGATGCTTCAACCGCATTGCCGTTCTGAGTCCGCCTGGCGGACCAAGTTGTCGTAACGGGATGCGCAGGGTACGCAACGTTGGTTCAAAGCCTGGCGGGCATAGCACCCACACAAGAATAAGGCGGCAAACGCTGCATAGCGAGGGAACGAGATGTTCACAGGAAACGCGCCCATCAGGATTTCTAACAATCGCTTCATCGGCTTAGCCAAGCAGGCGTGCGCCGCGGGAATTTTATCGACGCTGACCGCATTTGTGGCGCCGGCTGGCGCGCAGGAATGGCCTCAACGAACGGTTCGCCTCATCTTGCCGTTCGGCCCGGCCAGCGCGACCGACATCGCAGCACGACTCATCAGCGACGAGCTTGCCACCCGATGGGGCAAGCCTGTGATCGTCGAAAACCGGCCAGGCGGAGACAACCTGATAGCGATCAGCGCATTCCTCAGCGTCAAGGACGATCATGCATTGTTTTTTACATCGAGCGCGGCGTTCCTCGCGCATCCCTTTGTGCACAAGAAGCTCGACTATGATTTCGATCGCGATTTTGCTCCGATCGCAAAGGTTGCCGATACGATTCTGGTCGTTGCCGTTCCGACAGAGCTAAAGATCGAAGACGTGAGGCAGTTCGTCAGACTTGCCCGGGATAAACCGGAAACGATCAATCTCGCGGGCGCGACCGGGCTTCCAGAATTCGCAATTGACGCCTTCCTGAAGTCGGAAAATCTGAAGAGCGTCAGGGTTCCCTACAAGGATCTCGCTGCTGCCGCACGCGATCTTGCCGAAGGCCGGATCCATTTTCTGCTGACTTCCTATGCATCTGTGCGGCCATTCGTCGAAGCCGGCAAGGTGCGGATCATAGCCGCCGGCAGCAAGTCGCGTATCGCGTCCTTGAAGGACGTGCCTTCGATTCCCGAATCCGGTTATCCGATACTTGCAATGGAGACGAGCGTAACGATTCTCGGTCGGCAGGACATGCCGATTGAACTCCGCAAGAAAATCGCCGCCGATGTTGCGCAGGTCTTGAGTGATCCAAGAGTTCGCGAGCGAATAGCGTCGACGGGTCAGGATGTCAGTCCGGCTGGACCGGACGAACTGGCGGAAGTGCTTAGAAGCCAGTTCAGTTATGCCCAGTCGATTGCTCGAACGCTGGGAATAGCAAATAAAGTTGGAAATTGACCGGAGATGCTGAGCCGGAAGCACTTTGATCAGTGGCAGCAGCAAGATGCGTTGCAAGCAATTTCGGGCCCTTTGCCGAAAGGGCCAGCAAGTGGAGCAAGCTAATTAAACCTGCTGACGTCAGATGATAGTTCGTGCGAGGATACGCCATGCAGGACGTGCGGGAGTATCTGCGGGCCTATTGGGCCTACGTTTCGACCAGCCTTGGTTGGAAAAAATCGCTGACCGTCGCACTTGTGTGGGTTGTTGGAATGTTTGCGCCGCTAGGTATTAAGACATTTGTGGAGTTTCCGAATTGGATCGGGATAACATGGATGTTTAGTTGGTCGTTGCTCAGCATTGTTTTTGCGCCTTATGGAATGTGGAAAAAGCAAAGAGCGCAGAATCCGGGCCCAATTCAGCCGGATCGCAAATAGCCGAGGTCCAGATTCAAGAGGCTTGCGATCATCCCCACCCAAATCGGGATGGATGGCTAACAGTTAGTTTCGTGACCCTGTTGCAATCCTTGTGGCGTCCCGTTTCGGAGCTGCCGGGATCGCGATATCTCCTCAGAACGAGCGGTGACCGCGTCATACAGACGCAGTGATTAGGCTTATTCGTCGGCGCGACCCACTCAAATTTTGCTCATCAACAACAACCTTGCGGCGCTAACAGCGCCTAACAACGCATAACGGGCGGTTTCTGCCTTGCAGGAGTAGGTGTGGGCCCGGACAGATACAACCGATGGGCCGACACCATGGATACCAGCAAGATATTTGAAGGGAGCGAGTTGAATCGCCGGCGGCTCTTGTTTGCAACCGCGCTGGTAACCGCTTCCGCCAGCATCACGGGCCTGCTGTCGTCCAAATTGGCGGCCGAGACCACGAGCGGCGCTATTCGTTCCTTTCGCGTGAGTGTGCCGGAGGAGCAACTCGTCGATCTCCGTCGGCGCATCGCCGCGACGCGATGGTCCGACCGAGAGACGGTCAACGACCGGTCACAGGGCACACAGCTCGCAAGATTGCAGGAACTCGTGCGTCATTGGGGCACGGATTACGACTGGCGCAAGGCCGAAGCCAGGCTCAATGCCCTGCCGCAATTTATGACGACGATCGACGGCATCGACATCCACTTCATCCACGTCCGCTCGCGTCATCCCAATGCCTTGCCGATGATCATCACCCATGGCTGGCCGGGATCGATAATCGAACAGCTCAAGGTCGTCGATCCGCTCACCAATCCCACGGCGCATGGCGGACGCGCTGAGGACGCGTTCGACGTGGTCATTCCATCGATGCCGGGCTACGGCTTCTCCGGCAAGCCAAAGGACACGGGCTGGAATCCCGATCGCATCGCGCGGGCCTGGATCGAGTTGATGCGGCGACTGGGATACACCCGCTACGTCGCCCAGGGCGGCGACTGGGGTTCGCCCGTTTCCAGCGCGATGGCGCGCCAGGCACCGACAGGATTGCTCGGCATCCACATCAACTTGCCGGCGACCGTACCGCCTGAGATTGGCATGGTGCTCGCCGCCGGCGGGCCCGCGCCGGCGGGTCTCTCCGAGAAGGAGCGTGCGGCGTTCGACGCGCTCGACACGTTCTACAAGAAGTACCGGGCCTACGGCGTCATCATGGGCACGCGGCCGCAAGTGATCGGCCAGGCCCTGACGGATTCTCCAGCGGGCCTTGCGGCCTGGATGTACGACTACAACAACGGCGAGCCCGAGCGCTTGCTCGTCAAGGACGACTTTCTCGACAACGTCACGCTGTACTGGCTGACGAACACTGCGACTTCGGCTGCGCGGATTTATTGGGAGACCGGCGGTCAAAGTGTCGTCAGTGCGGCCGGGCAGAAGACCGCCGAAATCTCGCTGCCGGTGGCCATCACGGTGTTTCCGGAAGAAGTCTATCGCGCGCCCGAGACGTGGGCGAAGCGTGCCTACCGCAACCTGATTTATTTCAACGAGGTCGACAAGGGTGGACACTTCGCAGCTTGGGAGGAGCCGCAGCTTTTCAGCGCTGAGCTACGAGCCGCGTTCCGATCACTCCGGTAACCCTGACGCGGGTGCCAGATTAAGCATGGGCTCACAAACGCATAGTGAACGAAGAAAGGGATTCCGAATGAAAGCGACACGAACGATGGCCATAGCGGCGCTAGTCATTGCAAGCAGCTTGGCGCTGAATACAGCGCGGGCACAGCAGCCCGGAATCAAGCGCACCGACCTGCAGCGCCACGATCTGAGCGCCCCGGGGCGCGAGGTCATCCAGGTGCGCGTTGATTTCGCCCCTGGGGCGGCGTTCCCGAAGCACAGTCATCCGGGCGAAGAGATCGTCAATGTTCTCGAAGGCTCGCTGGAGTACGAGATTGAAGGCAAATCGCCGGTGACGCTTAAGGCCGGCGATGTCTTGTTCATCCCGGCCGGAACGATCCACGCGGCGAGGAATGTCGGCAGCGGCAACGCGGCCGAGCTCGCGACCTACATCGTTGAAAAAGGAAAGCCGCTCCTCGTGATCAAGTGAGAGGCAAGTCATTTGACGCAATCATATGAAAGCCAGGGAGATAGCCATGAGCATGACCCAAGTGCGTAACGAATCCGCAAGCGAAACAGCGAACGCGCAGCCGATCGACATGAAGCTCGAGGTCGTCGTCATTCCTGTTTCGGATGTCGAACGCTCCAAGCGCTTCTACAGCGCGTTGGGCTGGCGACTCGACGCTGACTTCGTCGTCGGGGACAATTTCCGGGCTGTGCAGATGACCCCCCCGGGCTCGCCAGCTTCGATCCATTTCGGCACCGGCATTTCGACGGCCGCACCAGGCTCAGCAAGCGGGCTTTTTCTCGTGGTGTCCGACATCGAGGCGGCTCGCGCCGAGCTCATCAGCCACGGCGCCGATGTGGGCGAAACCTTCCACGTTGCTGGTCCGGGAAAGCCGCCGATCCCCGGCCGTGACCCGGAACGGCGCAGCTACTTTTCTTACGCCCCGTTCAAAGATCCGGACGGCAACAGCTGGCTGCTGCAGGAAGTCACCACGAGGTTTCCGGGCCGGATCGACTCGAATACGACGAGCTTCGCCTCCGTGTCGGATCTGGCGAGCGCGCTCCGGCGCGCAGAGGCGGCCCACGGCGAGCACGAGAAACGGACCGGCGTGCGGGATGCAAATTGGCCCGGCTGGTACTCCGCATACCTGGTCGCGGAGCAATCCGGCGCGCCATTGCCGTCCTGAACGGCGCTGACATCTGAAGCCTCTGAAAGGACAGTGCGATGAACACCATCGTCAAAGCCGCCGCCGTGCAGATCAGCCCCGTGCTGTACAGCCGGCAGGGCACTGTCGAGAAGGTCGTGAAGAAGATCCGCGAACTGGGCAAACAGGGTGTTCAGTTCGCGACTTTTCCCGAGACTGTGGTTCCTTACTATCCGTATTTCTCCTTCGTGCAGCCCGCGTTTGCGATGGGGAAAGAGCATCAGCGGCTGCTGGAACAATCGGTCACCGTGCCGTCCGCTGAGACCCATGCAATTGGCGAAGCTGCGCACGATGCGAACATGGTCGTCTCGATCGGTGTCAATGAGCGCGATGGCGGCTCAATCTACAATACGCAGCTCCTGTTCGATGCAGACGGTACGCTGATCCAGCGCCGCCGCAAGATCACGCCGACCTATCATGAACGAATGATCTGGGGGCAGGGTGACGGTTCGGGCCTGTGCGCCATCGATAGCGCCGTTGGACGGATTGGGCAGCTCGCCTGCTGGGAGCATTATTTGCCGCTCGCGCGCTATGCACTGATTGCCGATGGCGAGCAGATCCACTCCGCAATGTATCCTGGATCAATCTTCGGTCCGCTATTCGCGGAGCAGACCGAAACCAATATTCGTCAGCACGCGCTCGAATCCGCTTGCTTCGTGGTCTGCGCGACAGCGTGGCTTGACGCCGATCAGCAAGCCCAGATCATGAAAGACACCGGCTGTCCGATCGGGCC
>Ga0190274_10000970_pt1 | contig 16740 bp, 11 predicted proteins | sample Popmic531T_FD_133002 | JGI IMG/M metagenome (GOLD analysis project Ga0190274, IMG submission 133002) | Populus adjacent soil microbial communities from riparian zone of Yellowstone River, Montana, USA - 531 T | ecosystem: Environmental > Terrestrial > Soil > Riparian zone | place: USA: Montana...
TCCGGCGTACCGGATGTACGGACAACAACTTAGGAGGTTTCGCCGGAAAGGCTACGAAGGCAGCCTGGTAACAACTATCCCGGACTGGGGAAGGTCCATGCGCGCCACCCGTCCATTCGCGTCGAGCTGCAGGCGACCGGTGAGGTCGCCGGTGAGTTCGACAACCGCGCCGCGCGACCCCTCATCGGTGCGGCGCGCGGTAATGTTCGCGCGCTGGCCGGTGCGCGGATATACGGCGCTGACGTGCGTCCCCTCCGGGGTCGCGAGATCGGCGAGAAGAAGGAGCAGTGCCTGCAGCTGCTCGTCGAGCAGGATGATGTCGGGTCCTCCCGGCATTTCCTTCCCACCGCGCGAGCCCTGGGCATTGCTCACGGTGACAACAATGCGGTTGCCGCGCTGTGCCGCCTTCAGCGTCTCCGTGGTGCTGCCGCGGCGCACTTCCAGCTGCAGCTGGTCGAGCGAGCCATCCGTTCCGCGTGCGAGCGAGCCTCGCAACGTCTCCCCGCTTCCGGGGAACTTGCCCTCGAATTCGAGCCGAAGCCCCTGCGGACCGGGGCTGCCGGTCGTGTTGCGCAGGATCACATGTTCGGTCCCGATGTCCTTTCCGCGCTGCTGTACTGAATAAGTGGCCTCAAATACGACCTGTGCGGGCAGCAGTGACGGAATGCTAAGTGCTGCGGCAGCAAGCAGGTGGCGCATTTTCATCTGACCTCCGTGTGAGCCGCGTCCACGAGGTGCAGAATCCGTTCCAGAACCGACCCGTAGAGCTCGCTGGAGCGTTCGGCGCTCGCGGCGCGCGCGCCGCGAAGAAAGGCGTCCGAACTGGCGCCGGGACTGGACGATGCGGGCTCGCCATTCACGAGGTCGGGCGCAATGTGCAGCAGGAGGGAGGTGGCGAGTTCGCCGATCTGTTCCGCGGTGCTCGCCGTGGTCAGCAGGGAGCCGAGATCGAAGCCGAGGACGTCGATCGTGGTCAACTGCGCGATCTCGGTCCGCACCGTGCTGAGGGCCTCCAGCTGCGCGTCGTTGCCGACCGCGGTGAGCACGATGAACCGTCGTATCCCTGCACCGTCCTCCCACGAGTCGATAAGTTCGTTCATGACGCGGTGAAGGGTCTTTCGCCGGAGACCGACGCCGCCGTCGTGGGAACACTGAACCGGATAGACGCTGTATTCCAGCACCGGGGCGCGGGCGAGCCGCCGAGCCGCCGAGAGGTCATCGGCGAGCCGCTCGACGATGAGTGAATCGGAGCCCAGGGGCAGGTGGGACGCCGTCGCCGCGATGCCACCGATGGGAACGATGATCGTCGGCTGTTCGCGCAGCACCGCGCGCGCCTTCTCGGGCGTGAGGTCCTTCAACCGCCAGGGTCGTTCGTGATCGGTCATCCAGTTCGCTGGTGGAGGTTTGCCCTCGGCGCCACGGTCCTCTCCGGCACCGAGTGGCTGCATGCGTACGAGCGGCCCTGGGCCTGGGCGGCCGGCATCGGTGCCCTCGTCACGATGGTCCTGCTGCTGCCGGCCCGCGAATGGTCCCGTCGCGTGCTGATGCTCGTGCTGGCCCTTCTCGCCGTGGCCATCCCGGTCACGCAGCACAGCCTCGATCGGATCGATCACGACTGGGACGGTGAGCGCGGCGAGCGCGAGGCGCTGGTCAAGGCTGCGGGCGACCGCCTGGGCGGCGACCTGCGTTCCGCCTTTCAGCTCACCCAGCAGCTGGCCGACGTTGGCGCCGCCGCCGGCGAGCGGGATCGCGATGCCGCCTTCCGTATCCTCGCGCAGGCAACGCGCTCCCAGCGTCTCGAATCAGGCATTGCCATCCTCGAGGCCGACGGCACTCCGTGGGCGTGGGCGGGAAGTCACCGGCTCCCGCCGCGCGTGGAGGGCGACTCGATCGCCTCGGCGAGCAGCCAATACTACGTGACGCTCGAGAGTCGCCGCCACTCCAGTCGTGGACGCATGGCGGTCGCCAACGTGCTCGTGTGGGCGCACCCGGCCGTACCCGATCGTTCGGGAAGCCTGGCGGAACGGTTCCGCGCCCGCACCGACGTCGCGCTGGCGGTATACCGCCCGGACAGCGCGCCGGACAACCGTGATGTCTTCGACTACTGCGAGCCGACCACGGCCGGGCGCCGCTGCCTCTTCAGCGCCCAGCCGCTGCCACCGGTCCAGGCCGACGCACGTGCGCTCGCGATATCGCGCGGGGGCCGGGTCGCTGCCATCGCACTCCTGCTGGTGCTCGTGCTGGCGCTCGGCGTGGAGCAGGGCTCGGCTGGCCGGTGGATGCTCGCGGGGCTCGCAGTATGGCTCACAGTGCACGCCCCGGTGGGCTCGCTGCTCGGGGCCGGCGACCTCTTCTCACCAGCATCCTATCTCTTCAATCCGCTGCTTCCCCTCACCAGTTCCGCCGGGACCCTCGGGCTCGCCGCCGCCCTGTTCACCATGGGCGCGGTGTGGCTCTGGCGCCACCGGCTGCGGCGCCGCTGGTGGACCGTGCTCGCCGGCATCGGGCTATTCCTTGGCGTGCCATTCGGCGTGAGTGCGCTGAGTCGTGGTATCACGCCTCCTGCCGACGGAACGCCACTTGGTCTCTGGTTGACCTGGCAGCTCGCCCTCTTTCTGGCGGCTGCCGGACCGATCGTTCTCGCCTCGGCACTCATCCGTGGTGATTCGGAACCCCGTCGGAGCAGCTCTTGGTCGTGGGTCGGTGTCGCCGCCGCCATTTTCGCCGGCGTCGTGGGGCTCTACTTATGGCAGCCCGGCAGCGGATGGCCGAACTGGTTCCCCGTCCTCTGGGCGCCCGTGCTGCTGGTGGCGTGCCTGCCGCTACCGACGGGGCAGGCGATGGCGAGCATCGCGCTCGCGGCCGGCAGCCTTTCGTCGCTCCTCACGTGGCAGGCCGAGCAGAGCAGCCGATTGCTGCAGGCGCAGCGGGAGGTCTTCCGGCTGGGCAGCGCATCCGATCCCGTGGCGCCGGCACTGCTGCAGCTCTTCGGCAACGCCGTGCGAGACGCCTCGCCGCCGGTGACGGCGACCGAACTCTACGTGCTGTGGCGTACGTCGGTGCTGGCGGAGCAGGGCTACCCGGCGCGCCTGGCGCTCTGGGCCCAGGGCGTGGGATGGGGCGCGGAGCTCGCCCTCGATTCACTCGAGGTGGGGCGTCCGGCGCTCGATTCGATGCTGACGGCATTTCCGCGGCCTGATTCGGTCGTGACGCTGCTGGCGCCGCCCGGGCTCCACTACATGCTCACGACCCCCCTCCGGGATGGCCGCCTGCTCGTGACGGTCATCGGCCCGCAGACCCAGCTCATCACGCCGAGCCGCCTCGGACGGTTGCTGGAGCCGACGGTCCACCGTCCGCCGTCGTACGTGCTGGCGCTCTCACCACCAATGGCGCAGTCGGCCCCCACCGCGACACTGGTGTGGCAACGAGAGGGCTGGGTGCTGCGTGCGGCCCGCACGCTCTCGGTGGCCGGCACCACACGAGAGGTCTACGTGCAGACCGCGCTTCGTGGCCCGGTGCCGCTGCTGGTGCGCGGGGCGGTGCTCCTGCTCATCGACATCCTGGTGCTGGCGCTCGTGTGGCTCATGGCCGACTACTGCGGGCGGCATCCCATCCGCCTCGGCCCATGGCGGACTGCCGCCCGCTCGTTTCGCGTGCGGCTGGCCGTGACCCTCGCGCTCTTCTTCCTCGTGCCGACCGTCGGGTTCTCCGTGTGGGGCATCCAACGCATTGCGCTGGGCACCGCGCGCATCGCGGATGCGCTCATCAGCGGGACCCTGCGGGACGCGCTTCGCAGCTCGGGTGTGCTGGCCACCCGCGACTCGGCGTACGGCGCTCACGAGCTCGAGGCACTGGGCCAGCGGATGGACGCCGACTTCGGGCTCTATGGCGGGGGGCGCCTCACTTCCGCGAGTGCGCGCATCCTGCAGGATCTCGGAGTGCTGGGCGAACTGATGGATCCCGACGCCTTCCGACAACTCGCCTTCGGTGGACAGCTCGAGGTCACCCGGGACGGACCCTTGCCCACGCTCGCCGAGCGGGTGGGGTACCGGCTGCTGCTGCCTGGATCGCCCTCGCACCTCGGCGTGCTGGCGACGCCGCGGCGCGTTGGCGAACTCTCCACCGACTCGCAGCAGGACCTGGCGATGGCCCTGCTGCTGGTGTTGTTGCTTGGACTTGCGGCCGCGCTTCTCGGTGCGCAATCCGCGGCGCGGGCCCTGTCGCGGCCGGTGGCGGATCTTCGCCGCGCGGCACTCGCGCTTGGGGAGGGGAAGCCCGCACCGGTGCAGGAGCGGAGCCCGCCGAGCGAGTTCGAGCCCGTCTTCGGTGCATTCAACCGCATGGCCGCCGATGTGCGCGCGAGCCGTGAAGCCCTCGAGGCGGCGCGCCGCCGCACCGAAACGGTACTCGCGACCGTGGCCACCGGCGTCGTCGCAGTCGATCCAGGGGGACGAGTGCTACTGGCCAATCGTCAGGCGGAGCAGCTGCTGCAGGCGCAGCTCGGCGAGGGTGTGAGCCTGCGTGACCATCTCGGCGCCGACTGGGCGCCACTGGTGACGCAGGTGGAGGAAGCGCTCGCGAGTCGATCCTCGGTCGACGTGCCGGTGGAGCACACGGTCGGTGGCAGGCGCGTCAGCGCGCAGCATGCGAGGCTCGCGGGACCGCTCGGTGGTGTGGTCGTGGCACTCACCGACGTGACCGACATGTCTCGTGCGGAGCGCGTCCTCGCCTGGGGGGAGATGGCCCGGCAGGTAGCGCACGAGATCAAGAACCCGCTTACGCCCATGCGCCTGGGAATGCAGCACCTGCAGCGCGCGTGGCAGGATGGACGCGGTGATTACGACCGGATCCTCACCGAGACGTCGGATCGCATGCTCGGCGAGATCGACCGGCTCGATCGCATCGCGCGGGCCTTCAGCCAGTTCGCGGCGCCGGGAGATGCACAGGAGCCGCTGGAACCGATCGACATTGTGGCGGTGGCCCGCGAGGTAGCCCAGCTCTACGACCTTTCCGACGCCGGGGCGCGGGTCGTCCTGCTGGCCCCACGGGCACTCACTGGCCGCGCGCGTGCCGATGAGCTGAAGGAGGTGCTAATCAACGTGCTGGAGAACGCGCGCAACGCGGGCGCGACCATGGTACGCGTGGCCATCGAGCCGGGACGCATCGTGGTGGAGGACGACGGCTCGGGCATCCCGGCCGACGCCCTGCCGCGCGTATTCGAGCCCCACTTCTCCACGAACACGAGCGGATCAGGTCTGGGGCTTTCGATCGTGAAACGGCTGGTGGAGAGTTGGGGCGGCGCGGTGGCGATCAGCAGTGCGGCGGGGCGGGGGACGACCATCACGATCCGGTACGTGCCCGCCTGATCGGGTTGGTCGCTTGCGCAGGGCGGGGTGTTCGGTACCGGCAGGAGTGTTTTCTGGTACGGTCGTCCGGGCGACTGGGTCGTACTCTGGCTGATGCTTGCCCGCGTCCGTTCCGCCGCCGTGCTCGGCATCGACGCCTACCTGGTCGACGTCGAGATCGACATCTGCAGCGGGATGCCCACCTTCAACACGGTCGGTCTTCCCCAGGGCGCTGTCCGCGAGGGGAAGGAACGCGTCGCGGCAGCGCTGGCCAACGCGGGCTATTCGCTCCCGCTCCGGCGCATCACCGTGAACCTGGCGCCCGCTGACGTGCCCAAGCAGGGCTCCGCGTTCGACCTGCCGATCGCGCTCGGTGTCCTCATCGCGAGTGAACAACTCCCGTCCGTCCTGCAGGAGGGCGCGGGGCGACGCACGGTCGTCGCGGGTGAACTGGGACTGGACGGCGACCTGCGTCCGGTCCGGGGCGCCCTGCCGATCGCCCTGGCGGCGCGTGCGGCGGGTGCGACCACGCTCATCCTGCCGTCGGCGAATGTCCCCGAGGCCGCGGTGGTGTCCGATCTGACCGTGCTCGGTGCGGGATCATTGGCCGAAGTATGCCGGCACCTGTCGGGCGATGTTGCGCTGGAGCGTGCGCAGGTCGATCCTGCCCGCTATCTCGCCGCTGCCGTGCGCGATGAGGCCGACTTCGCCGATGTACGGGGCCAGGCGGGAGCCAAGCGCGCGCTGGAGGTGGCGGCCGCCGGGGCACACAACATCCTCTTGATAGGGCCGCCTGGCTCCGGCAAGACCATGCTCGCGCGCCGGTTGCCGGGGATCCTGCCGGCGATGTCGCTCGACGAAGCTCTGGAAACCACGAAGGTGCACAGTGTCGCCGGGTTGCTGGGCGCCGGGCGCGCACTCTGCACCACGCGTCCATTCCGCGCCCCGCATCACACCATCAGCGACGCTGGGCTCGTGGGCGGGGGCACGCCGCCGCGTCCGGGAGAAGTGAGCCTCGCGCACGGCGGCGTGCTCTTTCTCGACGAGCTTCCCGAGTTCCGTTCCAGCGTGCTCGAGGTGCTCCGGCAGCCGCTGGAGGATGGCACGGTCACCCTGAGTCGCGCGGCGATGAGCCTCACCTATCCCGCCCGGATCATGCTGGCGGCCGCGATGAATCCTTGCCCCTGTGGCTATTCGGGAGATCCCGCGCATGCCTGCCTCTGCGCGCCGCACGCGGTCCAGCGCTATCGCGCCCGGGTGTCGGGGCCATTGCTCGATCGCATCGACATCCACCTGGAGGTGCCGGCCATTCCCTATCGCGACCTCACGGGAGCGCAGCCGGCCGAGCCGAGCAAGGCGATTGCGGAACGGGTGGAGCGTGCCCGTGCCGCCCAGCGGGCGCGCTTCACCGGGATTGCCGGGATGCACGCCAATGCCCACATGACGGCGCGTGAGGTGCGCCGCTACTGCGCCCTCGGAGCCGAGTCGGAAGGGATCCTGCGATCGGCAATCACCCGGCTGGGCCTGTCCGCGCGGGCGTATCACCGGGTGCTCAAGATTGCCCGGACCATCGCTGATCTCGCCGGAGCCGACTCGCTGCATGTGGCCCACGTCGCTGAGGCGATCCAGTACCGGAGCCTCGATCGGGGACATCCAGCGCCGTTCCCATCGGTGAGCCCATCCTAGCTTTCCGAGTCGTCCCCCTCCCGAAGCACCGCCCGATCAGCTTTCTTCAGTTATCCCAGCCAACATTCCATGAACCTGTGCACGCGCATCGTGGCAACAGGCGCACTCTTCGCCTTGAGCCCCCAGACAGCCTACTCCCAGAATGCCGTCGTCGCCGCGCCACCGGCGAGCGACGTGGCCGAGGCATTCCGGAAGCTGGCGCCCGCGGTCGTGCGCATCGAGGTTCGCGAAACCGGCGCCGTGGCCCTGAGCAGCGTGGGCTCGGGCTTCTTCGCCGCACCATCCGGTCGGATCATCACGAATTTTCACGTCATCTCCAGCCTGGTGAACGAACCGGCGCGCCATCGCGGCCGGGCTACGTGGGGGAAGGACACCGTCGATATCCAGGTGCTGGCGGTGGACGTGGTGCACGACCTGGCGGTCCTCGAGGCCCCGGATGCGCACGGCGAAGCGATGCTCACGCCGGTGACGGCCAGCCTGTCGAAGGGCGATCGCGTGCTGGCGCTCGGTCACCCGCGCGACCTTGGCCTCAGCATCGTCGAGGGGACCTATAACGGTCAGGTGGAGCACGTCCTCACGCCGCGACTGCACTTCACCGGTCCCCTCAATCCCGGCATGAGTGGCGGCCCGGCCGTGACGCCCGGCGGCGCTCTCGTCGGCGTCAACGTCGCGACCATGGGAGAGGAGCTCGCGTTCCTCGTGCCGGCGGAGTTCGTCACCCGGTTGCTGTCACGGCTTCCCTCCACGCTGCCCGAGCCCGAGGCACTCAGGAACGACATGGCGGCGCAGATCGGCACGCTGGGCGTCGACGCGCTGGAGTCGCTCTTCGAGGCGGATGCCCCCACGGTCCAGCTTGGTCCCTACCGCGCACCCACGGAGCCGTCGGCCGCTTTCCAGTGCTGGGGAGACGCGCGCGAGCCGAAGGATGCCTCCTACCGGCTCGTGATCCACCGCTGCAGCACGGATGAATCGGTGTATTTGTCGGAGAACCTGAGCGCCGGCCTCGTCCATTTCTCGCACCAGTTGCTCGACGGCGAGTCGATGGGCCGCATGCGGCTCCTCACCGCCAGCGAGCAGGTCTTCAACGACAAGCTCGAGTTCGACGGGACCCCCCGCGAGACGACCAGCTTTCGCTGCACCACGAGCAATGTGCGCACGGAGAAGCTGGCCTTCCGCACCGAGCTCTGTGCCCGCCGCCTGAAGACGCTCTACGGCCTCTATGAGGCGGTGCTTCGTGCGACGCCGCTTGGCGCCACGACGCAGAGCCTGGTCACGACGCTCACGATGTCGGGGATGCGCTTCGACCTCATCCAGCGGATGGTGACGCGCTACCTCGCGTCGTTCGTCCCGGCGCCGGAGGCGAAATGAGCTGGATCGAGGTGGTCGACCGGGCGGGACGGGTAATTGCACGCCGCACGGCCATGGGAGTGCCGTGCACCGTCGGCACCGCGGTCGACAATACGCTCGTGGTCGAGGACCCCGAGGTGGCACCGTATCACGCGCGGATCGACCGCGAGGCCGACGGCAGCCTCACGGTGACGGTGCTGGGTGGCTCGTCGGGGCTGCACCGGCCCGGCGCACCCGAACGCGCCATGTCACTCGCACTCACCCGATCCGCCGCCGTGGCGATGGGTGGAAGCGTCATCCGCATCGTGGATGACGCGACCCGTGACATGCCGGTAGCAGCGGCCACGATCGAGCCGATGCCGGACGGATGGCGGGCCTTCGTTGCGCGGCGGCCAGTTCAGTGGGGTTCCGTGGCCGTGCTCACGGTGATTGGTGCCGGGATCGGCTTCTTCACCCTGCCGGGCTCGGAGCGCGCGGTGAACGCGCTGCTCTGGGCGGTCGCGCTCCTGCTCTTCGAGTGCGCATGGGTGGGCGCCTGGGCGCTGACCGGGCGCATCCGGCACGGCCGGGCGCGGTTCGGACAGCACTTCGTGGTCGCGACGGTGATCGCACTGCTCGGATTGCTGGTGGGAGAGATGGAATCGTGGCAGCAGTTCCTGGTGCCTGGCGCCACCATGATCGCGGTCGGGCTGACCGGCCTGACGGCACTGATCTGGGTGGTCGCGCTGCTGGGTCACATGCAGGTGATGAACCGGGCGAACTGGCACAAGCACGTTCGTATTGCCGCCAGTTTCGGGATCGCCGTGTTCATCCTGATCCTTGCCGCGCGCGAATACCGGGGCCAGTGGAGCAGCGACGTGGAGTTCTCATCGGTGCTCAAGGCGTGGCCCGAGCGTCTCGTGCCGGCAAAGAACCAGGAGCAGTTCACGGCGTCCCTCAAGGCGCTGCAGGACCAGCTCGATCACGATGGCGAAGTCGCTGCGGACGCCATCGAGGACGACACCAGCACCGACTGACCGGCGCTACCAGCCAGCGGCACCGCCCGCCACCCGCGGGTCCGGAACGCCCTCGAGACCCTGCGGGGTGATTCGAATGGCGTTCACCGTGCCCATGAATTCCGGCTCCTTCCACAGCGCGTAGCCCATCGCCTCCAGTTGCCTCCGCACGTCGGGACTCAGACCCGCCGGTTCCCATCCCACCACGTCGGGCAGCCCATTGTGATGAATGCGCGGCGCCGCCACAGCCTGCGCGAGCGTCATGTGCTGATCCACCACGTTGGAGATGACCTCCGTCACCGCAGAGATGATGGTGGCGCCGCCGGGCGATCCGAGGACGATCGACAAGCGGCCCTGGGGGTCCAGCACGATCGTCGGGGTCATGGAGGAGAGCATCCGCTTGCCGGGCTCGATGGCGTTGGCCATGCCTTCCTGCTTGATGCCCATCGCGTTCACGACGCCCGGCTGCGTGGTGAAGTCGTCCATCTCGTTGTTGAGCAGGAAGCCGGTTCCCGCCACCACGAATCCGGATCCGAAGCCGGTGTTGATCGTCGTGGTGATCGCCGCGGCGTTGCCGGCACTGTCCACCACCGAGAAGTGGGTGGTGTTCTGCCCTTCGGCGAGTGTCGAGCCGGGGAGCGGCGTGGCCCGATCGGCGGCAATGCTCGCGCGCTGGGCCGTGGCGTACGATTTCGACGTGAGCCGGGCGATCGGCATGGTGACGTAGGCGGGATCGCCGAGCAGGCTGTTGCGGTCGAGGAAGGCGCGCCGCAGCGCCTCGATCTCCAGGTGGGCCGACGCGGCCGTGCCCGAAGCGGGTAGCGTGTAGCCCTCGAGGATGTTCAGCGCCTGGATGAGGGTCGCGCCGCCTCCCGAAACGGGAGGCATGGTGATCACGCGCCAGTCGCGATAGGTGGTTTCGAGCGGTGTACGCCAGAGTGCCTGGTACTGCGCGAGATCCTGCAGCGATATGAGCCCACCACCTCGCTGCACCTGCGTCGCGATCGTGTCGGCGACGCTGCCACGGTAGAAGATGTCCGCACCGCTGTCGGCGATCAGGGCGAGGGTGCGGGCGAGGTCCGGCTGGTAGAGCGTGTCTCCCTTCTGCCAGGGCCGGCCATCCGTCCGGAGGAAGATCGCGGCCGAGGACGGGAAGAGCGCGAAGGTGCTGGCGTTCCCCGCGAGCCACTCCGCCCGCAGGCTGTCGAGCATGTGGGCCCTGGCGAGCGCGGCCGCCGGCATGACAACGTCGCGCCAGGGCAGCGCGCCGAAGCGCTTGTGCATCGTCCACAGGCCCGCCACCGAGCCTGGTACCCCACCGGCGCGGGCACCCAGGATCGATCCGTCACCGACCTTGCCGGTGGAGTCCACGTACATGTCGCTCGTGGCGGCGAGCGGAGCGGTCTCCCGGAAGTCGAGGGCGAACACCTCGCCGTCGTGCTGGCGGTACACGAGGAACCCGCCGCCGCCGAGGTTTCCAGCGGCCGGATTCACGACGGCCTGCGCAAAGGCGACGGCCACGATGGCGTCGATCGCATTGCCCCCGCGGCGCATGATCTCCGCCCCCACCGCGCTCGACTCTGGATTGTCGGATACCGCCATCACGTGCGGCTGCACGAGGGGCGGCGCCACGTCCGCGAAGCGCCAGCGCTCTGGCTTGCCGTCGCGGGCGCAGCCGGCGGCCGCAAGGATCAGGAGGGCAGTGGCCGCACGACGTAGTGGTGGAAGAACGCGACGCATTCGAGTTGTCATCCGGTGGAGGGGAGATCAGTGCGCGGCGCGACGCAGTCGGTCGTGTACGGCATGCCATTCTGGTTCGTCGGGTGGCAATTCTAGCAGGATGCGCTCGCATCGGGCATGGTCGAGCTGGTGCAGGGCAGCGTAGAGGCCACGCGCGTAGCCATCGGCGTCCCGTGGGAGGCGAACGACGTGAATCTCGCTCGGCAGCCGGATATCACCGATGGCGACGACGCCCAGGTTGCCCGGGGCCGAGGTCGCCCAGGATTCCACCAGGCTGTCCAGTTCCGCCCGCGTCAGCAGTGCGAGGGCCGCGTGCGGCGCGTAGTGGCGCTCCACCTGGCCCGGTGACAGCCGCGGCGCTTCACCCGACGGCTGCATCTCATCGGGGCCCAGCGGGCCGATGACCGCCTCGAGCGCCGCCCGTGAGATCATCCCGGGGCGCAGGAGGCGCGGCACTGTGCCCGTGAGGTCGACCACGGTGGACTCGATCCCCACCCGCGCCGGTCCGCCGTCGAGGAGGATGTCGACCCGGCCGGCCAGTGCCTGGGCTACGTGGTCGGCCGATGTTGGCGAGAGCTGGGTGAACCGATTGGCGCTCGGCGCCGCGACCGGGAGGTCGGCCGCACGGATGAGTGCGAGGGCGACCGGGTGCGCCGGCACCCTGACGCCGACGGCATCGCGACCAGCGGTGACGACATCGGGCACACTCACGTCCTTCGGCAGAACCAGTGTGAGAGGTCCGGGCCAGAAGTGGTGGGCGAGACGCGTCGCCGTCGCGGGCCACCGCCGGGTGAGGCGCCGCGCCTGCTCGCTGCTGGCGACGTGGACGATGACCGGGTTGAATGCCGGGCGTCCCTTGGCCTCGTAGATGCGCCGTACTGCGGCGGGGTCGAGGGCGTCGGCACCCAGACCGTAGACCGTCTCGGTGGGAAACGCGACCAGGCCACCGGCCCGCAGTACCGCCGCCGCCGCCGCAATCGCGACCGGGTCGGGCGATGCGGGATCGACGATCAGTCGACGCATGAGACCGGGGCACCCTGTATCAATCGTCGTGCGGCCGCCGCCGCTCCCGCTTGGTGTCACCGCGGCGCTTCTTGCTCTCGAGCCGGCGCTCCTTGGATGCCCGGGTCGGCCTGGTGGCGCGCCGTGCCTTGGGCACCGCCAGCGCACGGGCCACCACGGCGGCCAGGCGCTCCAATGCCTCCGTGCGGTTGCGAAGCTGGCTCCGGTGATCCGACGCTACGACCCGCAGGTTCCCCTCGCTGTCGAGGCGGCTCTCCAGGCGGAGCACCAGCCGGCTCCGCTGTGCCTCGGTGAGCACCGACGACCCGGCGACATTCCATACCACCTCGACGCGCGTGGAACTGCGATTCACGTGCTGCCCACCGGGACCACTGGAGGGTGTGGCCCGGATGAGGATTTCGGCGAGTGGAATCGACAGTGCCGGAGTCACCACGAGGATTCGTTCGGGCATGCCCGATGCTAGTGCCCGTCCCGGCGAGATGCAAAGGGGCTGTTGGCTTCCGTTGACCGCACGGGACGTTACGTTACTCGCATGGCTTACCGGGTACTCATTGTCGATGACGAAGCAGGCGTCCGCCAGGCCCTCAAGCAGGTGCTCGAATACGAGGGCATGCAAGTGCGGACCGCGAGCTCCGGCGGGGAAGGCATTACCGTCTACCCGGAGTACCGGCCGCATCTCTCGTTCCTCGACGTAAAGATGGCGGGGCTCGACGGGCTCGATACGCTGACGCGCCTGCGTGAACTCGATCCCAATGCGATCGTGATCATGATCTCCGGCCACGGCACGCTGCAGACGGCCGTCGAGGCCACCCGCCGCGGTGCCTTCGATTTCCTCGAGAAGCCCCTCGATACCGACCGCCTCCTCATCACCGTCCGGAATGCGCTGCGTCACGCCGACCTCACGGGCGAGAACCAGCGGCTGAAGGAAGTGGTAGGAAGCCGGTATGCGATGATCGGCAACTCGCCGGCGCTTGCCGGGGTGCGGGAGTTGATCAGCAAGGTGGGTCCCACCAACGCGCGGGTCCTGATCACGGGCGACAACGGCGCCGGCAAGGAGCTGGTGGCGCGGGCGCTGCATGACGCCTCGTCCCGGCGCACCAAGGCCTTCATCGAGCTCAACTGCGCGGCCATCCCGTCGGAGCTCATCGAGAGCGAGCTGTTCGGGCACATGCGCGGCTCGTTCACCGGGGCCGTGATCGACCGGGCCGGCAAGTTCGAGCAGGCCGATGGCGGCACCCTCTTCCTCGACGAGGTCGGCGATCTCTCGCTGGCGGCGCAGGCCAAGCTGCTCCGGGTGCTGCAGGAAGGCGTCGTGACGCGCATCGGCGGCACCAAGGCGGTCAATGTCGACGTGCGGGTGCTCGCCGCCACCAACAAGGACCTCCGCGAGGAAATCCTGGAGAACCGGTTCCGCGAGGACCTGCTCTACCGGCTCAACGTCGTGGAGATCCATGTGCCCGCACTGCGGGAACGGGTCGACGACATCCCGCTGCTCGTGGCGCACTTCGCCGACCAGATCGCGGCATCGGCGGGCGTGCAGCTCCGCAAGTTCGGCGAGGACGCCATGACGCGGCTGCAGCATCGTCCCTGGCCGGGCAATGTCCGTGAGCTGCGCAACGGCGTCGAGCGGCTGATGATCCTGTCGCCCGGCAAGATGGTGACGGGTCCCGATGTGGAGCGCCTGCTGCCGGTGTTCGACACCGGGGCCCCCGGAGAAGCGGCCGTCGTGGCGCCGCACACATTCGAGACGTTCAAGCAGGAAGCCGAGAAGAATTTCCTGCTGCAGAAGCTCCGCGACCACGACTGGAACGTCTCCGAGACCGCGCGCACACTCCGGATGCCCCGCTCCAATCTCTACAAGAAGATCGAGCGCTACGGATTGCGGAGGGAATCGGCATGACCGGGCCACGCGACTGGGACAAGGACCTCGCGGCCGTCGACAAGGCGATCGAGAGCTGGAAGACGACCACCCCGGGCACCAGCCCGACGGCGGGAAAGCCGGCACCGGTGGTGGTGGCCAAGGCCGCGGAGCCCCGCAAGGGCGCCGTCTCCACCTGGCTGCGCGTCAGTCTCGTCCTTGCCCTCGCCGTGGCGGTTCCGTTCTGGCCCTATCCGCGCGCCTGCGGGCTCAACCTGTTCCTCTACATGGGCGTGATCGCGCTGCTCGTGGTGGCCGGGCTCTGGGGCGCCGCGAACAGCTGGGGCCGGCGGCTCGGCAGCGCCCACGTTCTCTCGCTCCTGACCGTCGTGTGGGGGCTCGCCCTGCTCGCAGCCGAAGTGCTGCCCCGCATCGGGTATGCCGCGCACCACGCGCAATGGATGTGCCCCTGACACGCTCCATCACCCTTCTCGCTCCCTCCATGGCCAAGACCTTCAAGAACTTCATCGCCGGCAAGTGGGTTGCTCCCTCGACCGGCGAATACTTCGAGAACCGGAACCCCGCCGACACCCGCGACCTGATCGGGCGCTTTCCCGACTCCGGGGCGGCCGACATCGAGGCCGCGGTCCAATCGGCCGAACGGGGCTTCAAGCTCTGGTCGCGTACGCCGGCTCCGGCCCGCGGTGACGTGCTCCGCCGGGTCGGTGATCTCCTGGTGGCACGCAAGGAAGAAGTTGCCGATGCGATGACACGGGAGATGGGCAAGGTGCTCGCCGAGACGCGGGGGGACGTGCAGGAGGGCATCGATACCGCCTTCTACGCCGCCACCGAGGGTCGCCGGCTCTTCGGGCACACCGTGCCGAGCGAACTGCCCAGCAAGTGGGCCATGAGCTATCGCCGCCCGATCGGGGTCGCCGGGCTGATCACGCCCTTCAACTTCCCGCTGGCGATCCCGACCTGGAAGGCGTTCCCGGCGCTGTTGTGCGGCAACTCGGTGATCATCAAGCCATCGGAAGACGTGCCCCACACCGTCACGCTGCTGGTCGAGATCCTGCTCGAGGCGGGGTTGCCGCCCGAAGTCATCCAGCTGGTGCACGGGCGCGGCGAGACGGTGGGGAAGGCGCTGGTGGAGCACCCGTCCGTCGGGCTGATCTCGTTCACCGGATCCACCGAGACGGGTGCCGCGATCGGCCAGACCTGCGGCCGCATGCACAAGCGGCTCTCGCTGGAGATGGGCGGCAAGAACGCCATCATCGTCATGGACGACGCCAATCTCGACCTGGCACTGGAAGGCGTGCTGTGGGGCGCGTTCGGCACCACCGGACAGCGCTGCACCGCCACCAGCCGGCTGCTGTTGCACCGGAAGGTGCACGATCGCTTCGTGCGCCGTCTCGCCGACGCCGCGGGCAAGCTCCGTCTCGGCGACGGCCGGAAGCGCGGCACCGATGTCGGGCCGCTGATCCACGAGGAATCGCGGAAGAAGGTGGAGCGGTACGTCGAAATCGGCCGGGACCAGGGCGCAGAACTCGTCACCGGCGGCCGGCGGCCGAGTGGCGCGAAGTATGCGCGGGGATTCTTCTATCAGCCCACCATCTTTGCCGGGGTGAAGGCGGGCAGCCGCCTCGAGCAGGAGGAGATTTTCGGGCCCGTGCTGAGTGTGGTGCGCTTCAACTCGTTCGATGAGGCGGTGCGCATCAACAACGGTGTGAAGTACGGCCTGTCGAGCAGTCTCTACACCCAGGACGTGAACCTGGCGTGCCGGGCGATGGTCGAGCTCGACAACGGCATCACCTACATCAACGCTCCCACGATCGGCGCCGAGGCACACATGCCGTTCGGTGGCGTGAAGCAGACCGGCAACGGGCATCGCGAGGGTGGCTGGGAAGTCTACGAGTTCTATTCAGAAACGAAGGTCTGTTACGTGGACTACTCGGGCCGGCTGCAGCGTGCCCAGATCGACAACTACGACGTCTGATATAGCACGCAAGCCCGTTGCGCTGCCGGTGAGGCACGGGTAAGGTTCGATCGCAACGCGGTACGCATTCGCCGCGGTGCACTCTGTCCCAGCGAGGGTGAGTCTGATGCGCCCCATGCAGGTCCGTTCCGGCAAGCGTGCTTCCTCTTCCGCAGACGAGGGTTCGCTCGACCTCTACCTGAGGGAGATCAGCCGCTATCCGCTGATTCCGCAGACGGAAGAGGTCCGGCTGGCACAGGGGATCCGTGTCGGCGACGCCGAATGCCTCGACAAGCTGGTGCGCAGCAACCTGCGCTTCGTGGTTTCCGTGGCCAAGAAGTACCAGAACCAGGGCGTTTCCCTCAGTGACCTGATCAACGAGGGCAACCTCGGCCTCATCCGCGCGGCTCACAAGTTCGATGAGACGAAGGGGATCAAGTTCATCTCCTACGCCGTGTGGTGGATCCGCCAGGCCATCCTTCAGGCCCTGGCGGAGCAAAGCCGCATCGTGCGCGTGCCGCTCAATCGCGCCGGGACGCTGCACCGGATCGGCAAGCGGTCATCGATGCTGCTGCAGGAGCTCGGCCGGGAACCGACGCCGTCGGAGATCGCCGAGGGGATGGACATCACCATTGAGGAAGTGCAGAAGACGCTGAGCATCTCGCAGACACACCTGTCGCTGGATGCCCCGATCACGCCGGGCGAGGACAACCGCCTGCTCGACTACCTGCCCGACACCCAGAATACCGGTTCCGATAGCGACACCTTCGA
>Ga0190274_10000971_pt1 | contig 16739 bp, 17 predicted proteins | sample Popmic531T_FD_133002 | JGI IMG/M metagenome (GOLD analysis project Ga0190274, IMG submission 133002) | Populus adjacent soil microbial communities from riparian zone of Yellowstone River, Montana, USA - 531 T | ecosystem: Environmental > Terrestrial > Soil > Riparian zone | place: USA: Montana...
GACGATGAAGGACTGGCCGAATTTCTTTTGCAGCTCTTCTGCGAGCAATCGCGAAAATATGTCGTCGCCGCCGCCAGCGCCGAGCGGGATATAGATGCGCACCGTGCGGGTCGGCCAATCCTTGACGGCGTCCTGCGCCGGCGCTGCGGCGCCCGTCATCAGCAAGGCTGCGATGGCGGCGATCGGAGCGCACTTCATGGGCTACGCCTTGTGGAAGGCCCGCGAGTCCGCGGGGGCCTGCGCGCGCTCTTTCATGCCGTAATCGCGGACCACGGACGCAATCCGCAGCCGGTAGTCGGCGAACACGCCGCCGCGGCCGGCGGCCTGGCTTTCGCGGTGGTGCATCTCATTGCGCCCCGCTGGACGGCATCCTCGTCCCGCCAGAACGATAACGACAATAGCTTGCCCGGTTCGGTCAGACTCTGGAAGCGCTCGACCGAAACGAAGCCATCCATTTTCTCAAGCTCGGCGCGCAGCGTCGCGGCGATGGCGAGATAGTCGTCCTTGCGGCCTGACGCCGGCCAGACTTCGAAAATGACCGCGATCATGGCCAACCTCACAGGCGCCGCGAGCTACTTCTGGCTCAGCAATTCCTTGATCTTCGCGCTGGCCTTGCCGAAGTCCATCGAGCCGGCGAAACGCTCCCGCAACGCGGCCATGACCTTGCCCATGTCCTTCATGGTCTGCGCGTTGATCTCCTGGATGATCGCGGAAATCGCCGTGCCCGCCTCGACGTCCGACATCTGCTTCGGCAGATAGCCGGCGATGATCTCGATCTCGTCGCGCTCCTGCTTGGCGAGCTCGGCACGGCCGCCCTTCTCGTAAAGCTCGACCGATTCTTGGCGCTGCTTGATCATCTTCTGGAACAGCGAGAGCAGCTCCGGCTCGTTGAGCGGTTCCTTGGCCGATCCGCGGTTCTCGATGTCGGCGTTCTTGATCGCGGCGTTCATCAGCCGCAGCGTCGAGACGCGGCGCTCGTCGCGCGCCTTCATCGCGTCCTTCAGGGCGTTGTTGATGTTGTCCCGCAGCACGGAAACCTCGCTGAAATCAGGGGTGGGAACCGGCTGTACACATACCGTTTTGCGGCCTTTGACGGCGGCGGATTGGGAGCCTATCTAGGCCTCTGATGAGCCTCAAACAAGCCGATTCCGGGTGGATTGAGCCGAAAGCCACGGCGCTTCTGGTGCTGGCCGACGGCACCGTGGTGGAGGGCGGCGGATTCGGCGCCACCGGCAGCGCGGTCGGGGAGGTCTGCTTCAACACGGCGATGACCGGCTACGAGGAAATTCTCACCGATCCCTCCTACGCCGGGCAGATCATCACCTTCACCTTTCCCCACATTGGCAATGTCGGCACCAACGACGAGGACATCGAGACCGTCAACATGGCGGCGACGCCGGGTGCGCGCGGCTTGATCCTGCGCACCGACATCACCGAGGCGTCCAACTACCGCTCAGCGCTGCATCTCGATCAGTGGCTGAAGCGCCGGGGCATCATCGGGCTGTCCGGCATCGACACCCGCGCGTTGACCGCGCTGATCCGCGAGAAGGGCATGCCCAACGCGGTGATCGCACACGAGCCGTCGGGCCGGTTCGATCTCGCCGCGCTGAAGAAGGAAGCCGCCGAATGGCCGGGCCTGGTCGGCATGGACCTCGTGCCGATGGTGACCGCGGGCCAGCGCTTCACCTGGGACGAGACGCCGTGGCTGTGGGGACAGGGTTACGGGCGGCAGACCAATCCCGAATTCCACGTCGTCGCGATCGACTACGGCATCAAGCGCAACATCCTGCGCCAGCTCGCCGAGCAAGGCTGCAAGGTCACCGTGGTGCCGGCGAAGACCTCGGCCGAGGACATCCTCGCGCTCAATCCGGACGGCGTGTTCCTGTCCAATGGTCCCGGCGATCCGGCGGCGACCGGGCAATACGCGGTGCCGGTGATCAAGAAGCTGGTCGACACCGGTACACCCACCTTCGGCATCTGCCTCGGCCACCAGATGCTGTCGATCGCGGTCGGCGGCAAGACCATGAAGATGCATCAGGGCCATCACGGCGCGAACCATCCGGTGAAGGACATGACCACCGGCAAGGTCGAGATCACGTCGATGAACCACGGCTTCGCGGTGGACAAGGATTCGCTGCCGGCAAACGTGGCGCAAACGCATGTCTCGCTGTTCGACGGCTCGAACTGCGGCATCGCGCTCAAGGACAAGCCGGTGTTCTCGGTGCAATATCATCCCGAAGCCTCGCCCGGCCCGCGCGACAGTCATTATCTGTTCGCACGCTTCGTCGAGCTGATGCGCAAGCGGAAGACCCGCGCGGCCTGAGCGTCGTGCGATACAAGCTCGTCATATTCGATTTGGACGGCACGCTCGCGGATTCGTTTCCGTGGTTCACGGGCGTGTTGAACGGCGTCGCGGACAGGTATGGCTTCAGGCGCGTCGAGCCTCACGAGGTCGAGACGCTGCGCGGATTGAGCGCGCGGGAGATGGTCCGGCATCTCGGCGTGCCGCGCTGGAAAGTGCCGCTGATCGCCAATCATATGCGCAAGCTCAAAAAGTCCGCGCTGATCCGACTGTTCGACGGCGTCGACCGCATGTTGCGCGGGCTGTCGGCCGGCGGTCTTACGCTTGCGGTCGTCAGTTCCGACGCCGAGCGCAACGTCCGCGCAACGCTCGGGCCGGAGCTTGCCGCCTTGACCGCACATTACGGATGCGGTGCGTCGTTGTTCGGCAAGGCCGCGAAATTCAAAAGCGTGGTGCGCCGTTCGGGATGTGCCGCTGCCGAGACGATCACCATCGGCGATGAGCTTCGCGATCTCGAAGCGGCGCGCAGCGCTGGCATTGCGTTCGGTGCGGTGACTTGGGGCTACACCAGGCCGGAGGCCCTGCGAGCGCACATGCCAGACGAGATGTTCAACAGCGTCCACGAGATTTGCGATAGGCTGTGCGGCACATGACCAGGAAGCCCATCAAGCCCGCCGCCTTCCTGTTCGCCGACGACGGCTCGGTGCCGAACAATCCGCGCCTGCCGTTCCTGGTCTATCGCGGCGCCATCGATCTCGCCGGCACACCCGACCCCGAGGAGGTGGTCGAGAAGACCTTCCACAAGAACGGGTGGGGCGAGATGTGGCGCAACGGCATTTTCCCGTACGTGCATTATCACTCGATGATCCACGAAGGCCTCGCCGTCGCGCGGGGCCGAGCCAAGGTGAGGTTCGGCGGCGCCAAGGGCGAAGAGCTGGACCTCGTTCCCGGCGACGTCGCCGTACTGCCGGCCGGCACCGGCCACCAGTGCCTGTGGGCGAGCCCCGATCTTCTGGTGATCGGGGCGTATCCCAAGACCGGCCGCTACGACCTCTGCCGCGGCAGCAAGGCGGAACGCGAGAAGGCGCTGCGGAGCATTGCCAAAGTTCCTCTGCCCGGCGGCGATCCGGTGTTCGGCGAGGCCGGGCCGCTGATGCGGCTCTGGAGACCATGAGCCGCAGCATGTCCGACTGGATTTCATTCTGGGATTCCAAGCATTCGGTTTACGTCAGCGCACGGCATCTCGATGCGCACTACCGGCGCGTCGCGGATGACCTGCTGCGCTACGTGCCCGAGGGCGGCGCGGTGCTCGACTACGGCTGCGGCGAGGCGCGCGCCCACGGCCGGATCGCGGCGGTCGCCGCGCGGCTGATGCTGTGCGACGCCGCGCCGGGCGTGCGCGCCTTGCTCGCCGAGCAATTCTCGACCAGCGAGAAGATCGAAGTGGACACGCCGGAAGATATCGACGCGCTGCCCGGCGGCGAGATCGACCTGATCGTGATGCACTCGGTGTCGCAATATCTCAGCGACGCGCAATTCGGCCGCGCGCTTTCGCTGTTCCGCCGCCTGCTCCACCCCGATGGCATGCTGGTGCTGGGCGACATCATCCCGCCCGACGTCTCGCCCGTAACCGACGCGACCGCGATGCTGCGGTTCGCCGCGCAGGAAGGGTTCCTCACCGCCGCCATCGCCGGGCTGGCGCGTACCGCGTTCTCGAACTACGCACGGCTGCGCTCGACGCTTGGGCTCAAGCAATACAGCGAGCCGGCCATGATCGAGCAGCTTGCCGAAGCGGGCCTCAAGGCCGAGCGCGCGGCGCGCAACATCGGCCACAACCCGGCGCGGATGACGTTCCTCGCGCGGCCACAATAACGGCTGTTATTGCGCCTCGAACGCCTTACGGAACAATTCCCGCGAGCCGTTGGAGCCATCGATCAGTCGCAGCGTACGCCGCTTGATGCGCCAGGCTCCGTCGATGCGGACCAGATCCCAACGATTGGCCGACGGCCGCCGCACGCGGCAATCGTCGCCCTTGCCGACAACCAGGACGGTGTAATTGGTGGCAGCCGCCTGGTCTCCGTCGATGGTGATGTGGGGCGCAGTCATGATGTGAGCGAGACCCGCCTCGCGCGAGGCCTGCAACTGCGGGCTACCGACCTCGTTTATAATGTTGTCTTTGCCGTAGGCGCCCTCGAAGTCGCCGCTGTGCTTGTGCGGATCGGCGGCACCCCGGTCGAACACACCGTCCTGCGTCCACACTTCGCCGACGTGGTCGAGCGAGCGCGTGTCGACCGCCAGCGGGTAGCTCATGATGAGCTGATGGATGGCCAGCCTGTCCTCGACCGCAAGAAGCCTCTGCTCCAGGCTCGCCCGCTCTCCTGCAGCCATCGGTATCCTCCCTGCGACATTGCCGGACGCGACGGTAATGGAAGCGCGGCACGCCAGGAAAGTGGATTACACGGCGCGCGCGGCCGCGCAATAATCGCCGGACGCCGCGTTACGACCCAACGAGAACGCAGGCCACGGGAGGAAAAATGATCCGGCACCGGATGCTGGCGGCCTGTGCGCTCGCGCTCGCCTTCAGCGTGACCGCCGCGCTTGCCCAATCGGACTATCCGAGCCGCACGGTGACGATCGTTTCCCCGGTCGCCACCGGCGGCACCTACAGCGCCTATGCCCGCATCGTCGGCGCAAAGCTCGAGGAACGGCTGCGCCAGCCCTTCGTGATCGAGAACCGGCAAGGCGGCGGCACCGTGGTCGGCACCAACTCGGTCGCGAAGGCTGCGCCCGACGGCTACACGCTCCTGATGGCGGGAAGCCCGGCGCTGGCGATCAGCCCGACCGTCAATAAGACCCTGCCCTACGATCCTGCCGCCGATTTTGCGCCGATCTCGCTGATCGGACATTCGCCGCAAGTGCTCCTCGTCAATGCCGCGCTGCCGATCAAGTCGGTCGCCGACCTCGTGCGCTACGCCAAGGATCATCCCGGCAAACTCAACTATGCGTCGACCGGCCCCGGTACCGTGGTGCATCTCCAGGCCGAGCTGATGAAAAACCAGCTCGGCCTGGACCTGACGCATGTGCCGTACCGCGGCGCAGCGCCGGCGCTGAACGACATCGCCGCCGGGCACGTATCGATGATGTTCATCACCTATTCGGCGGCGCAGTCTCTGATCGAGGCGGGCAAGCTGCGCGTCATCGGCATCAGCACCAAGGCGCGCGACGAGACGTTGAGCGACATTCCGCCTCTTGCGGACACCGGCCTGCCTGGCTTCGACACGTCGATCTGGTACATGCTGGTGGCGCCTGCGAAGACGCCGCAGCCGATCACCGCCAGGCTTCATGCGGAGGTCGCGGCGATCCTCAACGACACGACAGTGCGCAAGCAACTCATCAGCCAGGGCGTCACCCCCGGACGTTCGCCGCCGCCCGAAGCCTTGACGAAATACATTCGCACCGAGATCGAGACGTGGGGCACGATCGCCAGAAAAGCCGGGGTCGCCGGAACGCTCTAGGGACTGCTGCGCGCCTATTCCGCCTTGATGCCGCCGGCGCCGATGACCCGCGTCCAGATCGCCCGGTCGCGCTGCAGGTGCGCGACGAAATCGGCCGGCGTGCCGCCGCCGGTGCCAAGCCCGTTGTTGACGATGTGCCTGGTCATCTCCGGCGACTTCAACGCGGCGTTGATCTCGCGGTTCAGCGCCGCGATCGCCTCCGGTGGCGTGCCGGTGCGCACCATGATGCCGAGGAAGCCCGCCGCCTCGTAGTCCTTCACCCCTGCCTCGGCCAGCGTCGGCAGATCCGGCAGTTGCGGCATGCGGGTGGCACCGGTGTGCGCCAGCGCGCGCAGCTTGCCGGCGCGGATATGCTCCAGCGAGCCCGGAATGTCGGACGCCATGATCTGCACGTCGCTACGCAGCAGCCCCATCATCGATGGCGCGAGGCCCTTGAACGGCACATGGGTGATCGTGGTGCCGGTCGACTGGGTGAACTGCGCCATCGCAAGATGCGCGAAGGTGCCGTTGCCAGCCGAGCCGTAATTCAGCTCGGCAGGCCTCGCCTTCGCCAGAGCGATAAGCTCGGCGACATTGTTCGCCGGAACTGCGGCATTCACCACCAGGACGGCTGGCACCGTCACGAGCAGCGCCACCGGAACGAGGTCGCGCTCCGCGTCGTAGGGCGTCTTGTTGCCCAGGATCGGATTGATGTTGGTGTTGGTGCCGGCTTCAAGCAGCGTGTAGCCGTCGGCCGGCGCCTGCAGCACCGCGCTGGTGCCGGGAATGGTCGCGGCTCCCGGCCTGTTCTCGACGATGACGGTCTGCTTGAACGCTTGCGAGAGCCTGTCGGCCAGGAGCCGCGCAGTCACGTCGGCGTTGCCGCCCGGCGGGAACGTCACCACGATGCTGATCTGGCGCGATGGATAGCTCTGCGCGTGCGCGCCGCCCGACCAAAGCGCGGCGATCGCCAGCGCGAATGCAAATCGCAGCATCAATCCCTCCTTAACCCGCTGGCATTTCGACGAACGAACTGCGGCTGTTGACCGTTTCGACGTCGAAGCCGGCTGCTTTCTTGAAGTTGAACGCAGTGGTTTCCAGTTCGTCCTGCGTCAGCACATCGTGGATGTGCTTGAAGCCTTCCGGCGCCCGCTCCTCGGCGGTCTGCAGGATGGTTTCGAGGCCGAGATTACGGTTGCGTATGATCATGTCGTTCATCGCGGCGATGCGTGCGTCCTGGTAGCGCGTCAGCGCCTCGGCCGGATCGCGAACCGCCATCAGCGAAGCAGCCAGCACGCGGCCATCGACAATCGCCTGCGAGCCGGCCTGCGCGCCAACCGGCTGCATCGGATGCGCGGCGTCGCCGATCAGCGTGACCCGCGAGAAGCTCCAGCGCGGGATCGGATCGCGGTCGACATTCGGCAGTTGCAGCACGGCGCTCGCCGGCGTCCTGGCGAACAGGCCATGCAGGTCGAGCCACGGATAGGTCCAGCCCTGGTATTGATCGACGCAGGCTTGCTGGTCGGCGGCGGTATCCCAGGCTTCCAGCGGCGGCGAGCCCGGCGGAATCTTCGTATAGGCGAGCCAGTTGACCATCACCTGGCCGCCGGGACGCTTGGCGACCGGATAGAGGATGGCGCGGTGGTGGCGATGGCCGATCACGACCATCGAGGCACCGGTGAGATAGGGCTCGCTCTCGACGATGCCGCGGTAATGCAGGTAGCCGTCGAACACCGCCTTCTCGCCCGGATAGAACTGCCGGCGCACCGCTGAATGGATGCCGTCGGCGCCGATCAAGATGTCGCCTTCGGCCTCGGCCGCCGGCTGGCCAGACGGATCGGCAAAGCGCGCGATCACCTTGCCGCCGCGCTCCTCGAAGCTGGTCAAGCGGTGACCCGCCATCACCGCGTTCGCGCCCATCCGCTGCTTGATCGCGTCGAGCAGAATCTCATGCAACGTGCCGCGCGAGATCGAGATTTGCGGCCAGCGATAGCCCGCCGCCTTGCCGCGCGGCTCGCTCCAGATCAGCTGGCCGTGCCTGTTGTAGAACGCGAGCTCCTGCGTGAGGATGCCTGCCGCGGCGAACCGCTCGCCCAGGCCCAGCGCAAACAATTCCCGCACCGCGTTGGGCTGCAGATTGATGCCGTAGCCGAGCGGGCTGAGCACCGGCACCTGGTCGTACACCCGACACGACACGCCGATCTGATGCAGGCTGAGCGCGCACGACAGTCCCGCGATGCCGCCGCCGACGATGATGACTTGCACCGCAGCGTCCCTTAGTTCGGCGTGATGCCGGCGTCTCGGATGATCTTGCCGAACCGCTCGTGATCGTTGCGGATCAACGCCCGGAATTCATTGCTGCCGCGATAGGTCGAGAGCAAGCCAGCTTTCTGAATGCGCTCCTGCACCTCGGGCATCTTGGAAATCTCCGCAAGCTCCTTGGCGAGCTGCGCGACCAGATCCGGCGGTACCTTCGCGGGCGCGGCAACGCCGAAGAACACTTCGATAGAAAAGCCCGGCACGCCGCTCTCGGCGATGGTCGGCACCTGCGGCAGCGATTCGAGCCGTTGCGGCGAGGCGACGCCCAGCACTTTGGCCTTGCCGTTGGCAACATGAGGCATCACAGCGGTGGGCGCGGCCCAAGTCATCGGAATCTGCCCGGCCAGCAAGTCCGTCACCGAGGCCGCAGCGCCGCGATAGGGCACTGGCATAATTTCAATTTTCGCGAGCGCATTCATCGTCATCAGTGCGAGATGATGCGGCGTACCGACGCCGGGCGTCCCGGCCGAGAGCTTACCAGGCTCCTTCCGGGCGAGCGCGATCAGTTCCTTGATGTCATTCGCCGGAAACGACGGCGCCGCGAACAGCATCAGCGGCGACGTCGCGATCTGTGCGACGGGGGCGAAGTCGGCGACCACGTCATAGGGCACGTCCTTGCGGAACCACTTGTGTAGTGCGGCGGAGCTTTCGATTACCAGAAGTGTGTGACCGTCAGGCGTGGCCTTGGCGACCGAGTCGGTTCCAACCATGCCGCCGCCGGCCGGACGATTTTCGACCACCACCGGCTGCTTCAGCCGCTCTTGTAGCTTCTCGGCAATCAGCCGTCCGGTGGCGTCGACGCCGCCGCCCGCGCCGATCGGCACGACGAGCGTAATGGTGCGCGAGGGATTGAGCTGCGCCGCAGCGGGAACGCTCATGGTGGCGGAAAGAATGCCAGCTAGAAAATAGCGATTGAGATACATCCCCGCTCCTCCCGATTTCTTGGTTCGTAGCGTATCGCGGCGCATAGGCCTGAGCAAACATCACGCTTGTCGCAGCCCGCTGAAACGGCGCAAACTCCCGCCGCACTGCCGCGGGAGCGAACCATGAACAAGCACGCCGGAAATCTGCGCAACGACTCTCGGGCGTGGATCGAAGTTCCCGCCGACGACAACGGCGACGCCATGATCGCGGCGATGGCCGAGGCCGGCGTCGAGTACATCTTCTTCACCTCGGGGTCGGAGATCGGCTTCTACCAGGAGGCCGTCGCCAAGGCGCACGCCAACGGCCGCCCCGCGCCCAAGCTGATCACCGTGACGCACGAACACGCCAGCCTCAACGCCGCGCTCGGCTACGCCGCGGTGTCCGGTAAGCCCGCGGTGACCGCGGCGCATGTCGATTGCGGCACGCAGCACTATGGCGGCGCGGTGCACACCGCGTTTCACTCCGGCCTGCCCGTCGTCATCACCGGCGGCGGTTCGCCAACCAGCTATCCCGGCAGCTTTAACGGCGCGCGGGATGGCGGCGGCCACATCTGGCTGCAGCAGAGCTTCGACCAGAATTCCATCGTGCGGCAGTACACCAAATGGGATCACCGCATGCAGATTCAGGACAATCCAGGCCTGATGATCTCGCGCGCCTTGCAAGTGGCGCGCACCGAACCATGCGGGCCGGTGTATCTCACGCTGCCGCGCGAGGTTTCGCTGCACAAGGTGAACGGCGCGAAGTTTCCCACGATGGACCAGCTCGGCGTCGCGCGGCCCGCCGCGCCCGACGCCGCGGGCATCCGCGAAATCGCGCAGCGGCTGGTGAAAGCGCAGAACCCGTTCGTGCTGGTGGCGCGCTCCGGCCGCAGTCCGGCGACGGTCCCTGCCCTGGTGCGGCTCTGCGAATTGCTCGGCCTGCCGGTCGCGCAGTCGGGCCTGCGCGCCTACCAGTGCTTCCCGCTCAACCATCCGCTCTACATGAGCGAGGCGCATCTCAAGGACGCCGACGTCATCCTCGCACTCGATGTGGACATTCCCTGGCTCGCCGACACCAACCCGCCGCCCGATAGCGCCTGGGTTGCGATGACCGATGTCGAGCCCTCGAAGCGCCGCATCCCGACGATGGAATTCACCGCCGACCTGCGGCTCACCGCTGACGCGCTGTCGGTGATTGAGGCGCTGGAGGCCGAGGCGCGCAAGCTGATCACGCCGGACGATGCGAAGCGATTCGCCGCGCGCGCCGCGAAATGCGCGGACGCCTCCGCCAAGCGGCGCAATGGTCTGGCCGACGATGCCAAGTCGCGCGCCGGCAACAACCCGATCGACCGGAAATGGCTGTCGCACTGCATCGGCCAAGTGCTCGACGACAATTGCATCGTGTTCGACGAGACCATCTCGCAGAACCAGGTGCATGACTACTTGTCGATCTCGCAGCCCGGCGCGTACTTCCACAATCCGGCATCGAGCGGCGGCTGGACGCCCGGCGCGGCGTTCGGCGCCAAGCTCGCAGCACCCCACAAGGACGTGATCGCGGTCAGCGGCGACGGCTTCTACATGTTCGGCACGCCGATCCATGCGCTGTGGGCGGCCAAGCACTACAACGCGCCGTACATGTCGATCGTGTTCCAGAACCGCAGCTACTCGACCGGCACGCTGCGCATCAACCGCGTCTATGGCGCGGAGAACAGCTACGCCGCCAAGGCCAATTACGACGGCGGCTACTTCGACCCGCCGATCGACTTCGCCAAGGAGGCGGAGGCCGCGGGCTGCTACGGCGAGAACGTCACCGATCCGGCGCAGATCGAGCCGGCGCTGCGACGCGGGCTGAAGAGCATCCGCGAAGGCACGCCGGCGGTGATCTCGGTGTGGCTGGCGCGGCTCTTGCAGAAGGATTGAGCCGGAAGCGGCCGCACGACAATGTCCCCACGCATCGCAGTCTTCGGCACCGGCGCCAACGGCAGCTGCATCGCGGCGAGCCTGATCGACGCCGGACTCGACGTGACGCTAATCGACCAGTGGCCCGAGCACGTCGAGACCATGCGCCGCGACGGCCTCCGGATCACGATGCCGGAGAACGAACAGCACGTGCGGGTGCGTGCGCATCATCTCTGCGACGTCAGCACCTTCCGCGAGCCGTTAGACGTCGTGCTGCTGGCCGTGAAGGCCTACGACACGCGCTGGGCCTGCGAGATGATCAAGCCGCATCTCGCTCCGGATGGCATGCTGATCGGGATGCAGAACGGCATGGTGGCGGACGTTGTCCGGGAAGTCATCGGGCCGCAGCGGACGATCGGCTGCGTGATCGAGCTGTCGTCGGAGATGTTCACGCCCGGTCTCGTCAAGCGCAACACGCCGCCGCAGAAGACCTGGATCGGGCTCGGCATCCTCGATGGCGGCCCCGCGGAACGGCTTTCCGAAATGCAGGCGCTGCTGCGCCCGGTCGGCAAGGTCGAGATCAAGTCCAACATCCTCGCCGCCAAATGGTCGAAGCTCGTCGTCAACGCGATGTGCCTCGGGCCCTGCGCGATGGTCGGGCTGACGATTTCCGACGCCGTCCAATTGCCCGGCATGCGCGACCTGATCGTCGAGATCGGCAACGAGGCGATGCAGGCGGGGCAAGACCTCGGGTATCCGCTCGAGCCGATCTTCGGGCTGACGCAAGCCGACCTCGCCGGCTCCAACAGCCCGGCCGAGAAGATGTTCGACACCCTGGTGGGCCACATCGGCCCGGGCCGCGGCCGCAACACCGTCCTGCAGGACTTCCTCAAGGGCCGCGCCAGCGAAGTCGGCATGATCAACGGCCTGGTGGTCGAGGAAAGCGAGCGGCGCGGCCGCGCGGCGCCCACCAACGCTCGCATCGCCGAGATCAGCCGTCAGATCGAGGCGGGCACGCTGAAGCCCTCGCCCGCCAACCTGGACATGGCGCTGTCGCGGCCGGGCGGCCGTTGACCCGCCCCACCGGGCGACGCCCGTCTGGCGCGCGGACCGGCAAGATGATCGAATAAGTCCGTTGCGAAGGAGTTGGGCAAAGCTCCGCGTCAAAAAAATAGAAAATTTGCAGTGGAGGAATGGCAATGGGAATTCCGCGCCGTCGATTTCTGCAACTCGCCGCCGGCGCCGCCGCGCTGCCGGCGGTCTCGCGCTCCGCTTCCGCGCAGGCTTATCCGTCGCAGCCGATCCGCATCATCGTCGGCTTCGCTGCCGGCAGCGGCTCCGACATCTTCGCCCGCCTGATGGCGCAATGGCTCTCCGAGCGGCTGGGCCAGTCGGTCCTCATCGAGAACAGGCCGGGCGCCGGCGGCAACATCGGGACCGAAGCGGTGGTGAAGGCGCCGCCGGACGGCTACACGCTGCTGCAGTGGGTGCCCGCGAACGCGGTCAACAACTCGCTCTATGAGAAGCTGAGCTTCAACTTCCTGCGCGACATTGCACCGGTCGCCGGCACCGCACGCGCGCCCTACGTCGTGGTGGTCAATCTCGAGCTGCCGGTCAAAACCATTCCCGAACTGATCGCGCACGCGAAGGCCAATCCCGGCAAGCTGAACTTCGCGTCGGCGGGCGTCGGCACCGGCATCCACATGGCGGGCGAATTGTTCAAGCTGACCACCGGGGTCAACATGGTGCACGTGCCGTACCGCGGCGCCGCCGGCGCGATGACCGACCTGATCGGCGGCCAAGTACAGCTCATGTTCGACACCACGGCGGCATCGATCCCGCACATCAAGGGCGGCAAGGTCCGCGCACTCGCGGTGACCACGGCGACGCGCTCGGCGCTGCTGCCCGACCTGCCGACCGTCGCCGACACCGTGCCGGGCTACGAGGCGAGCGGGCCGTTCGGGCTCGGCGCGCCGAAGGACACGCCACCGGCGATCCTCGAAAAACTCAACAAGGAGATCAACGCGGTGCTGGCCGATCCCAAGGCCAAGGCGCGGCTTGCAGACCTCGGCAGCGAGCCGCTCACCGGCACGCCCGCCGAGATCGGCCGCATGCTGGCCGCGGAATCCGACAAGTGGGCGAAGGTGATCAAGGCCGCCAACATAAAAGTCGAATGAAGGTCGCCCGATCCATTTCGCGCCAAACAAAAAATATTCTGGGAGGACGTCGATGAAGCGCCGCCAATTTCTCCATCTCGCCGTGGGGGCAACAGCGGCGCCGTACGTATCGCGCTCCGCTTTCGCGCAGGCCTATCCGTCGCGCGCCATCACGATGATCGTGCCGTTCGCGGCCGGCGGGCCGACCGACGTGATCGGCCGCGTGCTGGCCGATCGGATGCGGCAGTCGCTCGGCCAGACCTTCGTCGTCGAAAACACGACCGGCGCGGGCGGCACCGCCGGTGCCGGTCGGCTCGCGCGCTCCGCGCCCGATGGCTACATCATGGGCATCGGCCAGAATGGCTCGCACGTCATCACCGGCGCGACCTACTCGAACCTGCCCTACGACCTGTTGAAGGACTTCGAGCCGCTGACGCTAATCTGCATCACGCCGTTCATGGTCGTGTCGAGAAAGGGCGTGCCAGCGAAGGACCTGAAGAGCTTCATCGCCTGGCTGAAGGACAATCCGAACAAGACGGTCGGCACCGCGGGCCAGGGCAGCATCAGCCACGTCTGCGGCCTGATCTTCCAGACCGCTACCGACACCAAGCTTCAGTTCGTGCCGTATCGCGGCATCGCGCCGGCCATGCAGGACATCGTGGCCGGCAACCTCGACGCGATTATTTCCGATCCGGTCGCCACGCTGCAGCAAGTGCGCGCCGGCAATGTCCAGGCTTACGCCGTCTGTGCCGACAAGCGGTTGCCCTCCGCGCCCGACATTCCCACCGTCGATGAGGCCGGATTGCCCGGCTACCACGTCGCACTGTGGCATGGGCTGTGGCTGCCCAGAGGCACGCCGAAGCCCATCATGGACAGGCTGCATGCCGCGGCGGTGGAGGCGCTGGCCGATCCGGCGGTGCGCTCGAAGCTGGAGTCGCTCGGGCAGGACATCTACCCGCGCGAGCGCCAGACACCGCAGGCGCTCGCCAGCCAGCAGAAGGCCGAGATCGAAAAGTGGTGGCCGATCATCAAGGCCGGCAACATCAAGGTGGAATAAACCGCCCCAGACCGTGGCAGCCTCTCCGGCCCGCGAACGGCGTTGACAGGCTGCAGCCAGCGGGCGCAGCCTTGGCGCGGGGTAAGGAATTTAGGCGCTTAACGGGCCAGTCCGACACCCGGATTCCGGCCAATATCGGAGGACACGATGATCAGACCGGTCATCTCGACGGCGGCGGCCGCCGCCCTTGTTTGCCTTGCGCAACCCGCGGCTTCCAAACAGCTCGGCAGCATTCAATTCGAGACGTCATGCACGCCGGCCGCCCAGAAGCTGTTCAACCAGGGCATGATCTATCAGCACTCGTTCTGGTATCGCGCGTCGCAGCGCACGTTCGAGGACGTGCTGAAGGCCGACCCGAAATGCGCCATGGCCTATTGGGGCATCGCGATCAGTCTCTTGTACAATCCGCATGCTCCGCCGCCGCCGGAGAACCTGCCGCTCGGCCTTGATGCGGTCCAGAAAGGCAAAGCGCTGAACGTGCAGACGGAGCGCGAGCGCGACTACATCGAAGCCATCGCCGCGATGTACGTGGACTACGACAAGGTCGACCACCGCACCCGCGTGCAGAAATATCTCAAGGCCACGGAGCAGGTCGCGCTCAAGTATCCGAAGGACGACGAGGCGCAGATCGCCTACGCGATCACGCTCAACGTGGCAGCCTCCCCCGCGGACAAAACCTATGCGAACCAGCTTAAGGGCGCAGCGCTGCTGGAGCCGATCTTCAAGCGCAAGCCGCGGCATCCCGGCGTCGCGCACTACCTGATCCACCTCTACGACGATCCGGCGACCGCCGAGAAAGGCCTTGCCGCAGCCAAGCGCTACGCCACGATCGCGGCGGCCGCCCCGCACGCCCAGCACATGCCGTCGCACATCTTCACGCGCGTCGGGTACTGGAAAGAATCGATCAAGTCGAACGCCGAGTCGGCGCGCGTCGCCAAGCTCGACGGCGAGACCCACGACCAGGCGCACGGCATGGATTACATGGTCTATGCCCACCTGCAGCTCGCGCAGGACAAGAAGGCGCGCGCCGTGATCGACGAGATGAACAAGGTCGAGTTCAAGCTTGACCGGTTCGTCGGAACATACGCGACCGCAGCGAGCCCGGCGCGCTACGTTTTCGAGCGCAGCGATTGGAAGGCGGCGGCCGAGCTTCAGGCGCGTTCGACCAAGTACTTCTACCCAGATGCGGTCACTCATTTCGCACGCGCGGTCGGCGCTGCCCGCTCCGGCAATCCCGGCGCGGCCAAGGTTGACGTCGCCAAGCTCGGCGAACTCAGCGACAAGCTGAAGCAAGCCAAGGATGCGTACTGGTCGGAGATCGTCGGCATCCAGCAGCAGGTCGCGGCGGCCTGGGTGCTGCACGCCGAGGGCAAGCACGACGAAGCGCTCAAGGCGATGAGCGCCGCCGCCGATGCCGAGGACAAGACCGACAAGCACCCGGTGACGCCCGGCCCGCTGGCGCCGGCCCGCGAGCTTTACGGTGCCATGCTGCTGGATCGCGGCATGGGAAAAGAAGCGCTCGTGGCCTACGAGGCCGTGCTGGCGAAGGAGCCGAACCGGCTTGCGGCCTACGTCGGAGCCGTCAACGCGGCCACCAAGGCAGGCGACGCCGGGAAGGCGAAGCAATACACCGCCAAGGTGCTGGCACTGACCAAGGACGCCGACACGCAACGGCCCGAGGTCATGGAGTTGCGCACGCGCAAGACCGCGTCCGCGACACGCTGACCAAGAGTACCGGGGGGCTGGCATTGAGCCGGCCCCTCGCGCTCAAGCGATCATCTGAGCCAGATGAACAGCGGAACCTCGCGCTGATCGGGGCAGCGCATCATCCCCTTGTAGGCATCCGACTTCTGCCCTTGGTAGCTGCAGGTGGCGTGATCCATGATCAGTGTCGCTTTGATCCGCGATGAGCCGGAGAGCTGGACCCGCAACTCGCCTTTTCTCTCTTCCGGGCCGTCCTGGGTGCAAAGCCCGACGTGCTTCATCAGCAAAGGTCCGGAAAACTCCTTGCGGGCGGCGTTGGTGGCAGCGAGGTTGGCCGTCAGTTCCCATTCGCCGAGCACGCCAACCTGCCCGAGAACCTGCAACGATTCCGCGCCGGCCGGGCTCGCAAGCGATCCCAGTGTCAAAGCAACCGCAGCGATGGAAACAGCCCGCACGTCGGTGCTCCCGAATGGAGATAACGGCCGAACCGCTACCCAAGAGACTAGCATATCGCGGCCGAAAGTTGGCCGGTCCAGGCAAGCGCGGCAAAACCTTGCAAAAGGGCTGATGACAACTACGTTTTCGGCGATTTCCGGGGTTGGCGGAACCGCGATTCTGGTCTAGTCAGCCCCTGCGCGGGGTCGCCCCGCCATAGGGAGCCAAGGACGCGCAAAAAGCGCGCCCTTTTTTTGTGTGCCGGTTCGGCACGTCAGTCGAGGCTCGATGCCCAAACGCACCGACATCAAGTCGATCCTGATCATCGGCGCCGGGCCGATCGTGATCGGCCAAGCCTGCGAATTCGACTATTCCGGGACGCAAGCCTGCAAGGCCCTCAAGGAGGAGGGCTACCGGATCGTGCTGGTCAACTCCAATCCGGCCACGATCATGACCGATCCTGAGATGGCA
>Ga0190274_10000972_pt1 | contig 16729 bp, 18 predicted proteins | sample Popmic531T_FD_133002 | JGI IMG/M metagenome (GOLD analysis project Ga0190274, IMG submission 133002) | Populus adjacent soil microbial communities from riparian zone of Yellowstone River, Montana, USA - 531 T | ecosystem: Environmental > Terrestrial > Soil > Riparian zone | place: USA: Montana...
ACGGTGACGAGGACCTCGCCGCCCCCGGGAGAGTATTTGATCGCATTCCCGACCAGGTTGGTCAAAATCTGCTCGACCTTGTCAGGATCGCCCCAGACATTCAATCGTACTCGATCAGGTGCCGAACAGCCGGTCCCCGAAATCCCCCAACCCGGGCACGATGTAGGCCTGGTCGTTGAGGCGCTCGTCCACGGCCGCGGTGACCACCTCCAGCGACGGGTGCTCGGCCTCCAGCCGGCGCAGGCCCTCGGGGGCGGCCACCACCGACAGCAGCGTGACCCGGGCCGGCCCGGCCGCGAACAGGCTGGCGCAGGCCGCCGCCGCCGACCCGCCGGTGGCCAGCATGGGGTCGAGCAGCAGCACGTAGGCGCCGCCGATGTCGGGCAGCTTGCTGTAGTAGGTCGAGGGCTGGAAGGTGGCGTGGTCCCGCTCCAGCCCCAGGTAGCCGACCGGCACCTCCGGGAACAGCTCGGTCACGGCCTCCAGCATGCCCAGCCCGGCCCGCAGGATCGGCACCGCCACCAGGGGGGCGTCGAAGGCGGTGCCCTCGGTCTCGGCCAGCGGGGTGGTCACCCGGCGGCTGGCCGTCGGCACCCCCCGGGTCGCCTCCACGGCCAGCACCAGCGACAGCCGCTTGGCCAGCAGCCGGAACAGCGGCGGCGGGGTGGACCCGTCCCGAAGCGCGGTCAGCATGGTCTGTGCCAGGGGGTGGGACACGACAGTCAGGGCCACGGGGGGTGCCTCCTTGGCTACTTGCCGGCGCCCGACAGCAGGTAGCCGGCGATGGCCAGGTCCTCGCGCAGCACCAGCTCGGTGAGCTTGAGGCGGCTGGCCGACAGCGGGCTGGTCCGGGTGGGGGAGGGGTAGGCGTCCATGCCCAGGTCGGCGGCCTGCTTGACCGCCCGGAACATGTGGAAGGGGTCGGAGACGACCACGATGCGGTGCCGGTCGCGGTCCGGGTCGCGGCCCTCCAGGAGCTGCATGGCCCCGGCCAGGTTCTGGTAGGTGGTGCGGCTGCGCTCCTCGACCAGCACGGCCTCGGCCGGCACGCCCCGCTGGCGGGCCCAGCGGGCCCCCGACCCGCCCTCGGTGAAGCGGTCGCCCTGCTCCTTGCCCCCGGTGAACACCAGGATCGGCGCCACCTGGCCGCGCCACAGCTCGACCGCGTGCTCCAGGCGGGCCTCGTAGATGGCCGAGGGCCGGCCGTCGTACTGGGCCGCCCCCAGGACCACGATGGCGTCCACCCGGGGCCGCTCGTCCTTGCCCATCCACCGCGCCACCAGGGCGGTGGTCACGGCGAAGTAGGCGAGCACACCCACGAGCAGGCCCAGCAGGACGCGGCGCATGCCGGGGATTCTACGCAGCCCCCCGACGGACCCTGGCCACCAGCCCAAGGAGTGGTTAAATACCGCCAGCCAGCGGCGCTGGCGGGTGGGAGCCCGGAGTTCGAGAGGAGCATGGGCATGCGTGGGGTTCGAGGTCTGCGGATGGGCGCTCTGTTGGTGGCCCTCGGCCTGGTCGTGGCCGCCTGTGGTGGCGGCGACGACGAGGGCGGCGACGCCGGCACCGGTGGCGGCGAGACCAAGAAGATCGGGCTGGTGTTCGACTCGGCCGGCCGTGGCGACAAGTCGTTCAACGACTCGGCCGCGGCCGGGCTCGACGCGGCCAAGCAGAAGCTGGGCGACCAGATCGAGGTCAAGGACCTCACGCCGAACAAGGACGGCTCCAACCGCAAGGAGATCCTCGACTCCCTGGTCGGCGACGGCTACCAGATGTTGCTCGGGATCGGCTTCGCCTTCACCCCCGACATCGTCGCGTCGGCCAAGGAGAACACCGACGTGCAGTTCGCCGGGGTCGACATCTTCGACAACCTCTGCCTTGAGAAGAAGAACCTGACCTGCCTGGGGTTCAAGGAGCACGAGGGGTCGTTCATCGTCGGGGCGGCCGCCGCCCTCAAGACCAAGAGCAACACGGTCGGCTTCGTCGGCGGCCAGAAGGTCGAGCTGATCGAGAAGTTCCAGGCCGGCTACGAGGCGGGCGTCAAGTACATCAACGAGACCGAGGGCAAGAACGTCAAGGTCGTGGTCGACTACGCCGGCAACACCATCCAGGCCTTCACCGACCCGGCCAAGGGCAGGGAGCTGGCCCTCAAGCAGATCGGCCAGGGCGCCGACGTGCTCTACCACGCCGCCGGCTCGACCGGCAACGGGGTGATCGCCGAGGCCGCCGCCAACCAGAAGTACGCCATCGGGGTCGACTCCGACCAGAGCCTGACCGCCAGCCCGGCCGAGCAGAAGTGGATCCTCACCTCGATGCTCAAGCGGGTCGACACCGCCGTGCAGGCCACCATCGAGAAGTTCGTGGCCGGCCAGCTGACCGAGGGCAGCGTCCAGTCGTTCGGGGTCAAGGAGGGTGGCGTCGACTACGCCCAGAACGAGTTCAACCAGGAGCTGCTCGGCGACCTCCCGCCCAAGCTGGACGAGATCAAGGAGAAGATCGCCAGCGGCGAGATCAAGGTGCCGGACAAGCCGGCCAGCTGATGGCTGAGGAGGCCAAGGAGCCGGCCGAGCCTGGCGGGGCGAGGCCGGCGCCGCTGGCGGTCGAGTGCCGCGGGGTGACCCGCCGCTATGCCGGCGTCGTGGCCAACGACCAGATCGACCTCGAGGTCCGCGAGGGCGAGGTGCATGCGCTGGTCGGCGAGAACGGCGCCGGCAAGTCGACCCTGATGAAGATGCTCTACGGCCTGGAGCAGCCCGACGAGGGTGAGATCCTGATCAGGGGCGAGCCCCAGCAGATCGACTCCCCGCGCAAGGCCATCGAGCTGCGCATCGGCATGGTCCACCAGCACTTCATGCTGGTCGACGACTTCACCGTGGCCGAGAACATCGTGCTTGGCTCCGAGCCCAGCCGTGGGGGCGGCCGCCTCGACCTGGAGGAGGCCGAGCGGCGGGTGGGGGAGCTGGCCCGCGGGTTCGGCACCCCGCTCGACCCCCGTGCCCGGGTCGAGGACATCGGGGTCGGCCAGCAGCAACGGGTCGAGATCCTGAAGCTGCTGTACCGGGGGGCCGACATCCTGATCCTCGACGAGCCGACGGCCGTGCTCGTCCCCCAGGAGGTCGAGGAGCTGTTCGCCCACCTGCGCGACCTCAAGGCCGACGGTAAGACCATCATCTTCATCGCCCACTCGCTGGACGAGGTGCTCCAGGTCGCCGACCGGATCACCGTGCTCCGCGATGGCAAGGTGATCGGCACCGTCGAGGCCGCCGACACCGACACCCACCAGGTGGCCGAGATGATGGTCGGCCGCCCGGTGCTGCTGCGCCGGGTCGAGGGCAAGGCCACCCCCGGCGAGCCGCTGCTCCAGGTCAAGGACCTCCGGGTGACCGCCGGGGGCAAGGAGCTGGTGGCCGGGCTGGACCTGATCGTGCGCCGCTCGGAGATCTACGGCCTGGCCGGGGTCGAGGGCAACGGCCAGGCCGAACTGGTCGAGGCCCTCGTCGGGCTGCGCACCCCCGACACCGGCCGCGTCTACCTGGACGACGACGAGCTGACCAGGGCCGACGTGCGCACCCGGCGCCAGGCCGGCCTGGCCTACATCCCCGAGGACCGCCACGCCCGAGGGATGGTCCTGCAGATGCTGGTCAGCGAGAACTCGGTCCTCGGCCAGCACGAGCGCGCGCCGTTCAGCCGGCACGGCCTGCTCGACCTGGGAGCCATCCGGCGCTGGGCGGCCGACCTGATCCGGGGGTTCCGGGTCAAGGCGCCGAGCGTGGCCGCCCCCGCCTACGCCCTGTCAGGCGGCAACCAGCAGAAGCTGGTCCTCGGGCGGGAGTTCGCCAGCAAGCCCAAGCTGCTGATCGCCGCCCACCCGACCCGCGGGCTGGACATCGGGGCGACCCAGTTCGTCTGGCAGGAGCTGGTCGAGGCCCGCGACGCCGGCGTGGCCGTGCTGCTGATCTCGGCCAACCTGGAGGAGATCCTGGCCCTGGCCGACCGGGTCGGGGTCATCCACGACGGCCGCATCGTCGGCCAGTTCCGCGGCTCCGAGGCGACCATGTCCGAGCTCGGGCTCTACATGACCGGCGCCCGGTCCGGCGAGGAGCCGGCGGCATGAAGACCGAGGAGCGGCTCCCGGCCGCTCCACCGCCCGAGCCGGAGCGGCCGGCTCGCCGCCAGCTCTGGGCCGAGCAGCTCCGCGACCTCGGCTACCGCCTGCTCGCCCCGGCCGCCTCGCTGATCTTCGCGGCCGTGGTGGGCGCGCTGATCATCCTGGTCGTGCAGGGCAGCACCGAGGACGTCGCCGACGTGGCCGGCGCCATGTGGAGCTACGGGGTGGAGAACAAGGACTCCCTGGCCTTCATCCTCGGCCGGGCCACGCCGCTCATCCTGGCCGGGCTGGCCACCGCCATCGCGTTCAAGGCCGGCCTGTTCAACATCGGGGTGGAGGGCCAGTACGCCATCGGGATGCTCACCGCCGCCGTGGTCGGCTCCCAGCTCCAGGCGCCGACGGTCATCCATCTGCCGCTGACCGTGCTGGCCGGGATGGCCGGCGGGCTGCTGTGGGCCCTGATCCCCGCCCTGCTGCGGGTGTACCGCGGCGCCCACGAGGTCATCTCCACGATCATGATGAACTACGTGGCCAGCGCGATCCTCCTCTACCTGCTCGCCGGCCCCCTCAAGGACCTCAACCAGGCCGGCGACGTGGCCCAGCTCCGCACCGAGCCGGTCCAGGACACCGCCCGGGTCGGCCGCATGGCCGGGTTCTTCAACTCCCTCGGGTTCGACTTCCGGCCGTCGGTCCCGCTCACCTGGTTCCTTGTCCTCGCGCTGGTGGCCGCCGTCGTGTACGCCCTGACCATCCGCCGGACCCGGTTCGGCTACGAGCTGCGGGTGCTGGGCACCAACCCACGGGCGGCCGAGCCCTCCGGGATCCGGACCAACGCCATGTTCATGAAGGCCATGCTGCTGTCCGGCGCGGTCGCCGGGCTGGTCGGCCTCCAGGAGGTCCTGGCCCTGGAGGGCGTGATGAAGATCGACTACGTCCGCGGCTTCGGGTTCGCCGGCATCGCCATCGCGCTGCTCGGCCGCAACTCCGGCCTCGGCATCGTCGCCGCCGCCCTGCTGTTCGCCTTCCTCGACCGCAGCGCCACCGGCATCGAGCTGCGCACCGAGGTGCCCTCGGAGGTCATCATCATCCTCCAGGGCGTGCTGATCCTGTCCATCGTCGTCGCCTTCGAGCTGGTTCGCCGGCTGGCGGCGCGGCGCCGGCTCCAGGAGACCCACGAACGTGCCTGAGATCTTCGGCCAGCTCTTCGGCATCGCCGTCTTCGCCTCGCTCATCCGGGCCTTCGTCCCCCTGTTCCTGGCTACCCTGGGGGGTTTGTTCAACGAGCGGTCGGGCATCGTGAACATCGGCATCGACGGGATGATGATCTTCGGCACCTGGTTCGGGGCCTGGGGATCACTGCGCTACGGGCCGGCCGCCGGCCTGCTGATCGCCACCCTGAGCGGCGTGCTGGTCGCGGCCATCCATGCCGTGGCCACGGTCACCTTCCGGGTCGACCAGATCGTGTCCGGGGTCGCGATCAACATCCTCGCCCTCGGGGTGCCGCGCTTCCTGTCCATCGTCGCCTTCGGGGAGGGCCAGGAGGCGCAGTCACCGGCGGTCCGCTCCCTGCCCAAGATCGACCTGCCCGGGCTGGGCGAGATCTCGCCGGTGGTGCCGCTGACCATCGTGCTCGGGGTGGCGGCCTGGTGGGTGTTCAACCGGACGGTGCTCGGGCTGCGGCTGCGCTCGGCCGGTGAGAACCCCCGGGCGGCCGAGAGCCTCGGCGTCCGGGTCATCAACATGCGGTATGCGGGCGTGCTCATCTCCGGGGCGTTCGCCGGCCTGGCCGGCGGCTACCTCTCGATCGAGCTGGTCGGCCAGTACACCGAGGGCATGAACCAGGGCCGCGGGTTCATCGCCCTGGCCGCCCTGATCCTCGGCAACTGGTCGGTGATCGGGGTCGCCTTCTCCTGCCTGCTGTTCGCCTGGACCGAGGCCCTGACGGTGTACCTGCGGGTCGACTGGATCAACAACGCCTTCATCGCCAGCCTGCCCTACATCGTCACCCTGGTCGTCCTGGCCGTGTTCTCCCGCCGGGTCCGCCCCCCCAAGGCCGTCGGCCACGCCTACGAAGCGGGCTCCCCGGTCTGACGGCTGGCGTGCACCCAGGTGCATGCAAAATGGGTGCAGTACATGCATGACTGGTGTAGGGTGCGGGCATGGGACGCAACATCCAGATCCGCGACGTGCCCGACGACGTGCACCGCGAGCTGGCCACCAGGGCGGCCGCGGCCGGCCTGTCGCTGACCGTCTACCTGCGCGAGGAGCTGCGCCGGATCGCCGCACGCCCCCCGGTGGCCGAGACGCTCGCCCGGGCCGGCGCCCGGCACGGCGGCGCCCGGACTGACGAGATCGTGGCCGCCGTCCGCTCCGGCCGCGACCGCGGCTAGCCGTGCTGGTCGTCGACACCTCGGCGGTGCTCGGCGCCCTGGTCGGCCGCCCACCCGACCGGCGGCTGGTGGACCGGCTGAGCAGCGGCGGCGACCTCTGCGCACCCCACCTGCTCGACGTCGAGCTGCTCGATGCGCTGCGCCGGCTGGTCATCGGCGGGCAGCTGAGCGAGGACCACCGGGCGGCCGACGCCCGGAACGACTTCGCCGACCTCGCCGTCGACCGCTATGACCACGTCGGCCTGGCCGACCGCACCTGGGAGCTGCGGCACAACCTGACCGCCGCCGACGCCGCCTTCGTCGCCCTGGCCGAGCTCCTGGGCGTGCCCCTGGTCACCTGCGACGCCCGGCTGGCCGACGCACCCGGGAACCGCGCCGTGACCGAGCTGTACGAGGGAGCGGGCGGCTAAAGCCTGTCGAACAACTCCGTCATGGTGGCGGTTCGGTCATTCGGTCTAGGCGGCGGAGTATGAGCGCGAGCTGGCTGATGACGACCATGGCCTCATGGGCCAGTGGGGTCTGCTCGTACTGGCGGGTGAGGCGTCGGCAGCGCTGCATCCAGGCGAAAGTCCGCTCGATGACCCAGCGACGAGGCTGGGTGATAAAGCCGCCCTTGAGCTTGATCCCGCCGACGATCTGGATTGTGAACCGCACGATCCTGCTCACGGCCTGCACCACGCTGCCGGTGTAGCCCTGCTCGGCCCGCAGATGGCCGAGCCGGGGGCAGCGGTAGCGGGCTCGGCCGAGCAGCCGGGGCACCGCCGCCCGATCCTGCACGCTGGCCGCGGTGACCAGCACGGCCACCAGCAGGCCAGGGTGGCCACGACAATGTGGCGTTTGATGCCGTCGATCTTCTTGGCGCCGTCGAAGCCGCGAGGACCACGAACGGGTGACGCTTTGATCGAGCAGGAGTCGATCACCCCGGCCGAGGGCTCCGGGTTGTGGCCGTGGGCATGGCGGACCTGGGTGCTGCAGCTCGGCGAGGGCACGGTCCCAGGTGCCGTCGCTGGTCCAGCGTAGGAAGTGCTTGTGGGTCGCCGGCCAGGAGACGACGAAGTCGTGGGGCAGCACCCGAACAGGTGCCGCCGGTGCGGCTGATGTGCAAGCTTGTTTCGACGTACTCGCCAGCGCCCTCGGGGGCATGGCCGCCCGCCTTTGGTGGGGTCGGACGAGCAGGTGGCGGAGGCGCGGCCAGGTGAGGTCGGTGAGATCGGACGGGTAACGCTGGCGCGGCGGCCGCTCGGACTCGAACACATGTTCTCCGACTGTCGCGTCCGCCGGGTACGATCCTGGACGCCATGCGTCACACCACATTCCGGTTCGCACTCGCTCCCACCCCCGCGCAGGCGGTGATGCTCGCCCGGCACGCTGGGGCGTCGAGGTTCGCCTACAACCAGTGCCTTCAGCTGGTCACCGACGCCCTTGCCAGCAAGCGCACAGACCCACAGGTCAGGGTACCGTGGTCGGGATTCGACCTGATCAATGCCTACAACGGCTGGAAGCGCAGTGAAGCCGCCGGGCGCATCTTCGTCGCCGCCCCGGACGGCACCATCACCAAGCAGGTCACGGGCCTGGGGTGGCGGCATGCAGTCTCCGCGCAGGTGTTCGAGGAGGCCGCGGTCGACCTCAGTCGGGCACTTTCCGCCTACAGCCACGCCAAGGCCGGCACGCGCAAGGGCCGCCAGGTCGGCTTCCCGAGGCGCAAACGCAAGGGGCGCTGCCGCGACAGCTTCCGGCTCCGCAACAAGCAGGGTAAAGGTGACACCTTCTCGATCCGGGTCGGTGAGGGCCATCCCCGCTGCGTGAGCCTGCCGACCATCGGCGTGGTCCGGGTGCACGACGATACCCGCCGGCTGCGGCGGCTGCTCCGCCCGGTCGAACGCCTCGACCCCGACACCAGGCAGCTGGTCGTCGCGCCGCGTGCCAAGGTCTTGTTCGCCACCGTCAGCCGGCACGGCTCCCGCTGGTATGTCAGCCTCAACGTGCAAGCCCCCGACTTCCACGCCGAGCGCCGCCACCCGCCCCACCCGGCCGATGACAGCGGCGGGTTCGTCGGGCTGGACCGCGGCCTTGCCGCGTTCGCGGTGGCGGCCACCGCGGACGGGACCGAGGTCGGCCGCTGGCAGGCACCCAAGCTGCTGCGGCGCGGCATGGTGGGCCTGCGGCGACGGTCGCGTGCGGCCTGTCGCGCCCAGCCCCGCTCCTGCAACCAAGCCAAGGCGATCCGGCGGCTTTCGCGGCAGCACGCCCACATCGCCGATGCCCGTCGAAGCTTCCTCCACGAGGTCTCCAGCCAGCTCGTCCAGACCCACGACCGGCTCTGCCTGGAAGACCTCGCCGTCGCCAACCTCATGACCAACCGGCACCTGGCCCGCGCCATTGGTGACGCCGCCTGGACGGAACTCGCCCGCCAACTCGGCTACAAGGCGGCCTGGTTCGGGGCTGAACTGGTCGCCTGCGACCGCTGGTTCCCATCCACCAAAACATGCTCGCGGTGTGGAACGGTCAAGCAACAGATGGGGTTGGCCGAGCGGATCTTTCGCTGCGACGGCTGCGGCCTAGCCACAGACCGGGACCGCAACGCCGCCACCAACCTCGCCGCCTGGGCCGAGCGCCACTACGCCCAGGCCCCGGACCGCCAAGCGGGCGGCCGGGCAACCAACGCCCCTGGAGGGGAAGGCGCTGGCCATCGCCCTGGCGATGGTGGAACCGACCCCACTGAAGGGGGACCCGACGCGCATGCCCTCGTGGCGTGAGCTGAGGACACCCGAGCAGGGTGCTGCCGGACGCCTCACCACGAGGTTGTTCGACAGGCTTTAGACCGAGCCGCGGAAGGTGTTGCACTGGGCGAGGTCGCCGGTGCGGTAGCCGGTCTCGAACCAGCGCTTGCGCTGGGCGGCCGAGCCGTGGGTCCAGGTCTCGGGGTTGACCGTGCCCTGGAAGCGCTCCTGGATGCGGTCGTCGCCGATGGCCGCGGCGGCATCCAGGCCGTCGGCGATGTTCTCCTCGGTGATCTGCTCGACCAGGGGGTCGCCGCCGCCGGGACCGGGCTCGGTGGTGGCGTGGGCGGCCCACAGGCCGGCGTAGCAGTCGGCCTGGAGCTCCAGGCGGACGGCGCCGCTCTGGGGGCCGGTGGCGCGGGAGCTGCCGGCCTGCTCCATGGTGCCGGTGAGGTTCTGCACGTGGTGGCCGTACTCGTGGGCCAGCACGTACGCCTGGGCGAAGGGGCCGCCCTGGGCGCCGAACCGGGTCTGCAGCTCCCGGTAGAAGCTGAGGTCGATGTAGATGGTGCCGTCCCGCGGGCAGTAGAACGGGCCGACCTCGGAGGAGGCGGCGCCGCAGCCGGTCTGGACGGCGCCGGTGAAGAGCCGGGTCGGGGCCAGCTGGTACTGGTCGCCGCGGCGCTGGAACTCGGCCGCCCAGAAGTCCTGGAGGCTGTTGACCACGGCCACCACCCGGCAGTCCTCCTTGGTGTTGGCGTCGGCCCCGGTCTTGCACTCCTCGGCCAGGTTGGACTGCTCGCCCTGGATCTGGTCGATGCCGGGCAGGGCCCCGGTGGTCGCGCCGCCCCCGCCCAGCACCTGGAGCAGGATGAAGAGGATCACGCCGATGATCCCGGCGCCGCCGCCGATGGCCACCCCGCCGCTGCGCGGGATGCCGCTGAAGCCGCCCCGACCCCGGGTGTCCTGGACCTGTGAGGTGTCGAGCTGGCTGTCGTCGTCAAAGCGCATCCTGGGAGACCTCTCTGCGCGACACCTGCCTGCCGACAGGGGTACCCGACCGGGTCGCCGGCCAACCTTCGCAGCGGCCACCCGGTCGTGCCAAACTGCCGACATCATGCTACGCAGCGAGCGGACCAAGGTGGTGGCCACCCTCGGGCCCGTCTCCAGCAACCCGGAGACCCTCAAGGGCATGATCGAGGCCGGCCTGGACGTCGTCCGGCTCAACTTCTCCCACGGCGAGCGGGCCGACCACCTGGCCCGGTTCGAGCTGGTGCGCTCGGTGGCCGCCGAGGTCGACCACAACCTGGCCGTCCTGGTCGACCTGCAGGGGCCCAAGATCCGGGTCGGGGTGGTCGACGACAACGGCGTCAGGGTCGACCGCGGCCGCGAGGTGGTGCTGGTCGCCGGGGCCGACCGGGCGGCCGAGCCCGACATCCCGGTCGTCTACCCGGAGCTGGCCGCCGACGTCCGCCAGGGCGACCAGATCCTGCTCGACGACGGCGCCATCGGCCTGCGGGTCCAGGACGTGGAGGGCGAGCGGGTCCGCTGCCAGGTGGAGCGGGGCGGAGTGGTCAAGTCCCGCAAGGGAGTCAACCTGCCGGGCGTGGCCGTGTCCGCGGCCTCGCTGACCAGCAAGGACCGGGCCGACGTGGCCACCGCGGTCGAGGCCGGCGCCGACTACGTGGCCCTGTCGTTCGTGCGCAAGCCCGACGACGTCGTCCAGGCCCAGCAGGCCATCGCCGAGCACGGGGGCGACATCCCGGTGGTGGCCAAGCTGGAGCGCCCGGAGGCGATCGACTGCCTGGACGAGATCCTGGAGGTGGCCGACGCGGTCATGGTGGCCCGCGGCGACCTCGGGGTCGAGCTGGCCGTGGAGAAGGTCCCGCCGATCCAGAAGCACATCATCGCCCAGGCCAACTCGCAGGGGGTGCCGGTGATCACCGCCACCCAGATGCTGGAGTCGATGGTGGCCAGCCCCCGCCCGACCCGGGCCGAGGCCAGCGACGTGGCCAACGCCATCTTCGACGGCACCGACGCGGTGATGCTGTCCCAGGAGACGGCCATCGGCCAGTACCCGGTGGAGGCGGTGGCCACCATGGCCCGGATCGCCCGGGAGGCCGAGGCCACCCCGTACCTGTCGGCCCCGCCGCCGCCGGCCGTTGGCAAGCTGGACGTGCCGGCCACCGTCTGCCGGGCGGCCGTGCAGGTCGCCACCGACCTGGGAGCGCGGGCGATCGTGGCCTTCACCGAGTCGGGGGCGACCGCCCGCTACGTCTCCCGCTTCCGCCCCCGGACCCCGATCATCGGCCTCACCACCTCCGAGACCGCCCGGCGGCGGATGGCCCTGTTCTGGGGGGTGGAGACGGCCGCCCCGCTGCCGGTCGGCACCCAGGTCCGGGGCATGATCGACGTGGCCGACGAGCGGATCGTGCAGGAGGGCCTGCTCGATGCGGGTGACCTGATCGTGGTCGTGGCCGGCAGCCCCGGCGGCCGCGGCGGCACCAACCGGGTGCTGGTCCACCGGGTCGGCCAGCCCGACCTGGCCGCCCGTGGCGGTTGAGGCATCTGACAACGGCGTGGAGTCGGCCTTCGGCCGACGACAACAGACTTCGACCGGCGGAGCCGGTCGACTAGTACCAAAGTTCTACGGTGACAACTGGCCCGTTTTCCGCCACACTTCCGGGACCGCGGTCTGGGGGACAGCCATGCGACAGCCTGAGGTCGGTGAGGCGTACGAGGCCACCACCAGCGCCCTCGAGGCGGCCAAGGGGCAACGGCTCAGCCTGCGGCGGGCGATCGCCGGGCTGGAGGAGGCCCTGGCCGCCTCCGAGGACCCGGACGGCCTGCGCGCCCTCCCGGACCGGCTCGCCCCGGCCCTGGAGCGGCTCCAGGAGGTGTTCGCGGTCCACGTCGAGGTCACCGAGGCCCCGGGCGGCCTCTACCAGGAGATCCTGGAGAACGCCCCCCGGCTGGCCAACCGCGTGACCCGGTTCCGGCGCGAGCACGCCGAGATCACCGAGGGCATCCGCCGCGATCTCGCCGCCTGCGCCACCGCCACCGACCCCGAGGCGGCCCAGGCCCTGCGCGACCACGGCGTGCGCCTGTTCGCCGACCTGGTCCGCCACCGCAAGCGCGGCCTCGACCTGGTCTACGAGGCCTACCACGTCGACATCGGCGGCGAGTCCTAGGACGCCGGCAGCAGGTGGCCCCAGCCGGCGTCGGTGAGCAGGGCGACCAGCTGGGTGGCCAGGGCGTCCAGGGAGAAGTGGCGCCGGGCGATGGCGTGGTTCCGCTCCAGCAGGGCCGGGTCGGGGCGGTCCAGGAACGCCCCCAGGGGGCCGGGGTCGTGGCTGGGGAACCAGCGAAAGCCGAAGGCGGCCAGCTCGCGGGCGACCGGGTAGTCGCCGACGGCCAGGGGCCGGCGGTGCAGGGAGGCCTCGATCAGGGGGGCGCCGAAGCCCTCCCAGGTCGAGGGGAGCACCACCGCGTCGCAGGCGGCGTAGGCGTCGTCCACGGTCAGGCCCTCGGGGATGCGCCGGTGGACCCGGGCGGTGGCGGCGGCCAGCAGCCGCTCCAGCTCGGGGCCGTAGCCGTCCTCGGACGGGCCGGTCAGCCAGTAGTCGGCGCCCAGGGCCTCGGCCATGGCCAGGCCGGCGGGGACGTTCTTGCGGGGGATGGCCCGGGTCGGCTGCAGCAGCAGCCGCCACCCGGGGGCGACCCCGAGCCGCCCCCGGGCCAGCTCGCGGCGGCCGGGGGCGGGGACGGGGAAGCCGCTGTAGACGGTGGTGGCGGCCAGGCCGCGGTCGGCCAGCTCCTTGCGGCTGTGCTCGTTGATGGTGACGTGCCGCCAGGCCGGGTCGTCGGGCGGCCAGCCGGGCAGGTCGCCGAACTCCTCCCGCTGCCAGGGAAGGTCGTGGTGGTGGAGGATGGCCGGCCGCCCGGCCAGCACCCCGGCCAGGGCGGCCGTGGCCTGCCGGTTGCGGGGCAGGGAGCAGACGTTCTCCACCACCACCAGGTCGGCCCCGTCCAGGGCCTCGGCCAGCCGGCCACCCAGGTCCGGCCCGGCGGCCGCGTCCATGCCCAGGCCGGGCAGCAGCCGGTCCGCCCGCCCGTCCCCGGCCACCGCCCGGACCCGCAGGCCCAGCCGGCGCAGGGCCTCGCTCCAGTGGCCGGCCACCACCGACACGCCGTCGGGCCCGCCGAGCCGGAAGGAGACGATCGCGGCCAGGGGGGGCGTGGCTATCGCGTCACCTGGGTGCCGATCTCGCCCGCCAACGCCTTCTCCGAGAGCTCGGGGGTGGTGATGATCGCCCGGCGGCCGCCGCCCTCCAGGAAGCGCAGGACCGCCTGGACCTTGGGGAGCATGCTGCCGGGGGCGAACTGGCCGTCGGCGGCATGCCCGGCCAGGGTGGCCGCGTCCAGCTCGTGCAGGTCCCGCCGGGTGGGGTGGCCGAAGTCGACGGCCACGTGCTCGACCCCGGTGAGGATCAGCAGGACCTCGGCGCCCAGCTCGGCCGCCAGCAGGGCCGAGGCCAGGTCCTTGTCGATCACCGCCTCCACCCCGGCCAGGGAGCCGTCGGGCCGGCGGACCACCGGGATGCCGCCCCCACCGGCCGCCACCACCACCGCCCCGGTGTCGAGCAGGGCCTCGATGGCCGGCAGCTCCAGGATCTCCCGGGGCGCCGGCGACGGCACCACCCGGCGCCAGCCGCGGCCGGCGTCCTCCCGCATCGCCCAGCCGTGCTGGGCCATGCGCCGGCGCGCCTCGGCCTCGTCGTAGAAGTTGCCGATCGGCTTGGAGGGGGCGCCGAACGCCGGGTCGTCGGCGTCGACCCGGGTGCGGGTGACCACCGTGACCGTCGACCGCCGGACCCGGGCCTGGCGGAAGGCGTTGTCCAGGCACTGCTGGAGCATGAAGCCCATGCCCCCCTGGGTGTCGGCCACGCAGGTGTCGAGGGGCAGCCGGGGCAGCAGCCCGGCGGCCAGGTCGCTGCGGAGCAGCACGTTGCCGACCTGGGGGCCGTTGCCGTGGGTCACGACCAGCGGCCTGTCCGTCAGGTGGGCCAGGTGGTCGGCCGTCTCCATGGTCCGCTCGTACTGGGCCCGGATGGGGCTGGCGCTCCCCGGCGGGGAGATGGCGTTGCCGCCCAGGGCCACCACGACGGGATTCACCGGGGCACCCCCTTGGGGTTCCCCGGACCCCTCCGGTCGCTCGCGCACGCGCTCCTCCTGGCAGTGGGGCCGGCGCGCCGTTGCGCGGCCCGGAACAGCAAGGCTATCAGTCGAGCGGCAGTCCCCAGAGGGCGAACCAGCGGGCCAGCTCCGGCTCGATCGGCAGGTCGCCGCCCAGGGTGGCCTTGACCCGCAGCTCCAGCTCGTTGTCGCGGCGCTCGCCAGCCAGCGGCGCGAACGGGTAGAAGGTGCCCCGCTTGTAGAGATACACCAGGTAGAAGCGCTGCCCCTCGGCTCCGGAGAACCCGAACACCGAGCAGAGCAGCTGGGGCCCGAAGCCGTGCTGCTCCAGGGTCGAGTTGACCAGGTGGACGCTGGTCACCAGGTCCTCCATCTCCGGGTCGGCCAGCGCCACCCAGCGGTAGCCGAAGCGGTCGTCGGTGACCTTGAGCGTCGACCCGGCCTCCTGCACGGCCAGCTCCAGCAGGCCCTTGAGCTCCTCGGAGGCGGCCGCGAACCCCTGCCCGGAGGCGGGCTTGAAGCAGACCGCGGCCTCGCCGGTGGGCTTCATGCCGGCCGCCGCCTCCAGGGTGATGGCCGCCCCGGTGACCCCGAACAGCGCGTCCAGCTGGGGCTGCTTGGGCTTGCTCCGCCCCAGCAGCGCGTCCAGGAACTTCACGCCGGCCGGCCCAGCTGGGCCTCCAGCTGCTCCAACTGCTCCAGCCGCCGCTCCAGGGGCGGGTGGGTGGCGAACAGCGTCGAGAAGCTGAACCCGGGCGCCGCCGCCGGGGCGAAGAAGAAGGCGTTGAGCGGCTCGGCGGCGCGCAGGTCGCGGGTGGGGATGCGGCTCATGTCGCCGGTGATCTTGACCAGGGCCGAGGCCAGCAGCGAGGGCCGGCCGATCAGGATCGCCCCCGCCCGGTCGGCCGACAGCTCCCGGTAGCGCGACAGCAGCCGGGTCAGCAGGAAGCTGATCGCGTACACCACCGCCGAGGCCAGCACCACCAGCAGGATCACGGCGCCGGCGTTGCTGTCGCGGTCGTTCGAGCGGCCCCAGCCGCCCCCGCCCCAGGCGCCGGCGTAGATGGAGGAGCGGACCACCATCCCGGCCAGGATGCCGAGGAAGCTGGCGATGGTCATCACGGCCACGTCCCGGTGGGCGACGTGGGACAGCTCGTGCGACAGCACCGCCTCCAGCTCCGGCGGGGACAGCCGCCGCTGGACCCCGGTGGTCACGCAGAGCACGGCGTGCTTCTGGTTCCGTCCGGTGGCGAAGGCGTTGGGCAGGTCGGTGTCGGCGATGGCGACCCTGGGCTTGGGCATGTCGGCCAGGGCGCAGAGCCGGTCGACCATCTGGTGGAGCTCGGGCGCCTGCTCGGGCGACACCTCGTGGCCGCGCATCGCCGCCAGGGCCAGGCGGTCGGAGAAGAAGTACTGGAAGAACAGGAAGCCGCCGGCGATGACGACGATGAGCACCCAGCTCTTCAGGATCGCGATGAGGACGGCCACGAAGACCACGTACAGCAGGCCGAGCAGGAACATGGTGCCCAGCATGCGGCTCGTCAGGCCGGCGTCGGCCGGGAACCGCGTTCTCGCCATCAGATCGTCACCCCGGGATCAGCCCCTCGTCGCCGAGGACCTCGCGGACTTCGTGGATGGTTGCGTCGGGGCTGGGCAGGACCAGGTCGGAGGGGCCGATCCAGTCGGCCGGCAGCTCCTCGCCGGCCGTTCGGACGCTGGCCAGCAGGGCCTCCAGGGCGGTGGTGAACTGGGCCTCGTCGCCGCTGTCGACCGCCTTGGTCAGGTCGTCGTCCAGCCGGTTGAGCTCGTCGACGTGGCCCTCGGGCACCTCGAACTGGCCCTCGCCGCTGATCCGGACGATCATCGCCGCTCCTCCTCGACCGGCGCCTCGGCCGGGGCCTGGGCGGGAGCCTGGGTGGCGGCGGTGGCGTCCTCGGCCGGGGCGTCGAGCTGCTTGGCGGTGGTGCTGCCGCCGGGCAGCTCGCCCCGGAGCCGGGCCAGCTCGGCCTCGACCGCCGGCTCGGCCACGTCGCGGTCCAGCTCGGCCTGGAGCCGGTCGCTGGACATGGACGCGTCGTCCAGGGCGCCCGAGGCCATCAGCTCGTCCAGGGCGCCCGAGCGGGCCTGCATCTGGGCCACCTTGTCCTCGGCCCGCTGCATGGCCAGGCCGACGTCGCCCATCTCCTCGCCGATCCCCGAGATGGCCTCGTTCACCTTGGTCTGGGCCTCGGCCGCGGTGTAGTTGGCCTTCATCGTCTCCTTGCGGATCCGGAAGGCGTCGACCTTGGCCTGGAGGCGCTGGGAGCCCTCGACCA
>Ga0190274_10000973_pt1 | contig 16724 bp, 13 predicted proteins | sample Popmic531T_FD_133002 | JGI IMG/M metagenome (GOLD analysis project Ga0190274, IMG submission 133002) | Populus adjacent soil microbial communities from riparian zone of Yellowstone River, Montana, USA - 531 T | ecosystem: Environmental > Terrestrial > Soil > Riparian zone | place: USA: Montana...
ATCCGGCGAGAACGAGAGGTCCTCGGCCGTGATCGCGAGGTCGCCCGCCCCGCCCGATGCGCTCGCTGGGGTCGAGCCGCCCGGATCGCCGTCGTCGCTGCTGCACGCGGCCAGGCTCAGCGTGAGCAGCACCATCACCACGATGGATGTCGTCGTTCGCGTTCGCATGCTTGCCTCTCCCCCGTCTGCAGTCTCGGACGGGGGTACTACGGACGGGGGGCGGTTCCGGTTTCCTCGGGGGGGTGCCCTCAGGGGCATGCCGGACCTGGGCTATGCTTCGCGCATCATGCCGTCGTCCGCCGACAAGACCCAATGGCGAGACCTGTACCACGAGGTCGTGACGACCGGGCTCTGCACGGGCTGCACGGCGTGCATCGTGACGTGCCCGTTCCACGTGCTCGGGTACGAGGACGACCTTCCGGTCCAGCTCCAGGAAGAGGGGCCCGACCAGTGTTCGCACGGCGAGAAGGGCTGCGACATCTGCACCCGCGCCTGCCCGCGTTTCCGCGATTGGGAAGGCGAGATCGACACGTCGATCTTCGGCATGACGCGCAAGCCCGAAGAGTTGATCGGCGTCCACAAGGAGATCACCCTCGCTCGTGCCACCGACGCCACGTCACTGATGACCGGCCAGGACGGCGGCGTGGTCAGCGCCCTGCTGCTGTGGGGGTTGGAGCGCGGTGAGATCGACGGCGCGTGCACCTCGAAGCTCTCCGATGAGCGCCGCTGGGACGCCGAGCCCACGGTCGTCACCGATGCCGAAGGCGTTCGGGCCACCGCCGGCTCCCGCTACACCTATTCGGCCAACCCCTTGGCTCTGCTCAAGGCCGCCGAGTTGGGCCTGTCGAAGGTCGCGCTCGTCGGCATGGGCTGTCAGGCGAGCGTCACCGGCTCGATGGAGGCCCGGCGGGTCAACAAGTGGCGCAAGAAGATCGCGTGGACCTTCGGGCTGCTGTGCTCGAAGTCCTTCACCTACGACGGGCTCATGAACGAGATCGCCCAACAGGAGCTCGGGCTCGACCTGGACCACCTCGCCCGCGTGAACGTGAAGGGCAAGTTGCTGTTCTACACCGACACCGGCGACGAGGTGACCTACTCGTTGAAGCAGGCACACCGGTTCACCCGGCCCGGATGTCTGCGCTGCCCCGACTTCGCCGCAGAGCACGCCGACATCTCGTTCGGGGGTCTCGGTCAGTCCGACGGATGGACCCTGACGATCGTGCGCACCGACCGAGGGGCGGACCTGTGGTCGCGAGCGCTGGCGGACGGCGTCATCGAGGCTCGTCCCGCCACGGAGGATCCCAAAGCGGTGGAACTGATGTTCAAGCTGGCCGCCAGGTCGCGGGAACGATGGCCCTCCGCCGACGAACTCCCCACGGCGGCCGCGACACCGGGCATGGTCGCAGACCCCGCCTAGCCCGTTCGAACCATCGCCGAAACCCCCATCGTCGAGGGCTTCACCGGGACCATCTCCGGCCGATAATCCCCTCAGGGCCCCACGAGGGGTTGTGATCGACGCGCCCGAACCCGGGCGGGGAGCGAGCGGTTGTCGGATACGGCGCGAGCGGCGCGAGAACCACGGACATCGGCCTTGCGACACGGCGCCATCCTGGAAGCCGTGGCGTTCGCGGCCGAGCGTCTGTTGCTCACCCCCGACTGGCGGGATGCCGCGGACGAGGTCCTGGCCCGGATCGGTGCCGCCGCCGACGTCTCCCGCGCCTACATCATCGAGAACCATTTCGACGATGAGGAGGAGTTGCTGGGCAGCGTGCGCTTCGAGTGGTGCGCCCCCGGGATCGAGTCGCAGAAGGACAACACGTTCCTGAACGACGCGCCGTGGCGCGACCTGCCGCGGTGGGCCGCATGGCACGCCGCAGGGGAGCCGGTGGTCTCGGCCGTCGCCGACCTCCCGGCCGAGGAGCGACCGGAGTTCGAAGCCCAGGGCACCCTCTCGATCGCCGAGCATCCCGTGTTCACCGGGGATTGGTGGTGGGGCGCGATCGGGTTCGACGATTGCGAGGAGGCCAGGATCTGGGGACCCGCCGAGGAGCAGGCATTGCGCGCCACCGCCACGTTGTTGGGCGCGGCGATCACGCGTCAACGGGTCGACGAACAGCGCCGGCGGGCTGAAGACCGATGGGGCCACGTCGTGGAGCTGATCCCCGCCGTCACCTACTCCGACGAACTGGACTCGGACAACGTCGTGCGGATGGGATTCGTGAGTCCGCAGATCGAGCAGATCCTGGGCTTCCCGCCCGAGCGGTTCCTGGAGGATGCCCGCTTCTGGTTCAGCCTGATGCACCCGGACGACCGGGCGCGGTTGGAGGCGGCGGGAGCGTTCAGCGCCGAAGACACCGAGCCGTTCGACGAGGAATATCGGATGCGTGCTGCCGACGGGACCTACCGGTGGGTCCACGACGGCTCGCAGGCGATCTACCGCGACGACGGCAGCGTCGACTACTTCCTCGGGTTCATGACCGACATCACCGCCAGCCGCGCCGCCCAGCACCAGCTCCGGGTTGCCGACGAGCGGTTCCGCACGATCGTCGAACAGACCCCGGCGGTGACCTACCAGGAGTATCTGAACGGGGGCGTCTACGACGGCGACCAGGTCGAAACGTTCGTGAGCCCGCACATCAAGGGGCTGCTCGGGTACACGCAGGAGGAGTGGCGACGTCCCGGCTTTTGGCGGCAGGCCACCCACCCCGACGATCTGCCGCTGATCGATGCCGAGAGCGACCGGGTGATCGCCGCCGGGGAGCGGACCTACCGGCAGGACTATCGGATGGTCGCCAAGGATGGACAGATCGTGTGGTTCCACGACGAGTCGGTCCTGATCGACGACGCCGATGGCGAGCCGCTGCTGTGGCAGGGCGTGATGATCGACATCACCGACCGCAAGCACGCGGAACAGCAGCTCGCCCAGGCCGAGGAGCGGTTCCGGCTGCTGGTCGAGCGCTCACCGGCCATCGTGTACATGGAACTGCCGTCCGAGGGGTTGGAGGCAGGATCCGTGGCTTACGTGAGCCCGCAGATCTCCACCTTGCTGGGGGTGCCACAGGAGGCGTGGCAGGAGCCCGGCGCCTGGGCGGCGATGATGCATCCCGACGACCGCGAACGGGTCGTCAACGACGGCAACGCCGCGAGGGTGGCCGGAGAGCCGTGGGTGGCCGAGTACCGGATGATCGCTGCCGACGGACGGGTGGTGTGGTTCCACGACGAGTCGGTCCTGGTCCTCGACGAACGTGGCGCGCCGTCGATGTGGCAGGGCATCATGGTCGACATCACCGACCAGAAGGCGGCCGAGCAGCGTGTCCGCGAAGCCGAGGAGCGGCACCGCGCGCTGGTCGAACACATCCCCGCGATCGTGTACGCGGAAGGCCTCGACGCCAACCCCGAGGATCTCTACGTGAGTCCGCAGGTGGAACAGATCCTGGGCTACACCCCCGATCAGTGGCGGTGGACGGCGGACTTCTGGAAGCAGCACGTGCACCCCGACGACCTGGCCGGCGTCGTCGAGATCAACGATCGGGTGAACGAATCCGGTGCCACCTTCCTCGCTGAATACCGGTTCCGGGCCGCCGACGGGTCCTACCGATGGCTGCGCGACGAAGCGGTCCGCGTACACGACGACGACGGCCGGCCGTTGTTCTGGCAGGGCGTGATGCTGGATATCACCGATCAGAAGCGTGCTCAGCAGGACCTGCGTGAGGCCGATGAGCGCTACCGCGCCGTGGTCGAACACATCCCGGCGGTCGTCTACACCGAGGCCCCGGATGCCGATCCGGCCAAGTTCTACATCAGCCCGCAGGTCACCGACCTGTTCGGCTACACGGCCGACGAATGGACCTGGACCGCCGACTTCTGGCGCGATCGCATCCACCCGGATGACGCGGAGTCGGTCGTCGCCGCGGACGAGCGGTCCAACGAGACGCTGGAGGCCTACACGCTGGACTACCGATTCCGGCACCGGGACGGCCACTGGGTGTGGGTGCGTGATGAGGCCACGTTCGTGCCGGAGCTGGACGGTGAGGGCTTCTGGCAGGGGTTCATGCTCGACATCACCGAACGCAAGCACGCCGAGGACCAGCTCCGAGAGGCCGAGCTGAAGTTCCGCACGATCGTGGAGCAGAACCAGGCGATCTTCTATACCCAGGACATCGATCCCGACGATCCGGCGGTATCGCGCACCACCTACATCGCCCCCGGCAACACCGAGATGCTCGGCTACACCCTGGAGGACATCCAGGACGACCCCACGTTGTGGCGGGCGATCGTCCACCCCGACGACCGGGAGCGGGTGTTCGAAGCCGACGCCGAGAGCAATCTGGGTGAGAGCGACACCGCCTTCTCGATGGAATACCGGATGATCAGCAAGGACGGGCGCATCGTCTGGGTCCAGGATGAGGCCACGCTGGTGCGTCTGCCGGGCAAGCCCCCCTACTGGCAGGGATTCCTGCTCGACGTCACCGAGCGCAAGGAATCCGAGGCGCAGCTCGAGCGAGCCCTCGACGTGGAGCGCGAGGCCACCCAGCGTCTGCGGGCGCTCGATGAGATGAAGAACACGTTCCTGCAGGCGGTCTCACACGACCTGCGCACGCCGCTCGCAGCGATCCTCGGCCTCGCGATCACCTTGGAACGCGGGGACATCCAGATCGATGACGACGACGCGAAGGATCTGGCGCATCGCATCGCTTCGAACGCGCGCCGATTGGACCGCATGGTGACGAACCTGCTCGACCTCGACCGGCTCGCGCGCGGCATCGTGGCTCCCAAGCTCGAGTCGACCGACGTCGGCGCCCTCCTCCAGCGTGTCCTCGACGAGACCGACCTCATCGAGGATTCGCGGCTGGTGACCGACCTTCAACCCGTCGTCCAACCGATCGACGCCGCGAAGGTCGAGCGCATCGTGGAGAACCTGCTGGCCAACACCGTGCGACACACCCCATCGAACGCGTCGATCTGGGTGCGGGTGTGGCCCGAACCCGACGGCGTCACGATCGCGGTCGAGGACAGCGGGCCCGGGGTCCCGGCCGAGATCCGCGACATCGTGTTCGAACCCTTCCGCCAGGGGCCCGAAGCGCCACAGCACTCTCCTGGCGTCGGCGTCGGGCTGACGCTGGTGCGTCGGTTCGCCGAGTTGCACGGCGGACGCGCGTGGGTCCAGGAACGGGACGGCGGCGGTGCCTCGTTCCGGGTGTTCCTGCCGGCGGCCGGCCCCACCGAGCTGGTGCCGCCCGACGACCACGAGGCATCCCGTGCTTCGGCCGGCTTGTCGGCGCTCCTGCCGCCGGCCGGCTTGGACGAGGTGTCCTGAGCCGACCGCTCCTTAGGACGCTCCCGCACTGAAGTTGAGGTCCGCCACATCGATCACACCGGCCATCGTTCGGTCGAACCTGATCTGAACGCTGCGGACATCTCCGAGATCGATCCCCGTGAACGACGAGAGCGGGAACCGCAGCTGCTGCAGGATCACGTGACCGTAGTAGCGGCGGAGTCCAGAGGGATAGGCCAGCGCGTCGTTCCCCACGTCTGACGCGGCGACCGACGCGCGGTCACCCGAGCCATCGACCAGGACCACCGACAGGTCCTGGAACTGGAAGGCCTGGTTCACGTCGTAGTCGGGGTTGATCGACGTGCGGAACTGCAGCGCGTCGAACCGCCGGACGGCGCGTGTGCCCGCGGGGAGTTGGAACCGCACGGAGGCCCGTCCGTCCGACCACCCCAGCACCCCTTGGGCGAGCCCCGGCAGATGGATGTCGGCGAACGAGGCGAGGCCGGTGATGCACGGGTTCTCGAACGTGTCGGCGCACCAGCCGTAGGTCGAGACGCCCTTCGGGATCACCGCCCCGCCGAGATCGTTGCGGGCGAGCGAGGATGGATCGGTGAATCGGTCCACGTCCTGGCGGCTCTGCCAGGTGTCGGGCGCGAGGTAGCTCACGGCGGTCCGCGCCGGGGCGATCCCGTCCGGGGACTCGGCACCCGTGAAGACCGGATCGACGGAGGTGTCGTGGCCCAGGTAGCGACGGAAGTAGTCGACGATGTACGCGCTGCCCACGCGACGCTCCTCGATGGGACGGAGCCGGCCTTGGCATTCGTTGACTCCGTCGTCGAAGGCACCCGGATAGCCGCTGGACGGGGTCCAGACCGTGTTGAAGAAGTTGTGGTTGGCCCCGAACACGGTGATCGCGTGCTTCGGCGAGCGATCGCCGTCCACCAGGTACCGGGAGTCGTCGTAGAAGTGGATGCCCTGCAGGTCGAAGACGTCGCCGTCGCAATACGGCAGCATCACCGCCAGGGGCACGTCGTTGATCGTCGCGCGCGTGAAATCCACCGGCGCCAGCGGCAACACCGCGTCGATCCCGTATGGGTCGGGGCGTTCCCGGTCGACGATGACCTGCCACACCACACCTTCGCCACCGCGGGAGTGGCCCATCGTGCCGACCTCGGTCATGTCCACCTTGCCGATGAACCTCGAGCCGAACGGATCGCCCCCCACCGTGGACCACTGCTGCCACAGATCCAGGTGCTCCTCGAGCAACTCACCTCGCTGCCGCATGCCGCTGTCGTCGACGACGTTGCCCAGGACGTTGACGCCGTTCCCGCTCACGGACACCACCACGTAGCCGTAGCTCGCGAGACGAGCCGCCACATAGTCGTACCCCGTGTAGTTGGGCAACGGCTCCCACGTGTCCTTGCACGGCCACCGATAGCTCCAGCGGTTGCCCTTGAAACATGCGGCGTGATTGCCGTGCAGGAACAGCACGAGGGGGTAGGGTCCGCCTGCCAACCCCGTGGGGAAGTGCACGTCGGCCGTGATCTCCACCTTGCCACCCAGGTCGCTGGGCTGGAACACCTGGTCCCCGAAGTCGTAGACGCGCCGGGTGACCTCGTACGGCCCCGGCATCACCGGCGTCGGACCGGCGCGCGGGCTCGGACGTGGCCCCGACGATGACCGTGGGACGACCGACGACGTTGGGACCGCGGACGTGCCGTACCGGACCGAGACCGACCCGGTCAGGACCGAGGCGTCGGCGGTGATGGCTCGCAAGCTGCGCCCTCTCGGGCCGGGGATGCCGTAGGCGACCGGCTGGGCGTCGACATCGACCACGTATCGCAGCGCTCGCGGGGGATACGCGCCGGTCAAGGTCAGGCGGTACAGGGTGGGCGTCTGCTCGGTGCCGCCGATCCGCTCGACCGTCAATGCACCGTCGCGGCGCGCGACGCTCCCCGATGCCTTCAGCGCCCGGTCGATCGTCGAAGCGGGGAGCGTCTCGGTCACGCCGGTGCCTGCCGCAGCGGTCCCGGATGCCCCGGCCGACGGTGCCTGAACCGCGGCGAACAGCAGCACGCCCACCACCAGGAGCGCAGCCGCGGGGCGACGGCGGGGGGCGGTCGAGCGCATCAGGGGGATCCCTTTCCGTGGGGGCCGGCCTAGAGCCAGCGGTGCGGGCTTCGGCATCGTCGCAGGCCGACGCGGGGATTGTCCAGGGATGCACCTGAGCCCGGGCCGACCGCCCGGGCTCCGTGACGTCGGAGGCTGCGGATCGCTAGACGGCTTCCCAGCCCGCGACGACGGGATGGTCGACGGCGGCAGGACCCACCTGCGCCGCGCCCCCCGGAGAACCGAGGCCACTGACGGAGTCATCGAAGAACTCCGCGTTGACCGGCGTGAACTGCTTCCACTCCCCGGGCACGTCGTCTTCGTAGAAGATCGCGGTCACGGGGCAGGCCGGCTCGCAGGCGCCGCAGTCGACGCACTCGTCGGGCTGGATGTACAGCATCCGAGGCCCCTCGTAGATGCAATCCACCGGACATTCGTCCACGCAGGCACGGTCTTTGATGTCGATGCAGGGCTCTGCGATCGTGTAGGTCATGCCATAAACCCCTTTTCCACGGTGCCGACCTTGCAAATCTCCGTTCCCTCAGTGTACGCCCCCCGCGGGACACGGCCAACGAGGCGCAGATCGATCATCCAGTGGCCGGTGCCAACCCCCGGATGGTGGCCGTGATCGAGTCGTGGGGGTCAGACCCGGGGACCAGCATGGGGTACACCACCGGCAGATCTGCCCCGGCATCCCGGAAGGCATCGAGCCGGCCCCGCACCGCCGCGGCGCCCCCCACCAGACAGATGGCCTGCACGAGTTCGTCCGGCACATCGTCGGGTGTTCCCGCACGGTGGGCGGTCGCTGCTGCTTCGGCGTGTGACTCCAGGCCCATCAGCGAGAACTGCCGGGCGTAGGCGGGATAGCTCGCGTACTCGCCCGTGGCGGCTTTGGCGGCGGCGAGCGCCGCCGCGGGATCGTCCTGATCGACGCACGCCCGGACGTACACCGCGACCGTCACGGCGTCGGGGTCGCGGCCGGCGTCGACGGCGGCCGCGCGGATGTCGAGCCGGGCCTGCGCGACGCGTTCGGGTGAGCACCAGTTGAGCAGCACGCCGTCGGCGATCCGCCCGGCGAGCCGCATCGATCGTGGCCCCAGCCCCGCGATCCACACGGGCACCGCGGACGGGGACCGCAGCGAGAGCGGGTCGAGGCCCTCGTCGAGGAGCGACCCCGGTGCGCCGCCGATCAGGGCACGGATCTGGCGAACCTGCGCCGCCAGGGCATCGAGGGCGCCCTTGCGTGCGGGGCCGGTCCCGATGCCCAGGATCGCTCGTCCCCCGCTGCGTTCGTTGACGGTGGCGGCGCCCATCGCGGTGAGCCTGGGGATCCGCGAGGTCATCGGGACGATGCCGGTTCCGAGCAGCAGCGACGACGTCTCCCCCGCGAGGGCGGTCAGCGCGGCGAACGCGTCACGACCCGCGATCTCCGGCAGGAACACCGCCCGGTACTCGAGCGACTCGGCAAGGCGAACGAGCTCGGCGAACCGGTCCCACGGGAGCGGATCGCGCAGGGCCACCGCGGTCCCGTCCACACGGCTCGGTTGTCGTTCGTCGTGCACGGGTGCCATCGTCGCAGGTCGTGGAAGGCATGACGTTCACGACCGAGGACGGTGTCCGGCTCGAGGGCGAGCTGCGGCTGCCCGATGAGGCGCCTCGCGCCTCGGCCGTGCTGTGTCATCCCCATCCACGGCACGGTGGCAGCAAGGACCATCCCATCCTGTGGGCGCTGCGGAACGAACTCGCGGGGACCCGGGAGCTCGCCGTGTTGGGCTTCAACTTCCGGGGGAACATGGGATCGGAAGGCACCTACGGCGGCGGCCGGGACGAGGTCCGTGATGTGCGCGCCGCGATCGAGCGCGTGCGAATGGAGGCCCCGGACCTGCCCACCGTGGTGTGCGGTTGGTCGTTCGGCGCCAACGTCGCGCTGCGGGAAGCGGTCGACGATGAACGCGTCGCCGCCCTGGTGCTGATCGGCATCCCGTTGCAACCGAAGGACGTGACCCTGCCGGCCCTTCCACCACCGGAAGAGCTCCGCCGGTTCCGCCGGCCGGTGCTGATCCTCGCGGGCGACAACGACGAGTACTGCCCGGCCGAGGAAGCGCGAGTCTTCTCCGCCGAGTTCGCCGACGGCCGCGTCGCGCTGCTCGAAGGTACCGACCATTTCCTCTGGCGCCGGGAGCGTGAAGCGGCGACGATCGTCGGGGATTTCGCGGACGAGGTGCTCGGCCGAACCTGACGGGGCCTCAGCGATCCGAGCGTGCATGCCCGTTCGTCCGAGGGTCCACCGGCGGCGGCCTGCGAGGTCGCCACACCCATACGAACGGCAGGAACAGGAACATCCCGCCGAACAGCCCGGGCCACACGAAGACGCCCAGCAGCACGAACACGACGCACACCGTGAGCCAGAGCAGCGGGTTCCCCCACCACGGACGGTCGTCCAGCCGGCCACGGCTCCAGACCAGCAGGAACCCGCCGATCACGAACAGCATCACCAGGAACGGCAACGCGAGATAGAGGATCCGATCCTGGTTCATCGGGCCACGCTACGGTCCTTGACCCGAACCACCGCCCCAACGGCGGCCGGCCACCTTCCACGATCTGACCAGATGCACGATCGTGAAGATGCCCAGCACGATGAGCGCCGCGAGCCCGAGGTATGCGAAGACCATGGGGACCAGCCTGTCACGGCGTGCTTAGAGCGGCACGTGCGACAGCACCATGATGCGCTGCTCGGTCATCTCCTCCATCGCGAACCGGAGGCCCTCGCGGCCGAACCCGGAATCCTTCGACCCGCCATACGGCATCTGATCGGCGCGGAACGCGCTGACGTCGTTGATGATGACGCCGCCCACCTCGAGCGTGCGGTGGGCTTCCATCGCCCGGCTGATGTCGTTGGTGAAGACCCCGGCCTGCAGGCCGTACTTCGAGTCGTTCACCGACCTCAGCGCGTCGTCGAACGTCTGATAGGGGCTGATCGTGACGACGGGTCCGAAGACCTCCTCGCGGCACACCTTCATCTCGGGCTGCACGTCGGCGATCAGCGTGGGCTGGAAGATCGGACCCTCCCCGGTGCCGCCGGTGAGCACCTGCGCGCCCTGGCTGACGGCCTCGTCGACCCAGCCCTGGATGCGCTCAACCTCCTGGGCTTGGATCACCGGACCGACGTCGACGGTCGGGTCCATCGGGTCGCCCACCTTCAACGACTCCACCTGCTTGGTGAGGCGTGCCGCGAAGTCGTCATAGACCTCGGAGGCGACGAGCACCCGCTGCACGCTGATGCAGCTCTGTCCCGCCTGGTAGTAGCCGCCGAACGCGATGCGCTGAGCGGCGAAGTCCAGGTCCGCGTCGCTGTGGACGATGACGCCGGCGTTGCCGCCGAGCTCGAGCGTCACGCGCTTCTTCGGGTCCAAACCCTTGAGGTACCAGCCGATCTCGGACGATCCGGTGAACGAGATCTTCTTGAACCGGTCGTCCCGTGCCATGCCGTCCGCGACCTTGGAGCTGACCGGCAGCACCTGGTACATGCCCTTGGGCAGGTCGGTCTCGGCGAAGAACTCGGCGAGGCGCAGCGCACCGATCGGCGTCGCGCTGGCGGGCTTCACCACGATCGGCGCTCCGACCGCGAGCGAGGGCGCCACTTTGTGGGCCACCAGGTTCAAGGGGAAGTTGAAGGGAGTGATGCCGAGTACCGGACCCAGCGGGAAGCGACGGAGCAACCCGAGCCGCGACCCCAGCGCCTGCTCGGTGTCCAGGCGCATCGCTTCGTCGGTGCCGTGTCGGATCACCTCGGAGGCCCACCGGAACGTCGAGACCGCACGGGTGGCCTCGACCGTGGCCCACTTCAGTGGCTTGCCGCCCTCGGCCGCGATCAGGTTCGCGTTCTCCTCGATCGTCTCCGACAGCCGCTTGGAGATGTGATCGAGGGCGTCGGCGCGCGCCCAGATCGGCAGGTTCTTCGACTCCTCGAAGGTGTCGTGGGCGACCTGAGAGGCCTCCTCGACATCGGCGGCGGTGGGAACGGCGATCTCGGCGACGACGCTGCCGTCGTACGGGCTGTGCACCTCGAAGGTGCCTTCGCCGGTTCGCCACTCCCCGTTCACCAGGAACGGACGCGTCTCGACCATCGGAGGTGCTCCTTCTCTCTTTGACCCGCTACCGCTTCGCTGCTTGAGCGGGGATTCTTCGACCCGCTACCGCTTCGCTGCTTGAGCGGGACTGCTCTCCACGGCAGCGGGCTCCGGTTGTGAGGACGATCCCGCTAGTCGAGCGAGACCATCACGTGCTTGATGTTGGTGTAGTCCTCCAGCGAATAGACGGACATGTCCTTGCCGTGTCCGCTCTGCTTGTACCCACCGTGGGGCATCTCAGGCGTGAGCGGGATGTGGGTGTTGACCCACACGCAGCCGAACTGCAGGCGCCGGGACATGCGCATCGCGCGACCCACGTCGCGCGTCCAGACGGACGAGGCGAGGCCGTAGTCGGTCCCGTTCGCCCAGGAGAGCGCCTGATCCTCGTCGGTGAACCGCTGCACGGTCACCACCGGCCCGAAGACCTCACGCTGCACGATCTCGGCGTCCTGCGAGGGGTTGGCCACGACCGTCGGCTTGAAGTGGAAGCCCGGGGTGCCCAAGGACTCGCCGCCGGTGAGGATCTCGGCGCCGTCGTCCTTGGCGCGGGACAGGAACCCTTCGACCCGCTGCAGCTGCTCTTGGCTGATCATCGAGCCCACCGCGACATCGTCCTCGAACGCGGTACCGACCTTGAGGCCCTCGACCGCCGGAACGAGGTCGGTGAGCACCTTGTCGTAGGCGCCTTCGGCCACGAGCACGCGACACGCGGCGGTGCAGTCCTGTCCGGCGTTGAAGTAGCCCGCGATCGAGATCCACTCGACGACCGACTCGAGATCGGCGTCGTCGAAGACCACGACGGGCGCCTTGCCACCCAGCTCCAGGTGGACGCGCTTCAGCGTGTCGCTGGCGTTCGTGTGGATCAGCTTGCCGGTGTTCACGTCACCGGTCAGCGAGACGATCCCGACGTCGGGGTGGCGCACCAACCGGTCGCCGACGGGCAACCCGTCGCCGGTGACGACGTTGAAGACCCCGGGCGGGAAGATCTCGGCGGCGAGCTCGGCGAGCTTGATCGTCGACAGCGGCGTCATCTCCGACGGCTTCAACACGATCGTGTTGCCCGACGCGAGCGCAGGACCGATCTTCCAGACCGCCATCATCAGCGGGTAGTTCCACGGCGCGATCAGCCCGGCGACGCCGATCGGCTCACGACGGACGATCGAGGTGAACCCGGCCATGTACTCACCGGCGCTGCGGCCCTCGGGCAACCGTGCCGCCCCCGCGAAGAAGCGCAGGTTGTCGACGATCGGCGGGATCTCGTCCGACATCGTCAGGGCTGCCGGCTTGCCGGCGTCCTGGGACTCGATGTTGACGATCTCGTCGGCGTGCCCCTCGATCGCGTCGGCGAGCTTGAGGAGCATCAGCTGGCGATCCTTGGGCGTGGTGTCGAACCAGGTGTCGTCGAACGCCTTCTTGGCTGCAGCGACGGCCTTGTCCACGTCCTCGGCGGTGCCCTCCTGCACGGAGCCGATCACCTCGCCCGTGTGAGGGCTGATGATGTCGCGGGTGCCGCCGTCGGACGAGTTCACCCACTCGCCGTTGATGAACATCTGATGGCTGTCAGCCATGTTCCCCCTCCTCGTCGAAGAAGCCTGCTCGACCGTCTGAACGGGTGGTCAGACCGCCAGTATGCATCGGGGTGGCGCGAACGTTCCACCCGACGGATGGTCCGGGCCGGTCCCCGTGGTTGTCCGAGGTGGACAACGCATCACCCTTCCTGCTGGGCCGCCTGGAGATCACGGGCGCGCAGCGCCAGCCAGAACTCCATGCGGTCGAAACTGCTCGACAGATCCCGCCCGGTGAGCTCTTCGACCTTGCGCATGCGGTAGCGCAGCGTGTGGCGATGCACGAACAGTTCGGCGGCCGCCGTCTCCCAGCGGGCGTTGTGCTGCAGGAACGCCTGGAGCGAGCTCAGCAACTCCCCGTTGTGGTCCCGGTCGTAGGCGTCGAGGGGCCCGAGCATCGAATCGGCGAATGCTCGCAGCGCGTCGGGTTCGGTCATCGACAACAGCAGCCGGTACGTGCCCAGGTCGGCGAACCCGGCGTGCGACCACCCCTCCAGGCGGCACACCTGGAGCGCGTACCTCGACTCGCGGAGGGAACGGCCGACCTCATCGGCCGTCACGGTGGAGCCGGCGCCGGCACGGAGCTCAGCACCGACGCGATGGCCGATCGCTTTCGTGACCGCCTCGAGATCGACCTCGGGCTCGGCGGGCAACAACAGATGCACCCCATCATCATGGGCCGAGGTGAGGAACCCCCCACCGGCCCGCGACCGCTCGTCCGTCGCGGCCAGCGCCACCGTCTCCGGATCGGGCGCCTCGCCCACCGTTTCGAGGGAGACGACGAGCACCGCGGCGTCTCGGTCGAACCCGAAGCGTGCGAGCCCGCGACCGGCGTCGGCGTTCGTGAGCCCGCCGCGCGCGAGTTCGTCGAAGAAGTCGCCCTGGAGCCGCCGCTGGGCGTCGGCCACCGCACGGGACTTCGCGAGTTCGATCGCGAACAGGCTCAGTGCATGCCCAGCCACGATCCGGTCCATCTGGCTGAGCTGCTCGGGTTTGCCCACGGCGAGGAACGCCTCGACGCGGCCCTGGGCGCCGACGGGCTGGACCCAGATGTGATGGCCACGATCGACCAGGGTCACGCTGAACGAGGTGCTCTCGGGGCGGCTGTCACGCAGCTCGTCCCACACGCGTTCGGCCCGGAGCGAGGCCGCGCGGCTGGTGCTGGCGATCGGCAGGCCGTGGAGGTCGAGCAGCAACGCCCACCCCTTCGTGACGTCGGCAAGCGACCGCGCGATGCCTTCGGGCCCCTTGCCTTCCATGACGGCACGCGTGAGCACGTGTTCGGCATCGACGGCCCGCTGCAGCGTGTCGTACTGCTCGGCGACGATGCGCGTGAACACGGCCTCGGTGATCGCGATGAACGGCACCGGGTAGGGCACCTCGAAGAGCGGGAAGTCCTCCGAGGTGGCGGCGGTCACCAGCGAACGGGGCGTCTTGTCGTGGCTGAACCCCAGCCCGAACCCGAGCCCGGCCAGGCCCGCCTTCGCGAGGCGCTTCACGTAGGCGCGCTGCTTCGCCGGCGTGGTGCCGATGCCCATGCCGGTGGTGAGGATCAACTCCCCGCCCTTGAGCCACGGGGTCGGGTCCTCCAGCTCGGACACGTGCACCCACCGGATCGGGCGTTGGACCTGCTCCTGGCCGGCGAGCAACTTCAGCGGCATGCCCGGCACGGCGACGATGTCCTTGACGGTGACGGCCATGGATCGATTGTACGGAACGTATAGCCAGGACACCTCGGACGAACGGCTGCGCCGCTTAGGATGGACGAACCGTACAACCCCGGGCGCGAAGGCTAGCCCCGCCATCGCCTGACAGGACCCCGCGTCGGGCCCGACACTCGAGCGGTACCCCCAGCAGGAGGGAAACGCTCGATCATGGACATCCCCCAGGAACGCAAACTCATCACCGAGATCCCCGGCCCGAAGTCCCGTGAGTGGTTCGCGCGGCGCGAGCAGGCCGTCGCCAAGGGCGTCGGTGCGATCCATCCGATCGTCACCGCGCGTGCATCGGGCTCGATCGTCGAAGACGTCGACGGCAACCGCCTGATCGACTTCGCCACCGGCATCGCCGTGCTCAACGTCGGGCACACCGCGCCGGAGGTGGTCGCCGCGATCCAGCAGCAGGCCGAACTCGAAACGCACACCTGTTTCCACGTCTCCGCGAACGAGCCCTACATCGAGTTGGCCGAGCGGCTGAACGCCCTGACGCCCGGCGACCACGCGAAGAAGACGATGTTCGCCAACTCGGGTGCCGAGGCGGTCGAGAACGCGGTGAAGATCGCTCGCAAGCACACCGGTCGGTCGGCGATCGTCACCTTCGACCACGCGTTCCATGGACGCACGCTGCTCGCGATGTCCCTCACCGCCAAGGTGATGCCCTACAAGCAGGGCATGGGGCCGTTCGCGCCCGAGATCTACCGATTGCCGTTCGCCTATCCGTACCGCTGGAAGTCCGAGGGTGCCGATCCGGAGACCGTGACCCGCGAAGCGCTGGCCTACGCGGTCGACACGATGCACAAGCACATCGGCGAAGAGAACATCGCCGCCGTGATCATGGAGCCGATCCAGGGCGAGGGCGGCTTCATCGTCCCCTCCCCCGGCTTCGTCGCGGGGATCGCCGAGTTCTGCGCCACGCACGGGATCGTCTTCATCGCCGACGAGATCCAGTCGGCGATGGGACGGGCCGGCCGCTGGTACGCGATCGAGGACGAGGGGGTCGTGCCCGACCTGGTGACCACCGCGAAGTCGATGGGCGGCGGATTGCCGATCAGCGCCGTCACCGGTCGCGCCGAGATCATGGACGCCGTGCACGCCGGCGGCCTGGGTGGCACGTACGGCGGCAACCCCGTCGCCGCCGCCGCATCGCTCGCCGTACTCGACAAGATCGAGCGCGAGGATCTGTTGGCTCGCTCGCGCGAAGTGGGCGCCACGATCATGGAGCGTTTCACGGCGATGGCCGGGCGCTACGACGCGATCGGCGACATCCGTGGCCGAGGAGCGATGCTCGCGATCGAACTCGTCACCGACCGCGGCACCAAGGAGCCGCTGGGCGCCGAGGCGATGAACGCGATCGCCGACGGTTGCCTCGCCCAGGGCGTGATCGTGCTGACGGCCGGGACCTACGGCAACGTGGTCCGCCTCCTGCCACCGATCAACATCGAGGCCGCCCTGCTCGAGGACGGCCTGCAGGTGCTGGACGACGCGGTGGGTGCCGTCGTGGCGTAACCGGCACATCGCGGAACGGTTGCTACCGTTCCGTCCATGACGGACGACGACGGACCCGGCCACGATGGTCGGGTCCGTTCGCGGTTCCGGCGTCTGCTGCTCGACATCACGCCGCTCCGCGTCTCCCGCGACTACCGGCTCCTGTGGACGGGGACGTTCATCTCCGCGCTCGGGTCCCAGTTCGCACGGGTGGGGTTGTACGTGCAGGTGTACGCACTCACCGGCTCGCCAGCGGCCGTGGGTCTGCTGGGGCTCTCGGGGCTGGCCGGCAACATCGCCGGCACGTTCGTGGGTGGTGCGTTCATCGACGCGCACGACCGCCGGTCGGTGATCGTGTGGACCCAGGTCGGGCACGTGCTCGTGGCCGCGGTGCTGGTCGCGACCGCGCTGGTCCCGTCTCCGTCGCTCGCGGTGCTGCACG
>Ga0190274_10000974_pt1 | contig 16718 bp, 17 predicted proteins | sample Popmic531T_FD_133002 | JGI IMG/M metagenome (GOLD analysis project Ga0190274, IMG submission 133002) | Populus adjacent soil microbial communities from riparian zone of Yellowstone River, Montana, USA - 531 T | ecosystem: Environmental > Terrestrial > Soil > Riparian zone | place: USA: Montana...
CGGGAATCGGCACGTTGTTTGGGGATCCATGGCTTTAGGATTCGTGGTTGTGCAGGGGGCAGTGGCGCAGGGTCTTCGGCGCATGGCTTTGGCATGCTGACGATCATCAGGCGGCGATTGCGACTTCCAGCAATGTCGAAACCTCTGTCAAATCGACATAGGCCGGCGTGAAAGCCTTCCCGATACCGCGCGCCAGGACAAAACCGATCTGCCCATCTTTCACTTTCTTGTCCTTGCCCATGTGCTCGACCAACCGCTCCGCAACCCAGTTGCGCCCTTCAACCCAGAGAGGATCGGTCGGCAGGCCGAGACTGGCCAGATGCCGCCGCAAACGCGCCGCATCTTCCAGTGGCGCGAGCCCAAGCCGCGCGGACAGATCGAAAGCCATCACCATGCCGATCGCCACGGCTTCACCATGCAGCAATTCATCGGAATAGCCGCACTCGGCTTCCAAGGCATGACCGAATGTGTGGCCGAGATTGAGCAAGGCACGTTCCGCGGATTCCCGTTCGTCGGCACCGACGATCGCGGCCTTGGCGCGGCAGCTGGTGACGATCGCCTGTCGACGTGCCGTCTCATCGCCGGCAATGACGCTCATGCCGTGGCCTTCCAGCCACGTGAAGAAAGCGGGATCGTTGATCAAACCGTATTTCACGACCTCCGCATAGCCGGCCATCAATTCGCGCTTCGGCAATGTATCCAGTGCGGCCGTATCGGCGAGGACCAGGCGCGGCTGATGAAAGCTGCCGATCATGTTCTTGCCTTGCGGCGTGTTGATGCCGGTTTTGCCCCCGACCGAACTATCGACCTGGGCAAGCAAGGTGGTGGGTATCTGAATGAAGTCGACACCGCGCAAAACGATCGACGCGGCGAATCCCGTCAGGTCGCCAATCACGCCGCCGCCAAGTGCCACCAGTGTCGTATGGCGCTCAATCTTCATATCCAGCAGCTGGCCGCACAGGGCCTCCAACTGCGCGAAGCTCTTCGTGTGCTCGCCGGGCGGCAAAGCGATCGTCTGGCTGGCGATTCCGGCCTGGGCAAAGGCGTGCAGCAGGGAATCGAGATGGTGCCGGGCGACGGTCGTATCGGTGACGACGATGACGCGCTTCTGTGCCAGCAGCGGTGCGGCCATCTCGCCGGCCTGCGCGATCAGACCGCGGCCGACCTTGATGTCGTAGCTGCGCGCGCCAAGCTCGACGCGGACGGTTTCGATATGGGCAATTGTGCCATGGGCAACGTCATGGGGCATCACGGGGCGACCTTGCGGGCAGCGACTTCCGGCAAGGCAGAGTCACTGTGTTTGAATTTTTCCTGACCGCCTTCAGCCGGTTTGGCCAGATACGTCTCCAGTGCGGCAATGACCCGCGTCAATGTCGCATCAGGCGGCCCATCGGTCGATTCGACGGTGAGATCCGCTTCGGCATAGACCGGGTAACGGATCTCCATCAGTTCGGCCAGTTTCTGGCGCTGATCGACATTCTGCAGCAGTGGCCGTTCATTGCGGCGGCCGACACGCTTGACCAGAAGGTCAAGATCCGCACGCAACCAGATCGACAGCGCGCGCTCCTTGATCAGTTTGCGGGTATTGGGATCCATGAAGGCGCCACCGCCGGTCGCCAGAATATGAACCGGATTGTTGAGCAGTCGCTGGATAACGCGGCGTTCGCCTTCCCGGAAGGATTTTTCGCCATGCAGCGCGAAAATATCGGAGATGCTGCAGCCGGCCGCCAACTCGATCTCTTTATCGGCATCGGTGAAGGGAAGGCGCAACTGGGTCGCAAGCCGCTTGCCGATGCAGCTCTTGCCGGCGCCCATCAGGCCGACCAGCACGATGGTGCGATCGATCGGCCGGGTCAGCACCGGCAAGGAACCGTCCTTCGGCGTGCCGACCGGGCGCCCGCCGGCAACAACATCATCGGCTCGACTGTCGGGCCGACCCTCGGCCTCTGTCGGCAGCACCGTCATGAACCCGGAACCTCTCGATCTCGCAACTCTTTTTCACCATAATTGAAGACTAGCATATTTCTGAAGCCCTGTGGCAAGTTAGCGGCTGAAAACCCGCGAGTCGTGCGGATCCGCCGAGGACGCCGCCCTGGCCGTGGGTTTACGAAGTTTTCGCGCTGCATTGTAGGGAATATACGGGCGACATGAACAGGGCACTGATCGGCATTGTTGTGGCTCTCATCGTGATCATCGGCGGTGGCCTGGCTGTCCTCGCTGCCTGGGACTTGCCGGCACCGACCGCGAAGATGGAAGTGCAAGTCCCGAATGACCGCCTCTCGCTGCAATAGTATTCTGCCGGACGACACCCAGCCCGACCGGTATTTCCCGGATCGCCGGCTCCATTCGGCGGCGCGGCATTCAACACCGATTTCCGTCTCCGTCTCGCGCTTTCCGGACCGCCGAGCGACGAAATCCGTCATCCTCGCCTGCCTGTTTCTAGGCGCAACTGGTCTGGCACTGCTACCGGTACCTGCGTTATCCGCCGATCCGGCGACGGGTGCGCCTGTCCAGCTCGGAGTTCCCACGGCCCCCGACAACAGTGCCCCCGCAACCCAGCTACCGACACCGCCGGATGATTACGGCGATCAGGGCGGCATTTCGGCAACGCCGCTGCCGCCGCCGACAGTTCAGCCGCCAGCAGTTCAGCCGCCAGCAGTTCAGCAGCCAACGGTCCAACAACCGACGATACAGGCACCGACGGTCGGCGGACCCGCCGCGCCGATACCGCCGACAATGGCCCAACCGGACGGTACGCAGCCGGATGGCGGCCAGGATATGTCGATGCAGAATACGGCGATGTCGCCAGGGCTGCTCGATGATCAGCATCAGGGCCTTGGGCAAAATCTCTGGCAGGGCTCCAGCATCGTCAAGCTTACCTCTCTCCTGCCGAAACTGCCGGCCCCTGTCACACAGCCTTCCTTGCGCGATCTGCAGCTTCGCCTGCTACTGACGCAGGCACCGGGCCCCGGCGCAATGGCGGGAATCGATAGCCTCGTGCCTTTGCGCGCCGAGCGCCTGCATGCCATGGGCTTCGATACCGAGGCGATGCAGATTTCCAAGTCGCTGAGCGGCGCCGGCGGCCCGACGGATCCACAGGAAGCCGTGGAAAAGCTCTGGCTGGCCGGCGACAATGACGCGGCTTGCGAGAAAGTGCAGGCGCAGATCGATGCCAGCCCAAACCCGGAAGCCTATTGGCGGCGTGCCCTGATTTTCTGCCAGGTTCTCAAGGGTCAGGAAGATCAGGCCTCGATTGGTATCGACCTGTTGCGTGAACAGGCGGCCAGCGATCCGCGCAATAAGGATTTCATCGCCGTCGCGTCGATTCTCACCGGCGATAGCAAGCCGCAAAGCCTGAAGGCGCCGATCAGCAATCCGGATCCGCTGCTGACGGCGATGATGAAGCAAGCCAATTTGAAGGTGGACAATCCGGCCGGAACGGCCATTGGCAAACCGGTCGGTCCGGCTGCCGCCGCGGCGACGGCGCGTGACGGCAGCAAGCCGCTGGCAGAACGGATCAAGGCGGCCGAATTGGCTTATGCGATGGGTCTTTTGCCGGCCGATGAGCTGACCGGCCTCTATCTGCAGGTACCGCCGGCGGCCAATGATGCCGCGGCCAGTGATGCAGCTTTGACCGGTCCCGACACGCCGGAACATCGCGGCCAGCTTTACCAGGCGGCGCAACGGGGACAGATGCCCGGCAGCCGCGCGCCGCTGATTTCCCAGGCGTTGCGGGAAGCCATGCTGCGCGGCGACTACTTCGCCACCGTATCGCTCTATGCCCCACTGGTGCAGCAGATCACGCCCAATCCAAGCCTGGCCTGGTTTGCGCCGGATGCGGCGCGCGCATCCTTCGCGACCGGCAATATCGACAGGGGCGGCTTCTGGCTCAATTTGGCGCAAGGAGCCATGGGTGATCCCGAAGTGGCGAAAACGGTTCCCGGCTTGCGGTTGCTGGGCCGGATCGCCGGACTCTATGGCAGCGCCGAGGCCGGCGGTGATCCGGTTGCCGACTGGAGCGGCCGGACCGGTGCGACCGACGCCAAGGCGCAGCGGGTTTACGGCATTCTGGCCGGCCTCGGCGAGGCCATCGGCAGTCACGGTACGGCGACCTTTGCCGGCGGCGATCCCGATATCGCAGCGGCTGCCCAGGGCGGCCGGCGAGGCGAGACGGTGCTCCTGGCCCTGATCGCGCTCGGTGGCCGTGGCCTCGCCCAGGCGGACGGCGCCAGCCTGGCGCAATCGCTCGGCGGCCTGACGGCGGTCGGCCTGCAAGCCGATGCCCGCCGCATCGCGATCGAGGCGGCGATCCTCAGCGGTCTCTGATATCTGGGTCGGCGTCGCCCGTAGGAACAGCGAAGACAATCATGATTTCGGCGCATCTCGACGCTTTTCTGGAAATGCTGACAGCGGAACGGAATGCCGCGCTGAATACGCGCGCTGCCTATCGTCGCGATCTCGAGGATGTCGGGCAATTCCTTGGCAAACGCCGCCGCGATCTGACAGCTGCCAGAAGCGAAGATCTGCGCGATTATCTGTCGATGCTGGCGGCCACCGACGCCAAGCCCAGCACGGCGGCGCGGCGCCTCAGCGCGCTCCGGCAATATTATAAATTCGTCGTGGGAGAAGGCTGGCGCGAAGATGATCCGACGACGACGCTGGACAGTCCGCGGCTTGGCCGGCCCCTGCCGAAATTGTTGGATGAAGAAGAGATCGCCCGGCTGATCGCGGCTTGCGGCATGCTGGAGGCCGCCGAGGGTGCACGGCTGACCGCGCTCACCGAGTTGCTCTATGCAACAGGATTGCGCGTCTCCGAACTCGTGGCCTTGCCCCTGGCTTCGGCCTTGCGCGATCAACCCTATCTCATCATCCGTGGCAAAGGCGGCAAGGAACGCATGGTGCCGCTCAATCCCGCCGCCAAAGCCGCTTTGGCTGACTATCTCGAATCCCGGGTGAAATTCCTGCCCAAAGGTGCCAAATCATCACCCTGGCTGTTCCCGTCGCGTGGCGCGGCCGGGCATTTGACGCGGCAACGTTTCGGCCAATTGTTGAAAGAGGTGGCGCTCAAGGCGCGGATCGATCCGGCGAAGATTTCGCCCCATGTCGTCCGGCATGCCTTTGCCACCCATCTGCTGGACCATGGCGCCGATCTTCGCACGCTGCAGAAGATGCTCGGCCATGCCGACATATCGACGACTCAAATATATACCCATGTCGTTTCCGGGCGGTTAAAGGATCTGGTGACCCGGCATCATCCTCTGGCCAAATCCGTCTCCGAAACCTCGGTTGATCCAGGTTTCGACCCGTCGGAACGGCCCGAACCGGATAAAGCTAAAGATTGACAGGGCCGGTCCGGTCGGGCCAATAACGGGCAACCGGGAGACGGAGGGGGCGTTCTGCAACCGCCATCGAATAGGGACAGCTATGAGCTTCAAAATTGTTGAACAGGCACCCGCGCGGCTCAACCGCAGTGAATTGGCCGTGCCGGGAAGTCAGCCTCAACTATTTGAAAAAGCAGCAAATTCTGCCGCGGACGTGATTTTTCTGGATCTCGAAGATGCCGTTGCGCCGGATGATAAGGCCCAAGCCCGAAAGAATATCATCGCCGCGTTGCGCGACATCGATTGGGGCACCAAGACGATGTCGGTTCGCATCAACGGACTCGACACCCATTACATGTATCGCGACGTGGTCGACGTGATCGAACAAAGCGGCGAACGCCTGGATCTGATCATGATCCCGAAGGTCGGCACCGCCTCGGATGTCTATGCCGTCGACATGCTGGTGACGCAATGCGAGGCGGCTGTCGGCCGCAAGAAGCGCATCGGATTCGAGATGATCATCGAAACGGCGCTCGGCATGCAGAATGTCCACGAAATCGCCGCCGCCTCGAAGCGCAATGAAAGCCTGCATTTCGGCGTTGCCGATTACGCCGCATCGACCAAGGCACGCACCACCAATATCGGTGGCGCCAACCCGGCTTATTCGGTTCTCACCGACAAGGATGCCAGTGGCCATCGCGACGTTCACTGGGGTGATATGTGGCACTATGCCGTTGCCCGCATGGTCGTTGCGGCGCGCGCCAATGGGCTGCGGCCAGTGGACGGCCCGTTCGGCGATTTTTCCGATCCGGATGGTTACAAGGCGGGCGGCAACCGGGCTGGCGTGCTGGGCTGCGAAGGCAAATGGGCCATCCATCCGAGCCAGGTGGCGCTTGCCAATGACCTGTTCACGCCGAGCGACGCCGAAGTGAAGAAGGCAGAGCGCATTCTCGAAGCCATGGCCCAGGCGCAGCGCGAGGGCAAGGGTGCCGTTTCGCTGGATGGGCGTCTCATCGATCTGGCATCGATCCGCCAGGCTGAAGTGCTGGTCGCCAAGGCAAAGCAGATTTCAGCAGCATAATAAGAACAAGACGAGGTTGATGCAGTAAATGGCGACTTTCCTGGATTTCGAAAAGCCGATAGCGGAGCTTGAAGGCAAGATCGCCGAGCTGCGGCATTTATCGAATGGCGATGACATCAATATCGCCGAGGAAGTCGCCAAGCTGCAGACCAAAGCGGAAAGGCTGCTGCGCCAGACCTATGGCAAGCTGAGTGCCTGGCAGAAGACGCAAGTCGCGCGCCATCCGGAACGGCCGCATTTCGTCGACTATGTCAGTGGGCTGGTGACCGATTATGTGGCGCTCGCCGGTGATCGCAACTTTGCCGATGATCAGGCAATCCTCGGCGGCCTCGGCCGTTTCCGTGGCCAGCCGGTGGTCATCATGGGCCATGAAAAGGGCAATGATACGACCAGCCGGGTGCGGCATAATTTCGGCATGGCGAAGCCGGAAGGCTACCGCAAGGCAATCCGCCTGATGGAGCTGGCCGAACGCTTCCAATTGCCCGTCATCACGCTGGTCGATACGCCGGGTGCCTTTCCCGGGGTCGAAGCCGAGGCCCGCGGCCAGGCCGAAGCCATCGCCCGGTCGATCGAATGCTGCCTTAAGATTCAGGTGCCGCTGATTTCCGCGATCATCGGCGAGGGCGGCAGCGGCGGTGCCATCGCGCTGGCCGCCGCCAACCATATCATCATGCTGGAACACTCCGTCTATTCCGTGATTTCGCCGGAAGGCTGCGCGTCGATCCTCTGGCGCAGCGCCGAACAGGCACGCGACGCCGCCGAGGCGCTGAAGCTGACGGCGGAAGACCTGCGATCGCTGGGTGTGATCGATGAAATCGTGGCCGAACCCTTGGGCGGCGCTCATCGGGGCAAACCGCAGATCATCGATGCCGTCGGCGATGCCATCGAGCGTGCTATGCTGCGTTTCGCGGGGATGCCGGGACTGGCCGTGCGTGACCAACGGCGGCAGAAATTTCTCGAAATGGGTCGTCAAGGCCTGGATAACTAGAGATCCCGATAACCGAGCTATCCCCGGCAAGTGGTACGGCAGTTTCCAATCGATAACAGTCGCTTGGCGTTGATGTGACCCGATTCCTGGGCGGTCAACGCAGGATTCCCTTTCCTGTACCGTTAGACCTTCTGGAAGCGGCGACTTTGCCCGGTTTCAGGAAGACGGACCATGCAACGGCTTGTTTCTTTGCAGATTTTATCACTGGCTGCTGGATCTCTGCTGATTCTGGCGATGCCGGCGCTTGCTGATACGGCCCCGTCGGCAGGCGCGGTAAACCTCAACGATTCCGCGACGGCCGGCAGCCGCTGGCTTGGCCGGCTGGACAAGAACGGCGATGGAGTCATCGATCGTCAGGAATTTGACGCCTCGCGTCAGGTCATTTTCAGCAGACTTGATGCCGATGGAAATCAACTGCTCAGCCAGGCCGAATGGCAGGCCATGCAAGACAAATTGCATCAGCGTCGCCGTAATGTCTCCAATGACAACGCGGCTGGCAATAATCCGGCCAATGGGTCGACGATGGCGGAGCGCGGCCAGAAATTGTTCCAATTGGCGGACAAGAACGGCGATCAGCAGATTTCTGCCGATGAATGGCGCGCGATGAGCGATCGGATGTTCGATCGGCTGGATGTGAATAAGGATGGCAAACTCACAGCCGATGAAATGCGGGCGCGGCGCGGCCTCACCCCGGTGGAACCGATTCCGTAACAGCCGTCTTCCGCAATAGTCATCGGCAAATGAGCGTGAGAACGACAGGCCGGTAGAGAAGATGCTGGCGGAATGTCAGGTTGGTGCGCGACAATGGCTGAGGGAGTTTGACCTGCGGTGATCGAATGCGTGATGCAGACATGGCGGAGACGAGACCGGATGAGCGGTGACGCCACCGTCAGCAATCGGCTGATATCCGTCGTATCCGATGATGATGCATTACTGGCCGCGATCGCGGATGGTGACAATGCGGCTTTTGCGCAGCTCATGTCGCGCCATGCCGACCGGGCCTATAGTTTGGCATTTCGCATCACCGGGCGTCGAGGCGATGCGCAGGATGTGGTGCAGGATGCCTTTTTGCAGGTTTGGACCCGGGCGCGCGAATGGCAGCCCGGCCGTGCCAAATTCAGTACCTGGCTCTATCGCGTGATCGTCAATCGCTGCCTCGATCTCAAGCGACGGCCGAGCACAACGGATATCGAGGCGATCGAAGAGCCGGCGGATCCCGGTGCGGATGTCGTCAGCCGCATTGAAGCCTCGCAACGCCAACAGGCGCTGGCAGCGGCGGTGGCGGCTTTGCCGGAACGGCAGCGCGCAGCCATTGCCCTCACCTATACGACCGGCCTGAAGAATGCGGCGGCCGCGGAAGCTATGGGCATGTCGGTCAAAGCTTTTGAAGGTCTTTTGGTGCGCGCCAAACGGACATTGCGGGAGAAATTGACGGGGATCGATGGCGACGTCGGTTGACGGCGTTACAGGAAAGGCACCTGTGATGAAGAAGAGTGCCGGCAGGCAGATGGGACAAAGCAGATGAAGAACGACGATTTCAATTTGGATCAGGATCTGGCGCAGGTGATGGCGCCGGTCGAGATGCCGGTTGCCTTGCGGGAGCGGCTGGCCCGGATTCCGCAACAACATCCTCAGCGTCCCCGCCGCTTTTTTTCGGGTCTGATGGCCAATTGGCTGAGACCCCGGCTGGTATCGTCGCAGCCTCGTCTGGCAATCGGCATGTCGACGGGCTTCGCAGCCGCGGCTGCGTCGCTCGTTCTTGGCATCTTCCTGGGGGCTGGCGATTTGTTGCCGGCTCAGACGGAGGTGGCGCAGCAGGCCCAGCCGAGCCAGTTTCAGATGGCCAGTGCGGCTGATGAAAATGATGCCGTCGCAATGGTCTATGGCGCCGCCGACCTGCCGGGTGAGCTGCCATGACGCCCATGTCTGAGGCCGGCAGGGCGCTCCCGGATGTCGGGCTGTCTGATAGCATGACAGGCCGGGCGTGGAAGCTGCCATGACCTTGAGCAGCCGTGGCGCCCTCCTCATCACGATCGGAGCAGTCGTCTCGCTCTGCATCAATCTGTTCCTGATCGGTCTCATGGTGGGCAGCCATTGGCAAGAAGGGCCTCCTCATTTGCGCGGGCCGGGGCCGATGGCTTACGAGGATGGAATGCAAGGCGGCGAGAGACCCGGCGAACGGCCGGGTGATGCCGGCAGGGTTGCTGGCTTGATGGTGCCCGTGCCACCGGAAATCCGCCAGCAGCTGAGGACGATCTTGGCGCCTCACGAGGCGGAAATCGAGCAGTCCCGTAAGGCCATGCGTGCCGCACGGAGCGACGTGGCCAAGCAATTGGCCACCGATCCGCTTGATCTCAATGCTTTGAAACAGGCTCTGGATGCCTTGCAGCAGCAAAGCGTGACAGTGCAGCAGATGATGCACGATATGTTGCTGGAAGCGGCACCGAAACTAAGTCCCGAGCTGCGTCAGCGCTGGGCTGAACGTTGGGCGGCTCGCCCCTATCAGCAGCGTCCGGGTCCGGATAAACAAGGCCCGGGTGATTCTCCGCCGCCACCACCACCACCCGGCGAGAATTAATCGGCAGGAGCAGCTGCCATGGCTCAGATCGATACCGTCATTGCAGCGCAACGCTTCGGCCTCGGTGCAAGACCGGGTGAGCTGGCGGCGATCGGAGATGATCCGCGGGGCTGGTTGATGGCGCAGCTTCGGGCGCCGCAAGTTATCCCGGCGGCTTTCGGCAATATGCCATCGGCCGCCGATCGGTTTGTCGGCTACCGCGAATTGGTGCAGGAGCGACGTCTCGAGAAACAGAACGCCGGTGCGACAGCGCAGTCAGCGACGCCGCCGGCGAAAGACGCTTTTGCGCAGCTCGGCCAGAACTTGCGGCAGAGCTACAGGGCGGATGCCTCGGCGCGCTGTCAGGCCGCGATCGACAGCGATGCGCCCTTTGTCGAGCGTCTCGTCCAATTCTGGTCGAATCATTTCACGGTTTCCGGACAGCGGCCCATCGCGCTTGGACTGGCCGTGCCCTATGAGAACGAAGCCATACGGCCGCATGTCCTGGGTCGTTTCGCTGATCTGTTGCTGGCGGTCACACGTCATCCCGCGATGCTGCTCTATCTCGACAATGCGCAATCGGTCGGCCCGATGTCGCGCTTCGGCGCACAGCGGGCCAAGGGCCTCAATGAAAATCTGGCGCGCGAAATGATGGAACTGCATACCTTGGGCGTCGATGGCGGCTATACGCAGAACGATGTCCGCGAATTGGCCAAGATTCTCACCGGCTGGAGCATCGCCGGTCTCGGCAGACCCGGCAGACCGCTCGCCGCAACGCCAGGCACTTTTCATTTTGCCGCCGCCGCCCATGAACCGGGCGACAAGACGCTGCTCGGCAAGACATATGCCGAAGCCGGCGAGGAAGAGGGCGTACAGGCGTTGCAGGATCTGGCGCGTCACCCGGCGACGGCCCATCATCTCGCCACGCAGCTGGCCCGGCATTTCATTGCCGATGATCCGCCGGCCAAGGCAGTCGCCATTCTGGAACGGCGCTACCGGGACAGCGATGGTGATCTCGGCGAGGTGACGCGGCAGCTGATCTCGCTGGATGCCGCCTGGCAGCCGGCACAGCAGAAGCTGCGCACGCCCAATGATTGGGTGATCGGCGTGTTTCGCGCCTTCAATGCCCGTTCGGCGGATCGCGGCCTCAAGGCATTGGCGGCCCTGACGCAATTGGGCCAGCTGCCCTTGCTGGCGCCATCGCCCGCCGGCTGGCCGGATATGCAAGCCGATTGGCTATCACCCGAAGCGCTGATGTCGCGCATCGATCTGGCACAGCTCATCGGGCGGCGTCTGGAAGCCTCCGTCGATCCTCGCCAGCTGTCGGAGGCAACAATCGGACCGGTTCTGTCGCAGGAATCGCGTTTCCAGATCACCAATGCGCCCAGCCGCGCCGACGGGCTGGCGTTGCTGTTGGTCAGTCCCGAATTCATGCGGAGGTGATCCTATGTTCTCGCGTCGACATCTGCTGCTGGGATCGCTCACTTTGGCGGCAGTCGGTGCCGCGCCGCTGCATCTTGCTTTGGCCGATGCGCCGACCGATCGGCGCTTCATCTTCGTTATTTTGCGGGGTGCCATGGATGGATTGGCCGCCGTGCCGCCTTATGGCGATCCGCAATATCGCAGCCTGCGGGGCGCCCTGGCTTTGGCGGAGCCGGGAGAGGCAGATGGCATTCTCGATCTCGGCGGTTTCTTCGGCCTGCATCCGAAACTGACGACGCTCAAGACCTGGTACGATGCCGGCGAGGCGCTGCCGATCCAGGCGGTGGCGACATCCTATCGCGACCGCTCGCATTTCGACGGCCAGGATCTGCTGGAAAACGGCACTGCCCAACCACATGGCAGCCAGGATGGCTGGCTCAATCGCAGTCTGGCGGCGCTCGGCGGCCAACCGAGGCTAGGCCTGGCACTTGGCGATGAAATGCCGCTGATCATCCGCGGCAAGATCGAGGTCGCCTCCTGGGCGCCGACCAATCTCGCACAGGCGGATAGCGGCTTTCTTGCCTTGGTGCAGGCGATGTATCGCAAGGAGAAACCGCTGGCGGATACGCTGCAGGCTGCCTTCGCCGCCGACGATTTCGCGGCCCGCACTCTCGGCAATGGCGGCATGGAAACACCGATGGCGGGTCAAGCGAACACGAAGCCGGCAGGCCGGCCCGGCGGTGCTCAATTGGCCATGTTCACGGCGGCCGGCAAGATGCTGGCGGATGATCAAGGGCCGCGTATTGCCGTCCTCGATGTCGGCGGCTGGGATACCCATAGCGGCCAAGGCACGGTGGATGGCCGGCTCGGCAATAATCTGGCGCAACTGAATGCGGCTTTGGCCGCCTTGCGGCAGGCACTGGGACCGGTCTGGGACAAGACCGTCGTGATGGCGGCAACGGAATTCGGCCGCACAGCCGCCCCGAACGGCACCGGCGGCACGGATCACGGAACGGCCAGTGCCGCTTTCCTGATGGGCGGCGCGGTAAAAGGCGGCCGCGTTCTGGCCGATTGGCCGGGCCTTGCGCCGGCCAAGCTCTATCAGGGCCGCGATGTCGCCCCGACGCTCGATCTACGCGCGGTGGCGAAGGCGGTGCTGCGCGATCATCTCGGCCTGTCGAACGAACAGCTGGCGCAATCCATATTTCCCGGCAGCGGCGCAATCGCGCCGACAACTGGCCTTATTCGGAGCTGAGGGCGATCTGTATCTCTGCCGGTGTCGGCCGCATGCGGTCCGGCGCTTCGAAGACGCGATGGGTACCGCGCAATCCCCGGGCTGCATCGCGCAGCCGCCACCGCGTGTTTTCGGTCATGGGACGCGGCAGATCGCTGAGCGGGAAAAAGCCAAGCTCGGCGATCTCGTCATGGGGCTGCCATTGATCGAGGGCCGTCAGCAGCCGCGCGCTGAAATTCAGCACCAGGTCATCCTTATAGATATTGGCATAGAGGCCGATCAGCCCCTCGACGATGATCTCGGCGCCGATCTCCTCCTGTACCTCGCGTCGCAGGCCGTCGATCGGTGCTTCGTTCGCTTCCAGCCTGCCACCCGGCGTGGTCCACAGATGCTCGCCGTAATTCTGCCGCAGGCAAAGGGCGCGGCCGGAGGTGTCGAAGATGCTGGCAAAGACACCGATCGTCGTCACGCCCGGCAACCCCCCGTCAATTGACCCGCGTCAGTAGGCGTATTCGGTGAAGATGGGATCGACGCTCTCATGCCATTTGCCATGATAAAGCGCCAGCTTCTCCTCTGCCGGCGTCTGGCCGCTTTCGGCGATCTCCTGGATGACATTGAGGAAGCCGCTTTCATCGCCGCCGATCCTATCCAGCGCGGCGCGGCGCTGCAGGCCGGCGCGGGCGATCTTGAGCACATCGATCGCGAGCTCGCGCATACTGCGGCCCCGGAAGGAGGTTTTCAGCGCCAGACGCGGCACATCGCGGCGCAGGGACAGGTGATCCTCATTGGTCCAGTTCTTCACCAGATCCCAGGCGGCATCCAGCGCCTGATCGTCATAGAGCAGGCCCACCCAGAGCGCGGGAAGGGCGCAGAGCCGTTCCCAAGGCCCGCCATCGGCGCCCCGCATCTCCAGGAACTTCTTCAAGCGCACTTCCGGGAAGGCTGTCGTCAGGTGATCGGACCAATCGCCGAGGGTCGGCACCTCGCCCGGCAAGGCCGGCAATTTGCCATTGAGGAAATCGCGGAACGACTGGCCGCTGGCATCGATATACTTGCCGTCGCGATAGACGAAATACATCGGCACATCGAGCATGTAATCGACCCAGCGCTCGAATCCCATGCCGCCTTCGAACACCCAGGTCAGGGTGCCGCAGCGATCGGGATCGGTGTCGGTCCAGATATGGCTGCGATAGCTCATGAAGCCGTTGGGCTTGCCCTCGGTGAAGGGCGAATCGGCAAAGAGCGCGGTCGCCACCGGCTGCAGCGCCATCGAGACGCGCAGCTTCTTCACCATGTCGGCTTCGCTGGAAAAATCGAGATTGGTCTGCACCGTACAGGTCCGCAGCATCATGTCGAGGCCGAGCTTGCCCTTCTTCGGCATATACTCGCCCATGATCTTGTAGCGGCCCTTGGGCATCCAGGGGATATCGGCCCGCGCCCATTTCGGCTGGAATCCCATGCCGAGCAGACCGACGCCGAGTTCCGCCGCCACTTCCTTGACTTGGGTCAGATGCGTGCCCACCTCGGCGCAGGTCTGGTGAATGTTCTCCACCGGCGCGCCGGACAGTTCGAACTGTCCGCCCGGCTCCAGCGTGATGCTGCAGCCATCCATGGTCAGCGCGATGGTATTGCCGTTTTCATCCACCGGCGCCCAGCCGAAACGCTGCAGGCCTTTCAGCATGGCACCGATTCCGTTGGGCGCTTCGTAGCTCACGGGGCGCAATGTCTTCAAATCGAAGACGAATTTTTCATGCTCGGTGCCGATGCGCCACTGCGCACGCGGCTTGTTGCCGGCTTCCATATATTCGATCAACTGCCGCTTCGAGGTGATCGGTGCGCCAAGCGACTTCGGTGGTGCCGACATAAAGTCTCCAAAGATACAAACCTGCCGGTCCGACGGGCTCAGTTCTCCTCGTCGATCGGCATCGTCGATTGCGGTGGCCGCTGCCTGCCATCCCCGAGGACCGCCTGAAAGATTGCCAGCGCCGCCAGGGCAGCCGTATCGGCCCGCAGGATTCGGGGTCCAAGGCCGACGGGCGTAACAAAGGGCAGTTTGCTTAACCGGTCAAGCTCGGAACGAGCGAAGCCACCTTCCGGGCCGCAAAGGATGGCCCATGCGTTAGGTTTTAAGGGGGCGCTTGTGAAGCGATGTAACGCATCTGTCATGGGAACCGCCGGGCCGGCTTCGGCGCAAAGCAGCAAGTGCCGCTCTGCCGGCCAATCCGTCAGCAACGCGTCAAGGCTGACCGGCGCGGCAATCGTCGGCAGGCTCAGGCGCTCGGTCTGTTCGGCGGCTTCGATCGCATTCAAGGCCAGGCGGTCGAGATTGAGGCGCGTTGCAGCGGTATGCTGGGTAAAGACCGGCCGAAAGGCGGCGACGCCGAGTTCGGTGGCTTTTTCGATCAGGAAATCGACCGCATCCTTTTTCAGGGGCGCGAAGCATAGCCAGATATCGGGCACGGCATCCTGGGGGCGCCGTTTTTCGGTCAACCGCAGCTGCGCCCCCCGCTTCTCCAATGCGGTAATTTCGGCGGCGTATTCGCCGTCCCGGCCATTGAAGACGGTAACGGGATCGCCGATCTGGCGGCGCAGCACATGGCGCAAATAATGTGCGGCCCGCTCATCAACAGCGATGATTACATCCAGGGCCAAGCCCGGCGTGACGTAGAGGCGTGGAATCATGATCCCTTGTCGCAGGTTCCGACGGTTGTCTGGGCCAGTTGTCTCAGCTGGCAAAAGGCCTGACCTTGAGGCAGGCCGCAGAGCGGTCTAAAGTGCCGCACGCCCGACAAGGACGCAAGCGATCGAGGATCCCCGGCCACCATGTACAGTGCATCGGACATTCATACGGGCGATTGGATCGATCGCTATGTGCCGGATGGATGGCGTCCCTATCTCCGCCTGGCGCGAGTCGATCGGCCGATCGGTACCTGGCTGTTGCTGTTGCCCTGCTGGTGGTCGATCGCTTTGGCGGCACAACCGGGGCAGGGGCCCAATCTCTGGCTGGCGCTGCTCTTTGCCATCGGCGCTCTCGTGATGCGCGGCGCCGGCTGCACCATCAATGACATGGCTGATCGCGACATCGATATCAAAGTCGCGCGCACGGCCATGCGGCCCTTGGCGAGCGGCGCGCTTTCGCTGACCCAGGCGGTGATCTTTCTGGGCCTGCAGCTGCTGATCGGCCTGATCATCCTGCTCTGCCTATCAAAGACGGCGATCTGGCTCGGCATCGCCTCCTTGTCCCTGGTGGTCCTCTATCCCTTCATGAAGCGAATCACCTGGTGGCCGCAGGTTGTACTCGGTCTGGCCTTCAACTGGGGTGCCTTGCTGGGCTGGGCGGCGCAGCGCGATCAGGTCGGCCTGCCGACCATACCGCTTTATCTGGCCGGCATCTGCTGGACCATGGTCTATGACACGATCTATGCCCATCAGGACAAGGAAGACGATCAGCTGGTCGGGGTGAAATCGACGGCGTTGCGTTTCGGCGCCGACACCAAGAAATGGCTGACCGGATTCGCCGTCGCCATGCTGCTGCTGCTCGCCATCGCCTTCAACGCGGCCAATCTCGCCTGGCCGGCCTATCTTGGCCTGATCGCCGTCGCCATACATCTGGCCTGGCAGCTTCTGGCGGTCGATCTCGATCAGCCGAAAGACTGTCTCGCCAAGTTCAGAAGCAATCGCTATCTGGGCCTCTTGCTGTTGATCGGAATCATCGCGGGACGATGGGTCGCATGAGCGACCTTGTGGCCGATCGCAAGGATTTCATTCGGCGCCAGACCATATTGACCGCACCCCCGTTGACACCGGAAATTCGTCTGCATCTCGCAACCGAGATTACGCCGATCTGGCAGGCGACGGAGGAAAGCCTGGCCCGCAACAATGTCCCGCCGCCTTATTGGGCCTTTGCCTGGCCGGGTGGCCAGGCCCTGACCCGATATCTGATGGATCACGCCGACTGGGTGTGTGGTCGCCGCGTGCTCGATTTCGCCGCCGGCAGCGGCCTGACCGCCATCGGCATGGCCAAGGCCGGTGCAGCCTCGGTGGAAGCCGCCGAGATCGACCCCTATGCGATTGCCGCGATCGAATTGAATGCGGCGGCGAACAATGTGGCGATC
>Ga0190274_10000975_pt1 | contig 16693 bp, 16 predicted proteins | sample Popmic531T_FD_133002 | JGI IMG/M metagenome (GOLD analysis project Ga0190274, IMG submission 133002) | Populus adjacent soil microbial communities from riparian zone of Yellowstone River, Montana, USA - 531 T | ecosystem: Environmental > Terrestrial > Soil > Riparian zone | place: USA: Montana...
CGGGCTCTTCCTCGTCGCCTTCGCGCTGCTGGTCGCGCCGCTGCGGCGCTGGCGCGCGAACGCCGCGCTCAGGCGTGGCCTGAACGTCGCCGGCGCGGGACTGTTCGGCTGGCTCGCGCTGCGACTGGCGCTGGTCGAGCGCGCGTGACGACGGCGCGCGCTCCGGCCGACGCGCCGCTCGCCGCGGTCGGCGAGGCGTTCGCGCAGCGCGCCCGTTTCTCCGACGACGCGATCCGTGCCTTCGCGACCTCGGTCCACGACCACAACCCGCTGCACCACGACCTCGCCGCCGCGAAGGCGGCCGGCTATCGCGCGCTGATCGCTTCGGGCACCCAGCTCGGCGGCGTCTTCATGGCGATGACCGCGACCCATTTCGCCAAGCCGACGCCCGATGGCCGGCCGCGCCTCGGCCTCGGCCTCGGCTTCGAGCTGCGCTTCACCGGGCCGGTCTATGCCGGCGAGAACATCGAGCTGCGCTGGACGGTGACGGGCGTCGAGTGGAAGGGGAGCCTCGCCGGCTGGGTCACCCGACTCGAAGGCGATGCGCGCTCGGCCGAACGGCTGCTCCTCGTCGGCACCGGAACGCTGCTGCTGCGTTCGCCGCCGCGCGAGCTCGCCCGATGATCCTCGACGACGACCATCGCGCGGTCCAGGACGCGGTTCGCGGCTACGTCCAGGACCGGATCGCCCCGAACGCGGCGCAATGGGACCGCGACAGCCACTTCCCGAAGGCCGAGCTGCAGGCTCTGGCCGCGCTCGGCTGCTACGGCGTCGCGGTGCCGACCGAGCTCGACGGTGCCGGCCTCGACTACCTCGCGCTCGCCGTCATCCTCGAGGAGATCGCCGCGGGCGACGGCGCGACCTCGACCATCGTCAGTGTCAACAACTGCCCGGTCTGCTCGATCCTGATGGCGTGGGCGAACGACGCACAGAAGATTCAGTGGCTGAAGCCGCTCGCGCGCGGCGCGATGCTCGGTGCGTTCTGCCTGACCGAGCCGCACGTCGGCTCGCAGGCCGATGGCTTGAAGACGACCGCGGTTCGGGACGGCGACATGTATGTCATCAACGGCGTCAAGCAGTTCATCACCAGCGGCAAGAACGGCGACGTCGCGATCGTCATGGCCGTCACCGACAAGGCCGCCGGCAAGCGCGGCATCAGCGCCTTCATCGTGCCGACCTCGACACCGGGCTACACCGTGGCGAGCCTCGAGACCAAGCTCGGCCAGCACGCCAGCGACACGGCGCAGATCGTGTTCGAGAACTGCCGCATTCCCGCCGCCAACCTGCTCGGCGAAGAAGGCCAGGGCCTGAAGATCGCGCTCTCGGGACTCGAGGGTGGGCGGATCGGCATCGGCGCGCAGGCGATCGGCATGGCGCGCGCCGCGTTCGACGCGGCGCTCGCGTATTCGAAGGAGCGCATCGCCTTCGGCAAGCCGATCTTCGAGCACCAGGCGGTGCAGTTCCGCCTCGCCGAGATGGCGACGCGGATCGAGGCGGCGCGCCAGCTCGTCCACCATGCCGCGAGCCTCAAGGACGCCGGCCTGCCGTGCCTGAAGGAAGCGGCGATGGGCAAGCTGATGGCGAGCGAGATGGCCGAGCGCGTCTGCAGCGAGGCGATCCAGGTCTTCGGCGGCTACGGCTACGTCAACGACTTTCCGGTCGAGCGCATCTACCGCGACGTTCGCGTCTGCCAGATCTACGAAGGCACGTCCGACGTGCAGAAGATCCTGATCGCGCGCGCTCTCGGCTGACCCGCGCGCGATGAACGAGCGTCGGGCCCGCGACGTCACTTGGCTCGAAGCCTTCGAGAGCGCGCGGCCGCTTGCGCCGAGCTGGAGCGACGACGATCGCGCCTGGGCCGACCGGGTCGCGCTCGAGGCGGTCGCGCCCGAAGTGCCGGGCGACGAGTTCGTCGCCCAGCGCGCGAGTCATGCCCTGCAGCGGCTCGGGCCGCGCGAGCCCGCGCTGCAGCGCATCGCCGGCGCTGGCGTCCGGCACCGCGGCTGGATCGGCGTGATCGCGCTGATCGCCTTCGCGCTCGGCATTGCCGCCGACACGATCGGCGCCAGCCAGCGCATCGACCTGCTGGCGCCGCCCCTCTGGGGCGTGCTGCTCTGGAACGCGGTGGTCTACCTGCTGCTGATCGTCTGGCCCGTCGTCCGGCTGGCGCGTGGCTCGCGGGAGACAAAGCAGCCGCTCGTTCGCGCGATGGAGAAGTTGCTGCAAACGCGCCATCGCCTGCCGCGTCTGTCGGCCGGCGGCAGCGCCACTGCGGTACGTGGCTTCGCCGCGCTCTGGCTCGAGCGCAGCAGGCCGCTCGCCGCGTTGCGCGCCGAAACCACGCTCCATGCCGGCGCGGCGGCGCTGGCGCTCGGCCTGATCGTGGGTCTGTACGCGCGCGGCCTCGTTCTCGACTACCGCGCCGTCTGGGAAAGCACCTTCCTCAACGTCGCCGCGGCGCACGGCGTCGTCACGACGGTCTTCGGCCCGGCCGCGCGCCTGTCGGGCATCGCTTTGCCCGACGAAGCGGGCTTCGCGGCGCTGCGCTTCGTTCATGGAGGGACCGTCACCGGCGCGCCGGCGGCGCCGTGGATCCATCTGATCGCGTTGACGCTGCTTGGCGCCGTCGTCGTCCCGCGCGCCTTGCTCGCGTTCGCCTGCGCCGGCCTGGCGTCGGCGCGCACGCGTCGCTTCGCGTTGCCGCTCGACTCGCCGTATTTCCAGCGGCTACTGCGCCTGCGCAAGGGCGGCCCGGCGCGCATCTCAGTCCATCCCTACGGCAGCACGCCGACGCCGCAGGCGACGCTCGGTCTGCGCGCCCTGCTGGCGGCGAGCCTCGGTCGGCAGCTCGAGCTGCGCTTCGCGCCGCCGGTCGCCTTCGGCGCCGAGGACGAGGCGGCGCCGAGCGTCGCCGCCGACTGCACTCACGCCGTCGCGCTGTACGAACTCGGCGCGACACCCGAAGCCGAGAACCAAGGGCGCTTCCTGCAAGCGCTGCGCGCTGCCGTGCCGAGAGGCGCGATGGTCGCCGCGATCGTCGACGCGACCCAGTTCGAGCGCCGCTTTGCCGCCGTTCCCGGCCGGGTGGCCGAACGGCGCGAGGCGTGGCGAGCGTGGGGCGAGGCGCTTGGCGTGACTGCGGTCGCGGCCGATCTCGAAAGCGGCGCGGTCGCCGCGGCGGCCAAGCTCGAAGCGGCGTTCGCGTCGCCCGGCGCGACGACCGCGTCATGAGCGAGGCCGACGCTTCGAGCGTCTCGCTCAGTCTGGTCTCGCACACCAATGCGGGCAAGACGACACTCGCCCGCACGCTCCTCGGCCGCGACATCGGCGAGGTGCGCGACGCGCCGCACGTCACGGAGTTTGCCGATGCGCACATCCTGATCGAGACCGCGGCTGGCGAGCGGCTGCGACTGTGGGACACCCCCGGCTTCGGTGACAGCGTCCGCTTGGCGAGGCGCCTGCGCGGCGCCGAGCGGCCGCTCGTCCGCTTCCTGAGCGAGGCTTGGGACCGCTGGCGCGACCGGCCGCTCTGGGCCAGCCAGCAGGCGCTGCGCAACGTTCGCGACGAGGCGGACCTGATGCTCTATCTCGTCGATGCCTCGCAGTCGCCCGACGCCGCGGCTTGGGTCGCGCCCGAGATGGAGTTGCTCGCCTGGGTCGCCAAGCCGGTCGTCGTGCTGCTCAATCAGCTCGGCGCACCGCGCGTCGGCGGCAGCGACGACGAGGCGCGCTGGCGGCGCCATCTCGCCGCCTTCCCGATCGTTCGCGCGGTGCTGCCGCTCGACGCCTTCGCTCGCTGCTGGGTCCAGGAGCTGACCCTACTCGGCGCCGTCGCCGCCGTACTGCCGGTCGCCAAGCAGCCCTTGATGGAGCGCTTGCGCGAAGGCTGGCGCGAGCGCCGAGTCACCACCTTCGATCGATCGATGCGATCGCTGGCGGAGAGCCTCGCGCGCACGGCGCTGGCCAGCGAGCCGGTGCCCGAACGCGGCGACCTGCGCGCGCGCCTGCGCCAGGCCGGCGCCGCGCTCGGCCTCGGCAAGGGCGACGACACGCCGGCGGCGCTGGCGCAGACGGCGCTCGCCGACCGGCTCGACGCCGAGACCCGCGCCAGCACCCTCGCCCTGATCGGCCTGCACGGCTTGGGCGGCACCGCCGAGCGCGACATCCTCGCCCGCGTCGCCACCCAGTACGAGACGCGCCTGCGCCTCGACGAGAGGCAGGCGGCAGCCTGGGGCGGCGTCGTCACCGGCGCGCTCGTCGGCCTGAAGGCCGACCTGCTGAGCGGCGGACTCACCCTCGGCGGCGGCCTGCTCGCCGGCGGCCTGCTCGGCGCGCTCGGCAGCGCAGGCCTGGCGCGCTGCGTCAACTTGGTTCGCGGCACCGACCGCTCGCTCGTCGCCTGGAAGGCCGAGGCGCTCGACCTGATCGCCGAAGCGGCGCTGTTGCGCTATCTCGCTGTCGCCCACTTCGGCCGCGGCCGCGGCGACTGGAGCCAGGGTGAGGCGCCGCCGCACTGGCAGGCCGTGGTCGCCGCAGCGCTCGCGCCGTATCGCGACGCGCTCGACGCTGCTTGGGGCGAGCGCGAGCTTGGTCGCGACGACGGCGCGGCGGCAGCGACGACCGAACTCGTCGAGCGGCTCGAGCCGGTCGTTCGTGGCGCGGCCTGGTCGGCGCTGCGAACGCTCTACCCCGACGCCGGCATGGCCGAGGAACCGCCGGAGAATGTGCGACTGTCTAGAGACGCCGCATGACCACGCCTTCGCCGTCCACCATCAAGACGCTCGTCTTCGACGTCTTCGGCACGGTTGTCGACTGGCGTTCCGGCGTGATCCGCGACGGCGCAGGGCTGGCCGCCGCCAAGGGACTCTCGATCGACTGGCCAGCCTTCGCCGACGCCTGGCGCGCCGGCTATCAGCCGGCGATGCAGCGCGCGCGCAGCGGCGAGATCGCCTGGACCCATATCGACGGCCTGCACCGTGCCATCCTCGACACCTTGCTGCCTCGCTTTGGCCTCGAATCGCTCGCAGAGGCCGAGCGCGTCGCGCTCAACCGCGCCTGGCATCGCCTCGACCCTTGGCCCGACGTCGTCGCCGGCTTGGTGCGGCTGAAGCGGCGCTTCACGATCAGCACGCTGTCGAACGGCAACCTCTCGCTGCTGGTCGACATGGCCAAACACGGCGGCCTGCCGTGGGACTGCGTCCTCTCTGCCGAGCTGTTCCGGCACTACAAGCCCGACCCCGAGGTCTATCTCGGTGCGGCGCAGCTGCTCGACGTCGCTCCCGCCGAGCTGTTGATGGTCGCGGCACATCCGAGCGACCTCGCCGCAGCGGCGCAGTGCGGCCTGCGCACGGCGTACGTGCCGCGACCGCTCGAGCACGGCCCGGGCGGCTTTCGCGCCGCGCCGGCCGAGCAGCGCTTCGACTTCGTCGCCCAGGACTTCGGCGATCTCGCGGCGCAGCTAGGCGCGTGACGGCCCGCGCCTCGCTCAAGGTGGCCGATGGTCCGGCGTGACTTGGAGAGTTCCTGAGCATGGAGCTGCTTGCTTTCCTGCGCACGCAGACGCGTGCCAATCGGCTCGCCAACCATCGTCTCCACGACGCGATGCGGCCGCTCTCTCGCGTCGACTACGAAGCGACGCGGACCAGCTTCTTTCCGAGCCTCGCGAAAACGCTCGAGCACATCCTCGCCGTCGATCGCTACTACCTGGCCGCGCTGCACGGCGAGGTCGACATGGAAGCGCAGTGGCGCAATTCGCCGCGCGGTGTGGCACTCGTCGATCTGGCCGCTGCCCAGGCCGCAGCCGACCGGCGCTTCATCGACCATGTCGACGGCCTGCCGGCGTCGGCGCTCGAGCAGATCGTCGAGCTCGACCGCGGCGAGGGCCGCGTCCAGCGCGAGCAGCGCGGCCACCTGATCGCTCACTTGCTCGCCCATCAGGTGCACCACCGCGGCCAAGCGCACGCGATGCTCGCCGGGACAGCGGTCGCCCCGCCGCAGCTCGACGAGTTCCTGTTGCCGAGCGAAGCGCATCTGCGCGCCGCCGACATGAGCGCGCTCGGCTGGAGCGAGGCGATGCTGTTCGATCCGAGGTGACCTGACGATGGAGAGCATCTACCTCACCCCCGAGCACGAGCTGCTGCGCGAGCAGATCGCGCGCTTCGTCGCACGTGAGGTCGAGCCCTACGGCCTCGCCTGGGAAGAGGCCGGAGTGACGCCGCGCGAAGTGCTGCGCAAGCTCGGCGGCGCCGGGTTGCTCGGCCTGATGTACCCGGCCGAGCACGGCGGCGGCGACGCCGACGCGCTCACCAACCTGGTCTTCGCCGAAGCGCTGTCGCAGTCGACCTTCGCCGGCTTCATCATCACCGTGCTGGTCCATACCGACATGGCGAGCCCGCACCTGCACCACGCCGGCAGCGCGGCGCAGAAGGCACGCTGGCTGCCCGGCGTCACCGCCGGAACGACGATCACCGCGGTGGCGATCACCGAGCCCGGCGCCGGCTCCGACGTCGCCGGGATCCGCACCACCGCAACGCGGTCGGCGGACGGCAGCGACTGGATCCTCAACGGCACCAAGCTCTTCATCACCAACGGCGTCCACGCCGATCTCTACTTCGTCGCCGCCAAGACCGGCTCGGGAACGCACGCGATGTCGATGTTCGCGGTCGAGAAGGGGACACCGGGGTTCTCGGTCGGCCGCCAGCTCGACAAGAGCGGCTGGCTCTCGTCCGACACCGCCGAGCTGGTGTTCGACGACTGTCGCATCCCCGCCGCAAACCTGCTCGGCGAGGAGAACCGTGGCTTCTATTCGGTGATGAAGAACTTCCAGACCGAGCGCATCGCGCTCGCGGCGATGGCGGTCGGACACTCGATGCAAGCGCTGCAGGCGACGCTCGCCCAGGTGCGCGAACGGCGCGCCTTCGGCGCGACGCTGTTCGACAAGCAGGTCGTTCGTCAGCGTCTCGCCATGCTCGACGCCAAGGTGCGTGCCGCCCGGTCGTTCATGTACCACTGCGCCTGGCGCGTGACGCAGGGTCACGACGTGGTCCAGGAAGTGTCGATGCTGAAGGCGCTGACCGGCGAGCTCGTCAACGAGGTCGTTTCGGGGTGCCAGCAGTTCCACGGCGGCATGGGCTACATGCGCGGCACGGTGATCGAGCGGCTCTGGCGCGATGCCCGCGTCCTCGCCATCGGCGGCGGCGCGACCGAGGTGATGCTCGACGAGGTCGCGAAGCGCTATTGAGCGCCTCGGCGCGGCTGCGTTGTCGGCTCGATGGCGTCCTACCATAGGCCCACGCGAGCGGGGCCTTTTGCCGGTGGCACACTGCCGCCCTTGGAGCCGAAAGCACCTTGAATACCCTCGAGCTCGAACGCCCTTCGCCGCATGTCGCCGCCGTGTGGCTGAACCGGCCCGATGTCCGCAACGCCTTCAACGAAGAGGTGATCGCCGAGCTCGCGAGCACGTTCACGGCGATCGCGGCCGACCCCGATCTGCGCGTCGTCGTCCTCGGCGGCCGCGGCAAGGCCTTCTGCGCCGGCGCCGACCTCAACTGGATGAGAAAGCTCGCCGACTACGACTGGGCGCAGAACCGCGACGACGCTGCCCTGCTGGCCGAGATGCTGGCGACGATCGATCGCTGTCCGGTGCCGATCGTCGGCCGCATCCACGGCGACTGCTATGCCGGCGGCGTCGGCCTGGCCGCCGTCTGCGACGTCCGCATCGCCGGCGACGCCGCCACCTTCTGCCTGAGCGAGGCCCGCCTCGGCCTGCTGCCGGCCACGATCAGCCCGTACGTCGTGCGCGCGATGGGCGAGCAGGCGGCGCGACGCTACTTCGTCACCGCCGAGCGCTTCGCTGCCGCAGCGGCGCGGGCGATGGGCTTCGTCCACGAGGTCGCCGCCGCCGGCGCGATCGACGCCGCGGTCGACGCGGTCGTCGCCGCGATCGTCGCCAACGGGCCGATGGCGACTCGCGCCTGCAAGCAGCTCGTCCGCGACGTCGTCGGCCGCGAGATTACCGCCGAGCTGCGAGCCGAGACGGCGCGCCGGATCGCCGACGTGCGCGCTAGCGCCGAGGGCAAGGAAGGGATCCAGAGCTTTCTCGACAAGCGAAAGCCGGCGTGGGTGCCATCGTGAACCTCGACCTGACCCAGCTCGTCGCCATCGCCGCCGCGCTCGGCTGGGCCAGCGGCCTGCGCCTCTACGCAGTCGTGTTCATCACCGGGATCGCCGGCTGGCTCGGCTGGATTTCGCTGCCCGGCGACCTGCACGTGCTCGCCCATCCGGTCGTCATCGGCGCGGCGGGACTGATGCTCTTCATCGAGTTCTTCGTCGACAAGATCCCGGGTCTCGACAGCATCTGGGACGCGGTCCACACCTTTGTCCGTATCCCGGCCGGCGCGGCGCTGGCAGGCGCCGTGTTCGGCGGCGACCAGGCGAGCTGGGTGACCGCGGCGGCGCTGATGGGCGGAACGCTCGCCGCGACCAGTCACGCCACCAAGCTGACGATGCGCGCCTCGGCCAATACCTCGCCCGAGCCGTTCTCGAACATCGCCCTCTCGCTGCTCGGCGACAGCGCCGTGCCTTTCATGCTCTGGCTGTCGTGGGTGCATCCGGTGATCGCCCTCTGCGCCCTGGCGGCGCTGGTCGTCGCCTCGATCGTCGTCGTCTGGGTGCTGTGGCAGTTCCTGGCGCGTCTGCTGCGCCGCATGCGCAGCGGCCAGATCGTCCACGCGCTCGAATAGCGATCGGAGGCAAGCATGGCGATTCCTTCCCGTGTCACCCTGGTCGATGTCGGTCCGCGCGACGGCCTGCAGAACGAGAAGCAGACCGTCGATGCGGCGATCAAGATCGAGCTCGTCCATCGACTGCAGGCGGCCGGCCTGCGCGAGATCGAGGTCACCAGCTTCGTCAGCCCGAAGTGGGTGCCGCAGATGGCCGACAACGCCGCGGTTCTCGCCGGCATCGCCAGAAAGCCGGGCGTCCGCTACTCGGTGCTGATCCCGAACATGAAGGGACTCGATGCTGCGCTCTCGGCGCCGCGCACCGAGTGGCCCGACGAGATCGTCGTCTTCGGTGCTGCCACCGAGGCGTTCAGCCAGAAGAACATCAACTGCTCGATCGCCGAGAGCTTCGAGCGGTTCCGGCCGGTGGTCGCTGCGGCGCATGCGCAAGGGATCAAGGTGCGCGGCGCAGTCTCGTGCGCGCTCGGCTGCCCGTACCAGGGCGAGGTCAGCGCCGACGAAGTCGAACGCGTCGTCAGGCTGATGAAGGCGATCGGCGTCGACCACTGCGGCATCGCCGACACGATTGGCGTCGGCACCCCCCGGCGCGTCCAAGCGGCGCTCGAGCGCGCCCTGCGGCACTACCCGATTGCCGAGGTGAGCGGCCATTTCCACGACACCTACGGCCAGGCGATCGGCAACGTCTACGCCAGCCTGGAGGTCGGCATCGCCAGCTTCGACGCCAGCGTCGCCGGCCTCGGTGGCTGCCCCTACGCCAAGGGCGCGACCGGCAACGTCGCCAGCGAGGACGTGCTGTTCCTGCTCGACGGCCTCGGCGTCGACACCGGCGTGTCGATCGACGGACTGGTCGACGCCGCGGCGTTCATCTCGAGCGCGCTCGGCAGGAAGCCGGTCTCGCGCGTGGCCAATGCGATGCTCGCGAAGCGAGTGCCGGCGTAGGAGCGGATCGTGGGGCAGGGCGGGCCCGCGCCCGCACCCTCGAGAATCGGCTTGGCCTTGATCGACGCGATCAAGACGATGCGACGGGTCGCCTTCACCTATCACGGGCGACGGCGAACTGCGGAGCCGCAATGTCTCGGCTTCACCTTCACCGACGCCGAGACCCTGCGCGGCTATCTGCCGAAGGGCGGCAAGATTCCCGAGCCGCTGTTCACCATCGCCAAGATGTCGGATGTCGTCGTTCTCGACGAGCATTTCACGAGGCCGGGTCCTCACTACAAGAAGGGCGATTCGGCCATGAAGACGATCCTGGCCGAGCTGTGAGGCGTCAGCGCCGTGGGTGTACAGCGCACCCGCCCCGGCGCAACAATGGACCACCAAAATAGCGTCACGAGGAGGTCCGCATGATCGTCAGTCTTCCCGCCTACACCTTGATCCATGTCTTCCTGAGCCTGATCGGCGTTTTCGCCGGCCTGGTCGTCGTCGGCGGCCTGATGGCGGGCGTACGCTTCGACCGCTGGGTCGCGTTCTTCTTCGTCACGACGGTGCTCACCAACCTGACCGGCTTCGGCTTTCCGTTCAAGACAGTGACGCCCGCGCACGTCGTCGGCGCGCTGTCGCTGGTCATCCTGCCGGTGGCGATTGCCGCGCTGTACTGGAAGCGCCTCGACGGGGCCTGGCGCAAGGTGTTCGTGACGCTGACGGTGATCGGCCTCTGGCTGAACGTGTTCGTGCTGCTGGCCCAGATCTTCCAGAAGACACCGGTGCTGGCCGCGCTCGCGCCCGATCCGGGGGCGCCGGCGTTCGCGGTGACGCAGGGTCTGGTCCTGCTTCTCTTCGTCGTCATCGGCTGGGCGTGCCTCAAGGGCTACGGCGGCTCGGGCGTTGCCGGTCGCGCCCCGGTCGCCGTTCCGGGCTGAATCGCCTTCGCCGCCGGCACGCCCGGTGGCGGCTCGCGGCCTACTTCTCGACGAAGGCGCGCTCGATCACGTAACCGCCGGCGTGACCGATGCCGGTCGAGATCGTGAAGCCAGCGGCGTCGAGGACGGCGCGCATGTCCTTCAGCATCGCCGGGCCGCCGCAGATCATGGCGCGGTCGGTCTCGGGGTCGATCTGCGGCAAGCCGATGTCGCTGCAGAGCTTGCCGTTGGCGATCAGGTCGGGGAGGCGCCCCTGATTGCGGAACGGCTCACGCGTCACCGTCGGGTAATAGACGAGCTGGTCGCGCACCTGCTCGCCGAGATGGTCATGCTGCGGCAGCTCGTGCGAGATCAGGTCGGCGTAGGCGAGCTCGTCGACCTTGCGCGTGCCGTGCACGAGAACGACCTTGGCGAAGCGCTCGTAGGTGTCCGGGTCGCGGATGATGCTCATGAACGGCGCCAGTCCGGTCCCCGTCGCGAACAGGTAGAGGTTGCGGCCCGGCAGCAGATCGGTCAGAACGAGCGTTCCGGTCGGCTTCCTCCCGACCAGGACGTCGTCGCCGACCTTCAGGTGCTGCAAGCGCGAGGTCAGTGGCCCTTCCTGGACCTTGATGCTGAAGAACTCTAGGTGCTCTTCCCAGTGCGCGCTGGCGATCGAGTAGGCGCGCATCAGCGCCTTGCCGTCGACCATCAGGCCGACCATGACGAAGTGGCCGCTTTCGAAGCGCAGGCTGGTTCCACGCGTACACGTGAAGGTGAACAGCGACTCGTTCCAGTGATGGACCGTCAGGACCTTTTCGATTTCGTAAGCCGCCATGCACCGCTTTCACTTTCGCGCCGGCACCGCTGCCGGCGCGCATACCGCCGCCATCATCACGCGCGTGATCTCCGCGAGCCAGCCCTCGCACTCGTCCGCGCGCATCAGATCGGTGCCGAGAAAGCTCGACAGCGTGAAGCGGTTTGAGAGATAGAAGTAGCCGAGCGCGGCCAGCGTCAGATAGACCTTCTTGACGTCGAGCCCGCGCCGGAAGACCTTCTGGCGCACGCCTTCAGCCAGTATTGTCCCCAAAATATCGAGCACCGGCCGCGACAGCTGCTTGACCTTCACCGACTTGGTGATATGGCGACCGCGCTGCAGGTTCTCGTTGCTCAGCAGGGCGACGAACTCGGGGTGCGCGACGTAGTAGCGCCAGGTGAACTCGATCAGCGCGCGGAGCGCGTCGACCGGCCGCGCCGGATCGATCTGAAGAGCGCTTTCGGCCTCGCCGAGCTCGCTGTAGACGCCCTCGAGGACGCGCAGGTAGAGCCCTTCCTTGCTCGCGAAGTAGTAGTAGAGCATTCGGTCGCTCGAGCGGGCAGCGCGCGAGATCCGCTCGACCCGAGCGCCGCTGTAGCCGTGGCGCATGAACTCGTTGCGGGCGGCGCGCAGGATGCGCGCCTGGGTCTGGACCGGGTCTCGGGTGACGGGCATCTGCTGGTGAAAGGCGCGGGGCATGCTCTTTGCAAACCGCGGCGGTCATGCTAGATTGACTTGCCAATGAAGTAAACACTTCATTCGTGGCGACGCTGCGAGGCAGCGACCAGGAGCGAGCTGAATGAGCACCCGCTTCGAGCGGCCGGAATCGATCGACGAGGCGACGCGCCTGCTCGCCGCCGGCCCGTGGGCGGTGCTCGCCGGCGGCACCGACCTGTACCCCGCGAACGTCGGCCGGCCAATGACGTCGCCGCTTCTCGACGTCACCGCGATCGCCGCGCTGCGCGGCATCCGGCGCGACCCGGACGGCTGGTCGATCGGTGCGACCACGACCTGGAGCGACGTCGTCGCTGCCGAGCTGCCTCCGCTGTTCGACGCGCTCCGGGCGGCAGCGCGAGAGGTCGGCGGGGTGCAGATCCAGAACACCGGAACGGTGGCGGGCAACCTGTGCAACGCCTCGCCCGCGGCCGACGGCACGCCGGTGCTGATGGCGCTCGGCGCCTTGGCCGTGCTGCGCAGCGAGCGCGGCGAGCGAGTGGTCCCGGTCGAGCGCTTCGTCCTCGGCAACCGGCACACGGTGCTCGCCGCCGACGAGCTGCTGGTCTCGGTGCGGATCCCGGCGCGCAGCGCAGGCGCACGCTCGGCCTTCATCAAGCTCGGCGGCCGGCGCTACCTGACGATCTCGATGACGATGGTCGCGGTCGTGCTCGACGTCGACGTCACCGGCACCGTCTCATACGTCGGGGTCGCGGTCGGCAGCTGCGCGGCGATGGCGCGGCGCCTGCCGCGTCTCGAGGCCCAGCTCGTCGGCCGGCCTCTCGACAGCGACCTCGGCGCACAGGTCGAGCCCGCAGACCTTGCGCCGCTGACGCCGATCGACGATCAGCGCGCCAGCGCCGCCTACCGCCGCGACGCGACGACGACTTTGCTGCGCCGCGCCCTGCGCGGCCTTGCCGCGTCATGACTGCGCGCGACCTGCCGGCGATTCGGGTCGTTCGACTGGGCGTCAACGGCAAGCCGCGCGAGCTCGCGGGCGATCCGACGCGGCGGCTGTCCGACGCCTTGCGCGACGAGTTCGGCCTCATCGGCACCAAGATCGGCTGCCACGCGGGCGACTGCGGCGCCTGCACCGTCCTGCTCGACGACGAGCAGGTCTGCTCGTGCATCGTCGCCGTCGGCCAGTGCGCAGGGCGATCGGTGACGACGGTCGAAGGGCTGGCCGCGGCGGACGGCGCTCTCTCGACGCTGCAACGCGCCTTCGTCGCCCACGGCGCGGCGCAGTGCGGCATCTGCACCCCGGGCATGTTGATGAGCGCAGAGTCGCTGCTGCGCCGCAACGCCCGGCCGAGCGAGGCCGAGGTCGAGGCCGCGCTCGCCGGCGTCCTCTGTCGCTGCACCGGCTATCGCAAGATCGTCGAGGCGGTGCTCGCCGTCGCGGGCGGCGACGTGGTCGACCTGCCAACGCCGGAAGTCGGCGGTGCCGTCGGCAGTCGCGCCGCTCGCTTCGATGCGCCGGCCAAGGTCAGCGGCTCCGAGCGCTTCGGCGCCGACGCCTGGCCCGCGGCGGGGTCGGCCGAGGTGCTGACGATGCGCGTGATCCGCTCGCCGCATGCGCACGCCCTGTTCGAGGTCGGCGACCTGCGCGAGCTGCGCGCGCGCTGGCCCGGCCTGGTCGATATCGTCGGTGCCGCCGACGTGCCCAACAACGCCTTCGCGATCTTCCCCGACCTGCGCGACCAGCCGGTGCTCGCCGACTGCGTCGTGCGCTTTCGCGGCGAGGCGATGCTCGCGCTCGTCGGCGACGCGGCGACGGTGGCGGCGATCGCCGACGACGACGTGCCGATCCGCTACCAGCCGCTCGCGGCGCACGAATCGATCGCCGCCGCGCTCGCCGCCGCCGACCGTGGCGCGGCGCTGCATGCGCGCTATCCAGACAACGTGCTGTGCCACGGCCGCGTCGTCCGCGGCGACGTCGAGTCGGCGCTCGCCGGCGCGGCGCTCGCGGTCGAGGCGAGCTTCACGACACACCACGTCGAGCACGCCTACATCGAGCCCGAAGCCGGCTACGCCGAAGTCGTCGCCAGCAGCGACGCGAGCGGCGCACCGCTCAGGCGGGTCCGCATCTTCGCCTGCACGCAGACGCCCTACATGGACCGCGACGAGGTCGCCAGCGTCCTGCGAATCGCACCCGAGCAGGTCCACATCGTGCCGTCGGCGATCGGCGGCGGCTTCGGCGGCAAGCTCGACCTCTCGGTGCAGCCACTAGTCGCCGTCGCGGCCTGGAAGCTCGGCCGCCCGGTACGGCTGGTCTACGAGCGACCCGAGTCGATGCAGTCGAGCACCAAGCGCCATCCGGCCGAGATGCGCGCGAGCGCGGGTTGCGACGAAACCGGCAGGCTGGTCGCGTTCGACTTCACCGGCGACTTCAACACCGGCGCCTATTCGTCGTGGGGCCCGACGGTCGCCAACCGGGTGCCGATCCACGCCACCGGCCCGTACCGCGTGCCGCACGTGCGTGCGCTGACGCGCGCCGTCCTCACCAACGACAGCGTCGCCGGCGCCTTCCGCGGCTTCGGCGTGCCGCAATCGACGCTGCTCGGCGAGCTGCTGATCGACGAGCTGGCCGCGCGCTCGGGCCACGACGCGCTCGAGTTCCGGCACCGCAACGCCCTTGTCGCGGGCGACCTGACGCCGACCGGCCAGACGCTCGCGGCCAGCGTCGGCCTGCCGGCCTGCCTCGACGCGCTCCGGCCGGCGTGGACGGCGGCGCGCTCGACCGCGAGCGCCTGCAACGCGCGCGCCGAAGCAAGCGGATCGGCGCTGCGCCGCGGCGTGGGCATCGCCTGCATGTGGTACGGCATCGGCAACACCGTGATCGCCAACCCGTCGACGATGCGTGGCGCGCTGCGCTGGAACGCGGCGCGCGGCGGCCATCTCTTCCTCTACAACGGCGCGCAGGAGATCGGCCAGGGCACGGCGACGGTCATGCCGCAGATGTTCGCCGACGCGGTCGGCCTGCCGCTCGCGAGCGTCGAGCAGGTGATGGGCGACACCGACCTCACCGCCGACGCCGGCAAGTCGTCGGCGTCGCGCCAGACCTTCGTCTCGGGCAACGCCGCGCGCGCCGCCGGGCGCGAGCTGCGCCGCCAGCTGCTCGAGCGGCTCGGCTTCGCCGCCGCTGGCGAAGCCGGCGTCGCGCTGGCGATCGAGGGGCACCGTCTCGTCGCCAGCCAGGGCGACAACGCGCGCGCACTCGACCTGCGCGCCCTCGCCGCCGAGACGAGCGGCCCCGAACTGCTGGTCGCCAGCGGCTACTTCAACCCGCCGACCGTGCCACTCGACGCCGACGGCCAGGGCGTTCCCTACGCGACCTACGGCTTCGCGGCGCAGATCGCCGAGGTCGAGGTCGACCTCGAGCTAGGCACCGTCGGGCTGCTCCACATCCATGCCGCGCACGACGTCGGCCGGGCGATCAACCCGACCCAGGTCGAGGGCCAGATTCACGGCGGCATCGCCCAGGGGATCGGCATGGCATTGATGGAGGAATACGTCAACGGCAAGACCGACAATCTGCACGACTACCTGATCCCGACCGTCGGCGACGTGCCGCCGATCACGGTCCACTTGATCGAGGATCCCGAGCCGCTCGGGCCGTGGGGAGCGAAAGGCGTCGGCGAGCCGGCGCTGGTGGCGACGGCGCCGGCGATCCTGAACGCGATCCACGATGCGACCGGCGTTCGCATGTGCGAGGTGCCGGTGACGCCGAGCCGGTTGCGCGCGGCGATCGTCGCGGCAGGCGAATCACCGGCGGGTGGGTCGCGATGAGCGACGCCTTCGCCCCTCGCTCCGACGGCCAACCGGTCGTCCTCGAGCACTCGCGCGCGCCGGAGAAGATGGCTGCCGACAAGGTGCGCTGCGAGGCCTGCCCTGTGCTCTGCCAGATCAGCCCGGGCAAGCTCGGTGCGTGCGACCGTTACGGCAACGTCGACGGCGTCCTGACCCGGCTCGACACCCTGCACCTGGTCGCCCGGCCCGGCATCGACCTCGTCCCGTGGCAGGCGGCGCAGGACGGTGGCTGGGACGGCTCGCTCGTCGCCGCGGGCGGCGCCGACGCGCCGGTGTTCGTCTCGGGCGTCGGCTCGGGAACGACCTATCCCGACTACAAGCCGGCGCCCTTCATCGTCGCCTCGCGGCACGCCGGCGTCGATCTCGTCACCGTCGTCACCGAAGGCATCTTCAGCTATTGCAGCTTCAAGGTGAAGATCGATACCGACCGCTATCTCGGCCCGGAGCAGGCGACGGTGCGGCATCGCGGCGAGGCGGTCGGCCACGTCAGCACGATCGAGTACGGCTCGCAGTTCCTGGCGCTCGGCGGTGTTCACCACCTCACCGGCGGCTCGAAGAAGGAAGGCCGGATCGCCTGCGAGATGATGATGGCGCTCGGCAACAAGCAAGCGATCGAGCTCGCCATCGACGGCGGCGCGCGCGTCGTCGTCCAGGCCGACCGGGCGCCGATCGTCGACGGCGTCGCGGAAGAGCGGATGCGCGTCGGCTGCGGCTCGGCGACGATCGGCATCTTCGCGCAGCAGTGGTTCGGCCACGTCGACGAGGTCGTCGTC
>Ga0190274_10000976_pt1 | contig 16690 bp, 10 predicted proteins | sample Popmic531T_FD_133002 | JGI IMG/M metagenome (GOLD analysis project Ga0190274, IMG submission 133002) | Populus adjacent soil microbial communities from riparian zone of Yellowstone River, Montana, USA - 531 T | ecosystem: Environmental > Terrestrial > Soil > Riparian zone | place: USA: Montana...
ACATGCTGCGCGAGGTCGCGGCGCTCATTCGCGAGGCGGTCCGCGATTCCGACACCGTGTCGCGTCTCGGCGGCGACGAGTTCGGCGTCCTGCTCGTCGGTTGTCCGCTCGACAAGGCGCGCCAGATCGCGGACGACGTCCTGCGCGCGATCGCCGAGTACCGTTTCGTCTGGAAGGACCGCATTTTCAGCGTCGGCGTCAGCATCGGCATCGTCGAGATCACGGGCGAGTGCAACTCGCTCGAGGAAATCATGAATGCCGCTGATTCCGCCTGCTACGTCGCCAAGAAGCAGGGCGACACGCACATCCACGTCTACTCCTCGCACGACGAGGCCGTGGCGCGCAGCCGGGGCGAGATCCACTGGCTGCAGCGCCTGCAGGCGGCGCTGCGCGACGGTTTCTTCGAGCTGTACGTGCAGCCGATCGAGCCGGCGCGCCCGGGCGGCGTCACGACGGGGCCCGCCATGGAAGTGTTCGTGCGCCTGCACGACGAGGGCCAGGCGATCGCGCCGGCCGAGTTCTTCCCGGCCGCGGAACGCTACCGCCTGATGTCGATGATCGATCGCTGGGTGCTCGGCTCGGCACTGGCCGCGCTGACCGCGGGCGCGATCCGCCTGCCGCCGGGGCGGAGCCTCGCGATCAACATTTCCGCGCAGACGCTTGCCGACCCGGCCTTCCTCGAGTTCGTCGTGGACGAGCTCGACCGCACCGGCGTCGCGCCGTCGCAGATGTGCTTCGAGGTCGCCGAGTCGTCGGTGGTCGGGAACGTCGAGCAGGCGCGGCGCTTCGTCGAGGTGCTGCACGGCATGGGCTGCAGCTTCGCGCTGGATGACTTCGGCACCGACCTCGGCGGCTTCGCGAACCTGAAGTCGCTGCCGATGGACTACCTGAAGATCGACGGTTCCTTCATGCGCGACCTCGGCCGCGACAGCGTGAACCAGGCGATGGTGAACGCCGTCGTCGGCATGGCCCGAACGCTGAACTTCCGGCTGGTCGCCGAGCAGGTGGAGGACGTGGCCGTGCTCGAGGCGGCGCGCGCCATGGGCATCGACTTTGTCCAGGGCCACGCGGTCGGGCGGCCGCGCCCGCTGGCCCCGGCCGCCTGAGCCCGGGCGCCGCGCTCAGCGCGTGATCGCGGGCGGCTCGGCGAAGCGGCGGATCCCGAACGACTCGTAGATGCCGGCCGGCGCGTAGCCCGTGCCGTCCTTCAGCACGTAGCTGATGCGGCGGATGTCGGCGATGTTCCGCGTCGGGTCGCCGTCGACCAGGATGAGGTCCGCGCGCTTGCCGCGCTCGACCGTGCCGCGGTCGCCAAGCACGCCGGCATAGCGGGCGCCGTTCTCGGTCGCGATGCGGATCGCCTCGCCGGCCGGGACGCCCGCCTGCACGTAGAGCTCGAGCTCGCGGTGCAGCATGAAGCCCGCGAGGCTGTCGGTGCCGGCGACCAGCGGCACGCCCGCGGCGTGCAGCCGGCCGACGAACTGCAGCATGCGCCGCCACGAGGCACGGTACTTCTCGAGCTTGCCGCCGCTCACGTCGGTCGAATTGTTGCGCCACGCGCGCTGGATCGCGAAGGGCGCGTGGTCGGCGACCGCGGCGAGCGAGGGATCCATGTCGCCTGGCTCCTGGTTCCAGGTGCCCTCGAAAGTCGCCAGGGTCGCGTCGATGACGGTCTGGCGCTCGGCGAGGAGGGCGATGAAGTCGCGCACGGCCTGCGAGTCGAGGTCGAGGTTGCGGGCGCGCTCGCCGACCAGGTTGAAGCGCACGATCGTGCGCGAGTCGGTGTCCGGGTCGGAGACGAAGTTCAGCATGAGCTGGTTGATGTGCTGCAGCTCGTCGTAGCCCTCGCGCACGACGCGTTCGGAGCGCGAGAAAGCGGGCACGTGGCCGCTGACGCGCAGTCCGCGGGAGTGCGCATAGGTCGCGATCGGGCCGGCCCACTCGGGCTTGATCGAGTTGTAGAGCTTCACCTGCCGGTAGCCGCGCTCGGCGTACCAGTCGACGGCGTTCTCGGCCTCGGACACGCTCGCGACCACGAAGCCGCCGCGCGAGGCGAACGGGCCCTCGCCCTCGATGTAGCCGGCGGGCTCGATGTGCGGCCCGATCGCGCGGCCCGCCGCGATGTCGCCCCTGAGGCGCGCCAGGTGGCCGTTGTCGTTGCCCATGTCGCGCGAGCTCGTGACGCCGCCGGCAATCTGCAGCGCCGCGTTCCAGGCGTCCTCGTGCGAGTGCATGTCGAACAGGCCCGGGAGCAGCGCGCGGCCCGCGCCATCGATGACCGTCGCCGGGTCCTTGGCAGGCGACCCCGCGGGATAGATCGCGGCGATCCGCCCGTCGTTCACGTAGACGTCGGCCGGCTCGCCGAGCGCCTTCGACTTCGCGTCGAACACGCGCACGTTGCGGATCAGGATCGGCTGCGGCAGGGCCTGCGTGTGCTTGCCGGCGAGGTCCTCGAGGTATTTCTTCTCCGCCTGCTGCTGCAGGCGCTCGAGTTCCGGCGTGACGCCCTCGTACCCGGCGACGACCATGTGGCTGCCGCCGACGTTGATGCTGGCGAACAGGGGCATGCCGTCGCCGGCCTCCAGCCAGACGTAGTCGGGCTGCAACCCGGCGCCCAGGATCGCGTAAAGCGCGACCGCGCGCTCCGCGCCGGCGGGCCCGACGCGGGCATCCGCGAGTTTTTCGCTGCGCAGCTCGCCGCCCGGCAGCGCGGCCAGCCTGCCGCCCGCCTTCTGGGTGGCGCGCACGATGACGGCGCTCGTTTCCGGGCTGCCGTACGTCGGCAGGTAGACGGCCGGCCCCGCCAGGTCCTGGCTGCCGCGCTCCGCGGGCGACTGCCAGCTCGCGCGCTTGCCCGAGATCGAGAAGCGCTCGTCGAGCGCCGCGCCGTAGGTCGTCCTTCCTGTCTGCCGATAGCTCCGGAAGCTGCCGTCGGGGAGCAGCACGATGTCCTCCTCGATGTCCGGCCCGCGCCCGTTGTCGCGGTGCGAGTAGCTGACGTGCAGGCGCCCGTCCCCCTCGATCACGGTCTTCTGCGCGCCGGACTTCTTGCCGGCGTGCAGGACGTTGTACTCGAGCGTCGTTTCCGCCTGGGCGGCGCAGGCGACGGCGAGCGCGAGGCAGGCGATGAGCTGCCTCACGGGGCCTCGCCGGTGAGCTGCCAGTGGATCATGGACACCGGGATCATTCCGGCGCCGTTGACCTCGTCGAAGTACCGCTTCAGCGTGAAGTCCTTGCCGAGCTGGTCGGCGCGCACGCGCATCAGGTCCTCGAGCAGGTGCTTGCCGGTCACGTAGCTCGTGCCGTAGCCCGGCTGGCGCAGGTAAAGCTGCTGCTCGAAGCCGAGCAGGTCGAGGTCCGGACGCATCCAGCCGCGCGGCGTCCACTTGACCTGGAAAGCCTTGGCTTCCTGCAGGTCGAACAGGTTGGCCTGCGCGTAGAGCGAGGCGAGCCCGCGCGCGGCCCGCTGGGCCAGCATGATCCAGACGATCTCGCGCGCGCGGGGCTGGTCGTCGAAGAGCCCCGCGTGCAGCATGAACTCCTCCATCGCGGTCGCCATGCCCTCGGCGCGCGAGTCCCAGATGTTGTAGAGCAGGGGCCCGCGGCGGATCGGGCTCGGATGAGGCTCGTCGCGCATGCGCGCGAGGTCCCACCAGTGGTAGAAGTGCGTGTAGAGCGTGAGCGGCTCGTAGTGGGTCGCGATCGCGAAGAAGTTGCGCGTCTCGAGCGGCACGTACTCGCCCACCTGCGCCCGCAGCGCGGGGTCCATGTTGTCGCGCATCGGGTAGAGGTCGCGCGCCTGGAGGAATCCGAGGAAGCGCGTGACAGCCTCGTTGCCGCGGCGCTGGTACTCCTCGGGCGTCTGTATGACCGGGAGTTCCGGCTTGCCGGCGTTGCGCGCTTCCTCGAGCTCGAGCGAGGCGTGGGCGCGCGCGAGCTCGCGTTTCAGGATGGCCACTTCATCGTCCCAGGTCAGCGGCAGGAGGTGGACGTTCTCGAGGCTCCAGTTGTAGTTGTCCTTGCCGATGCCGGAGGGGCCGTTCTTCGAGGGCGCTTCGGCGTCGAGCCAGCCGACGAAGGCGACGGTCGCCTCGCGCGCCGCGCGGATCGCCGATTGCAGCGCCCGCCCGCTGCCGGCCGTTTTTTCCGCCAGCGCGTCCAGCGCCGCGACCTGGCCGCGCAACGTGCCGGCACCGGTGACCCAGAGGTCGTGCGCGTCGCCGGTGAGGTTGCCGCGCGCCTGGTCGAGGAGCGGCGGCACGATCGCGAGCTGCCGGGCGAGCTTCTCCTGGTCGGCACGCGAGAGGGGATAGGCGTAGGTCCACAGTTCGACGAGGTCGTGATGCGTCGTGCCCTCGTGCGCGGGCGTGTCGCTCTGTTCGGCCCAGATGCTCTGGTAGTAGGCCGGGTCGCGCGCCCAGGGCTTGAGGACACGCGCGTAGAAATCGAAGCCGTTCATCTCGGCGCGCACCAGGGCATGGTCCACGCGGGCCTCGACCGGCCAGGCGCTGGAGTCGATAGCGTCCAGGCGGGCGCGCAGACCCTGCAGCTCCTTCAAGCGGCGCGCGAAGGTGGCGGCCGTGTAGTCGGGAGCGCCTTCGCGCGACGGGGGCCGTTCGAAGGTGCGCCACTCCTCGAAGAGCTTCACGAGCGCGTCATGACCGGGAGCCGCGGGCGCTTCGGCGGCGAACGCCGCCTGCGAAGCCAGCGCGACGGTGGCGGCCAGTGACGCGAGCTGGCGGAAAGCCATCGAGTTTCTCATTTCGAACCCCCCGGGAGAGGCCCGGATTCTAGGCCTGCGTTTTGGACTGCGTCCAGCCGCACCGCGATCGCGCCTGACGATTGAAATTCCGCGCGAATCGGAGTATCCCGGAATCCTTCGTACCGCCTGGGAGGGCAGCATGAACCGTAACCTCATGCTGGCGATCGTCGTCATCGCGCTCGCCGCCGTCGGATTCTGGTTGTATGGCAAGTCGAAACGGGACGCGGCATTGCCGGATCTCGCGCCTGTCGGCGCCACCCTCATCGAGGGCCTCGGCGACTACAGCATGCCGGTCACCGCCAGCGGCCCGGACGTGCAGCGCTGGTTCGACCAGGGGCTCGCGATGACCTACGGCTTCAACCACGATGCCGCCGAGCGCTCGTTCCTGAAGGCCGCCGAGCTCGACCCCGACTGCGCGATGTGCTGGTGGGGCGCGGCGCTGGTGCTCGGGCCGCACGTGAACTCGGCCATGGACCCGGCCAACAACCCGAAGGCCTGGGACCGCCTGCAGCGGGCGCAACGGACCGCGTCCGGGGCGACGGAAAAAGAGCAGGCGTTCATCAAGGCCCTGGCGGCGCGCTACGCCGAGAATCCGCCGGAGGTTCGCCGGCCGCTCGACGAGGCCTATGCGGCCGCGATGGGTGAGCTGGCCGCCAAGTACCCCGACGACCTCGACGCGGCGACGCTGCACGCCGAGGCGATGATGGACCTCCAGCCCTGGGACTACTGGGACCCGTCCGGCCAGCCGAAGGGTCATACGGCCGAAGTCGTCTCCGGCCTCGAGTCCGTGATCGCGCGCAATCCGGAGCACGCCGGCGCGCTGCACCTCTACGTGCACGCGGTCGAGGCTTCGCCGGATCCGTCGAAGGGCGTGGCGGCCGCCGACACGCTGCGCGAGCTGCTGCCGGGTTCGGGCCACCTCGTGCACATGCCCGCCCACATCTACGCGCGGGTCGGCCGCTGGCACGACGCCGTCGTCGCCAACCAGAAGGCGATCACCGCGGACGACAACTACCTCGCGATCTGCAAGCCGGGGCCGGGCGTCTATCCGCTCGGCTATGTGCCGCACAATCATCACTTCCTCTGGTTCGCGGCGACGATGGAAGGCTCGAGCGAGATTGCGCGCGCCGCGGCCGCCCACACGGGCGAGCGCACCAGTGACCCGCAGCTCATGCGCACGCCGGGCTTCGAGGCGATGCAGAACTTCTCGCTGACGCCGCTGTTCGCCGCCGTGCGCTTCGGCCACTGGGACGACGTCACGCAGATGCCGAAGCCCGCCGACGACGTCCCGTACATGCAGGCGATGTGGAACTACGGCCAGGCGATGGCGGCCGTGGCCCAGGGCCGCATGGATGACGCGAAGAAATTCCACGAGGCCCTCGTTCCGGCGACGAAGGATCCCGTGATCGAGAGGATGCTGGCCTGGGACCGTTACTCGCTCATCGGCGGCGTGCAGGTCGCCGAGCGCTTCGTGGCGGCCGCGATGGCGCGCTCGGAGAAGAAGTACGACGAGGCCATCGCCGCGCTCAACACCGCGGTCACGATCGAGGACACCTTGCCTTACGACGAGCCGCCGGCCTGGAACTGGCCGTCGCGTCTCGCGCTCGGCAGCGTGCTGCTCGAAGCCCGCAAGCCGGCGGAGGCCGAGCAGGCGTTCCGCGACGAGCTCGCGCGCAATCCCGAGAACGGCTGGTCCCTCAACGGCCTCGCGAAGGCGCTGAAGGCACAGGGCAAGAACGCGGAGGCGAACGAGGTGAACGACCGCTTCGCCAGGGCCTGGGCGAACGCCGACGTCGAGCTCGGCAAGACCTAGCCGCGGGGCAAGTCGGCGAGGTCGGCGGCGAGGGCGTCGCGCGCGTGCGGCGCCGAGAAGTAGCCGGCGAGCCGCGCCTCGGGATCGAGCAGCACGAACGCAGTGGAGTGATCCACCGTGTATTCCCCGTCGACGCCGGGATTGCGCACCTGCGCCAGCCCCAGGCCGGCGGTGAGCCTCTCCATCTGCGCGCGCTCGCCCGTGGCGCCGACCAGCGTCGTGTCGAAATGCGCGAGGTAACGCGCGACGGCGTCCGGGGTATCGCGCTCGGGATCCACGCTCAGGAACACCCATTGCAGGTCGTCGCGCGGAACGCGGCGATGAAGTTCGGCCATCAGCGCCACCGTCGTCGGGCAGACGTCGGGGCAGTGCGTGAATCCCGTGAAGATGAGGGTCCAGCGCCCCTCAAAGCGCGAGCGGTCGAAGCGGCGGCCCGCCTGGTCGACGAGCGCGAAGTCCGGCAGCGCGCGCGGTTCCGGCAGCGCCGTGCCGGCGCGCAGGACCAGCGGCTCGCGCGCGCGCTCGTAAAGCGCGGCGCCGGCGCCGACCGCCACGGCGGCGAGGACCGCTATCCAGACCGGTGCATGCCGCATGCGACGTCCCGCGGCTCAGGCGCGCGAGCCGCCGTTCCAGCCGAGCAGGTTCAGGAACTCGCGCCGCGTCTTCGGCCCGCGCGTCCGGTAGTGCGGCTCGGCGCGCTCGCGGTACGCCAGCCGCTCGGCCGAAACGGAGTCGCGCCGGGCGCGGAGTTTCATCTCCTCGGCGGAGATCCCGTAGGGCCGCATCGCGTTCAGGCCGAAGACCTTGGCGCGCAGCTCGGGCGTGATCTCCGGATAGCCGAACCGGTCGCGGAACTCCGGCGTGATCTGGAACACCCGGAATGCCTGGATCTGGTCCTGCGGCGACCCGTACCAGATCGAGTCCGTGCCCCAGAGCACGTTGTCCGGCCCGCAGTGCTTCAGCAGCTTGCCGATTCCGTGCGCCGCCTGCTCGGGATCGCGCATCAGGAAGCGCCAGGTGCTGCCGAGCTCCGCGTACACGTTGGAGCCCGGCCGGATGCCGTTCTCCTCCAGCGACCGGATCAGCGTGTCAATGCCGTCCCCGCCCGCGTTCTGCCCATAGGCCTTTTCCTCGACCTCGGCGACGAAACCCGAGTGATAGACCAGGAAGCTCACGTCCGGAAAGCGCTTCGCGATCGGCCCGATGTCGCGGCACTGGCTGTGCTCGTAGGATTCGCGCCCGAACGGAAGCCCCTTGTGCACGCAGATCACCTTGACGCCGAGCCGGCGCGCCTCCTCGACGAAGCGGATGCCGACCTCGTCGTCGAGGTAGAAGCCCTTTCCGTCGAGGCCCCATTGCGTATAGGTCTTCCAGGCACAGACGCCGAACTGCTCCTTGAGGCGCGGCATGTCCTCCAGGTCGCCCGGCTGGTTCGGGTTCACGCGCCCGTGGATCAACAGGCGATGGTTGCCCTCCATGCGGTCGACGATCCGCCGCACGTTGTCCGCCGACTCGATCTCGAGCGGCGAGGCGTCGCGGCGCGACGGCACGAACGACAGCACCATCATGTCGGTGTCGCTGTCGAGGAACACGTCCTTCACGAACTCCTCGGACGTGAGGCAGGCGAGGTGGCTGCGCGGCGTCTTGCCGTCGGCGAGCGCGCAACCGGCCTTCGGCGACCAATTGAACGCCGATTCAGGGGCGACCTTCAGCCAGGCCTCGGTCGGATCGACGTAATGGCCCTGCACGTCGAAGATGAACTCGCCGGTCTCGAGCTTCGCCGCCGCCGCTTCGGGCTCGGTGGAGGCGACGGCGGGCAGGTCGAAGAAGCCGCCGGTCCGCCCCGCGGCCGCATTGGCCGCATTGAAGGCGAGCAGCGTGCTCGCCGCGCCGCATCCCGAGATCAGGAAGTCGCGCCGGCCAAGCGCGAGCCGCTTCGCGTTCGCGCCGGCCGCTTGCTGCGCCAGGTGGTTGGCGTGCCGGTTTGCCCGCGTGAGCGGAACCGGCACGAACTCGCCGTTGCTGGTGGCGTCGAGCTTGATCGGGAGCCGCCGGCCTTCCGGATCGACGCGATGCCGTGGCGCTTTCATCACAGTTCCCCGAGCTTGCCGTGCACCGCCTTGCCCTCGAACAGCGTCACCAGCACCTTCGTGTCCGAGATCTCCGTGGCCGGGATGTCGAAGAGGTTGCGGTCGAGGACCGCGAGGTTGGCGCGCTTGCCGACCTCGAGCGAGCCGGTGTTCGCCTCGTCGCGGTTGGTGTATGCCGCGTTGATCGTGAATGCCGCGACGGCCTCGGGCACGCCGATCCGTTCCTCCGGCATCCAGGGCGCCTCGGTCTCGCCGAGCGCGTCCATGCGTGTAACGGCGGTTTCCATCTCCTCGAAAGGGTTCGCGGACGACACCGACCAGTCGCTGCCGAAGGCGACGACCGCGCCGCTTCTTTCCATGCTTGCGATCGGGTACATGTACGTCGCCGTCTCCTTGCTGACGAAGGGCAGCGTCAGGTCCTTGATGTAGTCATCTGCGTAGGCCCACAGTGGCTGGAAGTTCGCGATCACGCCCAGCTTCCGGAATCGCGGCTGGTCGTCCGGGTGGATGAGCTGGATGTGCGAGATGTGGTGGCGGTGGCCCAGGTTGCCGTTCGCCGCGCGCGCGGCCTCGACCGCGTCCAGCGACTGGCGCACCGCGCCGTCGCCGATGGCGTGGAAGTGCACCTGGAAGCCGTCGGCGTCGAGCTGCGTGACCGCCTTCTTGAGCAGTTCAGGCTCGACCATCGGGATGCCGCGCACGTCCTTCTGCCCCTTCAGCTTGTAGGGCTCGAGCACGACCGCGGTGTAATTCTCCATCACGCCGTCCTGCATGATCTTGACGGTGCCGGCGTCGATGCGGCCCTTGGTGAATTCGCTGCGCAGGTTCTTGATCGCGTCGATCTGCTCGAGGCCCTGGTCGCGCTCCCACCAGAGGGAACCGACCACGCGCATCGTGAGCTCGCCGGCCTCGTCGAGGCGGCGGTAGGACTGGAGGTCCGCCTCGTTGACCGAGGCGTCCTGCACGCCGGTGATGCCGAACCGGTTCAGCATCCTGATGGCGTATCGCAGGCCGGCGTCGCGCTTCTCGTCGCTGTCGGGCGGCGACTTGTCGGCGACCAGGGCGCTCGCGCCCTCCTGCAGGCTGCCCGACGCCTCGCCGGTCTTCGGGTCGCGGTCGATGCGCCCGTCCGCCGGGTCCGGCGTGTCCTTGGTGATGCCGCCGGCCTCGAGCGCCTTGCTGTTGACCCAGGTGGTGTGGCCGTCGCGGCTCCACAGGATGACGGGGCGATCGGGAACGACTGCGTCGATCAGCTCCTTGCGCGCCAGCGCCCCCGGGCCGAAGGCGGACATCGCCCAGCCGCCGCCCTTGATCCAGGGTTCGTTCGGGTTCTCGTCGGCGTACTTCTTGATGATCGCGATGTACTCGTCAACCGTGGTCGCCGCGTTCAGGTCGCAGCCGTTCGCCTCGATGCCGCCCGAGATCGGGTGGATGTGCACGTCCTGCATGCCCGGCATGACCATGCGGCCTTCGAGGTCGACGACCTTGGTCTGCGGGCCGATGTAATCCTTCGCGCCGGCGTCGTTGCCGACGTACACGATGCGCCCGTCGTCGATCGCGATCGTCTCGGCCCAGCTGCGGGCGCCGTCCACCGTGTAGATCGCGCCGTTGCGCAAGGCGAGGTCGGCAACGGCGGATTTCCGGGCGTCCACGGGGGCGGAGGCCTCGCGGGCACAGCCCGCGACTGCGGCTGCGGCCAGCAGCGTCCCGATCGACCACGCCAGGCGTGCATTCTCGTGCTTCGTCATTGGTAATCCCTAGGTATGGTTTCGTTCCAGGTCTTCTCGCGTACCGGCTTGCCGTTCTCGGTCAGCCGCCGGCGGTAAGTGTAGAAGAAATTTTCACGGTCGCTGCGAAACGTCAGTTCGGCATCCCAGACCAGCTTGCGGCCGGGCAGGTCGACTTCCATGCGGTGGGTGCCGGTGACGGTGGCGTCGGCCGGCGCCCTGTCGTTGACCTCGTAGCGGATTGTCTCGAGTGAGCGCTCGGTGCCCCACGGATAGCGCGTGCCGGAGCCATTGGTCGCCCTGGCGACCACGGTGCCGGTCTGCGGGTTGCGGTCGACGGAGGAGATCTCGCCGTAGCCCGATGTCGTGCCGCCCTCGATCGATTCCACCCCGGCAAACTCCGGGTCCTTTGCGGGCGGCAGGTAATCCGGCACCGGGCGCTTCTCGAAGGGCACGACCGGCAACGTGAGCCGCGAAGCGCCGAGTTCCAGTTTCGTCGTCATCGGCTCAGGCGTCGGCCACAGCATCGGCCACATCGCGTTGTTGACCGCGAGACGGATGCGGTGGCCCCTCGGAAACACCCACGACGTGAAATGCATTTCGATGTCGAGCCCGAACGGCTCGCCGGGCACGAGCGCTTTCGGGTCGCGCGCCGAGACGCGGTGCGTGCCGTTCATGGCGGCACCCGTGACCTGCGTCACCGTGCCGTCGGGCGCGACGTCCGAGAGCCGCGCGATCCAGTTGGCGCGCGTCGCGTCGGCGGATACGGTGAGGGTCGCGCGCGGGAAGCCGAGAATCTCGACGTCTTCCGCGAGCGGGCCGCTGTCGTAGACGAGGCTGAAGGCATCCGTGCCGCGCTGGTCATGCGCGACATCGCCCCACCACATGACGGGCCCGCCGGCCTCGAAGCCCGCCGAGGGGAGGTACCGCAGCGCGTGCGTCGCGGCCGGCGGCGATAGGTCCGCCAGTGTGTGGTCGGGCTGAGGGTACAGGACCCGGTCGCGAATGCGCGCGATCGGCCAGCCATCCTCGTAGCGCCATCTGCCCGGCGCCTCGTCGAGCCGCGGGCCCGGCGGGTGCCAGTCGCGCACGAACACCGCGAAGCGCGGCTCGTCGAGGATTCCGGTGTCTTCCCCCTTCAGGAACTGGTCGAACCAGCGGATGGCCTCGTGGCGCCATTCCATGCCGGGACCGGGATAGGGCTGGTTCGGCCAGGTGTGGTGCCAGGCGCCCACGATCGCCTTCACCGGCGCGTTCTTCACGTGCTCGAGCATGCGCGCGACGCTGTCGCGGTAGCCGTCGTACCAGCCGCCGATGTGGAAGGTCGGGATGCGGATGTCGTCGTAGCGGTCGCGCACCGAAGCGCGGTCCCAGTACGGCCCGTCACGCTGCTGCCGCTTGTGCGACAGCGTCCAGGGCTCGGTGTCGAACCGGTCGCGGAAGTTATCGTCGTCGATCCGGTATTCGGGCGCGCCCGGCCGCGCGTTGTCGAGGTCCATGCTCATTTCCCAGGAATCGAGGTGCATGATGCCGTCCATGTAATGCACGTCGTCCTGGTAGAGGTCCTCGGTCGCGTCGATCGCGATGACCGCCTTGAGCGCCGGGATCTTCCGCGCCGCCATCTGGATCGAGTTGAAGCCGCCCCAGGAGATGCCGAACATCCCGACGCTGCCGTTCGACCAGGGCTGCTTCGACAGCCAGTCGATCACGACCTCGCCGTCGGCGTGCTCGACGTCGGAATACTCGTAGGGAATGAGGCGTCCCTCGCTGTTGCCGGTGCCGCGGATGTCGACCGCGGCGATGACGTAGCCGCGCTGCACGAAATATGAATAGAGCGCCCAGTTGCGGCTGCGTGCCTCGTGCTTGCGATAGGGCAGGTACTCGAGCAGGACCGGAAATCTTTCGCCGGCCCTGCCGCCGGTCGGCTGATACAGGTCCGCCGAGAGCCGGATGCCGTCCGGCATGGAAATCGAGGCGGTCCGGATCTCCATGCCGTACGTGGCGGGTTTCTCCGTGGCGGCGAGCGCCGTCGTCGCCGCGGAAAGAAACATGACTAGGAACAAGGGGTTACGCATGACTGAACCGATATTCAGTAAACTGAATAGGCGTTGAGTCAACGGGACACAACGGGATAGAATGTGTGGCATCCGGCGAGGAGGCTAACATGGCCGCCAATCTCGAACCCAGCGCGGAGGTCCGCCCGAGCGGCTCCAAGCTCGACCTGATCCAGGCGACGGTCGCGGCGATCTCGCGGCACGGCTTGTCGGCGGTAACCTCCGCCAAGATCGCAGGCGTCGCGGGGCACACGGCGGCCTCGATCAATTTCCACTTCGGCAGCAAGGAAGCGCTCCTTCTGGCGACCCTGCGCGAGGTGTCGGAAGAGTTCGCCGGCGCGATGGCGAGGGTGCTCGAGGAGGCGGGCGACGACGCGCTGCGCGCGCTCCTAGGCATCGTGGACGCGAGCCTCGGGCGGGCGCTTTCCGATTCTCACAAGATCGCCGTGTGGTACGCGTTCCTCGCCGAGAGCAAGGCGCGCGGCGACTACCAGCGCATCTGCGGCGAACGCGATTCGGCCTGGAGCCGGATGGTCATAGACTTCTGCAAACAGCTCATCGCGGCGCGCGGGAATGGGCCCTGGCCTGATGCCGAGGCAGTCGCCCAGGGGCTCATGGGACTCATCGACCAGCAGTGGCAGGGGATCCTGTTCGAGGGCGACGGCTTCGACCGCGAGGCCGCGCGGCGCCAGTGCCGGGCGTACCTCTGCAGCGTCTTCCCCTGGCTCGCCCCGCGCATCGAGGCCACCGCGCCGGCGCGCCGGGCGCCGGCGGAGCCCGAAGTCGACACCGACCCCGCGATCAGGCTGACGCTCCCCGCGTGGGCCTATCACAGCGCCGAGTTCCACGAGCTCGAGAAGGAACACATCTTCATGTCCTCGTGGCAGATCGTCTGCCACCAGAGCGAACTGCCGGAGGCGGGCGACTACGTCACCTTCGAATTCTTCGGCCGCCGCGGCTTCGTCGTGCGCGGGACCGACGGCGAGGTCCGCGCGTTCCACAACGTCTGCGCGCACCGCGCCCACGCGGTGGTCTCCGGCGATCGCGGACGGTGCGCGAAGTTCCTGACCTGCATGTACCACGGCTGGACCTATCACCTGGACGGCCGCAACCGCAGCGTCAGCGCCCCGGACACGTTCCCGAAGTTCGACCGCTCACAGTACGGCCTGAAGCCGATCGAGCTCGAGACCTTCATGGGGATGGTCTTCATCCGCTTCCGCGGCGGCGAGCCCTCGGTCGCCGAGCGCATGGCCCCGCACGTCGCGGAGCTCTCGCACTACCGGATCGAGCGCATGGTCCCGCTCGACGAGACCTGGACCCACGTGGTCGAGATCGACTGGAAGAACCTGATCGAGAATTACGTCGAGGATTATCACTTCCCGATCGGCCATCCGGGCCTCTCCGCGCTGATGGAATCTCAGTATGACCGCGAGTCCTTCCCCGGCGGCACGATGCGCCTCTCGCACCGCATGCGGGAAAAGCCGCTCAAGTCCTGGAGCGCGCAGGGCTATGCGAAGTTCCTGCCGGTGATGGAGCACCTGCCGGAGGACATGCGCCGGCGGTGGACCTACTTCGGCCTCTACCCGAACGTGTTCTTCGACATCTATCCGGAGTGGATGGATTTCTTCCACGTCCTGCCGCTCGGCGCGGGCCGCACGCTCATCCGTGCCCGCTCGTTCGGCTTCCCGGACGACCGGCGGGAAATGAAGGCGGCGCGCTTCCTGTGCGCGCGGCTGAACTCGCGCGTGCAGGCCGAAGACGAAATCCTGACGGCTTCGGTCCAGCGCGGCCTCGCCTCGGGTGCCTATACGCAGGGCATCCTGTCTTCCAAGGAGATCGTGCTGGCGGGCTTCCAGGACTGGATCCGCGACCGGATTCCGGCGGCTCGGCAGGCCCGGGCACCCGCCCGCACGGAAGGTGCCACTTCTACGTAGCGGCGCAGGCGGGGACTTGCAATGCTCGACTCACGGCAACTCCAACGAAGCCGGGGCAACCATGTCTTCTCGCGACGCGCCCAAGAAGCGTACCGCCGCCGATCGATCGATTCGTACCGTCCTGGACGGGCACCGGGGGCGTCCACGCGTCCCGCGCGACGAAGCCGTCTCCCGCATTGCGCGCTTCGTCGCGGGTTCCGAGAACAGGACGGTGCGCATTGCCGACCTGTGCAAGGCGAGCGGGGTCAGCGAACGGACGCTGCGCGCGATCTTCATCGAGGCGTTTGGCATGAGCCCGAAGCGATACCTGCGCGCGCGCAAGCTGCAGGCGATCCGGGCGCAGCTTTCGGCCGCCAAACCAGGCGTCGAGACCGTCACATCCGTCGCCCGGAGACTGGGCGTGAAGGACACCGGCCGGATGGCCAGGGAATATTACGTCTGTTTCGGGGAGTATCCGCGCACGACGCTTGGGCGACGCGTGGCCGCGCGCGAAGGTCGCGCCTGAGGCATCTCGCCACGCCGCGCGGCCAGCTCCTGCGACGGCAGGACGCCGAATAAGCCGCGGTACTGGCCGGCAAACCGGCCGAAATCCCAGATGCCGAAATCCGCGCAGATGCCGGACACCTTCGCGCCCGGGCCGGCATTGCGCAGCCGCTCGCGAACGTCATGCAGCCGGCCGACCATCAGGTACTGGTGGGGCGACATCCCGAAATTCCGGTAAAAGACGTTGCGCAAGGTCCGTTCGGAAACGCCGGTGGCACGACACAGGTCCGCGATGTGTATCTGGGCTTCCTTCCGGCTCGCGATGAAAGCGAGCGCCCGGTCCAGGATGTGCGGCGCATGCCTGACCTGCGGCCGCTGGCGGCTCGCGCCAGCCACGGGCACGACGGTGCGAAGCACCGCATCGAGGAGTTTGAGCCGTGCTTCGCTCCTTCGCGCGTAGCCACGCAGGGTTTTCTCGCCGGTCGCGTCCAATTCGAGCACGCCTTGAGCGAGGCGAATCAGCGGCGCCGCCGGGAGATTCGACTTCTCGACGCGATTGCCGGTCAGCAGCGCGGGGTCGCATTGTTCCTCGTGACAGGCGAACCACGACGTGACCATGTCGACGGGCAACGTGATGCGAAGCCAGCTCGCGGGGCGCACCGAGGCGCAGTGAAACGTGCAGTCGGGCGCCATCCAGGCGACCTTGTCCACCTCGAGGCGATGGCCGTCGACGGTGAACGGTTCCCCGTCGTCCAGCGAAAAGAAGGCATTGAAGTTGCCGGCCGTCGCGGCACCGCTGCAGACGTTCGCGGCGCCCTCCCGCCCTGCCATGACCCCGACGCCGTCCAGGGTGGCCCGCACCAGCCTCCAGTTTCGCTGCTGCCGGGCGCGCAGCACGTAGCGCACCCGCGCGCCCCTCAGGGCAGCCTGAAACGTCTCGTGCTCCGGGCAATCGATGGTCTTCATGGCCCCCGCCAAAAGGTGCGTCCTTGCGCCAAAGATGTTACGCCCCTTTAAGCCAAGTTGCCGAATTTACGTTGTCGTTTGTCCTGCCGGTGTCAATCTGCGGCCCTGAAACGCGCCCAGCACCGGGTCAAGATGACCGGCACCGTCACGGTACGGATTGACCTGCGTCAACTGCATTCTCTGGCAACCAGGACAAGTTCATCCATGATGCAACGTACAGGAAGTAACTCGTTGATCCGTCGCGTGCTGGTCGTGGACAACGACGATGCCGACAACACGAATGCGGCCGCGCGCAGCGTGCGGGCACTGATCTCGGAGATGCGCTCGCGCGCGATCGAAGTCGTCGAGGCGAACTCCTATGAAGACGGCATCGCGACGGTCGTGTCGGACTCCGGGATCCACTGCCTGCTGGTCGACTGGACCTCGGGGCGGAACGACAAGGCAGCCCACGGCCAGGCGACCGCCTTGCTGCGCGCCGTGCGCAAGCGCAATGCGAAATTGCCGATCTTCCTCATGGCCGGCCGCGAACTCGCCGGCTCGGTCAGCGTGGAGGTTGCAACCCTCGCGGACGAATTCATCTGGATACTCGAGGACACGGCGTCGTTCATCAGCGGCCGGGTCCAGGCTTCGATGGAACGATACCTCGCCGGCCTGCTGCCGCCGTACGCCGCGGCGCTCGCGCGCTACGACCGCGAGCGCGAGTATTCCTGGGCGGCGCCCGGGCACCAGGGCGGCGTCGCATTCCTGAAATCCCCGGTCGGCCGGGTGTTCTTCGACTTCTTCGGCGAGAACCTGTTTCGCACCGACATGGGCATCGAGCGTGGCGCGCTCGGCTCGATGCTCGGCCACAGCGGGCCGGTC
>Ga0190274_10000977_pt1 | contig 16674 bp, 13 predicted proteins | sample Popmic531T_FD_133002 | JGI IMG/M metagenome (GOLD analysis project Ga0190274, IMG submission 133002) | Populus adjacent soil microbial communities from riparian zone of Yellowstone River, Montana, USA - 531 T | ecosystem: Environmental > Terrestrial > Soil > Riparian zone | place: USA: Montana...
ACCAGCGCCGAGCAAAACGGAAAGAAGATTATTCTAAACTTTTCGATGCCCCGGCAGGCAGTTGTGGAGTTGATCAAAAAGCAGCTGCCATCGTGATTTGTTAGTGAGATTATTTGTACAAGAGTCCGCCGGAGCGCTCTGCGGCTTTCCTCCATTAGGCTGCCGTCCCGTGAGTTGTCAGAAGATTGGCTCGCTTGCCTCGTCCCAACCGCTCAACTAAAATTACAAACTGACCAACAAATAAGAACCCGCCGTTATGAAACGGCTTTTAGAGAACAGGATTGATAATTGTATGGGTGTCGATAAACTATTAACGAAAGTATTTGGCAGCAGTAACCAGCGTTACCTCAAGACTATTCAGCCGATAGTTGATCAAATCAATGAACTTGAGCCGGCAATAAAGAAACTCTCCGACGACCAGCTACGCGCTCGCACGGCAGAGTTTAAGGAACAGTTGCAGAGCGCGGTAAAAGACGTAACTGATAAAGACGAACGCAAGCGGCGCGAACGCGAGGCCCTGGATGAGATTTTGCCTGAAGCGTTTGCGATCGTCAGGGAGGCCAGTGTCCGAACCACCGGCATGCGTCATTTCGATGTTCAGCTCATCGGCGGGATCGTTTTGCATCAGGGCAGGATCGCCGAGATGCGTACCGGTGAAGGCAAGACCCTGGTCGCCACGCTTCCTGCGTATCTGAACGCGCTAACAGGCCGCGGCGGAGTTCACGTCATCACCGTGAATGATTACCTGGCTTCTCGCGACGCTGAATGGATGGGGCAGATTCATCGCTTCCTGGGACTCGAAGTCGGTTGTATCCAAAACGACATGGACGATTTCGAGCGTCAAACCGCCTACGCCTCCGATATCACCTACGGCACAAATAACGAATTTGGCTTCGATTATCTCCGCGACAACATGAAGTTTGACCTCGCAACCTGCGTTCAGCGAGGACACTACTTCGCGGTCGTTGACGAAGTTGATTCGATTCTGATCGATGAAGCGCGTACCCCTCTGATCATTTCAGGCCCATCGGATGAGGCAACCGACAAGTATTACAAAGCTGACGCGATCATTCCTCAGTTGAAAAAGGGCGAAGAGATCGACGGTAAGAAAACCGGCGAATACGTGGTTGACGAGCGCCAGCACACCGCCGTGTTGACCGAAGATGGGGTGGACAAAGCTGAGCGTCTATTGGCAGTGGGTAATCTATACGATCCTTCAAACATGGAACTGCTGCATTGCGTTGAGCAGGCCTTGAAAGCGCACACCCTCTATAAACTCGACCATCAATACGTGGTCCAGGATGGCGAAGTGATCATCGTTGACGATTTCACCGGACGACTCATGAAAGGCCGTCGATGGTCCGACGGCTTGCATCAGGCCGTCGAAGCCAAAGAGGGCGTGAAGATCGAGAAGGAGAATCAAACCCTCGCGACCATCACCCTGCAAAACTATTTCAGACTGTATGAAAAACTCTCCGGAATGACTGGTACGGCAGAAACCGAGGCCGCTGAGTTTCAGTCAACCTACAAGCTGGATGTGATGGTGATTCCGACGCACATGCCCATGGTTCGTAGCGATTTTTCAGACATGATTTATCGCACCCTGCCTGAAAAGTGGGACGCAGTTGTTGAAGAAATCAAAGACTGTTACGACCGTGGCCAACCAACACTCGTGGGTACCGTATCAGTTGAGAACTCGGAACTTATCGCCCGCCGGCTTGTGCACGAAGCTGTGCCCCACAACGTCTTAAATGCAAAGTATCACGAACGCGAAGCCGAGATTGTCGCGCAGGCGGGACGCAAAGGGGCCGTCACGATCGCCACTAACATGGCTGGCCGCGGCACCGATATCCTCCTGGGGGGCAATCCTGATTTCATGGCCAGGGAGTTTCTCAAGAAGGACGAAATTGACCCTGACGAAGCGACGGAAGAACAGTGGTCGGAGGCATTCGCTCGTGCAAAGAGAATCGTGGAAGAGGAGCATAAGGAAGTAGTCGGCATTGGCGGCCTTCACATTCTCGGCACGGAGCGCCACGAATCGCGGCGTATTGACAACCAACTCCGCGGGCGCGCTGGTAGACAAGGTGACCCGGGGTCTTCCCGCTTTTTCCTTTCGCTTGAAGACGACCTAATGCGCATTTTCGCCGGCGATAAGGTCAAAGCTCTAATGCAACGCCTCGGAATGGAAAAAGGCGTTGCCATCGAATCCAAAATGGTTTCGAAACGAATTGAGTCGGCGCAGAAATCAGTAGAAGGCCGAAACTTCGAGTCGCGCAAACACCTGCTTGAATACGACGATGTCATGAACAAGCAGCGCGAGACGATCTACGGACTGCGACGGCAATTGATGGAAGAGCCGGATCAGCGGGAGTATCTAATGGGCGATCCTCCCTCGGCCGGAGTTGCTTATGACCTGCTCTCCGATTTGACCAAGCAATACCTCAATCCCAACGCATCACCGGACGATTGGGATATCGAAAACTACAAGATTCAGGTCAAGACAATCTACGATTTCGATCTGGATAGCGAGCGGATAGATGTACCAAACCTAACTTCTGAGGAGGTTGTGGAAACGGTTTGGGAGAAGCTCAAAGTTAAGTATGCTGCCAAAGAACAGCAGATCGGCCCCGAAGCGATGCGAACATATGAACGCATCATCATGCTCAACATCATCGATGCCCAGTGGAAAGACCACCTGCTATCCCTCGATCATTTAAAGCAGGGAATTGGTCTGGTGGGTTATGGGCAAAAGGATCCGCTGGTCGAATACAAGAAACAGAGCTTTGATTTGTTTCAAGAGATGCTCGATCGCATCGACACCAGCACGATTAGATCCCTATTCAACCTTCAAGTTGTCTCAGAAGAACCGCCTGAGGCCCTGCGTCAACGCCGTTTGCCCCGGCGCCCAAGTCCCATGACGTTTACGGGACCTAATCAAGGCGCTGCCGCCGCGGGCGAAGAAGCAGGAAAGGTCAAGACAATAGTTCGCGATCAACCGAAAGTTGGACGCAACGAACCATGCCCCTGTGGCTCGGGCAAGAAATATAAGAAATGTCACGGCGCGTGAAACTGCCGTGGATGTGCAGGAGCAAGAACAATGAGTACGGCATTAATCCTGGGTCGGCTGTTGGCTCTGCTTGTTAGTCTCACTTTCTTCGGGGTGCTCCCCTCCAGTTTAGCGCAAACCTCGGCTGATCAACTGGAGGCCAAATTAACCCAGCAATACGCCGAGATTGAGAAGGAGATCGGTAGGCCGCCGGTTTTAGATGATCCCGGTGCATATCGTTTGGTGCTACGAGCATGGCAAGATCGCCTTGCCAACCGCTTCGCGGAAGCGGCTGCCACAGTAGAAGCGATCCTAAACCTGGATCCTCCGAATTCGGAATTTTGGCGCGAACGCCTGGAAACTTTGCGTCTGTATTCTCAGCCTATCAGTAGCCCTGATCAACGGACGGTTTTTGGAGCCGGCGAAGTACAAAAGCCGGCACGAATCGTCGATTCACCGGCTGCGATCTATACGGACGAGGCCCGCTCCAATAAGGTCAAGGGAGACGTGCGCCTGCGAATGGTACTTGCGTCTGATGGCACAGTAAGAAATGTTTTTCCGATTAAGTCTTTGAGTCGCGGTTTGACAGAGTCAGCCACGGAAGCTGCGCGACAGGTCAAGTTCCAGCCGGCGATTAGGAATGGCGAGCCGGCTTCGCAGTTTGTGACTTTTGTGTACGAGTTTAAGAAGGGTAACTCGATACCGTATATTCCACCAACAATATTCTAAGGTTTGCTTGAAATCAGTAGTTATCGTACGGTGCTGTGGAATGCTAAGAGTTCCCTGCGGGCGCAAGATCAACGAGACTGGCACAGACCAGCAATAAAAGTCAGCACGCAGATCAAGTTTATTCCCGCCACTATCGACATCCGGGTGTCGATATTCATCAACCGCGAATACGTCATTCAACTTGTTCTAAGGGCAGGATATTAGGTTAAACTTTGCGGCGTTAAGCTTTGCCACGACAGCGTCTTCAATCTTCTAACGAATGAGCACCACTTCATCAACGAATCCAGCGGTTCGGTCGATCCTCGATGGCACCGCTCCTCATCAGGCCAGGCTCGCGGCAGCCAGTGGACTACTGCCACTTCCTCAAGCAGATCTACTGGAATTGTTAGTCAGCCTTAGATCCGGGCAAGAACCTGAAATCGCGGCTGCAGCAACAGAAACACTAAGTTCTCAAGATTCACAAGACCTGTTGGCCGCGGCAAAAAGCGAAGATACATCTATAGCTGTGCTCGACTACCTGGCAACTGTTTCAAATGATGCTCAGCAGATTCATGAGGCACTTATCCTTAATAACCGATCTTCCGACCAAGCCGTAGCGAGTTTGGCATCTTCAAGTTCGGTTCCGGCGCTGTTGGAATTGATCGCCATTAATCAGCAAAGGCTGGTGCGATTCCCTGAAATTATTGATGCGCTCTTACGTAATCCGGCGCGTTCTCCGGAAGCTGAACGACGCGCACGCGAAACCAGAGAAGAGTTTTTTGAGAAAGAACGTGGTGCCCAACAGATTGCTCAAGAGCTTCGCGCCAGGGGGAAGAGCGCCGCTGCAGAGTTTTTTGAAGACGCCGACTTGACGTCAGGCATGAGTGTCGAAGACGCCTGGTTAATCGCCGAACACATTGAGGTTTCCGACGCTGAACTCGATACCTCATGGTTACCGTCGGAGCGTTTTGAGGACCTTGCCGCAGAAACACCCGAGGAACATGCTGCAAACATCAAGCGCGTCATAGAATACGAGCGAATCGAAATGGGAGAGGTCTCAGCCGAGCGAGTCTCTTTGATCAAACGGATTATGTTCATGAAACTCAAAGATCGTGTGAAACTGGCAATGAAAGGTGACCGCGAAGCGCGCAGTATATTGATCCGCGATTCCAACAGAGTAGTCGCCACGGGAGTAATCAAGAATCCTCGAGTGACAGAACACGAAATAGAAAACATAGCGGCCATGAGAACCGTGGCCGACGAAGTGCTACGGCTAATCGCTATGAATCGCGCCTGGGCACGTTCATACGCCATCATTCACAATCTGGTTCGTAATCCTCGTACGCCCCTGCCTACGGTTATCAGCACACTCCCTCGCATTCGCACCAAGGACTTAAAACAGCTCTCGCAAAATCGAAACGTTTCCGAGTCGGCGCGCCGCCAAGCCCTGCGTTTGTCGGCCGCACGATCGGGCCAGTAGGTTAATTGGCCAGAATCCACTTGCTCACGAAAAAGCAACTTGTCACGGAAGCTTTGCGATTATCCTTGACACGTCACGGATGTTCCGTATAATTTCACACTGAACAGGATTTCTTGCATTTGACATGGTGCTCTTGGTCAAAGGGAACGCGGTATTTTTTCTTATCCGCCGCGTGGCTTTATCTCACCCGCAAAAACGCACCGCCTGGCTTTACGGAATCGGCCATAAGCGACGATTCTCCGTTCTTTGTCACCGTCACCATCAGATCTACCCGAACCTGCCGGAAAAGTTGCCCCGCCAATCATAACTGACTGACGGGGCACATCTCTTCTTAATCAATTAAATAGTTTATTTTCTGAAAGCTGCTACTTCAGTTTGCGGCAGTATCTCCACATTCGCTTCCTGATCCATGTTCAAGCGAGCACCCGACATTTCGGCAAAAAGTTTTTCATACTGGTCAACAATTCGATCCCAATCATAGTATCGGCGCACTCGAAGTTGAGCCCGATGCCGATAACTCTGAACCAGCGAGCCATCGCGCAAAACCCGCTGGAGTTTCTCTGCCAGATCTGCCTCATCTCGGTACGCTATCCCGGCGTCGCCAACTGCCTCAAGATTCTCGGGTGTTGCGAGTGTTAATACGCAGTTACCATAACCCATCGCCTCCAAAAGCGCGGGGTGTGTTCCTCCCACCTCTGTAGCGTGCACATAACAATAGGCATTCTGCTGGAGAGCCCTATAATCCCGACCAAAGACAAATCCAGTGAACACAATTCGTTTGTCGCCGCGCGCCCGAGCTTTGAGGTCATTAATGTAGTCCCGGGCATAAGGTGCATCACCCACAATCAACAACCGATACGCGGTTCGGACCTTCTTAAATGCCTCGATCACTAGTTGCGCATTGTTCTCAGGCTCAAGCCGTGAAACGTATAGAACATAACGATTCGGCTCAGTCCGCCACCTGCGAACGGAATCGCGATCCGGGTGGCGCTCAACTTCTGCCCCGTAGGCAATCATCCTTGAAGGGGCGTTGTAGCGAGAAAGATAGTAATCGTGAATAACCTGAGCATCGGTCACCGTGACGTTTGGTAAGACTGTGGACAGCCGCTCGGCCAACAAGTAATAGTGCCTGCCTAACCAACCCCACTTTTTCCTTTTATGTTCAAGGCCGTCGACGTTGATCGCCACTGGCGTTCCTGTCAGTCTGAGAATGGGGACGAAGGGAGTATTGGCCGCATTACAAACGAGAGCCGCGTCAAATCGCGATGGGACAGCATGGATGGCGGAGAGAAAAGCGTGGACGACGGTATCCAGATACTTGTGGCGGATGGTTGGAAGTACTTTCAGGCGAACACCGTGATACTCCAATTGGCGAGGAGAGACATAGTGCGCGCGGCAATAGACTGTGACTTCGTGACCACGGGCGACAAGTCTCGTTGATAAATGTTCAGCGAAGGTTTCGAAACCGCCGTAACTGGCCGGTATGCCGCGCGTTCCGAGAATTGCGATCCGCATAGCCTGAAAATCGGTCCCCATCAGATGACGCTAGTAGAATGGTTAACTTCCAACATTCGCCGCTTGCTGGTATACGGAAAGGGTTTTATGAGCAGTATCTCGCCAATCAAAAAGCTTGGCCTGTTCGAAGCCCTTCGTTCGAAGTTGCAAACGCAACTCTGAATTCCCTAATACCTGTTCGATACCACGGGCAATGTCATCTATGCTAAATGGATCGACCATCACAGCAGCGTTCCCGACAACTTCTGGAAGGCTCGTTTTGTTACCCACAATTACAGGGGCGCCACACTGCATCGCCTCCAGTGGTGGCAAGCCAAAGCCTTCGAAATATGAAGGATAAACAAAACACAGAGCTCCTGAATATAGTGCCGGCAGAGTTGCGGCCGGAACATATCCAGTCAGAATCACAGAGTCACTAATCTCCAGATCCTTTATAGTCCGCAGTGTTTCGTCGTAAAGCCATGCACATTTTCCGACCAGGACCAGATTAGGCAGCTTACCCCCTGCTTGCGCATGGTGCAAGCGCGAGTATGCGGCGATCAAACGACTTAGATTCTTGCGCGGTTGAATCGACCCAACGGCGAGGATGTAGTCGCCCACGATGCCATATTGAGCTTTGACGCGGGCCAACTCTTTCTCGTCAACCACAGGTGTAAACGATGCAGGCGCAGCTGCGGGAGTGACCGTAATCCGCTCTGGCACAATGCCGTAAGTCTGCATAAGGTCGCGCTTCGAATACTCTGACAACGTAATAATGTGTGCTGCTTTCCTCGCGGTGTGCCTGACGGTTAAGCGCAGCTGCATCGAACTCCTGCGTTTGAAAGTACGCGGCAAATGTTCAAACGAAAGGTCGTGAATAGTGGCGACGACTGGACAAGGGGCTACCAGTGGAGCAGTAAACTGCACGTGCAAAACATCAACTGGGTTTTTTCGTAGCTCAGCGCTCAAGGCGAGCGGAATGCGGATGAGGGGAGTGTGTGGAAGCGTGGCGCGAACGGCAAAGTTTGGCCACTTATTGTTGAAGCGTTCTAAAGCTTCGCGCCTTGTCACATACAGTGTGTATTCGTTGATCGAGTCAATCTCAGCGAGAGCTTCAATCAGATTCGTCGCATAGCTCTCATTCCCGCCAAGTTCAGTCCCAACCGAGTGGGCGTCAATTGCTATTCGCAAGGTCGCCGACCGTCCCTGGCTCAAAAGTCATACTGGTAACGAGACATCATCCACACATCGAGCTATCGAATTAAGAGATAGGTTCCCTGGTTTGGAATTCAATCTGAGAACAAGGGGACGCAAAACAAAAATCGACCGCCAAGCTCTCAGTTTGAATAATTCTACTTCTTCCCCGCGGCAGAAGCCTGCGAGTCTCCGCTCTGATGTCCACGCGTGTCGCGCTCTCGAATGCGCGCAGCTTTACCTCGCAAGCCACGAAGGTAGTAGAGTTTGGCCCGTCGGACCCTTCCTCTCTTAATTACATCGATATGGTCAACAATTGTGGCGTGCAGGGGAAAGATTCGCTCAACTCCGACTCCGAAGCTGGTCTTGCGCACCGTAATTGTCTCTCTTGAGCCGCCGTGTTTGCGTGCGATGACGACGCCTTCAAACGCCTGCAGTCGCTCCTTGGTCTCAGATTCCTTGATACGAACGTGCACGCGGACCGTGTCGCCGGGTTGGAAATCAGGAATATTCTTCCGCAATTGGGTTTGTTCAATACTATCTAATCTGTTCATCACATTACTCCAGCACTAATCATAAAAAAGTTCTTCAAAGGGCGATGCAGCAACCATTACTTCAGAAGGTCCGGACGATTCATCAGCGTCTTCTTCAAAGCCGCTTCGCGACGCCAGCGCGCAATCTCTTGATGATTGCCGGTTAACAGAACATCCGGAACTCTCAATCCCGAAATCTCCGTCGGGCGCGTATATTGCGGGTGATCCAGCAAGCTCTCCGAAAACGACTCGTTGATAGTCGAGTTCTGGTTTCCCAGCGCACCTGGCAATAACCGCACAATCGCATCGATCATCACGATCGCCGCGGGCTCGCCGCCAGACAGCACATAATCGCCGATCGAGATTTCGTCCGTAGCCAGCGCATCGCAAACTCGCTCGTCAACACCCTCGTAGCGACCGCAGACGAAAACAATCTGCGAAGTCTTCTTTGAAAGATCAACCGCGACTTCCTGAGTAACCACTCGACCCTGGGGTGACAAAAGAATCACGCGGGTTTGCGACGAATACTCCCCACGACTCTTACAACCGGTTAGATCGCCGACCGCGGCAAAGATTGGTTCGGCCTTGAGTATCATGCCCTCACCGCCGCCAAACGGACGATCGTCAACGATGTGATGTTTGTCGCTCGTCCACTTCCGCAGGTCGTGGGCAACGGTCTCAACCAAGCCAGCCGCTCGAGCCCGTCGAATAATCCCGTAATCAAACGCTTCGCGAAAAAACTCCGGAAAGATCGTAATGATATCGCAGCGCAACACAATCAATTTCAAAGAAACTACAAATCCAGCAAGCCTTCGGGTGGATCAATCACGATCTTTCTGTTTGAAAGGTCAATCTCAACCACAATCGACTCGGCCATCGGTATCAAATGTTCGCACCGGGTTTCGTCTTCGACGACCAACAACTCAACCCCGCCGGTTCTCATCACCTCGCGCACCTTGCCAATCGCTGGCCCGTGCTGTATTTCCACTGAACACCCTTCCAACTCCCAGTCATAAAACTCTCCGGCAGAGAGTTGTACGCGTTCTTCCTCGGGCAACCCTAACTCGTAACCAATCAGAGTCTTCGCTGATTCAATGCTGTCGTAACCTGAGAACTTCAGCACTACGCGACCATTCTGAAACCAATAGCTCTCAAGGCTAAGCTGCTTCAGATCTCCGTTTGGCCCGACGCCTGCTAATCGCGAGATCAGTTCGAAACGTTCCGGAAAGTCGGTCAAGAGCTCTGCTACCAATTCACCCTTCAGGCCCCGGGTCTTGACTGTGCGAGCCACGAAAATCAGCTCTTTGCTTTCCTCGTCTGGCGCACTCATTCCACGATTTCGAGAACGAAGCGATGTCTCTGTTTAAGACTGGCTGCATATGCCAGGGAGCGCAAGGCGCGTATGGTCCGACCTTGCCGGCCTATAATCTTTCCCATGTCCGCCGGCGCCACTCGAACTTCAATAAGAGTTGCACCCTGTTGATCTACCTGACGCACGTCGACCGCGTCGACGTCATCCACTAACGACTTGACCACCATTTCGACGGCATCTCTCATGGCTTACGTTCCACAACCTTAGGCTTCGGCTTCTACTGCTGCCACTTGTTTTCGACCAACTTTGATCAGTTGACTCACTGTGTCAGTAGGCTGCGCGCCCTTTCCGAGCCAATAGCGAACTCGGTCCATATCCAGCTTAATCTCAGCGGGCTCCCGAGTGGGATTGTAGGTGCCAAGGTTTTCGAGATAGGCACCATCGCGCTTTGACTGTTTCTCCTTCACGATAATTCGGTATGAAGGTCTCTTTTTGGCGCCCGTGCGCATCAATTTAATTGCTAACAAGTCTCTACCTCCGCTTTATTGCTAACTAATATCGTTAACGTTGACTGACTCAATTATCTTCGTTTCTTTTTGCGTTTCTTCTTAAGCTTTTTTCTGGACGATCCAGCCGGCGATGTTAATGAAGGTAACGATGGCAGATCATCTCCAATTCCCTCTAATCCACCAAGCCCGGCCATCTCAGGAATTCCGGCCATGCGCCGCATCATCTTTCCTTTTAAACCACTACCTCCAAACATACCCGAGCTGGAAAGTTGCTTCATCATCTGGCGCATCTCGGTGTATTGCTTGATGAGCTTGTTCACTTCGGCAACCGTCGTTCCGGATCCTCTCGCGATTCTGCGGCGCCGGTTGGCATTCAAAATCTTATGATCCGTTCGCTCCTCGCCGGTCATTGAATCGATGATCGACTCAGTGCGTTTCAGCTCCTTTTCCATCTGCTTCGACTGTTCCTCGTCCAACTGTGGCATGCCAATGCCACCCAGAAGCTGATCAGGAAGAAGCTTCATTATCTTTGAGAAAGATCCAAGCTTTTTTACCTGACGCAGTTGCGAACGAAAATCATTGAGAGTGAACTCGTTTTTCTGAAGCTTCTTGAGTTGTTCCTCCGCTTCAGACTGATCGACTTTCGACTGCACCTCTTCGATGAGTGATAAAACATCACCCATGCCAAGGATTCGTTGGGCCACTCGATCGGGATAAAAAGGTTCGAGGGCGTCATACTTTTCGCCGACGCCGACAAACTTTACCGGCTGACCGATTACTTGCTTGATGGATAGGGCCGCGCCTCCGCGCGCATCGCCATCCATCTTCGTCAGAATTACACCGGTAATCCCGATGCGCCGGTGAAATTCCTCTGCCGAACGAACCGCGTCCTGTCCCGTCATCGCATCAGCAACGAACAGAATCTCGACTGGGTGAGTTTCGGCCTTGATACTCACGAGCTCCTCCATCAACTCATCGTCGATGTGTAACCGTCCCGCAGTATCAATGAGTAGCGTATCAAAACCCGTTTGTTGGGCGTGCTTCACTGCCCCGCGCACCAGCGTCAGTGGATCATTACTTTCCGTCTCTTCAAAGATCTGTGTACCAGTTGCCCTGGCAATAACCTTGAGTTGTTCGCGAGCGGCCGGCCGGTAAACGTCTACCGAAACCAGCAAGGGCTTACGATCCTGATTCGCAGTAAGCCAGCGCGCAATCTTCCCGGTCGATGTCGTCTTACCGGAGCCTTGCAGACCCACAATCATGACCACATTCGGGATCTGCTTCGTAAAAACCAGGCGCGACGACTGGCCTCCAAGCAGATCAACGAGCTCGTCAAATACAATTTTGACGACCTGCTCAGAAGGCTTAAGCTCCTGCCAAACCTGCTGTCCCTCGGCCTTTTCCTTGACAGAGGCGATAAAGTCTTTTGCGACCTTATAGTTGACGTCGGCTTCAAGGAGCGCCAGACGGATTTCGCGTAGCGCCGCGTCAACGTGCTCCTTTGTCAGCACGCCTTCGCCGCGCAGATTCTTCAGAGTCCGTTTAAGCTTGTCAGATAAGGACTCAAACATAGTGCACTAAGCGAAGTTTCCAGCCGACTACGGAAACGGAGATGATAGCCGCCCGCACAAAAGAGTGTCAAGGTACGGGCACGGTGTCGTGTTTCTCTTAATCTATTGATAATGTTGACTCTGCCGCTTTAAACGAGGTCGCATCGGTTTGATTTCTGAAATCAACGCATCGGGAGAACTTAACTTGGACACGGCAGATACACGCCAACGATATGGTTTTTCGGCACGGAGTCAGCCGCAGCGCCGGGCGCGAATCCTCCTCCTGCTGCTACTGACAATCGCTTCTTCGCTGTGGCGGTTACCGACGGCCGCTACGCAATCTTCTGAAGATCTTCGCTTTACGAGGCTGCTGAAATTTCAGGAGGTGTCCCCGGGAATTGAACATGGGCAAATCAGCGCCGGTTATGCGTCAAAGGACGAACTGACCGGTCCATGGTTCATTAACGTTCTCAGGATAGATCTCAAGCAGGCTACTCTGAAGATTGTGCACGCGCTCGATGAAGGTGTCGGCCTGGAAACCGTGAGTTCGATATCAACCAGGTATCAAGCAATAGCTGCGACAAATGGAGGGTACTTCAGAACCACCGGAACTTATCGCGGCGAATCAACCGGCTTGTTGCTGCTAGACCGCAAACTGATGAGTGAGCCTAGCAACGATCGCGTCGGCGTTGGGTTAATCACGACAGGAAACAGCACGGAAGTCGTTTTTGGTCACCTAAGGTTTGCGGGCGAACTCCTGGTCAACCGGTCAAAATATTCCGTGCAAGGGTTGAACAGACCGCTTTCTGCTGATGAACTCATCGTTTTTACGCCCGAATTTCATCGCACTACTTTGACCGGTCCTGAGGGGATTGAAGTGGTCGTTCAACGAAATAGAATTCTATCCATCAGCGATCAAAACGGGAGTTCAGCGATTCCTATAGATGGTTTCGTTATTTCTGCGGTAGGAAAGGCTCGCCAGTGGGTAAAGGCCAATCTGCGAAAAGGCTCGAAAGTGACCTTCTCGTGGACTTTACTCCCGCTTGATCCAAACCTGGAGAACGATCAGGAAAGGTGGCGTCGCGCTTACAGTATCGTTGGAGCTGGCCCACAACTCATCAAGGCGGGCAAGGTCGAGATTACCGACAAACAAGAGAAGATGGGCCCTACATTCCGCCGTGACCGCCACCCAAGAACCGCCATAGGTCGCTTGGCGTCCGGTAAACTCGTGCTCCTTACCGTCGATGGAAGACAAACGGGAGTCAGTGCGGGCATGTCTCTCGATATGCTGGCGGATCTCTTACAGGAACTCGGGACGGTCGAGGCAATTAACCTGGATGGCGGCGGTTCAACCACGATGGTCGTTCGTAACAGGCTTGTAAACCGGCCTTCTGATCAAACTGGGGAACGGCCCGTTAGTGATGCAATCCTGGTTTTTTCCAGACCAAACTAAAAAAAACACCAAGTGGACGGCCTTTGGTGCATGTGTTAGATTCTACGTTGTTTAGTAACATACAAAGTGTTCGGCGTTCGTGGGGAAATGGCATGAACACTTAGCCTTCCGCTTATCAATTGAAGTGCAGAATGAAAAGCACTGTGAATTGACCGTCTTAATAGAACCACATGGCTAAGAATGTTAGTTCGGGTGCTGGGAATCCGGAGCCCGAAGAATCATCAAGCGGTAAGGGTGTGGTCGATTTGGCAGATGCACGAGTGCGCCTGCACTCACGTGCGCGTCCGCACCAGCCGTCAAATGAAAATCTCATGGAGGAACTGGACGAGGTCCGCTCGCTCCTCGATCAGGGTCTGTCAGCTGAAGCGAGATTGCGGATTGCTTCACTCATCACGAATGCGCGTAATAATCCTTCAATCCTGGCGTTGGCGCGCTGTGCTCTTTCCACTGGGCTTGAAATGCAAGGCCAATATGCCGAGTCGCTCGCCGCAGTCGCCATGTATGAGTCGCCGGAATCAAGAACCAAGCTCGACCATCAAGCCGTTCAGACGTTGAAGGTTCAAATTGGACTCGCTTACAACTACAACGGCGATAAGCCCAAAGCGATTTCCATTCTAAAAGGTGCCTTGCGTGAGTACTCAGAAAGCGCCGCCGATCAGGATTTAGGCCCTATTTACGCGGCATTAGCACGTGTTTACCGAGGCATCAGCGAATATCCAATCGCCCTCGATTATGCGCAACGAGCGCTTGAACACTTCCGACAAACTGGTGAATGGCGTGGTCTGGCCGAAGCATATTTTGGTATTGCAGTCGCAGAAACTCAGGAAGGCAACTACGAATCATCACTGGAGAATTTTCAGCTGGCGCTCAAACTGATTGGTGATCATCCGGCTAGTTACACCCTCGGCAGAATCTATGGAAACATGGCCGGTGTATGCTGGTTTCTGAAGCGTCCACAGGAGGGCATTCGTTACCTTGAGAAAGCTATTGCTTACTACGAACGCACCGACCATAAAGACAGCGCAGCGATTGGATATAACAACTTAGGCATCAACCTGATCCTGATTGGTCAGTGGGGAAGGGCTCAAAAGGCATTGGAACGCGCTCTGGCGCTTGCATCCGAAGCTGCAGATAACTCCGAGAAAGTGCCAATGATTCTCGATTCGCTTGGCGAGTTGTTAATGCTTCGCGGCGAACTCGACGAAGCAAAAGACTACCTCTTGCAGGCGGTAGCCCTCGCCACCGAACTTGGCAACAAATGGTACGCCTGCCAGGCACTAAGAACCTTGGCCCGATGTTATCTGGCCATGGAAGACTACGCGAGAGCTCTTGCTAAAGTGGAGGAAGCGCTCACTTTGGCTGAAGGAATTGGTGACCGCCAAGCTGTTTGTAACGCTCGTTTAATTCTGGCCGAAGCCTATCTCACTAACGGTGACACCGAAAAGTGCTCGGCACAATTAGAAAAACTATCGGGGGAAACGACCGAAGCACCCGCTGACCTTGGCTTTTCGGGAGAATCTCAGAGGCTGTTTGGTTTACTGGCGATGGTGCAATCTGATTTCTCCTCAGCAGCGCAACACTTTGGAAGCAGCGCCTCCATTTTTGACATGATCGGGGATCGCTATCGCGCGGCTCGCGCCCATAGCGAACTTGGACGGGCGTATGCGACCAGCCAGCCCAGCCGCGCGATCGAGCATCTGTCGCGCGCAGTAAACGCCTTTCGCGAGTTAGGCGCAAAACTCGACCAAACACGATCCGAGGCAGCCCTGGCCAATCTCGATCGCTCCGCCCCCGAACGAAACGAAGAGCAGTCAGCGTTAAATCAACTGCTCACGCTTAGGTTGGCGGAAGCGGTTACTTCAAGAGAACTCTTGCTGCGTGAACTCGCAGCCATCATGAGGCAGGAAACTAATGCCAAGCGAGTCGTAATTACCGAGCACAGCGAGCACAATCGGAACCGAGTTGTGATAGCACATGGCTGCACACCGGCCGAAAGCGCCCAAGTTGCCGAGGACCTCGATCATCTCCTCGATGATGCCGCGCTAGCCGACTACGCAAAGAAGAACGATGCGGCTATTCTTCATCTTGGTTCTGCGCACGCTCCAGCCGCCACGCTATACATTTCGCCCCGCAGTCGAGCGAAACTCCCGGGAGGACTCTCGTTAGACCCATTAATTCGGGTGGCCGAACTGGGCATGGATGTTTGTGCACTGAGAGCGGGATCGCAGAAGGGCTCTCGGGTCCAGCAGCCCGATGAACTCGCCGGCGCCAGCCTCATGCCTGGTTTTATTCATTCGAGTCCCGCGATGACCAAGCTCGTTGAAGAAGTGCACAAAATTCGATCTTCGGATGTGACAGTCCTGGTAACCGGTGAATCTGGCACGGGCAAGGAATTGGTGGCTAGAGCGATACACGCGCTGTCGTCGCGTCGTTCGAAAGTGTTCGTCCCTTTCAACTGCACTGCTGTTCCCAAAGAACTTTCCGAAGGTTACCTGTTTGGTTACCGTCGAGGCGCGTTTACCGGTGCGGTTACGGATTCCGCCGGCGTGATCCGGACAGCCGCAGGCGGAACTCTTTTCCTCGATGAGATTGGTGATTTGCCGCTGGACCTGCAACCAAAGCTGTTGCGTTTTCTGCAGGAAGGTGAGATTCAACCCCTGGGTGAACAACGCCCGCTTAAAGTTGACGTCCGCATCATCGCAGCCACCAACACGGATCTGGAAGAAATGGTGGGAAACGGGCGTTTTCGCGAGGACCTTTATTATCGTCTAAACGTCATCCGTCTGCGTGTGCCACCCCTGCGCGAACGTCGTTCTGAGATTCCAACCATTGTTAACTACTATATCAATCATTACTCAGCCAAATTTGGCCGCAAGGACATTCAAATCACGCCACAGGCTGTAGATCTGTTGATGGTTTGCGACTGGCCGGGAAATGTCCGCCAGCTTTGCAATGAAATCCAGCGCGTGGTGGCGCGGGCGGAAGACGGCGCAGTGCTGACTCCCGAGCAGCTCTCCCCGGAACTTAAGAAAACCTCCGCTCCCACGACTCCCAGTTCGACGGTCTCGACAATCGCTTCCATGCCCGCGAGCGCCTTGCAGAACGTTACGTTGGCCGATGCCCTTGCCGACGTCGAGCGTCGAATGATTGCAGACGCCCTACGCAAGCACGGCGGAAACATCTCGCGCGCAGCTCGTGAGCTTGGCCTTACTCGTCGCGGCCTTTATCTCAAGCTCGAACGCTATCAACTTAGCGCCAGCGCGTGACTCTACCAACCTCGTGGTTGGCGAGCCATCCGAAAGTCATTCATACCGCACAGCAGGCATCGGGGTCGACCTTAGCAACAGCGAAATTGCCGCAAAAGGTCAGAGGATCGGTACTGGTGATGCCAAAGA
>Ga0190274_10000978_pt1 | contig 16658 bp, 11 predicted proteins | sample Popmic531T_FD_133002 | JGI IMG/M metagenome (GOLD analysis project Ga0190274, IMG submission 133002) | Populus adjacent soil microbial communities from riparian zone of Yellowstone River, Montana, USA - 531 T | ecosystem: Environmental > Terrestrial > Soil > Riparian zone | place: USA: Montana...
ATGATCAATTCGATAACGCTTCGCGGGTGGTGCGTTTAGGTTGCGGGCGTTCGATTGCCAGACCGCGTTACAATTCCCAAAACGCGACCAGAGAGTTGCGGGCTTTGTTGGACAACCACGATTACGCGAACAGAGCTCTGGAGGTTGGCAGGCAAGTGCAAAAGGAAAACGGCGCCGGCGCAGCGGTCGATGCCATTGAAGAACTACTCAACAATCCGTAGCCGGATGGAAACCTAATTATGTTGCTGGTTATTGATGCCGGAAACACAAACACCTCGCTTGGTGTTTTCGATGAGGCAAAGCTCGTGGCCCACTGGCGACTTACTACCGCGCGTTCACGCACAGTGGATGAATACGGTGTTCACGCTCGGAACCTGTTCGAGCTTGCAGGCCTGGACTTTAAGGCGATCAATGCCATTGCCATTGCTTCGGTCGTTCCACCATTGAATTACACCTTGAAGACCATGGCGGAGACGTATTTTGATCTCACTCCGTTGTTTGTTGACCACTTGACTGACACCGGTCTCACCATCCTTTATGAGCCGGCGTCGGATGTGGGTTCGGACAGAATCGTCGATGCCGTTGCCGCTATCCGGAAGTATGGAGCACCTTGCATCGTTGTTGATTTCGGCACTGCCACTACGTTCAATGCAATTAACGCGGACGGACAATACGTTGGTGGCGCCATCACTCCGGGCATTATGATTTCGTCCGATGCGTTGTTTGAAAGAACCGCAAAACTGCCGCGAGTGGATATCAGACGGCCGCAAAAGGTCATCGGCTCGACTACGATCGCGGCTATGCAATCAGGGCTCTATCACGGCTTTGTCGGATTGGTAGACGGCGTGCTGCGAAAAATGATCGATGAAATTGGCGGCAGCGTTCGAGTGATCGCGACCGGCGGACTCGCCCCGCTAATTGCAACCGGCTCGGAATTCATCGAACTGGTGGACGATACGTTAACGCTTGAAGGACTACGACTGGTTTACGAGCGGAGCCAACAGAAACAAGGTTAGGAATCTGCCAGAGGAAAAACCCGATCCACGAAAGGACACGAAATGATTCGAACCAAGGGATCCTTTAGTGCTGTTTCGTGTCCTTTCGTGGATCGCTTTTTATGTTTTTGCAGTCTGCTGACACTCGAATCCATATTTTTGATTTGAACTATTTTAACTATTTCACTGAGATCGAGGATGCTTTTGTTCGGCGGCGTGGCAAGCATCTGCTTATCAGCTCCATGGACTGGGCCCTGATTGAGACGTGGAAAGAGATGGACATTCCCCTGCACGTGGCTCTGCGAGGAATTGAAAAGGCTTTTGATTCCTGGGAATCCAAACCGCGTAAACGAAGCATCAAGTCGCTCTTATATTGTCAGGAGGAGGTTGAAGCGCAATTTGCTGAATGGCGCGAGGCGCGGATTGGCGCCGGTGAAGCTGTGGCAGCTGCTGAAAATGGCAATCAGCCTAAGGAAGAAGGCGAAGGTCCATTTACTCGCGCCGCAATCCTGGAGCACATCGAGCGCGGTCGTGCGGATTTAGTTGCAGCGCGAGAACGCCGGCTGAAGTCAGGTCCGGATGACCTCTCCGATGCGCTCGATCGTGCAGTCGAACTCCTTAAGAAACTCGAACAGGACCTCGCGCCGCCTGCGCAAGTGGATTCACAGAAGTTGGAAATTTCGCTCACAGGTCTGGAAAGAATGTTGAGCGACTCGGTTCGTTCAGTAGCCGATGCCGAGGAACTGGCAAAGATCGAGAGGGAAGTGAAGGAACAGTTCAAGCCATATCGAAAGCAGATGGAGGCGGCCGCCTACCAGCAGACAGTTGACAACCTGCTACTCAAACAGCTGCGTGAAAAGTATGGTTTACCGCGGCTCAGTTTGTTTTATCTGGAGGCGATCTAAGGTTCGGTGGTTTTGCTCTGCGACATTTAGCCGGGAGCTAAAAAAGCGTTAAGAATATTGGCCGCGGATTTGCGCGGGTAATCGCGGATAAAAGTAGAACGACAAGCGAGGCGGAGAGGGACTGCAAATGAGGCCCGGGCTTTCGATCTCGCTTCTCCGATCCGCGAACATCTGCGTTCATCCGCGGCAAAATAGGTTTCTTTCCGAAACGATATGGATCACGAACTTCGAACACAAACCGTGGAGGTCGAAATTGAGCGGCTCCTGCCTGGAGGTGTTGGTCTGGCCCATGCTGAAGAACTAACACTATTTGTCTCGCTGGCTGCTCCCGGTGATGTGCTTCGCGTTGCAATCGATCGCATTCAGGGCAAAGTCGGTTTCGCTTCGATTGTTGAGATTCTGAAACCTTCTCCGCTTCGCATTGAACCACCTTGTCCATATTTCGGCCGCTGCGGCGGGTGTGATTTCCAGCAGTTAACTTACGAAAGCCAGTTAAACGCCAAAGTTGAAATCATCCGCGATTGTTTGCGGCGCATCGGAAAGATTGAAACACCAATCGAGATCCCGATTATTCCGTCTCCCAATCAATGGCAATATCGCGCTCGGGCAATGTGGCAGGTCGACGCCTCTACTTCCGGGGAAAAGCAGCTCGGCTATTTCGAACGCGGATCCAACCGCGTTTGTGATGTTGAGTATTGCGCTGTGCTGGTTCCGGACCTTCAGTCAACGCTCGAGCAGGTGCGAACTGAATTTCAGGCGACGGACGCTCCGGAACGGCTAAGAGATATTGAAGTCGTCGTGGGTAACGAAGGTGTTTCAGTCGCTCCGCCCGTGGCTGGGTTCAAAACGGACATCGTTACGCGCGTCATCGGAAACGAGACTTATCATTTCAGCGCGGAAGCGTTTTTCCAGGTCAACCACGAGCTGCTGGTGCCGTTGATTGCCGAGGCGCTGCGTAATGCGGGCCGAGCCGAAAACAATGCCGAGGAAGACCGCCCATTGTTAACCAATCACGTCAGCTCTGAATTAAAAGGAAAAACCGCGATTGACCTTTACTCCGGAGTTGGACTCTTTACGCTTCCGCTGGCGCGTAGGTTTGAGCGAGTCATTGGAGTGGAAGGCAGCGCCAGGGCGACCGAGTTTGCCCGACGTAACTTCGAATTCGCGAAGGGGGGCAGTGGCCCGACGGTTGGGGAAGGTTTAGAGCGTCGATTAGGAAAGGTCGAGATTTTCAACGCGCGTGTCGGTGATTGGCTGAGACAAAACTCAGGTTCGACTGGACCAATTGATTTCTTATTGCTCGATCCACCTCGGACAGGTTGCGAGAATAGAGACATCGCCGGGATCTTGGCGCTTCATCCGGAGCGTATTACTTATGTCTCGTGCGATCCTGCCACTCTGGCCAGGGACCTCAAAAAACTGATTGCCGGTGGATACTCGCTGGATTCTGTAGTTGCCTTCGATATGTTTCCACAAACTCACCACGTAGAAACCATTGCTCACTTGAGTAAAACAACCGACAAGACGCCAGGGACGCCAAGTCGCCAAGAGACGAGAAAATGAACCCGCTGTGAATTGTTCTAATTAACTTGGCGTCCTCGGCGTCTTGGCGCCTTGGCGGTTAACAAGTTTGTTGTTCTGAAAGCCTTTCGGGCTAAGCCCTCAACCCCCGAAGCTCTTTCGCCCCAACTCTCCCCCATTCGCTGCACGCCACCTGCAGTTCACTGCAAAACAAACGGCGATCTAGTAAAGCGCGGCTAGACTCCGCGTCACAGCGCAGAACGCCTGCCTATCTCGATTGCCACACAGCTGGAGGAAATTATGATGAGCTGTTTTGAACGCCTGCTGAAACCGGGCCTGTTTGCCATCCTCGGTCTTCTGTTATTGGTAAGCGCGGCCAGTTTTACTTTTGCCCAGACCGGGGCGGCTGACGCAGTGCCCGTACTCGAAGGACTTGACCCAGTCATGTTAGTGCAGGGGAAGGAAGTACAGGGAAACGTCAAAATCACAGTCACGCGCGGCAAGTTTCAATACTTCTTCGCGAACGCGGAGAACAAAGCGACTTTCGAGAAAGACCCTGCCCATTACGAGATCCAACTGGACGGATCCTGCGCCAGGATGGGCCCACCTGTCACCGGCAACCCCGACCTCTACACAGTCTATCAAGCTCGGATCTATATCTTTGGCAGCGGGGACTGCAAGACTGCTTTCGAGGCAGCGCCCGCCAAATACCTTGCAACTGAAGGCGGGGCAACCACGAAGGTCACCGTCAACGCAGAGGGTCTTAAGAAAGGCCAGGCACTAATTGAGAAGGCGGTGGCGGCAGCAGGGGGTGCGGCACAAATAGATGGCCTCACCAGCTACCAGGAAAAAAGCACCTTTCTCCAGGGCAGACACACAGCGGATGTCGAAGTGAAGACCGATCTGACAGTTTTGTTCCCCGATCGGGTACGGCTGGACCAGGTGATGCCCGACTTTGCGAATGCGGCGGCCACCAGACAGCTCGCGTTAGTCGTCACTCCGGGCGAGGCCTTCGCTCTCATGCAGAACAAAGTGCGGCCGATGCCGGAAGCTGCGCGAATGGATATGCAGCGCGAGATGCAACGGAGATCACTCTGGGTATTGCGGGCCAGAAAATCGGCAAACTTCAAGCCAATGGCGATCGGAACGGCGACGGTGGGAGGGTCTTCGGTTGAGCAGGTCGTGGTAGATATCGACGGAACAACCTACACACTCGGAATCGATCCAGCCACTGGCCGGCTGATGACACTGTCGTATTGGCGACGCGGACCAGCAGGCTATTTCGGCAATATCACCAAAGTGTTTTCCGACTTTCGCACGGTTGATGGGGTGACCTTGCCATTCAAAATTACCGCTACCTTCAACGACGAGCCCTGGAAAGAGCAGTCTGCAAACGTTGTGTCAATTGCCATCAACGGCAAGACGGATCCCGCACTGTTTGAAAAACCCAAGGCTGAGGGCAACCAGTAACGTGGCAGGATTGGCGCAGTTTAGAGTTCAAGCTTTAGGAAGCTCTGAACAAGTCAGATCTTTGGATCTGGACCGCAAAGCGGTTATGTAATTTAGCCCAGGGTTGCCGCGTTGCGCGGTTACCTGGGTAAAAGAGTCTAACGGCACCCAACCCCAACGGGGTTGTGGCCGAATAAGGATTTCCGGTGGTTCGTTCGTGTTGTTAGATGAAAGAGAGATCCACTAAATCACACGAAAGAACACCAAAACCTACAATCACGAAGAAATACTTTTGTGTCGTTTCGTGTGATTTGGTGGATCGGTCTCTTTTTATCTTAGTAAACAAGTGAGATTAGGACAGTCGTCCGCTCTCCGACTCCGAAAGGAATCCATGAAGTTCGCTTTACTCCTCGGTTTAATTCTTCTTTATTTCTCGCCTGGTCAGGCGCAAAACTGGCCGTCCTTTCGGGGTCTGAACGCGTCGGGCGTAGCTGACGGCAACAATCCGCCGGCTGTTTGGGACGCGGAGAAATCAATCAACGTTTTGTGGAAGACTGCGATCCCAGGACTCGGTCATTCCAGCCCCGTGGTCTGGGGTGATCGTGTCTTCGTTACGACCGCGGTCAGTAGTGCTGCCAGGGAACAGTTTGTACACGGGCTCACGGAGACAGCGGCGTCGGCGGACGATAATTCAAGCCATAGTTGGCGCGTCTACTGTGTGGACCGCAACACCGGCCGCATCATTTGGCAGAAAACGGTTCGCGAAGGCCCACCAAAGGTAAAACGCCACGTCAAAGCGAGCTATGCGAATTCCACCCCTGCCACGGATGGCCGGCATCTGGTGGTTTCCTTTGGCTCTGAAGGTCTTTATTGTTTTGACCTTAATGGAAAGCTTCTTTGGCACCAGGATTTGGGATTGCTCGATGGCGGCTGGAGTCCGGATCCGCAATCTCATTTCGGCTACGGCAGTTCACCAATCATCCACAAGCAGCTGGCGATTGTTCAGTGCGACGCGCAGAACCAGGCTTTCATTGCTGCTTTCAGGCTCTCGGACGGCAAACGAGTCTGGCAAACGATGCGCGAAGAAGACACCTCATGGAGTACGCCCACAATTTACCAAAGCAAGGACACGGCGGAGTTAGTCACCAGTGGATCAAAATACTATCGCGGTTACGATCCAATGACGGGGAAAGAACTCTGGCGGTTGGCTGACGGTATCGACGTGAAGATCCCGACCCCAGTAGCGGCGCATGGTCTCTACTTTCTCAGCGGCGGCAACTCAAATGAGCGGCGGACGTTTTATGCATTGCGCGCTGGTCTTAAAGGCGACCTTAGTTCCACTAGCAATACAGATGACGGAAAAATTGCGTGGCGTAGTCCGGTAATCAAACCGCACATCGTTACGCCGATTGTGTACGGAGATTATTTATATGTTTGCACGGACAATGGTGTGCTGACCCAGTACCACGCCAAAACCGGCCAGCCTGGTTTTCGCGCGCGGCTGGGCACTGGTGGCGCATTCAGCGCTTCGCCGGTTGCTGCTGGCGGTAAGCTCTACCTTGCGAGCGAAGACGGCGATGTATTCGTAATCAAAGTTGGCGAGACTTACGAACTGTTGTCCAGGAATCCGATGGGCGAAGTGATGATGGCTACTCCGGCGATTACCGGAAAGATGATTATCATTCGCGGAGAGAATCACCTTTTCGGAATCGGTGAGAAGTAACAGAATCGCTTCAGTCGTTTGTTTCGTGCTGTCTTAGTTCGTGTTGGTTTGTGGATCGTACTCTCTTTTAGCAAATAACCGATCCACGAACTAACACGAACGAAACCCACGAATAAAACCACGAACATGGATCGAAATCAGGCGCTTTCTTCGACGCGTTTCAGTTGTAATGTGCTGCTGTCGCCGTGCTTGATTGTGCAACCGGTCGTCCTCCCGGCTTCGACGTTGAACGTCGCAATTCCTAAGCTCTCAAATGCCAGAGGCCGAAAGGTGGTCTGGTCGACCGCCAATAAGGACAGCGGCAGTTGGCTGCCCAGCGCTGCACAGAGTCTTCCGTCCTCAAGTGTGACGTTGAACTCGAGTCCTGGCGGGCCTGTGTATTTGCCCACATAGGATTGGAGTGTCTCCGCATCAACATCGGCTGCGGCTACCGCACCTGCCTGTTTTAGTAGCTCCTGGATGCCGGCATTCTGGTTGTCGCTCAACGAAGCCATCGCCAGGGCTGCGGTAAGCGTTTCCGGCTTTAGGTCACCACCCTCAAGAGCAGCCCTGACCACTTCGGTGTCGCTTTGCCGGACGCCGTTCATCAGCTTCTCGAAAGCGCTCGTCTCTCCGAACGTGATCCAAAACCGGTTGAGATCCCTGATGATCAACTCTCGCATTCCATAAAAGGTGTCATGTGGTTGCGCCTCGATATCCACGCGATCTTTAAGGCTGGTGTAAAGGTCGTCGACATTGTTTGTATAGACGTAAAGATCTACTTCCCGGCGGTGGTGTGCGCTGGGCTGCCCGCCCGCATTGAACATGACCTGGCTAGCGCCGAACGAGAGGATCGCAAAACTCAGCCCTCCACTCTCATCGCCATAGGTCTGGTCCACAGCGAAGCCGATAGACTCGTACCAATCAACAGTCGCCCGCACGTCGGGCACGTGGATCATTGGGACAACTCTGTTTGCCATAGCATTCTTCCTGGGTTCGATTCGGTTAGTGGCGAATCCCTGAGTCCCTCATTCATGTGTTCACGAGAGCACCGAGCATGATTTCAAAGCGAGGACCGAAACGCGATCAAGTTAGGGGCTGGTGGATCGACGAATACGGAACCGGGAGCAGTGGGACCGGGTCACCCTGCCCAAAGCGTGCGTTAAGTCCAAACGAACCCGGTCGCTACCACCACCCTACGCGGGCTGCCCGCGTGGGGACCCCGGTCCGCTTCAGGTTCGGTATTTCTCTGTTTGCGCTGGAAAGATTAACCAAACCCTTCGCGCCAAACAAGCGTAAGAAGTCGAGGATCCCACTACTTTTGCACAACCGGCTTACTAAATTTCGAATCTGCAATGGGAACATTTAGTTTGATCTCCGTGACAGTCTGGAGCAGCGTCATCCCGGGCCGCGAACGTCGCATCGTAAAAGGCATCCGAACGCCACCCACCTTTTTGTAATTGTCGTAGTCAATCCCGTTGGGAAGCTGCCCAAAGAAAGTTGTAGTTTCCCAATACCGGCGCACTAACAACCCGCTTTGCACCTCGAACAGAAGTTTTTCCCAGGAGCCATCGGCACGAGTCCCCCTAATAACAAAAACCTCGTGATTACCAAGAGTCTCTTTTCCTTCTAAGGTCATCGCGGTGTATTGCTCCTTCAATTTGGTATCGGCATAGAAGTTTCCTTCGCGTTTCGCTTGGGCCAGCCCGTCGCCGCTCATTTCAAATACTCCATTCGGATTCTTGACCCAGCCGATAGTTCCATCGAAGCCCTGGTGGATCGAGCCCAGCGGTGGCGGGAGCGTACCCATCAATAACTGTTTGTTTGGCGCCGCCTCATAGATTTCAAACGTCCCGGTCGGTCCGGTGCCGAGGTGTACAGAGCCTCTCCGCACACGCGTCTTGATCTTGTTGAGGGCGGCGTCGCCGCCGACGGCCTGGATGTATCGATGCACTACTTCATCAATGTCAGGCAGCGGAGCTGTTCCGGTTGGACCAGCGTTGCTCAGCGGCGGCAGCGGAGCGACAACAGCCGGCTTCGTCTGACCTCGATGACAAGTGGCACAGTTGACCACATTCTTGTCGCCTAACGTTTTGTTGATGTCGTTCATCATTGCGATCATGCGGCGGGCAGTCTGCTTGGTGGGTTTCTCGTCCTTCTCCATCGCCGGCGGGGTGTGACAATACGAACAATCAACGCCGAGTGAGGACGCCATGAATGCCATCGTGCTTTGCAGCTGCGACGCGGGCATGCTTTTGATCACCTGAATGTTCTTGAAGGTCTGCGCAGCTGTTCTCGGTTGACGGGCCGCTTCTTGTGCATCAACCTTTGTTCGGTCGGCTATTTGGGTAACCGAAAATAACACCATTGCTGTGACGAAACTGATGGACAGAATGCCCTTGTGGACTTGTGTTGTTTTCATGGTCCCTCTTTCAGCTGTCTAGCTTTTGGATTGAAGCTAATTAGGTCTCGCAAGCTAGCACTTAGAGTTGGAGAGGGGATGTGGCTAAAGTCACGTAATGTAGTCATGATCTTGATATGACCTTGATCGAACGATCCACCAAATCACACTTAAGGAACACGAAACCACTCGAAAGCAGGTCTCTTGCTTCGTGTGATTTGGTGGATCGTTCTTTGTTTTGCCCAGGCAATGAGGTTCTTAGAGCTTCAGCTAAAGCCAAGTTCTCGCGCCTTGAGCGCAGCCTGTGTTCGATCGCGGACGTCGAGCTTCCCGAGGATGTTTGTAACGTGGTTCTTCACCGTACCTTCGGCAATAAACAACCTTTCGGCAATTTCTCTATTACTAGAGCCGGTAGTAATTAGTCGGAGAATCTCGCGTTCTCGATCAGACAAAGGCTCGATCAGGGATGGGGCAGGCCGAGGTGGCTGGTCGGAGAGACGATTGAATTCGGCGAGGACCCGCGTGGTGACGGAAGGCTGAAGGAAAGATTCACCTCGGGCGGCGGCCCGAATGGCTTCGAATAGTTTCTCTGATGGCGCATCCTTCAGGAGGTAGCCAATTGCTCCTGCGCGCAAACATTCAAAGACGGATTCGTCGTCGTCGAAAGTGGTTAAAGCGATGACCCGGCATTCGGGTAGTTCAATATGTAGACGACGAGTCGCGGCCACACCGTCAAGGATGGGCATTTGCAAATCCATCAGAATGACGTCCGGCCGCAGAAGGCGAGCTGACTGAAGCGCCTCTGCCCCGTTTGCGGCTTCACCGGCAACTTCCAGATCCGGCTGCAAGGAAATCAGCGTGCGCAGCGCCTCACGAAACAGCGCCTGGTCGTCGACCAATAGAACTCTGATCAAGTTGGAGCGAAGGCATCCTTGCCTGCCTGGTTGGGCAGGAGTCTTGTTGGTTTTATAGATTCCTTCCACGTAAGACATGCAGGCAGGGATGCCTGCGCTCCGATTCTACAAGTTCATCCCGGTATGCCTATCTCAAGAGTAAACCCTTCGCCCACTGCTGTGGTGATTCTGACTTCGCCGCCAAGTAGTTGAACCCGTTCGTGCACGCCTATTAGCCCAAATCCTTTTGTCGCCGAGGTTGTTCCTATGCCGTTGTCGTGCACCACCAGCAAAACGCTGTTACCCGAGTAGTCCAGAGTGACGTTAGCGCGTAGAGCCTGAGCATGCTTACGCACGTTGGTCAGTCCTTCCTGAGCCGCACGGAAAAGCGTCAGTTCGGCTGAAGGAGAAAGTTTCCGGGGGGTCCCTTCGAGTTGAAACTCAGTCGAAATTCCGGTTACCCGGCATTCTTCGAATAATGTTGCCAGAGAGTCGATCAGAGAACCATTGGTAGGCGACGCGCGCAGAGAGGTAACGGAACGCCTAACCTCAGCCAGGCCCTCCTGGGCTAACGTTTGCGCCTTGCGAAGGCCGTCCAAACTCCGCGAGCGGTCCGATTCCATCACCGCCATCGCAGCTTCAATTTGTACGATGACCACGGTGAGGTAGTGTCCGAGACTATCGTGGATTTCTCGCGCCAACCGATTGCGTTCTTTTGCCGTGGCAAGTTCTTCGACCTGTGCAGCGTATTCACGTAGTTTGCCATTCGCTTCTTTCAGTTCGGTGAGCAATCTTTCAACTTCTGCGCGAGCGCGTTGTTCATTGACCGCCAGTCGAGTAATCACCACGACAAAAACAATGCCGGCGAGCAGGAACATCCCCAACACGAGTGCCGGGCCCCATCCCCCAAAGATAGCTATGGGAACGACGAGGACTAACAGCATCACTCCGCAGACTAACAACATCCCGCGCCGGCTTAGCAGCACGACGCTTTGACCGGCAAGGGGTAGCATTGTGAGGATCAGTGCCGGGGCCTTTGCGAGGAAAATTAGTGTGGTCGCGAGCGCGATCTGTATTCCAAAATAAAAACAGGCCGACTGAATCGATGACGATTTCCTGACCAGGGCATAGCCATAAACGCCAATTACCAGATAAGCAACGGCGATGACGATAAGTGCGGCGGCCTTGGGAAGGCTAATGGTTCTGAGCACATATCCCAACGTCACCAGGGCAGACAGGTACCCCGCAAGGGTCACCAGTACAAACCCCAGACTATGAAGCCCGATCACTCGTTGGCTCGACTCTGGCACTGGGCACATATTTAGATCTGCATCAATGGACGATCCTACTACCGGTACTTCTACATTATTATTCCCCGGTTTGGGAATGCGGCTGACTCATATCAGGCGTTTAGAGTACAAGCTTTAGCTTGCGTCTTTCGCAGCGGCAACCTAAAGGTTGGACTCTAAACGCCTGTACAGCGGACGGTTCACACTTGCGTGGTCGCCGGTTGGCTGATATGGTTCCGAGGTCTTAGCACATACCCGCTTATCTAGTCTGAGCTCAATCCAAAGTCGGCTACTCACCCTCGGCCGCTTTCTTTCTTCGCCATGCAGACCCGTACTCACCAACAGGCGTTTGCCGCTTATCCGTTGGCGTTCCTCGCCGCTGCGTTTGGTTGTGGAACTCTCCTCGGACTGTATCTGGTAGTTCCAATCCCACTTCCAATTGTCAGCACTGCGCTATCAAGTGTCGTTGCGGTCATCGCTTTTCGGAGAAGCAAGATGAAGGTTGCACTGGCGCTTGTAATTCTCGCGATATTTTTCGTTGGAATTACCTTGGCCGCAATCGACAAAAACAACATTCCGGCTAATCAACTTAAACGTCTACTTACGGCAGGAAATGTCACCTCGGGATTGCCGAGCAACAGCGTAATCGCCGTAGGCGACTCAGTCGAAATAACCGGAGTATTGGAGCGTGATCCGGAAGTTGCGCCTGATCGCTGGTACCTTTTGTTAAGAGTGCAAAGACTTCGGCACCGAGGAATCGAACGGGAGGTATCTGGTGAGGTCGCTTTGCTGGCCAGGGTAGCAGGGAAGTTGGCAGAACAGGAATTTGCCAATCTCGACCTGCGTTATGGGGCACGCATTCGCGTAATGACCAGCCTTGAACGGGCGGATAGCTGTCGCAATCCTGGTGTTTCTTCGTTCACCGAATATCTCGACAGGAAAGGCTATGACGCGACGGGCTTTGTAAGAAGTCCTCTGCTAATAGAACGTTTGGAGAATACGCGAGTTTTTCTTCCGTTGGCATGGCTCTACGAGTGGCGTGGCAGGCTTCAGGCGGAGATTGATAACCACTTTGACCGTGACACGGCGGGCGTGCTGGACGCGGCGTTGTTAGGGAACCGCTACCGACTTTCGCACTCAACCTCGGAGAGATTTCGTGAGGGAGGCACTTTTCATGTCCTGGTAATTAGTGGCTTGCACATAACTTTTCTCGGCGGTCTCGTTTTCCTAATCTCCAGGCGGTTACTCAGGAACAAGGTGTTGCAATTCCTGCTTTCGGTCACAGTGTTGTGGGCTTATACACTCGCCGTCGGAGCAGAACCGTCAGTTGTCCGAGCGGCACTAATGTTTACCGTAGTCCTTTTGGCGCCGCTCGTTTCACGCCAGGCTTCTTCGCTGAATGCGCTTGGGGGCGTCGGCATCGCATTGCTAGTATCGCGACCAGGCGATCTCCTTGATCCTTCGTTTCAACTGACGTTCTTGTCGGTATTGGCGATTGTCACGTTGTCCTGGCCGCCACTGCAAAAGCTTGCGGCGGTTGGATCATGGCGTCCAACTCGCCAGACTCCTTACCCGCCCTGTTGTGCGCCCTGGCTGCGAGCCTTTTGTGAGAGTGTCTACTGGAGCGAACGCCTGGCTCACCTGGAACGCGAGCGAGCAAACTACAGCTGCCATCTCTTCAAAACGCCCATGGCAGCGACGCTGGAGCGTCTTCATCTTCAACGTCTCCTCAGGTATGGATTCAGCGCGATTGTGGTTTCCGCCTCCGTACAGCTGACCTTGTTGCCGTTCTTCGTTATCTATTTTCACCGGCTCTCAGTAGCTTCATTCCTATTGAACATTGGAGTAAGCCTGTTGATGAGCGCAGTTGCGGCTAGTGCCGCTGTCGGGTTGTTGATCGCTCAATTCACGTCAACGCTGGCTGCGCCTTTCATCAAAGCCGCCGAGGCACTGAATTCGCTGATGGTCCACAGCGTAGATCCGTTTGCGAGGATCGGAGCGGCTTCAATTCGTTTGCCGGAATACACCGGCTGGGCCGCGACGATTTATGTTCTGTACTACCTACCCCTCACGATGCTGGTTGTTTCGCTTTGGCGGGACGCCATTGCAGCTTCCTGGGTCCGAGAATCAAACTTCGCGTTTCTTTGCGAATCCTTCGCGTTCTTTGTGGTTAAAGAAAAGCAAGATAGAGAATCAAACCGCAAAGAGCGCGAAGGATTCGCAAAGTAACGCAAAGGTTATTCTCAGTTTGAGAGGAACCACAAGGTTAGCGCTCTTGGCTCAGCTTCTGGCAATAGTTGTGGTTATCTTTCATCCGTGGAGTGAAGGCCGTTCCGAAGGAAGACTCCGAATAGACTTCCTTGATGTCGGCCAGGGAGACTCGGCCCTGGTGACCTTCCCCGATAACACAACCCTGCTTGTCGACGGCGGTGGAAAACCCGGACCTTTCAACGCCAGAACGCCCGGTGAAGGTACTGGGGAAGACGGGCAGTTTGAGAGCGATCAACGCAGTATTGGTGAGGCGGTAGTTTCAGAATATCTTTGGTGGCGCGGATTGGACCATATTGATTACATCCTGGCCACACATGCCGACGCCGATCATATTGATGGACTGAACGACGTGGCGCGGAATTTCGTTGTACGATCTGCCCTGGTAGCTCGAATACCAAGCAGAGACTCAGAGTATTCCGAGTTTACTAAAACGCTGGGTTTCGAAAGAGTTCCGATTCGCACCGTCGGTCGTGGAGATGAATTGAAGTTCGGCGACGTCATCGTGACGGTGTTGTGGCCCGTCGCCTTAACCAATCCGGAGGCGCCGTCAGGCAACAACGATTCAGTTGTGCTTAGGGTGCGCTATGGCAGCAGGTCAATTTTGCTCACGGGCGATATTGAAGCGCCCGCCGAGAAGCGCATCCTGGATGGCCCAAACCTCGTTCTCGACAATCTGAAAGCCGATGTCGTCAAAGTTGCGCACCACGGAAGTAAGAGTTCTTCTACCCAAGGCTTTATTGTGGCGACTGAAGCGCGCAAGGCGGTTATTTCAGTCGGACAAACATCAGTGTTTGGTCACCCAAACAAAGCGGTAGTTGAAAGATGGATGAGCTCAGGCGCGCAGGTATTGACGACTGGCAATTGTGGAACGATTACTGTGTCAACGGACGGGGCGGATTTGAAAGTGGAAAGCTTCGTTACAGGCAGGCCTGACGTTGACCGTCTTAACGAAGGGTCTAACGAATGCGGACAGTGAGACCGATACTGCCGGTGTTGTTTGGGCCCAGGTGGCTCAGGCTTCCCGCAAAGACCCATCTGACATTAGTCACGGCGCGGTCGTATCCGACCGGTGCGCCGCCTCCGCCGCTAACGGGCGTGTAAGTCCAGGTTGTCCCACCATCGTTTGAATACTCGAAACTTGCCACCAGGCCGGTTGAACCCGGGCTACTGGTTAAGGACCCAATCTTAAAGTCGACGTTACGAAACACGCGTTCCGCAGGAACCACGTTCGCTGTATTGGGGTCGACGATGATGAGATCGTTGGCGGGCTGCCCACCAGTGTTGGCATAAACGACTGTATAGAGAAGATCGGTACCGGGAATTTGCGCGCCACTGGGGCTGACACTCTTCACCAGACTGACACTTGGCGGCGCCGCCGCATCGATTGTTGTCGGATCACTGGCGGTATCGTTAGTGCTGTTTGATTGACCGCCACCCGAAACGGCGGCTGTGTTTGTTACAGAAGCAGGGGCGCTGACCGAGACGGTAACGGTGATGGTAATAACGGGATAACTCGATCCCGCAGGGAGCGCGTCGTTGCGGGTGCAGGTCAGGGTACCAAGCACACAGCTCCAACCGCTGCCGCTGATGGCAGTTGCTGTTAGTCCGGCCGGCAAAGTGTCGGTAACCGTGACGGTGCCGCTGGTGGCGGCAAATCCGGAGTTGGTGGCGGTGATGGAATAGCTGGCGCCAACTTGGCCCTGGGTGAAGTTGCCGCTGTGCGTTTTGGTGATCGTGAGATCAGCTAGCTGGGTAACCGTCGTTGGGTCTGTTGCCGTGTCGTTTGAAGTATTGGTTTGTCCGCCGCCTGAGACGCTGACTGAGTTGGTGACACTGGAAGCTGCATTGTTAGCTACAGTCACCGTCAATGTGATCACGGGATAACTTGAACCAGCTGCTAGCGCATCGCTGCGCGTGCAGGTCAGGGTTCCAAGTACACAACTCCAGCCCGTACCGGTGATGGCAGTCGCTGTGAGTCCGGCGGGTAAGGTGTCGGTGACGGTAACTGTTCCGCTGGTGGCGGCGAAACCAGAGTTGGTGGCGGTGATTGAATAGGTGGCACCAACTTGTCCCTGGGTGAAGTTACCAACATGTGACTTGGTGATCGTCAAATCGGCAAGCTGGGTAACCGTCGTTGGGTCTGTTGCCGTGTCGTTTGAAGTATTGGTTTGTCCGCCACCTGAAACGCTGACGGAGTTGGTTACACTGGCGGCAGCGTTAGTTGCGACAGTGACGGTGAGCGTAATGACTGGATAACTGGAACCGGCAGCGAGCGCGTCGCTGCGTGTGCAAGTAAGAGTACCAAGGACGCAACTCCAGCCGGTGCCGCTAATACCAGTTGCCGTCAGTCCGGTTGGCAGCGTGTCAGTGACTGTAACGGTTCCGCTGGTAACTGCTGAGCCGGAGTTGGTCGCAGTGATTGAATAGGTTGCGCCGACCTGTCCCTGGGTGAAGTTGCCGCTGTGCGATTTGGCAATCGTGAGATCAGCTAGCTGGGTAACCGTCGTTGGGTCTGTTGCCGTGTCGTTTGAAGTATTGGTCTGTCCGCCACCGGAAACAGTGGCTGAGTTGGTGACATTGGAAGCTGCGTTGTTGGCGACGGTCACCGTCAATGTGATCACGGGATAACTTGAACCAGCTGCGAGCGCGTCGCTGCGCGTACAGGTTAGGGTTCCAAGTACACAACTCCAGCCGGTGCCACTAATGGCCGTGGCGGTGAGTCCTGCGGGCAAGGTGTCGGTGACGGTAACTGTTCCACTGGTAGCTGCTGAGCCGGAGTTGGTGGTGGTGATGGAATAGGTAGCGCCAACCTGGCCCTGACTGAAGTTACCAACGTGCGTTTTGGTAATAGTCAGATCAGGCAGTTGATTGATCGTGGTGGGGTTAGTCGCTGTGTCGTTTGAAGTGTTGGTCTGGCCACCGCCGGAAACACTGACTGAGTTGGTAACACTGGCAGCAGCGTTGTTAGCGACAGTGACAGTCAACGTGATTACCGGATAACTGGAACCCGCAGCGAGTGCGTCGCTCCGAGTACAGGTCAGAGTCCCTAGTACACAACTCCAGCCGGTGCCGCTGATGGCGGTGGCTGTCAAACCCGCGGGCAGCGTGTCGGTAACAGTGACAGTGCCGCTGGTTGCTGCGGAGCCGGAGTTGGTCGCAGTGATTGAATAGGTAGCGCCAACCTGGCCCTGGGTGAAGTTACCAACATGTGACTTGGCGATGGTCAGATCAG